>Ga0256406_1000008_pt1 | contig 329688 bp, 264 predicted proteins | sample RumenRJG_03DNA_FD_185986 | JGI IMG/M metagenome (GOLD analysis project Ga0256406, IMG submission 185986) | Bovine rumen microbial communities from Lethbridge, Alberta, Canada - RJG_03 | ecosystem: Host-associated > Mammals > Digestive system > Stomach > Rumen | place: Canada: Alberta... | reverse complement strand
GATGCCGCAAAAGCGCGTCATCGATTGCATGATCCTATCGGCGAAACCGCATGCGCGGATTTCGCCTCAGGGTGCCGCAAAAAGCGCGGCACAGGAGGAAGGTAAGAAAGATCATGCCGATGCATGATCTTTCTTACAGCAGTCGATGCCGCAAAAGCGCGTCATCGATTGCATGATCCTATCGGCGAAACCGCATGCGCGGATTTCGCCTCAGGGTGCCGCAAAAAGCGCGGCACAGGAGGAAGGTAAGAAAGATCATGCCGATGCATGATCTTTCTTACAGCAGTCGATGCCGCAAAAGCGCGTCATCGATTGCATGATCCTATCGGCGAAACCGCATGCGCGGATTTCGCCTCAGGGTGCCGCAAAAAGCGCGGCACAGGAGGAAGAAATGATCAGAGTAAATGCTGTAGGGGATGCATGCCCCATTCCGATTGTCAAAGCCAAGAAGGCCATCACTTCACTTAACGGAAGCGGGCAGGTGGAAGTGACGGTCGACAATGCGGCGAGCCGTGACAACCTTGTACAGATGGGAAAGGTGCAGGGGTATGGCGTGGAGAGCCATGATCTTGATGACGGGCGATACAGTGTTCTGTTCACGCTGGGCGGTGCGGGAGATAGAGAGAGCGCCGGAAGTAAAAGCGATGCGGCGTCGTCTTCAGAAGGAAAAGGCTCCGAAGCGGCTTGCGGCAGCGCATTGCAGGGGAAGACGGTCGTCGTCTTTTCATCGCGCTTTATGGGCACTGGCGATGACGAGTTGGGCGCAGTTCTCATGAAGAGCTTCGTCTTCTCTCTGACACAGCTGGACCGCCTGCCCGATACCATGCTCTTCTACAACGGCGGTGCATTCCTCACCACAGATGGATCGCCGGTTCTGGAGGATTTAAAGGCACTGGCGGCTGAGGGCGTCACGATCCAGACCTGCGGTACCTGCCTTCGCCATTATCACCTGGAAGATAAGCTGCAGGTTGGCACGGTTACGAACATGTATGAGATCGCCTCGCAGATGATGACGGCAGGGCGGATCGTGCGGCCATAAGCTGAACTGGTACTTGCAGCCGTGACCTTAATTTGTGCTTTCAGCCGTGGTCTGAACTTACTCTTTCATCGGAAATCCGCCTCTGGCGCATTTCTGATGACAATTTTTTGTTTTCAGAGGAGGATATGAGAGGCGTGAGCACCAAAAATATGATCTTAGCGGGATTTTGATGGCATTTTTGATTACTTTTGGAAAATAATGTCATCAGAATCTGAGAATTGATTCACTTCTGATGACTTTTTTCGGAAATGAGGCTAAAAATATCATCAAAAATGCAGGAAAGGCGAGATTCCGATGATTTTGACTTAAGGCAGCAAAGAAAAGTCATCGGAAATATGACCTTCGCAGAATTCCGATGACACTTCTGACCACTTTTGGAAAATAATGTCATCGGAAATTGAGCAATGATAAATTTCCGATGCTTATTTTTGGGAAAAAGGGCAAAAAAGGCATCGGAAATGCGGGAAGAACTGGATTCCGATGACTTTGATCAGGTCGAGGATGCGAAGGCCTGCGCGATCGGTCTCTCTTTCGATCGATTTTGCGCATGCGTTGACAGTACTCCGCACGCGGGGCAAAGAGCCACGTGGAGCAGGAAAAATCCGCAGAGTTAAGACAGTGCTCCGCACGCGGGACGATGGGGTGCTTGTTTCTGTTGCCCTATCGCTTGTTTTTGACAGTGTTCCGCACGTGGAGCAAAGGGGAGCCATATGATTTACCTCGATAACGCCGCAACAACACTCTGGAAGCCGGCCTGCGTACAGGAGGCAGTGATAAAGGCAATGAGCAGCGCCGGCAACCCCGGCCGCGGCATCTATCAGGCTGCTGAGGACGCAGAGAAGATACTTCTGCAGGCGAGGGAGCGGGTGAGCACATATTTTCATGCGGAAGGGCCGGAGCGGGTCGCCTTCACCCAGAATGCGACCGAGGCACTTAATACTGCTCTCTGGGGAACTCTGCGCGAGGGCGACCATGTGATCACGACCACAATGCCGTGCTGAGGCCCCTTTATGCACTGCGCAGGGAGAGGCATGTGGATATCTCCATCCTGCCTGTCAATGCGCGCGGAATTCTGCAGATGGAGGAGCTGCAATCCCTCTTTCGGCCGAGAACCAGAGCGGTTGTGATGACACATGCCTCCAATGTGACCGGCAACGTCACAGACATAAAGACCGTCTCCTCCATCGCTCACGAACACGGTGCACAGATGATCACAGATACCGCCCAGACGGCGGGAGAGATTCCTGTGGATATGCAGGAGATGGGCATCGATATTCTTTGCTTCACAGGGCATAAAGGCCTCCTGGGCCCGCAGGGGACAGGAGGCATCATTGTTCGAAAGGGTGTACAGATCGAGCCGCTCCTTCGCGGAGGAACCGGCATGCAGTCCTTCGATAAGGACATGCCGGAGCGCCTTCCGGAGAGGCTGGAAGCAGGGACGAGAAATGTTCCCGGCATAGCGGGACTTTCGGCATCCATCGAGTGGCTGCAGGCACAGGATCTGCATGCTAGGCACCACAGAGAGATGGCCCTCGCAAAGAACTTCCTGCTGCGTATTGCGGACATCCCGGGCATCCGTCTGTACGGCGAATACGACGGGCCGGATGAGAGACGGATTCCTATCATTTCCCTCAACATTGGAGATATTCCGTCGGGTGAAATCGCTGAGCTTCTCTGGGAGAGCGGCGGGATTGCGGTGCGGGCGGGTGCCCACTGTGCGCCGCTGATGCACATCGCGCAGGGAACGAAGGAACAGGGCGTTGTCCGATTCTCTTTTTGCTGTCATAATACGGAAGAGGAAGTTGAGAGCGCGGCCTTGCTGCTGCGCAGCATTGCGCAGTCATTGATCTAGAAGATGTCTTCTCCATATGGGCGTTGAGGAATCGCTAAGTATGCCGGTATTAGATGCGTGATCATCGTCTTCTCCATATGGGTGAGAAGAACCATGAAAGCTGCGCAGCATCGCGCAGTCGCTGACTTAAAGGACTTCTTTACACTGACAGCATCGGCAGAAATGCCGGGGAGGCGCATCTTGCGCGTTCGAAAGCCGTATATTGTGATCACGTTTGACAGCCGCACAGAGCTGTACGAGGCGCAGAGCCTGTGCGCGCTGAAGGGAATACAGGGCAGAGTCATCCCGATTCCGCCCTCTGTCTCAGCGGGGTGCGGACTGTGCTGGCGCATGGAACCGTCCGAGTTCGAGGCACATAAAGAGGAGCTTCTGCAGATGGCAAAGACGTCAGATCATGTGCACACCGTGATGTTGTATTCTGTTGAAAATACCGCGTCTGATGCATCCAATGACAATTCTGAGGAAGGACAGCAATGAGAACAATAAAGCCTGTAGTTGTCCGCGGTGGCGGCGACATCGCGACGGGCACGATCTACAGTCTGTGGCGGGTGGGCATTCCCGTCATTGTCTTAGAGAGCACACATCCGTCCTCCATCCGCAGATACGTTTCAGTCTCCGAGGCGGTGTACGACGGAAGCACCCATGTTGAGGATATGTGCGCTGTCCTTGTAAAGACGCCGGAGGAGGCGCTGCGGGCAGCAGAGGCTCCTGCAGAAGGAAGGCAGATCCCTGTTCTCGTTGATCCGGAGGGAAGCGCCATCCGCACTCTCTCACCGGATATTGTGGTGGATGCCATTCTCGCGAAGAAGAACCTTGGCACATCGCAGGACATGGCGCCCCTTGTCATCGCACTCGGCCCCGGATTTACAGCCAGGCCCAGAAACACAGTAATGTCTCAGGAAAGTCAATGCTCCGCGGACGAATGTGCTGCAAAGACGATGAGTTCTTCCACGCAGATGAGAATGGCAGAGGAGAATATTCGCGGTGATGCGAAGGGACTCTGCTCTTCACAGCGAGCGGGAGGCGGGAGCCTTGGCACCTCTGCAGAGCATCCTGGCGGCAGCCTTTATGTCGATGCCGTCATCGAGACGATGCGCGGGCACAGCCTTGGACGCGTCATCACAGACGGATCGGCGCTCCCCAATACGGGAGTTCCTGGCGTCATTGCAGGGCACTCAGCCGACCGTGTAATCCACGCGCAGGCAGAGGGAATTCTTCTTACAAGAGCAGCGATCGGCGATTTTGTCCACAAAGGGGATGTCATCGCACAGATCCGTGAAGAAGATGGTACACTGGTTCCGGTTCGCGCCTCGCTTACAGGCGTACTGCGGGGCATTCTTCGGGACGGTTTTCCTGTCACTAAGGGATTTAAGACGGCAGATATTGATCCGAGGGCGGAGCAGGTGCAGAACTGCAGAACCATTTCAGACAAGGCAAGATGCATCGGCGGAAGTGTTCTGATGCTCGTCTGCAGATATTTGACCACGGCACAGAGAGGACAGATAGAAAAATCATGCTGATGCATGATTTTTCTATCTGCAGTCGATGCCGCGATGCGTCATCGATTGCCTGATCCCCGAGGCAAAACCGCCTCCGCGGATTTTGCCTCGGGGTGCCGCAAAGAGCACGGCACGGAGAGGATAGTATGACAGTACAGGGAGTTTCGCATTTTCATCAACAGGCACAGGAAAAGGCAGCCGCTGCGCCTCAAACGGGTGCACGGACAGCGCACAGCAGGGGAGAGCAGTGGGCGCTCCTCCTTCTTTTTGTCTGCCTTGCCGTCGGCGGAGCGCTCCGTATCTGGAAATTCGGATATTACCCCGCAGGCTTCAACATGGATGAGAGCGGATCCATTTATGACGCGTGGAGCCTTGCACACTACGGCGTGGACCGATGGAGAATACCGTATCCGATCTATTTCAACAACTACAGAACCGGACAGAGCGGACTGATCATCTACTGCATCATGTTCTGGTTTAAGCTCTTTGGTTATAATCCGGTGACCATGCGTCTGCCGGCACTCATCAATTCGTTCGTCCTTGCGCTCTCAGGCGTGGGTCTCTTCGGCACCGTGTGGGAGAACCGATACGGGATCCGGAACATCTATGCACAGGCCGCATATGCTTTTCTCTGGATGATCGCGCCGTACACCATGCTGGAGGCGAGGTTTTCGCTGGACTGCAATCTTCTGAACGGCACAATCATGCTGACGCTCTTTCTTCTCTGTCTGTCCATGAAGACAAAGAAGACATGGCTGTTCGTCCTGAGCGGCGTGTGCGCAGGAATCTCCCTGTATTGTTACGCCGTGAACTACATGATGATGCCGATCTTTCTTGTGATCTGCCTTCTGTATCTTCTGCGCGTAAAGGCAATTACAGGGCGGCAGATTCTGGCTGTTGCCATTCCGGTCTTTATTCTGGCCTTTCCCCTTATGTGTGAGGAGGGCATCAACATCATCGGCGCAAAGCCGTTTCGTCTTGGCCTCTTTTCCATCACAATTGTTCCGGACTACCGCATCGGCGAGGTGACGATCGACAACATCCCTGAGAACTTCCTGCTGACACTGAAGTCAGCGCTTATGTACGACGGTATCGACTACAACTCCATCCCAGAATACTGGAACTTCTACCCCGTTACCGTTCCGTTTGTCGCGGTGGGCGCAATCGTTATGATCCGGCGGTTTGTTTCCGACTGGAAAGAGAGGGCATGGAGGAGCGACCTGCCGGTTCTGTTCTGGTTCTTTGCCTCTCTGATTGTGGGATCATGTCTTGGCCACCACGGAGAATCGGGCAAGAACCCGAATGTGAACAAAATCAACGGAATCTTCCCGGCGATCATGTTCCTGGCTGTTGTCGGATTTCTGTGGTGCGTATCGAAACTCAGAAAGGTGCAGTGGAAGCGCGTATTCATCATCGCTGTGACGGGCATTTACCTGTGCTGGGGCGTGAGCTTCTTCCACTACTACTTCACTGACTATCAGCCGACGAACCTGTGGGGGTATTATTTTCCGGAGGCGCTCTCCTATATACAGTCGGACGAGAAGATCAGCAAGAAACCGCTTCTTATGGAGAACGAGTACATTTTCTATCTGAATTCGGCACTGCCCTCGCCCTACGATTTTGATGTGGAAAACAACGACTTCCCGGGCACCATTTTCGTGGACCGGAATCACTTGCTGGAGGCCGTGCAGACAGACTATGGATTTGGCGTCAACTATCTGCTGCTGCACCGCGTGATCACAGATGAGCTGCGGCAGGCATTCCAGGATCTTGGCTATCAGTCGAAGGAATTCGGGGAGTATACGCTGTATTATTATGAATGATGGACAATGACGGTACAGATGCAGGCGCACGCATGTGTGAACAGTCGGCTTCGCAGCCGGCCTGTCTGCCGAAAGAAGGAGGGCGCCCATTCCGGCGGGAGATCCGGGAACAGATGCAGGCGCACGCATGTGTGAACAGTCGGCTTCGCAGCCGGCCTGTCTGCCGAAAGAAGGAGGGCGCCCATTCCGGCGGGAGATCCGGGAACAGCTGCCAATCCGTCACAAATGAATGTTACTAAGAAGGGAGCAGGCAATGAGATGTCCTTACTGCGGAAGAGAGAATAACAGGGTGATCGATTCAAGACCTGTCGAGGAGAACAATTCGATCAGAAGGCGGAGGATCTGCGACGCCTGCGGAAGACGCTTTACAACCTACGAGAAGGTGGAGACGATTCCTCTTGTCGTCATCAAGAAGGACAACAACAGAGAGCCGTATGACCGTGCCAAAATCGAGGGAGGAATTCTCCGCGCCTGCCACAAAAGACCTGTCTCCATCAACCAGATCAAGCATCTGGTTGACGAAATCGAGACCGAGATCTTTGACAGGGAAGAGAAGGAAATCTCAAGCCGCGAGATCGGCGAGCTCGTGATGGAGAAGATGCACGATCTGGACCCGGTTGCCTACGTGCGCTTTGCCTCTGTGTACAGGGAATTCAAGGATGTGGAGACATTCATGGACGAACTGGAGAAGGTCCTGAAGACGGAGAACGGCAAGAAAGCATTGACTTCCGGGCAGAATCCGCAGAACAGACACTGAATGGCAGATTCGCTGCCCGGATCGCAGCGTCTATGACAGGATGACATTATTGAGCTGCTTACGCATAATGCGGCTCGAGATCTGCATAATAGCAGGGCGCACAGACTGGATGATTGGTGAGAGTGTATGGGAAAAGGACTGTATCCGGACACATGGGCGGACAATGCCTATGAAATTGACTACAAGGCACTGTACGCGCATGGATTTCGCGGCATCATCTTTGATATCGACAACACGCTGGTGCAGGCGAATAAACCGGCTACAGAAAAGGCAAAGGAGCTGTTCGCACGACTTCGCAGCATAGGCTTTAAAACCTGCATCCTCTCGAACAACACGGGAGCACGGGCCGGTACCTTCGCCAGGGCGGTGGGAAGTGACGTTGTGACGGGGGCGCTCAAGCCCTTTCCCGGAAAATACAGAGAGGCCATGCAGGTTCTCGGGACAGACAGGAGCAGCACACTCTTTATCGGTGATCAGATCTACACGGACATCTGGGGTGCTAACAACGCCGGGATTTACTCCATCCTCACAATGCCGCTGAATCCTTCTGAGGAGTGGTGGATCAAGATCAAGCGGCTGCTCGAGCGCCCTGTGCGCAGAAAAGTGATACAGAGCCCTCAGCGCTGGACAAAGGGAAAAAATAATATCGCCCTGATCGGCTTTATGGGCTCCGGCAAGACGACAGTATCGCACGCACTGCACGCACTCTGCGGACTACAGGAGCTGGATACAGACCAGATGATCGTGCAGAGGGAGAAAATGACGATCGCAGAGATCTTTGCGCAGAGGGGTGAGCCTTATTTTCGCGCGGCGGAGCAGGCAGTCATTGAGAGCCTTGAAAATATGCACGGCGCCGTGATCTCCTGCGGAGGAGGCGCTGCCTGCCGCAAAGAGAACGTGGAGAGCCTTAAGCGCAGCAGCACCATTGTGCTCCTGACAGCGACCCCGGAAACCACACTGGAGCGCGTCGGCAGCTCAACAGAGCGCCCCATCCTGAATGGCCACATGAACACAGACTACATCCGCGAACTGCAGGAGAAGAGACGCGCGTACTATGAGGCCGCCGCCGACATCACCGTCGCTACAGACGGCAAGACACCAGAACAGATCGCAGAGGAGATTATTTCACAAATTGCGAAAGCGGAAAACTGAACCGGCAGAGAAAACGTCCGTTGCCGGGTGCAGGAAATGTCTTCCGAACGATTTTGCGCATGCGCGAACGGGCGACAGCCCGAACGCATACGGATATGAGGAGGAAGACATTTCCTGCGCACGGCCACAGCAAAGAGGAGAATGACCAGTATGAAAATTGATGCCAAAACGGGACTCTACTGCCTCATCGGCAGCCCGGTATCCCATTCAGGATCACCGGCAATGTACAACTACTGCTTTGACAAGATGGGCATCAACGCTGCCTACCTTGCCTTCGACGTGAAGAAGGAGGACACAGCGGCTGCCATTGCCGCCCTGCGCCTCCTCCATGTGCGGGGATTCAACATCACAATGCCCTGCAAGAGCGAGACAGCCAGATGCTGCGACAGCCTCTCCCCTGCGGCAGAACTCATCGGCGCCGTGAACACAGTTGTGAACGAGGACGGACGCCTGATCGGCCACAACACGGACGGCTACGGATGGGTTCGGAGCTGCCGGGAGAGCGGAATGGAAGTGACAGGCAGCTGTATCACGATCCTCGGCGCCGGCGGCGCGGCGACGGCGATCGCCGTCACTGCGGCACTTGAAGGAGCTTCGGAGATTTCGATTGCGGCGCGGGAGAGCGGGCACAGTTATGCCAATGCGCAGGAGACCGTTAAGAAGATCTCCGCCCGCACGAATTGCAGGGCTGCGCTCATTCCGCTGGAAGATGAAGAGCAGCTCGCTCTGTCCATCCGGAGGAGCGGAATTCTTGTCAACGCGACAAACGTCGGCATGAAGCCAAACGACGGAGAGAGCCTCATTAAGGACACCTCTCTTTTGCGCAGGGACCTTGTGGTCTCGGACATTATTTACAATCCGGAAAAGACCAGGCTCCTGCAGGACGCAGAAGCGGCAGGATGCCGGTGCCTGTACGGCAGAGATATGCTGCTGTGGCAGGGCGCCGAGGCATTCAGGCTCTACACGGGGCTGGAGATGCCGGTGGAAGAGGTGAAGGAGCAGCAGAGGCACCGCTGAATCTGCAGTACAAAGACAGCAGTGCAGCAGGAAGAAGGCTGAGGGCATTCTCTGAAAGAGAAATGTACATGAAAAAACCGCGGCGGCGGCGAGGAGGGAGCAATGGACAAAATACTGGTGATCAACGGACCGAATCTCAATTTTCTCGGGATCCGGGAGAAGAGCATCTATGGGGAGCAGAGCTACAATGCCCTTGTCACAATGATGCAGAAGAAGGCAGACGAACTGGGCGTTGAACTTGAGGCGTGGCAGTCCAACCACGAGGGCGCCATCATCGACAAGCTGCAGGAGGCATATTACGACAAGGCACTCATCGGCGTTGTGATCAACCCCGGCGCATACACACACTACAGTTACGCGATCCACGACGCACTCAGAAGTGTCTTTGTCCCGAAAATTGAGATTCACATCTCCGACATCAATGCAAGGGAAGAATTCCGCAAAACAAGCGTAACCGTGGCGGCGTGCGACGGCCAGATCGTGGGACACGGACTGAACGGATATCTTGAGGCCATGGAGCAGATCGTGGAGATGCATAAAAAGGCACAGGCATGATGTCAATCTCATATTGCGCGGTCGATTAAATATCGTTATAATATCTTAGGTTATGCCGAAAAACCGGACCCTGCCGGAGACGGCATATTAAAATGCTCAAAAAGACAATTGGATAATAGGGAGGAAATTTAGAATGATCTCTGCCAGTGATTTCAGAAATGGTATTACGATCGAAAAAGACGGCACCGTAATGGAAATCGTTGAGTTCCAGCATGTTAAGCCCGGCAAGGGCGCAGCTTTCGTAAGAACGAAGCTCAGAGACGTTGTGAACGGCGGCGTTACGGAGACGACATTCAGACCTACTGAGAAGTTCCCTCAGGCACGTATTGAGAGAAAAGACTACACATATTCTTATGACGACGGCGATTTCTACCACTTCATGGATGCCGAGACGTTCGATGATGTTGCTCTTGGAAGAGACATCGTCGGCAACAAGATGCAGTTCGTGAAGGAAGGCGATGTTGTCAAGGTTGATTCCACTGAGATCGGCGGCAAGAAGGTCATCTACGACGTAGAGCCTCCGATGTTCGTTGTTCTTGAGATCACCGAGACAGAGCCCGGCTTCAAGGGCAATACGGCAACAGGTGCCAGCAAGCCTGCCACTGTTGAGACCGGCGCACAGGTAGCTGTTCCGCTCTTCTGCAACATCGGCGACAAGATCAAGATCGACACAAGAACAGGTGAGTATCTCTCCAGAGCATAATGGGCGCAGAGACCATTCGCATTCTTCTTTAGTGTGATGCCGGGCAGTGACGTTGATTCGTCCTGCCCGGTTTTTGTGCGCGTAGTAGCGAGGAAGGAGGCATCCATGCTCGCATGAGATGCCTTCTGACGAGCACCGCGACATCGAGAGGAGGCGCTTGTCGCCTCCTACTCGATTATCTTTCAGCCTCTGGACGCCTGCATCGAAGAATTGCGGCGTTTTCGGAGCAATTCGGGATAGGGGCTGAACAGATACGATTATTTAATCTCACAAGGAGAATGTCTATGCATACCACATCTGTACTCATTTCTTATGAAACCGCCCTTCCGCAGATCACCGCGCGCCTCATCGGAGGGGACAATACCGAGCCGTCTCTTGAGAGCGCAGCATTGATGCGCGTTGAGGATCTCTACACAGTCTTCTATTACCGCGAGAGGAACGGGGCTCTCCGCCTTCTCACTCCCGAGGACCTCCGCACCTGGAACGTGCAGCCGCAGCAGCTCTTCGCCGATGTCCTTGCGTGCATGAAAATAAACGACCCCTGCAGAATATCGCCTCTGAACGCGGTACTGGGTCTTTCCCCGGAAGAGGAGGAGACAGGGCTGTTCGTCCTCACCAATGCATCCGGAATATTCGGCGCAATCTGTATTCTTTATCCAGGTGTTTTTGAAGAGATTGCGGATCGGATCGGACGCGAGTTCTACATTCTTCCCTGCTCTGTGCATGAGATGCTTCTTCTGAAAAAAGGAACGGATCTCAACGAGGATGAGCTGCGTAAGACCATCCATGACATCAACCGGAGTGAACTGACAAGGGAGGATATTCTCTCAGATTCCCTTTACTGCTGCAGTGCCCCGGACTACTGCTTCAGACGCTTGTGAGCTGATCAGATCATAGCGGGAGAAGCTCCTCATGCCCGGAACAGACTGGCACCGGCAGTGCTCCTGCAGCGGACAGAACAAACTTGAAGGAAAGGGTTTACAATCAAAGATCTGCGGAGTACAATCTGACTGTCTTTTGAAAAGAAAGACAAAACCGTTGATGAGGACAGTAGGCGGAGATCGATGTCACAGAGAGAGGCGCAGATGCTGAGAGCGCTTTGACTTAAGATTCCGGACCGAACACCACCTCGGAGGGGCCCCAATAAGGCACGGCGACGCCGTTACCGTCACAAAAGAGTGATCCAGCCGACGTACCCTCAGTCAGAGAGGCAGCAAAAGAAGCCGGCAGGATAAGCAGGGTGGAACCGCGTGTAATCTGCGTCCCTGTCACCATGAGAGTGGTGGCAGGGGCGCTTTTCGTTTTCCGGATCGCCCCGCGTCCGGAAAAGCCGCAGTGCGGCACAGCAAACGGAGGTTTTCCAGATGGACAAGGAAGAGCTGAACAAGGTTTATCGTCATTCACTGGCACACATTCTCGCCAAGGCAGTCATCGAGCTTTACGGCAAGGATGTGCAGTACGCCATTGGACCCCAGATCGAGGACGGATTCTACTATGATTTCGTTCTACCGGAAGGGAAGACAATCCAGGAATCCGACTTCAAGACGATCGAGAACAAGATGCACGAGATCCTGAAGAGAAAGGAGAACTGGACAAGAAAGGAAGTCTCCAGACAGGAGGCTCTGGATATTTTCAAGGGACAGAAGTTCAAGACTGAACTCATCAATGATCTGCCCGAGGATGAGAAGATCACGGTTTACTACACAGGTGACGACTATGTAGATCTGTGCAGAGGACCTCACGTGGACAACTCCGCAGAGCTCCTCAGCGCTGCTTTTGAGATCAGAAGCGTCTCCGGCGCATACTGGAGAGGCGACGAGCACAGGGATCAGATGACCCGTGTCTATGCCTATGCATTCCCGGACAAGGCACAGCTCAAGGCACATAAGGATCTGATCCGCGAGGCAAAAGAGCGCGACCACAAGAAGATCGGCGCACAGATGGAGCTGTTCATGTTCGATGAAACTGCTCCCGGAATGCCTTACTGGCTGCCCAGAGGATGGAAGATGTATCAGGCACTGCTCAAGTATTCACGCGAGGTACAGCTTCGTCACGGCTACACAGAGATCTCCGCACCTCTTATCAACAACAAGAAGCTCTGGCTGATCAGCGGACACTGGGCACACTACATCAACAACATGTTCATGGTTCCCGGCGTCTCCGGCTGGCTGAAGGCCGACTGCAACATTGAGAACGTCATCGCCAACATCAACGACGACAAGTCGGCACTGAAGAACGTAAAGATGCTCGCAGGTTCCGCCCTCTACAGCCGCGAGGAGGCAGATACCATGGCTGCCAAGCCCATGAACTGCCCGAACGCCATGATGACTTATAAGAGAAAGAACCGCTCTTACAAGGAGCTCCCGATCCGCTACTCCGAGTACGATGTGCTGCACAGAAAAGAGAAGTCCGGCCAGATGAACGGACTCTTCCGCGTGCAGGAGTTCCGTCAGGACGATGACCACACATTCGTTATGGAGTCCCAGATCAAGAGTGAGATCGCAGATATCCTTTCGATCGCTGATGAGATTTACTCCACTTTCGGTGTAACCTACAGAGCTGAGCTCTCCACAAGACCGGATGACTTCATGGGCGATATCAATGTCTGGAACCAGGCTGAGTCCGATCTTTGCGAGATTCTCGATGAGCGCTACGGCAAGGGCGGCTATGAGGTCAACGAGGGCGACGGCGCCTTCTACGGCCCGAAGATCGATCTGCAGATCAAGGATGCCCTCGGCAGAGAGTGGCAGTGCGGCACCGTTCAGCTTGATTTCCAGCTGCCGCACAACTTTGGCCTGACCTACACGACAGCGGACGGCGGCACGGCGATGCCTGTTGTCCTGCACAGAGCCATCTACGGATCTCTCGAGAGATTCATCGGCATCATCACAGAGAACTTCAAGGGCAACTTCCCGTTCTGGCTCTCTCCTTACCAGGTCGGCATCGTTCCGATCAGAGCGGAGCACAACGAGTATGCGAAGAAGGTCGAGAAGCTCCTCATGGACAATGATGTCCGCGTCGAGGCTGACTACAGCGACGAGAATATGAAGACGAAGATCAAGAAGTTCAAGAACTACAAGGATCCCTACATTCTCGTTCTCGGCGACAAGGAGTGCGCGGAGAACACCGTCTCCATCAATATCCGCGGCAACAAGCAGCTGAACAACGTTCCTCTGGACAAGTTCCTTGATATGTGCGACCAGATGAACGAGGAGCACAGCCTGAACCTGATCGATTCACTTGACTGACCGGTGCAGCCGGCTCTCGGCCGGCACATCCGACTGGAAAAGAGTACACCGGCCGTTCGTCCTGTTGAAAATAAAGATGCGGCCGGCGTGTCCGGCCGAAAAGGTTTTGACCGCAAAGCCTATCTATGTTAATATACTGTTCGTAGTGCCCGGAGCCCGGGTGCTGCGGCATGCGATCGTAGTCTAACGGATAAAACGGAGGCCTCCGACGCCTTTGATGCAGGTTCGATTCCTGTCGGTCGCATAGCTCGTGCACGAATACCGTGCTGAGGAGCCGGATGTATGTGTCGGGGATTACCCTATATATGACGCACACATCCGGTTTTTAGCTTTGAATCGTATTGCAGGCTGCGGCCTGCTGTCTATATTTGTAATTGTTCCGCGCCTCTGGACGCTTATTATTGAAGAATTGCGGCGTCTTCGGAAGCAATTCGGGATGAGGTGCCTGACAATTACCTGTATTTCCGGGTGGAGATATGAAGGATAACAACAATGAACAGGGCAGGAGAGATTTTTCTGCCGTGAACGGGCAGGAGAACCTGCCGCAGGATACACAGATCCAGGCAGAGCGCACATACACAGAGGAGACAGAATCAGGACAGGCAGAGCGCATATACGCAGAAGAGACTGCACAGGGGCAGGAAGAGCGCGTATACACAGAGGCAGCGGAACAGGTACAGGAAGAGCGTACATACAGGGAGCCGGAGAGGGAACAGTCATCGCGCAAGGGAAGACAAGAGAAGGTTCAGAAACGAAGGAGCCGCGCGGTCAGCGCAAGGGAAAGAAGTCAGAAGACCCACCGCCGTGCGGGAAGATCCCGCGGCCGCGGAGATTCCTCTCAAAATGCCTACGCGCTCAATATATTCTTCTCCCGTTACGCAAGGGTAATCATGCCTGTCGTTCTGCTGATCGCGGTTCTTCTTACCGGCGTGATCGCTGTCGGCATGCGCCGTGCGCATAAGAAGGAAGCTGCAGCGGCTGCGGCGTCGACGGCGCAGCAGACGGACATCGTGATGGAGAAGAACGCACACAGCGATGTCAACAAGCTGATGAAGCAGTACTACGACGCACTGGCAGACGGTGATACGGACACGATCAGCTCCCTCTGCTCCTCTCTTTCGGATGAAGAGAAGATCAGAATCGAGGCCATCGCAGACAACATAGACTCATATTCAGACATCACGGTTTACACTAAACCAGGTCCGGTCAGCGGCTCTTATGTCGCGTATGTCTATACGAAGATGAAGTTCAAGGACCATGACTGGGAGGTGCCCGGCATGCAGACTATGTACGTCTGCACACGGGATGACGGCTCTCTTTATCTCAATACGGATGAGGAGCAGGATGCGGATGTGACGGATTACATCCAGAAGGTATCTGTCGCGGATGATGTCGTCGATCTCAACAATACGGTGACCAAGGAATACAATGATCTCCTTAACGCCAATCCTGACCTTGTCACCTATCTGGATGAATTCTCCAACAGCATCAATGTCAAGGTCGGCGAGGGACTGGCTGCGCTGAGCGGAAGCGGTTCGACAGAGGACGCGGCGGCAGGAGATACGGAGGCATCTGCGGAAGGCGGCACGGAGGCAGCTGAAGCCTCCACTGATGATTCTTCTTCGGATGCATCCTCCTCTGAGAGTACTGACGCCGGCAGTTCATCTTCATCAGAGAGCGCATCGGATGCAGGCTCCAGTACACAGTCGGAGAGCACGGCTTCTTCTTCCAGCGTGTCGAATCCGACAAAGGCAACGGCAAAGGAGACAGTGGCTGTCCGCAAGGGCGCAGGTACGTCTGCGGAGCAGCTGGGCATGCTCTATCCGGGCGATTCGGTGGATGTGCTCTCCTACGATGCGAACGGATGGTCAAAGATCAGCTATAAAGGGCAGGAAGGCTATGTCAAGTCAGAGTTCTGTACGTTCAAGTGATGTGTGGGACCCGGGCTGTTATGTTTCACTTGCGGATGCATGGATCTGCGGGCGGTGTCGGGGAAAATGTAATACCGGCACCGCCTTTTTGGTTTGCGCACAGCAGGAGGAAGAAGACGCGCAATCCTGTCTATACAGAATCTGCATGCCACAATTGAGAACAAATGTCCAAATTGATGATAATAATTGGACACTTCTTAACAATTAGCATTGAAAATAAAAGATTATCTCATTACGATAATTGCGTTTTGGAGGATCGATGGCAGAGAGAGTTGTTGTAGGCATGTCCGGCGGCGTGGATTCATCAGTGGCCGCCCTGCTGCTGAAAGAGCAGGGATATGAAGTGGTCGGCGTCACAATGCAGGTCTGGGATGCGGCGTGCTCCCTTCAGATGGAGAGAGAGGGCGGCTGCTGCGGACAGAGTGCTGTTGAGGATGCGAGAAGAGTCTGTGATGTGATCGGGATTCCTTATTATGTGATCGGCTTTCGCGATATTTTCCAGAAGAAGGTGATTGATTACTTCGTGGAGGAGTATCTGAAGGGCCGCACGCCGAATCCCTGCATCGCGTGCAACAGGTATGTCAAGTGGGAGGCTCTTCTGCAGAAGGCGGAGGAGATCGGCGCATCCTACATTGCAACAGGGCATTATGCGCGGATTGAACGCCTTCCCAATGGGAGATTCAGCGTTCGCAACTCCGTGACCGCGAAGAAGGACCAGACCTATGCGCTGTACCGCCTCACGCAGGATGAGCTGGCACATACACTGATGCCGGTCGGTGACTACCACAAAGAGGAGATCCGTAGAATCGCCAGGGAGAATCACCTCCCTGTCGCGAATAAACCAGACAGCGAGGAGATCTGCTTCGTCGCCGACGATGACTATGCAGGCTTCGTGGACCGGCAGGCGGGGGAGAGGGTGCCCAAGCCTGGAAGATTCATCTACAGGGACGGGAGAGATCTTGGACCGAACAAGGGCATTACGCATTATACGGTAGGCCAGAGAAAGCGCCTTGGCATCGCAATGGGGCATCCCGTCTTTGTGACGGGGCTGGATCCGGAAACAGGCAATGTTTTCATCGGGGAAAATGAGGATGTGTTCGGCCGGGAGCTGACACTTCGCGGGATCAATTACATGGCTGTACCGGACCTTCCGGAAGGTGTTCAGGTGCGCGCGGAGGGCAAGATCCGCTATGGCATGAAGGCTGCCGCCTGCACACTCGAAAAGATCGGGGAGGATGAGATCAAGGCAGTTTTTGATGCACCGGTGAGAGCGATTACGCCGGGGCAGGGCGCTGTTTTTTATGAGGGTGATCACATACTGCTGGGGGGCAGCATCGAGAAAAAAGTCTGAAATGGATGCCGATGCGTTATTTTCAAACCGATATTGGTGCCGTGTCGGAGTATCGGCTGCATGATTCCATTAGAGAGGCGGGAGTATAGGAATTAACTGTCTGCGTACGACGAAACAGGAGACAGCATATGAATCGCAGATTAAAGAGAAGAGGGCTGGGAATATTTCTCATCACACTCGTCGGTATGACGCTGGGCATTATTTTCAGTGCTGCCAGAGACCGGATGAAATACGTTGAGGCATCCATGGCTGGAGACATCCGCCAGATCAACCTGTATCTGACGAATGATCCCGAGGTGTCTGTCAACGGATTTGAGACAATGGACGGCACAGAGTGGTTCTTCCTTCCCTACGGCATGACGGATGGGGAGTGGTCCGTTGATCTCCCGACAGGAACAAACTGTCTGATCGACGGCCAGTATTACAAAGACGGAGATCAGATCAAAGCACTGGATTCTGCAGCCGATCATGAGATCGTCCTCGGCGATGCACTGGGCAACCGGCTGGACGAGCGTGTGCTTCGCGTGCGCTGTGCGGAAGGGGTTCCCTGCATCGTGATTAACACGGCGAGCGGCAGCACGGATACGCTCAATGCAAGCAAGGAAAACGAAGAGGGCGCACTGGTAAAGATTCTCTATGATGACCAGTCGGTGAATTATCAGGGAATCGTGAAGATGTCCGGACATGGCAATTCGACCTGGTCACAGGATAAGAAATCCTACAATCTGACGCTCACGGAGGATGCCTCGCTCCTTGGCCTGTCTGCGCAGAGGCGGTGGACGATCATCTCCAACTGTATGGATCTCTCTCAGATCCGCAACAAGCTCGTCTATGACACGGCAGTTCAGATGGGCGTTAAGGATCAGCCCACCGGTAATTATGCCAATGTCTATATCAACAGGGAATATGTGGGCGTCTACCTGCTGACGCAGAATCTGGCGACAGAGAACGGCACGCAGAAAGATTTTAAGTCGACACGGGTGGAGACGATCAAGCCGGTGCCGACGCCGGACGAGGTGCCCTCCGTCTCCACGAGCGAGACAGATGCAGACGGCCTTGTAGAGCGTTATTTCAACCAGAAGTACAACATCGATGACATTACGGGCGATTACCTGCTCGAATTTCAGACATTTGGCATGGAGGTAGATCCGGATACCAAATACGGGTATTTTACAACGCCGAATAAGTTAATCGCCATCCGGTCGACAAAATACGCGGACAAAGAAGAGGTGGACTACAACGCCTGTCTGTGCCGGGAAGCTGAAAAGGCGATTTATGCGGAGAACGGCATCAATCCGGATACAGGGAAATCCTATACGGACTACATTGACACGGACAGCTTCGCCCTGAATTATCTGATTCAGGACTTCTTTGACCGGCATGACTACACGGACGGGAGCCTGTTCATGAGAAAGAACAGGGGAGATGACAAGCTCTACAGCGGTGTCGTGTGGGATTACGACAAGGCGATGACGGATGAATACTACGATGATATCCGCTACGACTACACGCATGGGGCAAGACTTCCCGGCTGGTATCAGACGCTGGATGACCTGCATCCCGAATTCCACGCGCGTGTTGTGCAGTGGTATAAAGACAAATTCTCCGACACAGTGGGCGCCGTGATTTCTTCGGAGGCGCCTGCGCTCATCGCACAGATGACGTCCTCCTGGAACATGGACGACATCCGTTACGGAAAGGAGGAGGGCTTTACTGCTGCCTATGCCGGTGAGCAGGTGGAGTGGCTCTCCAAGAGAAAGGCACTCTTTGATCAGGTCTGGATCGACGGAGAAGACAGTCCTTACGCCCAGAATATTTACTGACCGGTTTTCGCAGGAGATTGCGGCGCATTTGGCAGGAGATGGGCGCATTACTGTACAGACATAGAAACTATTCCATGCGGAGCTGCATGCCTTAGAGTCGGGATTTTTGTGCGGGTTAACATAATTTTGAAATAATACTTGTCAAAACGCACAAATTCTGCAACAATTAAAAATGAGTTAAGCAATGGTTAACACCATGTAAAGAAACTGCGAAATGAGCTGAACGACCAAGACGGCACTGCCGCAAACGCGCGGCACAGGAAGGAAAGGACAGAGGAATGGCAGGTATTGCATCTCTTGGGTTCATGATTATCTGTACGGTCATCATGGCTGTGATCGACTACAGACTTAATCATTGAGACAGTTACCGGACGGACAGAAGAGTGATGAAGATAATGACAGCATTGACTGCTAATATTGACACCCAGGACGGCGCGAGGCCGAAATTCCGCCACGAGCTCAAGTACCTTGTATCGGATGCTGAGCTCGCGGAGCTGGGTGTGCGGCTGCGCGCGGTGATGGAGCCGGATCCGCACGCGGATGAGAACGGAGATTATCTGATCCGCAGCATTTACCTCGACGACTGGAAGAACAGCTGTATGTTTGAGAACGAGGACGGCACCAGCCCCAGGGAGAAATGGAGAATCCGGACTTATCAGCTGAGCGATGAGAGGATAAGCCTGGAGTGCAAGCGCAAGGAAGGCGGCATGATCCAGAAAAAGGCCTGCCTGATCACAAGAGATCAGATGGATGCGCTGTGCGATGTGACCTCGGACATTAATGTCTCCAGAGATTTCCCTCCGCTTCTTAACCGCTTCATTCTGCTGAAAAAGACGCAGCGCTTCGAGCCGAAGGTGGTCGTTGAGTATCTGAGAAAGCCTTTTATCTGCGCCAACGGCAATGTCCGCGTGACATTTGACATGCAGATCTGCTCCAGCAGCCACTGGGACATGTTCTTTGAGCCGGATATGCCGAAGCACCCGATCATGCCGCTTGGACAGGAACTTCTGGAAGTCAAGTACGATGAATACATTCCGGATCACATCTATCATGCGATTCAGATGCGGAGTATGAGACAGGAGACATTTTCAAAGTATTATCTCTGCCGCCATTATGCACTCTGATGTGCAGCGGCTGACGCCACAGCAATTCAACATACAAGGAGAGAAAAACCGATGAAATTTTCAGATGTATTCAAAAAGTCCTTCCTGCAGGGATTTTCCACTGTAGAGATGTCCACCACACAGATTCTGGTGGTGCTGGCGCTGACGACGATCATCGCCCTGTACATCTTCTTCTGCTACCGGATCATGACGAGAAGAACGTTCTACTCCAAGAACTTCAATATCTCTCTTGTCGCCATGGCGATTCTCACATCCGGCATCATCCTGACGATTCAGTCGAGCGTTGTTGTTTCTCTCGGAATGGTCGGTGCACTCTCTATCGTAAGATTCAGAACAGCGATCAAGGATCCGCTTGATCTGATCTTCCTGTTCTGGTCCATCGGTGTCGGCATCATCTGCGGCGCGGGGCTTGTCGAGATCGCAATTCTCACCTCTCTCCTGGTTACGCTTGTTCTGTTCGTTCTCGACAGAATGCCGGTTGCAAAGGCACCCATGATCCTTGTGGTTGACGGCGAGAGCGCAGAGGGCGTCACAGAGAGCATCACAAAGGCTGTGGAGCAGCACACCAGGTACTATACGATCAAGACAAAGACCGTCTCCAAAGGAAAGGTGGACCTCGTCATTGAGCTGCGCGTGAAGGACGGGGAGAAGCTCGTCGATGAGATCTCGAAGCTCGATAAGATCACGAATGTATCGCTTCTGAGCCATGACGGCGAAGTGACATTCTGAAAATAGAACTGTTCACAGCGGGTGGCGGATGGGGGTTCTCTCTTCAAAGGAGTAGTAACTGTCGAACCCACAGCCGTGCAGTATGCGGGCGGCGGTGTCCATGTGTGCGCCTATGTTCTCAGGTGTGTGGGCGTCGGAGCCGACCGTGACCATCACGCCGCCGAGGTCGTGGTAGTGGCGGAGGATTGCCGCGCATGGATTCGGCTCCGGAAAGCCGCGGGAGAGTGCACCTGTGTTGAGCTCAAGGGCTTTGCCGTTCAGGATCAGTTCGTACAGGATGGGGTCGATCAGATCTCCAAAGAGGGCGTAGTAATATTCAGCGGTGTGCTGTTCATCGGAGCCGTCTGCCTTGTCCGGACCATAGCGCAGTACATAATCCAGATGCCCGTAGCTGTCAAAGAACGGGCAGGTCTTCACGTTCGCCAGTGCCGTTTCAAAATAAGCCCGGAACGCCTGTTCAGCCGTTCGCCCCTCAAAAAAGGAATCATAATAGGGATCCATTCCGCCGCAGGAGTGGGTGGATCCGATAATGTAGTCAAATCTGTGTGTCCGCACGTACTCCTCAAGGGCAGGAGAGAGCGATGCATTCAGTCCAAGCTCCAGTCCCATGTGGATCTGTATGCGGTCCGCATAGCGCACCTTCAGAAAATTCAGCTCTTCCCGGTACGCATCATAGTCGATGCGAAAGTCCAGTGCATCACTCGCAGGAACATTCGTATAGGGCGCATCCATGTCCAGATGCTCTGTAAAGGTGATTTCGGTCAGCCCCGCCGCTATGGCGGCGCGCACCTGCTCCTCCATCGGGGAGGTGCAGTCGCTTGAAAATGAACTGTGAACGTGATCATCGCGTGTAATCATAGACATTTTCCTCTGTTTATGTGAAAATAACTTAGTTATTGAACAATGGTGCACAACTGACTATTGCAAAAGAAGTCCCTTATGCGGTATAGTATAAACGCTGACAAAAATTTGACAATCTTTTTCGGCGATATGCATATCGGCCGGATGACGGGTCAGATTTGTTCACCACAGGTTTTTCTAGGAGGAAACTGAAATGGCAGATGTAAGAGTAGCTATCAATGGTTTTGGCCGTATCGGCCGTCTTGCATTCAGACAGATGTTCGTCGCTGACGGTTATGAAATCGTAGCCATCAACGATCTTACTTCCCCTGATATGCTGGCATATCTTCTGAAGTATGATACAACACACGGCCGCTTCAACGGAACTGTAGAGTCTACAGATCATTCCATCATCGTAAACGGCAAGGAGATCGAGATCTACAAGGAGAAGGATGCCGCTAATCTTCCCTGGAAGCAGCTTGACATCGACGTAGTTCTTGAGTGCACAGGCTTCTACACATCCAAAGAGAAGTCCATGGCTCACATCAATGCAGGTGCTAAGCACGTTGTTATCTCCGCTCCTGCAGGCAAGGACCTCAAGACCATCGTTTACAACGTAAACCACAACACTCTGACAGCTGATGACCAGATCATCTCTGCTGCATCCTGCACAACCAACTGCCTTGCTCCTATGGCTAAAGCTCTGAATGATCTCGCTCCCATCGAGTCCGGCTTCATGACCACTGTTCACGCTTACACAGGCGATCAGATGATCCTCGACGGACCTCAGAGAAAGGGCAACAAGAGAAGATCCAGAGCAGCTGCCATGAACATCGTTCCCGCTTCTTCCGGAGCTGCAAAGGCTATCGGCCTTGTTCTTCCTGAACTCGACGGCAAGCTTAACGGTGCTGCACAGCGTGTTCCTACAGCTACTGGTTCCACAACAATTCTTGATGCTGTAGTTAAGGGCGCTGTTACTGTTGATCAGGTAAATGCTCAGGCTAAGAAGGAAGAGACAGAGTCCTTCGAGTACAACGATGACGAGATCGTTTCCTCCGATATCATCAACAGCACAGCAGGCTCTATCTTCGATGCAACACAGACAAAGGTTCTGCCTATGCCTAACGGCGATACACTCGTTCAGGTTGTTGCATGGTACGACAACGAGAACTCCTACACAAGCCAGATGGTTCGCACCATCAAGCACTTCGGTTCTCTGATCGCAAAATAATCTGAAGATCTGAGTACAGCTGAATAAGCAATACTTTACCGGGGTCCCGGCCTTTCGTGGGCCAGGACCCCGGTTTTTTTCATCGTTCAGCACCCCGGTATGTTCCGCAACAGTTGGAATGGGTGCCGACAGTTTGTCAAGGCCGTACATAATCGACGGCCGGAAAGGAATCGTTTTTATGGCAGCACTGAACAAGAAGACCATTGACGATATCAATGTAAAGGGAAAGAGAGTTCTCTGCAGATGCGATTTCAACGTTCCGCTCAAGAATGGCGAGATCACGGATGACAACCGCATCGTGGCAGCTCTTCCCACTATTAAGAAGCTGATCGCGGACGGAGGAAAGGTTATCCTCTGCTCCCATCTCGGCAAGATCAAGACAGAAGAGGACAAGCCTTCCAAGACACTTGCTCCTGTTGCAAAGAGACTCTCTGAGCTCCTTGGCAAAGAGGTGAAGTTCGCAGCTGATCCCGAGGTTGTAGGCCCCAACGCAAGAGCTGCAGTCGCCGCAATGAAGGATGGCGATGTTGTTCTTCTTGAGAACACCCGCTACAGAAAAGAAGAGACAAAGAACGGAGACGAGTTCTCCAAGGATCTGGCTTCTCTCGCAGATGTTTTTGTAAACGATGCGTTCGGAACCGCACACAGAGCACACTGCTCCAACGTCGGTGTGACCAAGTACATCAAGGGACCTCACGTTGTCGGTTACCTGATGGAGAAGGAGATCAAGTTCCTTGGCCAGGCAGTTGAGAATCCGGTTCGTCCTTTCGTTGCCATCCTCGGCGGTGCAAAGGTAGCAGACAAGCTCAACGTTATCAGTAATCTCCTTGAGAAGTGCGATACGCTGATCATTGGCGGCGGCATGGCATATACCTTCGAGAAGGCAAAGGGATATGAGATCGGCACATCTCTTGTTGACGACACGAAGATCGACTACTGCAAGGAGATGATGGAGAAGGCCGACAAGCTCGGCAAGCGTCTCCTTCTGCCCGTTGATGCCGTGATCACGGATCACTTCCCGGATCCCATCGACGATCCTGAGATCAAGACAGAAGTCGTTGATATCGACAAGATCCCGGCCGACAAGATGGGCATGGATATCGGACCGAAGACGAGAGAGCTGTATGCAAAGGCTGTTGCCGATGCGAAGACAGTTGTCTGGAACGGACCTATGGGCGTATTCGAGAACCCTGTCCTCTCTGCAGGCACAAGAGCTGTTGCACAGGCACTTGCTGATTCCGACGCAACAACCATCATCGGCGGCGGTGATTCCGCAGCAGCTGCCAACCAGATGGGCTTCCACGACAAGATCACACACATATCCACTGGCGGCGGCGCATCCCTTGAGTTCCTCGAGGGCAAGGAGCTTCCGGGTGTAGCAGCGGCAGACGACAAGGACTGAGTGGCTGAACAGAACGCGCACACGGCTGCAGCCAGATATGAGCTTTAGCACTGCCTGCAGGCGCATCGCAGAATCCCGGCGCTGCCGCGCAGATGACATCATCTGACGTCGCAGGTGCCGGGATGATATAGATATGTATTCAGGGAGGGTTATCATGGCAAGAAGAAAGATTATCGCCGGCAACTGGAAAATGAACAAGACCCCGAGCGAGGCTAAGGCACTCGTTGAGCTCCTTAAGCCCCTCGTGAACAATCCGGATGTCGACGTTGTTTACTGTGTTCCGGCCATCGACATTGTTCCTGTTGTGGAGGCCACAAAGGGAACCAATGTTGCAGTCGGCGCTGAGAACATGTACATCGAGGAGAGCGGCGCATATACAGGTGAGATCGCACCGAACATGATTGTTGATGCGGGGGCCAAGTACGTCATCATCGGTCACTCTGAGAGACGCCAGTACTTCAAGGAAGATGACGCATTCCTGAACAAGAAGGTTCTGAAGGCATTTGAGCACGGCCTCACACCGATTCTGTGCTGCGGCGAGACTCTCGAGCAGAGAGAGGCCGGCGTTACACTCGACTGGATCCGTCTGCAGATCAAATCTGATCTTCAGCATGTAACTGCAGAGCAGGCTGCTTCCATGGTCATCGCTTATGAGCCTATCTGGGCCATCGGCACTGGAAAGACAGCGACGGCTGATCAGGCTGAGGAAGTCTGCGGCGCAATCCGTCAGTGCATTGCGGAGATCTATGATCAGGAGACAGCTGAGAAGACCCGCATTCAGTACGGCGGATCGATGAAGCCCTCCAACTGCAAAGAGCTGCTCGCCAAGCCTGACATTGACGGCGGCCTCATCGGCGGCGCATCGCTCAAGGCTGATTTTGCAGACATCGTCAACTATAATAAGTGAGTCATTGACCGTTGTTAAGTACCCCCGAAAAGCCGTGCAATTCCAAATGGGAGTGCTGAACAAATTGTTACAGCAGATCAATACATAAGGGGAGCGGAGAAGTCCGCTCCTCTTAATGTTTTCATAGTATGAAGCATTCACACTGGAGGACAACTCAATATTTGCTCTTTCTGGCAGCTGTCCTTCTTCTGACAGCCGCCTTTGCTCTGCCCGGCGCATGGCTGAAGCGTAATATTGGCAGAGTCCGGCGGGCGGCAGAGAGCGTGCGGGCCGCAGTTGATCCTGTGGGAGAGGATGATGAGAGCACGGGAGCGGAAGGAAGTGATGAGAAAAGCCCTTCCGAGATTTTTACGGCTGCGCTTTATGACGGAGATAATCCGCTCAGCTATGCGGCGGATACATCCAGAATTTACTGGTGGAAGAGCGATTTCAGCGATGAATACTACTTCTTCCTGCCTTCCGGCATACACGATAAAGAGCTGCGCTGGGAGTTCAACACCGCTGAGAATGTCGCGGTGGACGGACAGAATGTGCATGACGGCGATTATTTTCAGCTGGCGGACGGAGTTCACACGTTAAGGGTAACGCCGGAAGGCGGAAAGGAAGAGGTATACAGAGTCAATGTGATGCGCTCGCGCAGCATTCCTTCGCTTTTTCTGACTACCCGTTCAGGTGAAAACGACTATATTCAGGCGGACAAAAACAATTCCGAGAGCGGAGACATCGTCCTGAAAAGCGAAAACGGGAGCATTCTCTATGCCGGTGAAGTCAGCGATCTCAAGTGCCGGGGCAATTCAACTTTCAATGATTCCATGAAGAAGCCCTACCGGATCAAGCTCGCCGATGAGGCAGACCTTCTTGGCATGGGTGCTGCGAAGAAGTGGATTCTGATCGCCAATGATTTTGATCCGTCTCTTGAGCGCAATATGCTGGCAAACTATCTGGCGGACCTTCTCAAGATCCCGTTCCAGACGCAGGCACACTATGTGGACCTGTATCTGAACGGCGAGTACCAGGGCAACTACCTCCTCAGTGAGAAGGTGGAAGTGGGAGCGGACCGCGTCGATATCCGGGACCTGGATAAAGAGACAGAGGAGATGAACGGGTATTCCGGATTATCCAAGGAGATAAAGAAAGCCTCGACGGTGAAGGAGGCGCATGATTACGGCGCTTATCAGACGGAGAGCACAGCGCTCAAGGAGGAGCCGTCTGATCTCACGGGCGGGTATCTTCTGGAATATGAGGTGGATTACCGTCTTGATGACGAATATTCTTACTTTCACACGTCTATGAACCATAATCTGGTCCTGAAGAGCCCTGAATATGCGACAGAGGATGAGGTGCACTATATTGGAGACTTATTCGAGCGATTCGAGGAAGCACTGTATTCCGACAGCGGATACAACGGGCAGGGCGAATATTATCAGGACTTTATTGATACGGACGCCTTCTGCCGCAAATATATCCTGGAGGAGCTCTCCAAGAATATGGACAGCTCTTATACCAGCCAGTACATCATCAAGGAGCCCGATGACGTAAAGAAGGAATTTATCCCGGGTCCCGGATGGGATTATGATATGTCCTTTGGCAATGTTGTTCTTTCCGGAGATGATGTTTATTATCTGCGGCAGCCGCAGGCTTTATACGCGGCGCTGGAAAAGGATGACAGGGGATTGTGGTACGGGCTGTATCTGCACGAGGATTTCCGCGATATGGCGAAGGACGAATACCGCACATTTCTTTCTGAGGGCGCGGAAGAAAAGGCGATGGACTATCTGCAGCAGCAGACACAGACGATTATTCGTTCCGCCCTGATGAACAACATCCGCTGGAACAAATATCCGGACCTGCAGACGGACGGCGAACGAAACGCTGCATTTCTGCAGGAAGTGAAGCAATTGGCAGAGTTCTATTCGACGCGGCTTGAATGGATGGCGCTCTCCTTCGGAATTTCCCAGTGAGGGCGGCAAAAGCCTGCCCCATTCACAGAACAGGGCGATCATGATACAATTCGTCCGGATGTCTTTTGCGTGGAGTGAACAGGTGGCGGCATCAACTGTATAATCCCTTCGGCGAAAACACCTGCGCGGATTTCGCCCCGGGGTGCTGAGAGCGGCACCGAGAGGTATATATGAAAACAACGAAAAAAGCGGTATGTATCATTCTCTTGATTGCGGAGCTGGCTGTTCTGGCGCTGTGTTTTCGCAGCTATAAGAATTACAGTGACAACAGAGCTTATACGACGGCAGATCTCGTGCTGCAGGGGGACGAAATTGATCCCACGCCTTCCGGTTATGTAGACAACAACAGCTATGCGGGAACCAACAAGAAGGTCTGCACGCCGCAGATGCAGCTTCATGACGGCATCTACCGCATGACCATGCAGTACGAGACGACGGCGACGCCCGGCATGTCCTCTGTGTCGATTGAATCCGTGGATGACGATATCCTGGGTGTGAACGGTGACACCTATCGGCTGTACCCGGATGAGCACAGTGTCTCTTACCGCTTCAATGTCAATGGCAGCCACACGCAGATTCAGATCGGCGGCTCTCTCTCAAGCGAATCGGATGGGTATCTTCTGATCAGAGGAGTGGATGTGCAGTACATCCCCACACTCACCGCGGCAAACAGGACGCTGACGCTTCTGTTCTGGCTGGCATGCGCTGATCTTGTCATTTATATTCTTTTGTTCAGAAGGAAGGAGACGGCTGAGCTGTGCAGGAAGAATGCACTTATGATCTCCGGCATGGCCTTTATCTTCTTCTTTGCCATGCTGCCGTGCTTCACAGTATATCAGCAGCACGGGGATGATCTTGCTTTTCATCTGCAGAGGATTTATTCGCTGGCGGAGGGACTGCGCGCAGGGCAGTTCCCGGTGCGCATGGATCCGTACTGGTTCAATGACTACGGGTATCCGCTCGGCATCACTTACTGCAATCTCTTTCTGCTGCCTTCCGCGGTGCTCAAACTCCTGGGCTATCCCCTTCAGTTCACATACAAGGTGTATATCGCCCTCATGACGGCACTGACGATGTGGACAGCTTATCATGCCTCGTACATTATTGGAGAGAAGAAGCAAAGACTTGCTCTGGCGGGCTGCGGGATTTACACGCTCTCCTTCTACAGACTGGTGGATGTCTATCACAGGGCCGCAGTAGGAGAATATGCGGCGATGGCCTTCCTGCCCCTGTTGATTCTGGGCTTCTGGTATCTCTATCACGATGAGACGATAAAGAAGTCGTGGGTCCCTCTGACGATCGGTGCAGCAGGCATTGCGCTCTCTCATGTACTCTCCATCATCATTGTGATCTGGTTTGCCGTTCCCTTCTTTATTCTCATGGGGAAGAAGACCTTTACCAGAGAAAGACTCCTGCAGCTGCTGAAATTCGCGGGAATGACGGTTCTTCTCACTATATGGTTCATCTATCCGTTCCTTACGTATTATGCGGGAGGGGCGATCGGCATCAGCAGCGGCACAGGCAGCAACCTGATCAGGCGTGCCGTCTTCCTGCCGTCCCAGTTCGAGCTGGACTTTGATCCGCTGGGATCCGGAGAAGACTTCGGCATGGTGGGCAAGTCACCTACCGGCTACGGCATAGCAGCTGCTTTTATTCTTGTTGTCTCCCTTTATCTTCTGCTCAAGGGCAGGGAACAGAAGAGGCACAGGGAGATCGGCGTGCTGTCTGTCATGATGCTCTTCTGTGTCATTGTGACATCAAGTGCGCAGTTCTACCGCTTTCTGCGGATTTATCTGCCCGCTGTATACCACATCATCGGGAATATCCAGTTCTGCTTCCGTTTCTTCGAGATCGGGACGCAGTTCCTGTTGGTTTTGTTCCTTCTGGATGTGCTGGAGCTGAATGACAAATTCGGAAAGCAAGTCGCTGCTGCCTTTCTGGTGCTGGTCTGCGCAGTGACCTTTATCGAGAGCAACAGAATGCTGTCCAAACAAAATGCCACAGTAGAAGGCGAGTACGCCTACGATATTCCGGCAGATCACTACATTGACAATCCGGAGTATCTGCCGGATGGCTGTAACTCTGCCCTGGTCTTTGGTGAGAGCGGCAGACAGCCGGAGGCGCCGGACAGCGTACAGGCATCCGTCGTATCGGACGGACCGATCTCCGGAACTGTTCAGGTAAAGAATGAGACGGGGGCGGCATCGTACGTCGACCTCTTTGTTTTCAACTATCCCGGATACCACGTGTATGCACAGGATGGAACGGAACTTTCGACTGAAGCCGGAGATAACGGAAGGCTTCGCGCCGACATTCCGCAGAACTATGACGGGACGATCAGCTTCCGCTTCGAGGAGCCTCTCAGCTGGAGAGCGAGTGAGCTCATCTCACTGGCAGGACTTGTCGGATTTATTGTCTGCCTCAAAAAGAGAGAGAAAGCGAACAGATGAGCCGGCGCAGACCTCACATCGTTCCTATAGCTGCAGCTGCCGTCATTACGTTGATCAGCCTCTCACTTCTCGGGTACTCCGGGGCTGCAGAGAATGTGCAGAAAGACGCCTCCTGGTCCGCTGCGGACGGTACGCAGACGCAGGATGTAGCAGCTGGATCAACGGAAGACGAAGGAGATTCCGGAGTAAGTGCGGGATCCATGCAGATAAATTCCAAAGCTGCATCCGGCATAAAGGCCGGAAAGAAGGCCCTGCCGGAGGACGTCTTTACAGTAGAGCTGGAACCGTCCTCCGGAGACTACACAGACCAGGTGCGCGCAGTGCGCTGGTGGTACAGCGAGCTCAATAACGCGTGGTGTCTGTTCATTCCGTCAGGCATGGAGAATGCGCTGTACTGGAACTTCAGCGCGGCCTCAGAGATTCTGGTTGACGGGCAGCATTTTCATGTTGGGGATGCCTTTGGGGTAGGGGATGGAACACACACTCTGACAGCAGTTCTTCCCCAGGGCACACAGGATTTTCAGATCATGGTGCTGCACTCGGACAGTGTGGCGACGCTCTTTATCAATACGGATTCCGGCAGCATGGATTATATTCATGCACAGAAGGGTAACAGCGAGAGCGGCTCCTATGCTCTTTATGACGCACAGGGGAATCTTCAGTTCGCAGGGGATATCCGTGATATACACTGCCGCGGCAATGCCTCCTTTACGGACTATGACAAAAAAAGCTATAAATTATCGCTGGATGAGAAGGCAGATATTTTTGGCTTCGGTGCGAGCAGGAGCTGGGTGCTCATTGCAAATGCACCGGATACATCGCTTCTTCGAAACCGCATCACATATCATATGGCAGAAAAGCTGAAGGTGCGGTATGCTGTGCAGATGGATTACGTGGATCTGTATCTGAACGGCGTCTATGCCGGCAATTATCTCTTAGGAGAGAAGGCGCAGATCAGTCCGCAGCGCGTCGATGTCAGAAACCTTGAGGATCTGACGGAAGAGATGAATGAGGGTACTTATGGTACAGGAGAGGCTTTTGACGAAGAAGAAAACGGTATAGAAATCCGCGGAGTGAATGCGGAGCATGAGCCGGCGGATGAGACGGGCGGCTATCTGTTCCAGCTGGATCTGGAGGACAGATATGAAGCGGCCCCCAGTGGCTTTGAGACGCAGAACGGCGCATGTTTTGTCCTCAAGTCTCCGGAATATGCGACGAAGCGGCAGATATCCTACATTTCTGCCCTGTATCAGGAATTTGAGACCGCTCTGTACAGTGAGAACGGCGTCAATCCCGGGACGGGCAGGTATTATGCGGATTATATTGACACCGACTCTTTTGCCAGAAAATACCTGATCGAGGAGATCACAAAGAATCTGGATGCCGTCTATTCAAGCCAGTTCATTGTAAAGCCGGATGATGCTGTGAGCACGAAAATGTTCGCGGGACCGGCCTGGGATTACGACAAGGCATTGGGCGGTTCAGGCGGCTCGGGCGATCTGGATGCATACCTCTCAGAGCCGGATGGACTGTATGCGGGCGTGGATTATTATGACAACGGCCGCAACAGACTGTGGGCGAAGCTGTGTGCGCACGAGGATTTCCAGAGGGAAGCTGCGCAGATTTATCTTGACGGGTTCGCAGATCAGATTGAACCCGAGACGGAGAATTTTGCCCGGGAAGAGGGAGAGCGTATACTCTCCTCCGGCCTTATGGACGCCGTCCGCTGGGATCATTTTGCGGATCAGGAGAGCCTTGCAGACAAAAAAGCCGGGCTGGCATCGAGGCAGCAGGAAGTCATCACCTTCCTTCATGAGAGAAGCAAATGGCTGACGGAGGAATTTTCAAAAGTAAGCAATGAGTGAGATGGATGACAATAAAAAAGGCAGCAGCGATGATTTTGATCTCGAACATGCTGTAGAACAGGAGACGATGCGAAGTCTTCATATAGGCCAGGGCAAATCCGGCAGGCGCCGTCAGAGCGGGGGGAACGAGGAGGATGGCGCAGATGCGCAGCCGCACAGCAGGCGCCGCATGGCAGATGATGACGACGTATATGGTTCCAGGCGCGAAAGCGGCCGTGCATATGCGCGCGCAGAGCGCAGAGATGATCTGCAGAGAGATCCGGATAAGGATCCCCTTGTTTTTGACGAGGAGGAAATCACGGATGATACCCCCGGTTCTTCTGAGGAATCGGCAAGAGATGAGTACGGCGCCAGTGTCGATGAAAAGACGCTCGAGAAGGAGAACAGGCAAAGGGTTCTGGATGAGACGGCTAAGCTCTTCGACAGGACAGAGGCCAGGGAACATCTGCGCGGCCGCGGGGAGCGCTATGCCCGCAGGGACGAGTTCAGAAGCGGCCGCGATGAGAGAGCATTTGAGCGCGAGAAAAAAAGAGAAATGAAGAGAGACCGCAGGGACCATAAAAAAGAGAGAAGAAAAAGACACCATATTCTGCCGCTGATCATTCTTCTTATTATTCTTCTGCCGGTGATGTTCGTCGCCGCGAAGATCAAGGGAATGCAGGGAACGGGCATCACTGCCTCGGATTTGAAAAAATACATCAGCGACGAGGTGAAAAAGAGCACCGAGACCGGCACGATGGCCGGGTATACGAATATCGCTCTCTTTGGTGTAGACTCCGTCGACAACAGTCTTGATGCCGGCAACAACCGGAGCGACATCATGATCATCGCATCGATCAATGACAAGACAGGGGACTGCAAGCTGGTTTCTCTCTATCGTGACACCTATCTCGATATCGGAAATGACAACTATCAGAAGGCCAATGCCGCCTATGCCTACGGCGGTCCTGAGCAGGCAGTGGCCATGCTCAACCGGAACCTGGATCTGAATATACAGGACTATGCGGTTGTTGGATTCGACGGCATTGCCAGCCTCATTGATGCTGTCGGCGGGATTGAAATGGATGTTACGGATGAGGAGATCCATTATCTGAACGATTATCAGTCCACAATGGCGCAGGAACTCGGAAGAGAATATGTGCCGATTACGGCGGCCGGCACACAGACGCTCAACGGCCTGCAGGCGACGGCGTACTGCCGCATCCGCTATACGAGCGGCGGCGATTTCAAGAGAACTGAGCGGCAGAAGGAAGTGCTGAGCAAGACGTTCGCCAAACTCAAGGCGGCAGGCCCTGTCACCATGATCAAGGTCGCCAATATGATGATGAGCAAGGTAAAGACATCGCTCAACATGACGGAGATCGCAGCGCTTGCTGTGCGCGCAGGCAGCATCAACATAACCGGCACGGACGGCATCCCGCAGGAGAGCCTGCGCACGGTTGCTTTTGTCGGCGACCAGTCCTGTGTCATCCCCATTCATCTGACGGATAATGTCGTCTGGCTCCATCAGTATCTGTTCGGCGACAGTTCCTATCAGGTGAGCAGCACGGTGCAGGCGATCAGCGACAAGATCAGCGCAAAGACCGGGTACTGATGAAGGAATCTGATGAACAGGAAAAAGACAATTGTTGTTATCGGTGCCGGCGCCGCAGGGCTTATGGCGGCAGCTGCCGCCTCTGAAGCCGGCGCACAGGTGACTGTGCTCGAGCACAATGAGAAGGCCGGCAAAAAGATCTATATCACCGGCAAGGGCAGGTGCAACTTCACGAACGCATGCGATACGCAGAATTTCTTCCGCTCGGTCGTGCGCAATCCGAAGTTTCTGTATTCAGCCCTCTATGACTTTGATCAGCAGCAGATGATCCGATTTTTGGAAAATAACGGCTGCCCCACCAAGGTAGAGAGAGGAAACCGCGCATTTCCTCAATCTGACCATGCTTCAGATGTGACTGCAGCACTAGTCCGCTGCTGCCAGAGAAACGGCGTGAAGTTCTCTTACCGCACGGAGGTGAGCAGAATCACCTGTGTCAGCGGCCGCGCCGCAGGCGTTGTTACAAAGACAGGGGAGAAAATCCCTGCGGATGCTGTGATCCTTGCATCCGGAGGCATCTCCTATCCTTCAACAGGATCCACAGGCGACGGATACAGGTTTGCAGAGGAGCTGGGACTGGAGGTTGTGAAATGTTCACCATCTCTTGTGCCGCTTGAGACAGCAGACGGCTGGGAGGAGAGCCTCCAGGGACTGTCCTTGAAGAACGTGGCGGTGTCCATGACGCCATGGGAGAAAGAGGAGGGTCACGGCGGCAAAAGGCGGAAACCGCTTTACAGCGGCTTTGGAGAGATGATGTTCACACATTTCGGTGTGACGGGTCCTCTCATTCTCTCCGCATCAGCGCACTGCGATTTTGACAGGTTCCCGGAAGGCTTTCTCATGGCGCTCGACCTGAAGCCTGCGCTGGATGAGGAGCAGCTCTGCAGGCGTCTTGAGCGGGAATTCTCCCTGGCGCCGCATAAGGAGCTGGCGCATGCCGTGCGGCCTCTTTTTCCGGAACGCCTTGCATCTGTTGTGGCAAAGCAGTATACCCGTGCGCTCGAAGGCGGTATCTTTGGCATCCGTCCATCCGCGCAGGGGGGAACAGAGCGGCAGGCCTATACGTTTAACAGTGCGGAGATCAGAGCACTTGCCTCTTTGATCAAGGCAGTGCCCATGCATATCAGCAGCAAGCGCGGATTCAATGAGGCAGTTGTGACGAGAGGCGGCATCTCTGTAAAGGAGGTCGATCCCTCCACGATGGAATGCCGGAAAGTGCCAGGACTCTACATTGCGGGAGAAGTGCTGGATGTGGATGCGCTGACAGGAGGATACAATCTGCAGATTGCCTGGTCGACCGGGCACCTCGCAGGCAGCAGCGCGGCAAAGTCGCCCGCGGCACACTGACAGAGCGGTCTGCAGGCACTTTGTCCCTGCATTCCAAAGGAGAAGAGAAGTGTACGGCATACAGGGGACCGCCTGCCGCCGTGCATAACAGGGGGTTGTTATGTCCAAAGAAAGAACGTTCAATATAGCGATTGACGGACCTGCCGGCGCAGGAAAGAGCACGATTGCAAAGAAGGTGGCCGCTGCGCTTTCGTTTATCTATGTGGATACCGGCGCAATGTACCGCGCCATGGCACTCTATATGATCCGCGAAGGACTCACACGGGAGGATGCAAAGGACAGCGAAGCATTTCGCGCGAAGGTGGCAGAGAAGTGCAGGGATGCGCATATTTCCATCGAATACAGAGACGGCGAGCAGATCGTCCTGCTGAACGGTGAAAATGTGGGAGGCCTTATCCGCACAGCAGAGGTGAGTGCCATGGCGAGCCTCACGAGTGCGGTGCCTGAGGTGCGGGAGAGAATGACACAGCTCCAGAAGGAGCTGGCAGAGCAGCAGAATGTGGTCATGGACGGGCGCGATATAGGTACGGTTGTCCTGCCGGATGCACAGCTCAAGATCTTTCTTACGGCGAGTGTCGAAGTGCGGGCAAGACGCAGATACCTGGAAAACCTCGAGAGACAGAAGAAGGGAGCGGATGTAGCACCGGATGATCTTGATCTTGAGAAAATCAGTGCGGACATTGCAGAGCGCGACCGGAATGACATGACAAGAGCGATTGCGCCGCTCCGGCAGGCGGAGGACGCCCATCTCGTGGACAGCTCGAACCTCACAGTCGATCAGGTCGCGGAGACCATTCTCAATCTCTATGCTGTAAAAAAAAACCTTCCGCAGGTGATCACCGCTAAGACGGCGGGCTTTTGCTTCGGCGTGCAGAGAGCGGTGGACGAGGCATACGACGAGGCAAGGAAAGCCAGGGAAGGACACAGTGCGACCTATACTTTCGGCCCGATCATTCACAATGAGATCGTTGTGGAGGATCTGCGCAGGAAGGGCGTAGGCGTCATCGACGACGAAAAGGAGCTGCAGGGACACGAAAAGGACACTGTTGTCATCAGATCCCACGGTGTCAGCAGGGAGCTGCAGACAAAGATCTCTGCGAGCGCCGGCAGAACGGTGGATGCCACCTGCACGTTCGTGAAGAGAATTCATCAGATTGTGGAGGAGGCTGGAAAGAGAGGCGAGCAGGTTGTCATTATTGGCAACCACGGGCACGCGGAGTCGGAGGCCCATGTCGGCTGGGCATGGCCGGAAGCGGCAGCCCGCAGTGCATCTGCACATTTTATTCCTGCTGTCATCATTGAGACGCCGGAGGAGGCATATGCCTATGACGGCGATCCGGCCGTGCCCGTGTGCATCGTCGCACAGACCACTTTTAACGGTGAGCGCTTCGACAAACTGGTTGCCATACTCCGGCAAAGAGGGTATAATACCAAAATCACGAATACGATCTGCAATGCGACCCGCGAGCGGCAATCCGAGGCAAGAGAGATTGCATCGAGGGCTGATGTCATGATAGTAATCGGAGGAAAGAGCAGTTCCAACACTGCCAAGCTGTACGAAATCTGTAAAAGAGAGTGTGAACGGACTTTCTTTATACAAACGGTAGATAACTTATCTCCTGACTGCATTGCAGGTGCAAGGGTTATAGGGATCACCGCTGGGGCATCCACCCCGAAAAATATCATTGAGGAGGTTCAAAGTTATGTCCGAAGAACAGACTTTTGAACAGATGCTGGACGCATCCATGAAGACAATCCACACAGGCGACATTGTTGAAGGAACGGTGATCGATGTCAAGCCCGGCGAGGCCGTGCTCAATATCGGCTATAAGGCGGACGGTGTTCTCACCCGCCAGGAGTACTCCGCCGACAATTCCCTGGATCTCACCACTGTCCTTCAGCCCGGACAGAAGCTCGAGGTCAAGGTCGTGAAGCTTAACGACAATGACGGTCAGGTTGTTCTCTCTTACAGAAGAATGGCGCAGGAGAGAAGCAACAGGGCTATTGAAGAGGCATACAACAACCACACGGTCCTCAGGGCTCCTGTCACACAGGTGCTCACCGGAGGTCTCTGTGCGGTTGTAGAGGGCATCAGAATTTTCATTCCTGCATCCCTTGTCTCCGATTCCTATGAGAAGGATCTGAGCCATTATCTCGGCCAGGAGATCGAGTTCGTCATCACGGAGTTCAACCCGAAGAGAAGAAGATATATCGGTGACCGCAGGCAGCTCATTGCTGCTGCGAAGGAAGAGGCAGCGAAGAAGCTCTTCGAGACGCTCAAAGAGGGCGATGTCATCGAGGGAACCGTCAAGAACGTGACCGATTTCGGCGCTTTTGTTGATCTCGGCGGCGCGGACGGCCTTCTGCACATCTCTGAGATGGGATGGGGAAGAGTCGGCAATCCGAAGAAGATCTACAAGTCCGGTCAGAAGGTCCGTGTGTTCGTTAAAGAGATCAACGGCAAAAAGATCGCGCTGTCCACCAAATTTCCTGATGAGAATCCCTGGGTTGCTGCAGCGACGAAGTACTCTGTCGGCAGCGTAGTGACGGGCCGGGTTGCAAGGCTTGCCGATTTCGGCGCATTCGTTGAGCTTGAGCCCGGCGTTGACGGTCTGCTCCATGTCTCCCAGATCTCCAAGGAGCGCGTGGAGAAGCCCTCTGATGTTCTGAAGGTCGGTGACGAGGTGACCGCGAAGATCATCGACTTCAATCCCGAGAACAACCGCATTTCCCTCTCTGTAAAGGCTCTTCTGGCCGATCAGGAGAGAGCAAAGAGAAATGCCGAGAGAGCTGAAGCTGAGAAGAATGCAGCGGAGGCAGATGATGATGAGGCAGTGACGGTAGACATTGATGCCGTCATTGCAAGACAGAAGGCGGAAGAAGAGAAAAACGAGCAGTAATGCAGCGGCGTTCTGACAGGACGCAGCATAAGAAGGCGTGAGGCGCCGCATGGCTTTAATCGGGCTGTGCGGCGCTTTGCCGTGGAAGAGAATCGAGTGCTGTACCGGCGTGCACTGACAGTGTCGGTATTCAATGAGGCAGTCATGAGAGAGAACAGAACGGTCAATCGGATATGGGTTTTTCTGCCGCTGGCAGTGGGGGCGGTTATTTTCATTCTCCTGTACGGTGTGCGGATTCTGGATCCGACCTGCGAGGACTGGCTGCTGCAGGGAGGAGATCTCACCCAGCACTACCTCGGCTGGAAATTTTACCGGGCGGCCGACTGGCAGTGGCCCGTCAGCGGCATGAACAACCTGACGTATCCCAATACGCTCTCCGTCCTGTTCATGGACTCCATCCCCTGGATGGCTTTTGTGTGCAAGCTCTTCAGGAGCGTCGAGCCGCCTGTCTTTCAATATTTCGGTTTCTGGGGGATCCTCAGCTTCTCTCTGCAGAGCTTTTTCGGTGCGAAGCTTGTGCGGGATATTCTGCTGCGCAGAGAATACCGAATGGCAGCAGGATCTTTTCGCGGGGCTGCCGAGCCGAGTAAAGCGCAGGGACGGGAAGATGCACAATCCCCAAAAAAGCGGGGCGAGTGTGCCGGCAGGCTCTTTTCTGCACGGAGCAGCGTCATCGGCCTCTACGCCTGCATCGCCGGCATCTTTTTCACCCTCTCGCCTGTCTTTATCGACAGGATGTTCTACCACACAGCTCTTGGCAGTATGTGGCTTCTTCTCTGGGCGCTGGATGCGTCACTGGCTCTTGTGGATAACAAAGAGAAGATTCCAACCGGTCAGGTTATTGCCATCGGCATGCTGGCCGCCGGCATTCATGTCTACCTCCTCGTGATGTGTTCCCTGATTCTGGCCATCGCCTTCTTTATCCGGATTTTTCTTATGAAGGACAAGGAGGGAAAAAGAGCATTTCTTCTGGGGATTGTCTATCTTGCGGGATGTTTCGCCGTGCTGGCGTTTTTTGGCGCATTTCAGGCGGATCAGCGTCTTGACGAGGGCGGACTGAATGATTTCGGCTTCAATCTGAACGGCCTCTGGAACCCAATGATGGATGACTGGTCAAAGTTTCTGCCGCAGCTCTCTGCCTATGGCAAGGGATTCGATGAGGGATTTGCCTATCTGGGCTTTGGCATGCTCCTTCTCGTTGCGGCGGCATATGTCTCCATGGGGATGACAGGAGTATGGCACTTTATCTGCCGGAGAAAGGAAAAAGCTGCGGCAGGGAAGCATGCCGCGGACTGCGTGCAGGGGGCACTGAAAACGGCTGCAGAGGATATAAGGGGAGAGCATTCCGCGGCAGACGCCGGTGGCTTCCTCTACAGTATCTGGCAGAGAAGGATGCTCACCGCGACTGCGCTGATTTTTTTCGTGATCTCCCTGTCGCCGACGGTCAATTTCGATGCGCAGCATCACCTCTTCTCAATCCCTTATCCGCGCTTTATTCTGTCTGCATGGGGGATTGTGCGCGCCAGCGGAAGATTTATGTGGGTAACTTCCTTTATTCTCATGGCGGGTGCTGTGTGCTGGCTGTTCGGCGTATTTCAGCGGACAACAGCTGGCAGCCGGGCGGAAGGCATAAAAGAGGTGCCTGGGCGGAAGAAAATTGGATGCCGGGCAGAAGAAGGCGGCAGGAAAAGAAAGGGAGCCGGAGCCTCTCTCCTTCTACCCTGTCTGCTTCTCTGTGCAGTGCTGGCGCTGCAGCTGACGGACATCAGCGGAGAGCTGGAAAGGCGGCACGCCAAATACACAAAGGAATATACAGCTGTGCGCCTGGGGGAGTCTGACCCCGTGTGGAAGGAAATTCTGCAGGATAAGAGCAAAGCTCACTTTATCTTTGCCTCTGACGTGACGAACAACCAGACTCTCATGTATTCTGTGGCGAACTGCGCGGTGGACAATGGGAGGACGACGAATATTTTCTATGTGGCGCACGACGCGTCAAAGGCCGGATCGCTGGATGGGATTGAGAAGGAGCTGGAGAGCCTGAACGATGAATCGGTGTATGTTTTCCGTGACTATGATGTGACGCTCATGCGGCAGATCGGATCTTCTCTCCATTATTACCGTGTATACTCCGGCTATGTGGGACTTACGCAGCCGCTTGCCGGACAGACGGAGCTGGATCCATGGACAATTCCAATCTCCGAAGGGGAGAAGGAAGAGAGAGGGCTGTAATGGCTGCCGGCAGTATTCGAAAAGGATTCAGCCGGCACCATAAAAACGCCGCAGCAGGGGAAACCTCTGCTGCGGTGCATTTCTAAACATCGTGCGTTGCAAACGATCCGTCGAGCTCGGCGATGTAGCGCATCCGCTCTTCAGGATCAAACCCTGTATTCATGATATAGGCATAATAGGAGCCATAGATTTTATAGCTGAGCATTACGGCGTGGTGCAGATCCCCTAAGTGCTGCGGCTTTATGGAGTAAAACAACTTCTTGATGACCTCGTCCATCTTTTCGGGGAGCTTATTCGACTGGCTGCCGGAGAAGAGTGTCTGAATGATTTCATGATTCGGCCTGCAGTTTGCGAGCATCCTGTAAGCAAAGCTGCTGACGTCTGTGCAGATCTCGGACGGATCGTCCATACTGTCGATGATCTGCTGAATGACCTCCGACTGAAGGGCATCGGACAGCTCATAGATGTTGTGGTAGTATCCATAGAACGTGGACTTGTTGATGTCCGCCCTGCGGCACAGCTCCGTCACGGTGATTTCCTCAAGATCTTTGTGTGCCCTGATCTGAAGAAAGGCCTCGCGCATGCGCCTCTTGGCTTTGGGTTCCCCTCTTTTTCTTTTTTTCTTTGCACCGATAAGCGCAGTGTTCAGATCGTTTGTCATGACAGTCTCTCCTTCATCAGGCAGGTACAAAAACAGACAATATTTTATATGTGTCTGAATTAAGATAATCATCCTATTGAGTTTTGAATTTTAATTCATTATATTCTATAGGGAATTGAAAATTCAACAGGTGTCGTTTTTAGTGAATAGAAAGGGTACAGGAAATGCAGATCGGTGTTACTACAGATGCGGCTTCAGACATTACCAAGGCAGAGGGAGAAAAGCTTGGCGTTTATGTCGTGCCAATGTATTTTGATCTCGACAGTGAATCATACATGGAAGGGGATCATGATGAGGCTCCCAGAGATGGAATCCCCGGTCTTCTAACCAGAGAGAAGCTTTTTGATCTGCAGAGACAGGACAGGAATGTCACGACTTCGCAGCCAAGGCCGGAAGATGTGATGCAGACCTGGAGAAGAGCATTGGGGGAGTATGAGGAGATTATTCACATTCCAATGACAGAGGGACTCTCCGGCAGTGCGCAGGAGGCCGTCATGCTCTCACACGAGGATGAGTTCGAGGGAAGAGTTCATGTCGTGTGCAATAAGAGGGTTTCTGTGACGCAGAGACGGGCAGTCGCAGATGCACAGATTCTTGCCGGGAAAGGATACAGAGCGGAAGAGATCTGCCGCATTCTTGAGCGGGATGCAGAGAAGAATTCCATCTATCTCACAACCGGAACACTGAAGTATTTGAAAAAGGGAGGACGCATCACGCCTGCGGCCGCCGCAATCGGATCGATCTTGCATATTCAGCCGATCCTCAGCATTCAGAAGGGTGGCAGGGTGGATGCTGTTAAGCTCGCACGAACACCCAGGCAGGGGAGAGAGATCATGTTCCGCGAACTGAAAAAGGACCTTACAGAAAGGTTTCATGATCCGGAGGGGAGAAACTGCAGATTCGCAACTGCCTACTCAGACGACAGAGCGATGTCGGAGGAGATGGCAAGTGAACTCGATGCCGCCTTTCCCAACAGGTATGACAGGGAAATCGTGATCAGTCCGCTAAATCTTCTTCTGTGCTGCCACACAGGATACGGTACATATGGCATTGCGGCAATTCCTGTGTGTCCCGAGACACTCTGACAGTATTGCATTCATCCTATTGTTTCCAGAGAGAGTCTGAGAAAACGAATCAATTCTGCGAACAGAAAAGTCCCCTCTGCGCAAGCCTGTAACTTCTGCAGAGGGGACATTTCTTGACGCTTTCTGCCCGATTCAATCGTCATCCGGCAGCTGCGCTGCTGTATTGGCCTTCGGCGCCGGGACACCCAGCTTTCCCACAATATGACGATAGATGTAGGTCGCGTAGTCGGAGAAAAACGACCTGTCTTTCTTCATCTCATCTGAAAATTCAAAGAACGCATCCTTGTCCCGATAGGATCTCTTGAAGAACGGCTCGCGAAAGAGCGCCCACTCAGGAAGAAAGCTACCCTTCTTTCTTGTATAACAGTTCTCGGCTTTGGCCTGCTCGCGCTTCTCCTTGTCGATAAATCCTGCGATTGACTTGTGCAGTGCCTCGTCTCTGCCGGGGAGGTAGTAGTAATCGCGGAAATTCGCATAAAAATACTTCATTTCCTCGTGGTAAATTGGCACCTTGATATTCACATCCGCTCCGTTGGCCGTCATGTAGCAGCCGTCGGCTGTCGCCGAGACGGTTTTTTTCAGAATCTCTCCTGCATACGGGACATCCTGCATGCGGCATTCGAGAATGAGCTCTTCATGACGCGCCCCATCGACGCCCGTGTAATAGTCGGCACCTGCCTTTGCACAGAGAAGACAAGCTGTGAAAACATCCTGCATGCCGATCACAGGTGTGATCCCAATGAGACCGCGCACATCGGCCTCGTTGTGTGCGATGATTGGTGCCGAGAGATCCGGGCGGGGATCCTGCAGGTACTGATGATAGAGTTCAACGAGCTCGGCGCCGGAACGGCTCTCCGTGCGCCCTGTGCCCATATAGCGCTCAATTGTCTGCTGCTGGTAGTTCTCGAGAGAAAGGATTTTCTTGTATGGACGGATCATCCGGTAGAGATCAACGGATTTCTTGTTCGCAATGACATTGTTCAGGCGGTCTGCCTCGATCCTGCGCACAAGAAAGGGAATGTCGAATCTTGAACCGTTGTAGTGCACAAACGTGCCAAAAGGCTTTGCAAAGATCAGAAATGAGTTCAGGATATCGCTCTCGCCCTCACCTGTGTCATCAAACCACTGTGTGATGGTCCAGCCGCTGCTCGTATGGTAGGCACAGCCGATCAGAAAAATGCGGTTGTGGTGCGCAGAAAGTCCTGTTGTCTCAAGGTCAAGATACAGAATATCGGAAAGAGGTGACAGGGAGGCGAGAGGTGAATAGACGCGCTCCTTCTCCTTGATGACTTTACTGAAGATCTGCATGGAATCCCTCCTCATTGGATCCGGCAATACCGCAATTATTCGTCTTCCCATCCAAAATTATCGGGTTATCGAGGGATGCTGAATAATTACATAATAATTAAAGAATAGCATAAAATCCGCGGGAGAGGAACATTCCACACTGCAGAATAAGGGCCGTTCGCTGTCGCCCCGCCTCAAATGCGAATAAGGCTGCATGTCTTTCACTTCAGGAGCGCCGCCGCTCGATATTCCAGTGTACTACTGCTGCAGTGATGATGACCGCATAGCCGATCCAGCTGAGGACGTCAGGTATCTCTCCGAAGAAGAGGAAACCGAGAATGGCTGCGAAGATGACCTGCGAGTAGTCGAAGACGGAAATCTCCTTCGCAGGCGCCAGTGTGTAAGCCTGCGTGACAGCGATCTGCCCGAGTGCTGCGCCTCCGCCCGCGCCCAGAAGAGAGAGAAACTGCGCTGTGCTTAAGGGGGCATGGTGCAGGAGAATAAAGGGAAGGCAGCCGATCGTAGAGAAGAGGGAGAAACAGAATACGATTTCTGGACCGTTTACACCGAGCTGTCTTGTTTTCCGAAGGTAAGTGTATGCCGTACCGGCAGAGAATCCGCTGAAGAGTCCGGCAAAAGCGGGCAGGCTTGCGATGCCGGCCGTCGGATGCACAACGAAGACGGCACCGATGAAGGCGGCAATGACGCAGAGAAGATCAGACACAGACGGAATCTCCTTCAGAATGAAGACGGACATGAGGATGGCAAAGAACGGCGCCATTTTATTGAGAATATTGGCGTCTGCCAGCTGCAGCCTTCCAATTGCCCAGAAGTTGAAGGTAATGCCCAGAAAACCCATGAGGCAGCGCATGAACAGAGGAAAGGCGGCTTTTTTCGGGATGTGCAGATCGGCCTTTGAGCGCGCCATGAGAACCGCCGCGATGCACAGCGCAACAATATTGCGGAAAAAGGCCTTTTCCATTGCCGGAAGATCGCCGGCGAGCTTGACAAAAAAGGACATCAGGGAGAAGCCCAATGCCTCCAGCAGCACGAAGATAACGGCCTGCACATGTCTGTTCATTCCCTTTTTGCTGTCTTTTTCCATTGTTGAATCTGACTCCCCGTGTGTAATATAGACATATAAGGTGTTGAGCACCCCATCCCGGATTACTCCCTGATACGTTACGATTCTTCGGCGCAGGCGTCGGGGGGATGCTAAACAATAATCATACCATAGCTAACAGAGGATTTTAACATGACAGCCGCTCTGACAGCATATCTTCGTGAATTCAATTTTGTTTCTGTTGCACTGCGTCTTATCCTTGACATGCTCATGGGTGCCTTTATCGGCATGGAGACAGACTTTATTGAAAATTACGCGCACATAAAAAAGCACATTCTGTGTTCTCCTTCATGAGAGTTCACAGGGTGTGCTTTTTAATAGTTGAACAGATATGTTAATTGACAGATTTCTTTTTCTTCTTCAGTCCACAGTGGTCATACTGGGGGTGCTGAGCCATTCAGTTATCCTGTCCTTGTACGCACCGGGATCAGAACTTCCAGGTTCCTTCCGGCAGGCATGCCGCAAGCGGAACCTTTATGACGATCTTGCGGATGTGCGCCGGCTGATCACCTGCCTGAATTGCCGGGATATGCACATCCCAGGGAAGGTATACGGCGTAAGTGCCGACTTCAAGAGCTATTCTTCCTTCGGCAGCCTTCGGATTGTTCTTATAGAAGAGAATATCGCGGGGCGTCTTCAGGAGGTCTTCGTCCACTTCATTTGTGCCGTCGTCATTGTAGTATCCTGCCTCTTCCGGTCCGCCGGCTGCCAGAAACTGCACATCGATATTATGGCGATGGATCTCAGGGCGAAGCGCTTCTCTTGGGGAGGTCTCCAAATCGAGTACCTGAAGAATCATGGGCACGCCTGCAATCTGAATGTCGAATTTCCCGGCCTCATGGTGGGCGAGATCCTGCTCCTTAAGATAATGCAGCGCGCCACACAGGGGAGCGGGCAGGAGGGCTGCCTGTGCATCAAAGAATTCGTTGTTCACATTGCCGTAAATCATGTTGTTCTCCTTATAAAATCCTGTCCTTCCCAGCATCTGCAAGGCAGACAGGAGCTGCTGTGCGCATACAATAAGGGCAGACGCAGAAGAGGTTCCGCATCTGCCCGTTCATTCCTGTATGATCAAAGAAGTGCGTTGAGCTTCTGCTCGAGAACGGACTGGGGCATAGCACCGACGGCATTGTCCACAACCTTGCCTCCCTTGATGAAGACAAAGTTCGGAATGCTCATGACATTGAACTTCTCGGCCAGATCCGGCTCGTCGTCGGAGTTGACTCTGCCGATCTTGATCTTTCCGTCGTACTTCTCTGCAAGTTTCTCCACGACAGGCATCATCATCTTGCAGGGACCGCACCAGTCTGCGTAGAAATCGATCATTACCGGGATGTCACTGTTCTCAACTTCGCTCTGAAAATTGGCGGATGTAAAAGTATATTCCATTGTAAAGCCTCCTTTATGAAAGGGATGGTCCCGCAGTGCAGCGCGGGCGTATCTTCTGTTAACAGATGACTGTTCAGTACCCTTCCGAAGGGCGCTGAACAATTACGATTATAAGATGCAGAGGATAAGAACTCAAACACATTCGAAACGGTATTTTGTTGTCTTTTGTGGTATCATATCATTATTATGATCTTCTGAAAATCTCTTGCCAACAGCAAATGCGAGATGTTATAATCCATACGCTGTTTTGAGATTTCAGACAGTACGAAGCTTTATTGGTGGTGAGTGAATGATAGATCATTCACGAGCGGCGCTACATCCAGGAGGAACATTGTAATGAAGGAAGGAATTCATCCGGAGTATCAGCAGTGCACAGTAACATGCAACTGCGGCAACACATTCGTGACAGGCTCTACAAAGAAGGAAATCCACGTCGAGGTATGCTCTAAGTGCCATCCGTTCTACACGGGTCAGCAGAGAGCAGCTTCCGCAAAGGGCCGCATCGATAAGTTCAACAAGAAGTACGGCCTTAAGTAATAAACCGCGGCAAGGTACAGAAAGGTGGGAGCAGGAATCTGCCCCCACCTCTTTCTTTATGCGGGCAGTAAAGAGAAAGAAGGCATCCGTGCCCATATGAGATGCCTTCTGACGAGCACCGTGACATCGAGAGGAGGCGCCTGCCGCCTCCTGCCCGATTAAGCGATTAAGGAACAGCACGAATGGCAAACGGACAACATTATTCAGGCATCGGCGGACAGGCGGTTCTTGAGGGCATTATGATGCGCAACAAGAACATGATTGCCGTCGCGTGCAGTCACCAGAATGGAGAGATTGAGGTCGAAGTGGAGGAGCACCATGGCCTCCTCGAGGGCAGCATCTGGACAAAAATTCCTTTTGTCAGAGGCGTCTTTGTATTTCTTGACGCACTGATCACCGGCATATCTGCTCTGAACTTCTCCTCACAGGTTTACGGAGAAGATGAGGAAGAGGAGAGTGCACCGGAGAGCGAGGCACAGGAGAGGCAGAATAAAGTGCTGATGGCTGTCACGACAGCGGTTTCTCTTGTACTGGCTGTGCTGCTGTTCATGGTTCTGCCCTGCGTACTGGCCGGTATGCTTCGCGGCTTCCTTCGGGAGGAATCTGTTCTCTCTTTGCTGGAAGGTCTAATCAGGCTCGTTATTTTCCTCGGGTATATGATCGCCATCTCCACAGTTAAGGACATCCGAAGGCTTTATCAATATCATGGGGCTGAGCACAAGTGCATCAACTGCATCGAGCGCGGCAAGCCCCTCACGGTGCAGTATGTCCTTTCCAGCAGCCGTTTTCATAAAAGATGCGGAACGAGTTTCCTTGTATTAGTGATGCTGGTGAGCATTATCCTGTTCTTCTTCGTGAATGTGGACAGCTTTCTTCTGCGGATTCTGACAAGAATTCTTCTTGTACCTGTGATTGCAGGGATCTGCTATGAAATTCTGCATCTCGCGGGAAGAAGCGACAGCCTCCTTGTGCGGATTATCTCAGCACCCGGTCTTTGGCTTCAGCGCATCACAACAGGGGAGCCGGATGCGCACATGGTCGAGGTAGCTATTGCAGCGGTGGAGGCTGTTTTCGACTGGAGAGGGTATCTCGCCGATGAGTTCGGATACGATCTCGCGGAGCTCGATACCATCACACCGGAGGCAAAGGTATATCGCAGAAAGGCATAAACTGCTTGGGGCCTTATATGAGCAAAGACTGGCAGTACAGACAATTGTATGAGCGGGGCATCAGTATGCTGCCCCGGGATGAGGATGCGCGCCTCGATGCGCGCCTCTTACTTGAAGAAGTCTGCGGAACAAATCTGCAGACTCTTCTTGTTTATCCGGAAAAAGAGGTACCGGTGGCGCAGGCAGAGCAGTATCTGTCGATGGTGCGGCGGCGTGCAGCTGGTGAACCGACCGCCTATATTCTGGGCCGGACTGAGTTCATGGGTCTTCCCTTTTCTGTGAACAGCGACGTACTGATCCCCGAGCAGGACACGGAAGTCCTTGTGGAGACGGCAGTTGAGCTGGGAAGCAGACTGCTGAAGGATCAGCAGTCCCGCAGCAGCCTGCGGAATACGGATCGGGAAGGCAGCAGTGTACAGGGGCAAAGCAAATCTATTGATGCATTTTCATCCATTGGGCAGACAGACCAACTGAATAAAGCGGAAGGCACATCCGTCTTCAGAGTACTCGACATGTGTACGGGCTCCGGCTGCATACTCCTCTCCGTTCTTCATTATCTGCGGGCTGCTTTTCCGGGCGCAGACATTCAGGGAACCGGGTGCGATCTCTCGTCGAAGGCACTCGCCGTCGCGAAAAAAAATGCGGAGAATCTTGGCCTTCGCGGCTGTACAGCCTTCTTGCAGGGAGATCTCTTTGCGGCATTGGACAATTGCAGGGGCGGGAAGGAGAATATTGCTGCAGTTGACAGCCGTCCATCCTTCATCACAAATGAGAATGCGCTGCAGCAGGCGGATGCCGGCCCGGCGAAGTACAGGTTTGATATGGTTGTCTCCAATCCACCTTATATTGCGACGGATGTGATCAACACACTCCCCGCGGAGGTGCGCTGTGCAGAACCGCATATGGCACTCGACGGAGGCGCAGACGGATTGTCTTTTTACCGTCGTCTGGCACAGGGAATCCCCAAGATAGCAGTGCAAAATGGTATTATTATAGTCGAAATCGGCTATGATCAGGGAGAGAGCGTTCCGGCAATTCTGCGCAATGCCGGATACCGCGATATCCGGCTGATCAGAGATTACGGCGGGAGGGACCGCGTCGTCACTGCACGGACGCCGGTTCAGGTCTGACCGCTTCTAAGCGTCTCCATCCCGAGAACTGAAGGTTCCCGGGATGGGGTGCTGAACAGATACAGGCATTGAAAGAAAGCAAAGAGAGAATAGTAGAAATGTTTGAAAAATTAAAAGATGTTCAGCTCCGGTATGAGGATATCACCAGAGAACTGGCGAGCCCCGATATTGCCTCTGATCCGGATCGGCTGAAGAAGCTCATGAAGGAGCAGAGCGACCTTACGCCGCTCGTGGACAAATATACGGAATACGTTAAGAACCAGAAGGATATGAGCGATGCTCTTTCCATGATGGACGGAGAGACGGATCCTGAGATGAAGGAGATGCTCAGGGACGAGTTCCAGAAGGCAAAGGAGAAGGATGCGAAGCTCTCTGAGGAGCTGCGGATTCTTCTCATCCCGAAAGATCCTGATGATGACAGGAACGTCATTTTTGAGATCAGGGCAGGGGCCGGCGGTGATGAGGCGGCACTCTTTGCAGCGGAGATCTACCGCATGTATATACATTATGCGGAGCGAAAGGGCTGGAAGAGCGAGACCCTGGACTTCGAGGAGTCCGGCATCGGCGGCATGAAATACGTCAATTTCATGATCCGCGGCACCGGCGCCTATGCAAGGCTTAAATATGAAGGCGGCGTGCACCGCGTGCAGCGTGTCCCCGCGACAGAGTCAGCGGGCAGAATCCACACATCCACGATCACTGTGGCCGTTATGCCTGAGGTGTCGGACGACATCCAGATTGATATTCCGCCCGAAGACGTGCGCATTGACATCACAAGGGCATCCGGAAACGGCGGACAGGGTGTCAATACCACGGACTCCGCCGTTCGTCTGACCCATATTCCGACCGGAATCGTCATCTATTCCCAGACAGAGCGATCCCAGCTGCAGAACAAGAACAAAGCGTGGGCGCTTCTTCGCTCCAAGCTCTACGACCTGGAGAAGCAAAAGCGCCACGATGAAGAGGCAGACCTTCGCCGCAGCATGGTAGGGACAGGCGATCGCTCCGAGAAAATCAGAACCTATAACTTCCCGCAGGGGCGCGTCACCGACCACAGAATCAAACTCACGCTCTACAACCTCGATGACGTCATGAACGGTGATCTGGACGAGATCATCGATCCGCTCATCACCGCCGACCAGGAGGCGAAGCTCCTGAAGATGAACCAGCAGGAGATGTGATATATGGACTTGGAACAGTGCAGAACACAGCTTGACAACATAGACAGACAGATCGTGCAGCTGTTCATGCAGCGCATGCAGGTGACGGAGGACGTGGCAAAAGCCAAGATCGCCATGGGCCGCAATGTTCTCGACAGAGACAGGGAACAGGCTAAGATCAGATCCGTGCGCGCCATGGCAGATACAGACTTCAACAAAGAAGGCATCACTGAGGTCTACCGCCAGCTTATGGCCCTCAGCAGAAAGCGCCAGTATCAGCTGATCACCGCGGCGGAGCAGAAAAAGAAGCTTCCGTTCATTCCCGTGGACACTATTATCGAAGACGGCATCCGCGTCGTCTATCAGGGGGCTGCCGGCTCCTACTCAGAGGCGGCGATGAAGGCATTTTTCGGCAGTCAGGTCAACAGCATCACAGCTGCCACCTTCCGCGATGCGATGGTTGCCATCGAGGAGGGCTCCGCGGACTACGCCGTCCTTCCGATCGAGAATTCCACCGCCGGGATTGTGAGCGAAATCTACGACCTTCTGAATGAATTTGAAAATTACATCGTGGGCGAAATCACCATCCCCATTCACCACTGTCTCATGGGATGCGAGGGCACGACGGAAGATACCATCCGCCGCGTGTACTCTCACCCGCAGTCCCTCATGCAGTCGGAGACATTCCTTCTTCAGCACCCGGAGTGGGAGCAGATCAGCATGAAGAACAATGCGTTTGCGGCACAGAAGGTGGCGAAGGACAAAGATACTGCCGAGGCAGCCATCGCAAGCCACTATGCCGCAGAGGCCTACGGCCTGCACATAATCCGCGAGGGCGTAAACCAGGCGGCGTCTAACTCGACACGCTTTATTGTCGTCGGGAACCAGAAAATTTTCACAAGAGATGCAGACAAGATCAGCCTTGTCCTTGAGATTGAGAATGTGTCCGGCTCGCTCTATGAGCTGCTCTCACACTTTATCTACAACAACCTGAACATGACGAAGATCGAGTCCAGGCCGATCGAGGATCGGGACTGGGATTACAGGTTCTTCATCGATTTTGACGGTAACCTTGGCGAGAGCGCCGTGCAGAACGCATTGAGGGGCCTTCGCGACGAGGCCAAGAGCATGAAGATTCTCGGCAACTATAAGGCAAGGAAGATCTGAGTCTGACGATCCGCCCTGCAGGAACGGGGATAAGGAGACCAGGAATATGCGCAGAAATGAATTGATCGTATACAGAAATTTTGCGGACAGCGCGCTGTTCGAGCGGATGAGCGCTGTAATGGAATATGATGTCGACAGAGATGACGGTGATGAGTACGCGGGCCTTCTATATAAGTGCATTGCGATGCTTCTGGATGAGGCAGGGCAGAACGGATTCTACGGGAACCTCTGGCACTGCTACCTCACGAACATCCTCGTCAACTGTGAGAACAGTTACAGCGAGGAGTGCGAGAGAAGAGGAACAATCGAGGGAACGATCAACGATGCGGTGCTGCACGACATCGAAATTTTCAAAGAGTATTTTGACTTCGATTTTACAGAGATCGTTCAGGAACTTAACGTTCCTGAACTAGAGTACGTGCTGAACTACAGGTCTGCGAGTGAGGAGAGCCGCATTTACAACACAAGAATCCGCGACCGGATCTGCCGCCTCGCAGAGCAGTTCGACAAGGCCGGATCGCCGCAGGAGATGAAGGATATGCTGACGCAGTTCTACAAGGAATATGGCGTCGGCCGCTTTGGTCTGCACAAGGCTTTCCGGATTGCACACGACAAAGAGGGCGTCTATATCGAGCCGATCAAGAACATTCTCCATGTCTATATGAAGGATCTGATCGGTTACGAGAGGGCCAAGAAGAAGCTGATCGACAACACGGAGGCCTTTCTGGACGGGCGTCCCTGCAACAACGTTCTGCTCTACGGCGAGGCAGGTACAGGCAAATCTTCGAGCATCAAGGCGCTCGCCAATGAATACTATGAGAGGGGACTGCGCATCATCGAAGTCTACCGCTATCAGTTCCAGGATCTCAACGACGTCATCGCACAGATCAAAAACCGCAACTACCGCTTTATTCTCTACATGGATGATCTCTCCTTTGAGGAGTTCGAGACGGAGTACAAATACCTGAAGGCCGTCATCGAAGGAGGTCTCGAGAAGAAGCCTGAGAATGTCCTCATTTATGCGACGAGCAACAGAAGGCATCTGATCCGTGAGAACTTCGCAGACAGAGACGGCGCAGAGATCGGGGACAAGCACAGCGGAGACACTGTGCAGGAGAAGCTCTCCTTATCCGACCGCTTCGGCGTCAGCATCTATTACGGCGCGCCGGACTACAGCGAGTACGTGGAGATCGTCTTCGAGCTCGCAAAGAAGGCCGGCATCACGATGGACCAGAAGGAGCTCAAGCGCCAGGCGACGGAGTGGGAGATGAAGCACGGCGGCCTCTCCGGCAGAACGGCGCAGCAGTTCATCGATTATGTGACGGGGACAGAACTGGCCGGGCAGTGATGAACGGCAGGAGCCATTCATGATAAAGCGGGAATGATGCATTTCCTATCGGGATTTCTCAGAGGGAGCAGGCATGGCAATCCACACATTTGCAGCTGTCGATGTGGGCAGCTCACAGCAGGAACTGAAAATATTCGAGATCTCAAGGACAAGGGGAATCCGCCCGGTGGACAGCATCGTGCGCAGAATCGATCTCGGCACAGATACCTACAACACAGGCAAGATTCATCCTGAGCGCGTCCGCGAAATGGCGAAGCTCCTCGGTGAATTCAGCAGCATCATGCAGAACTACGGCGTGGAGTCGTACAAGGCGTACGGCACATCCGCTATCCGCGAGATGAACAACCCCTCCCTCGTTCTGCCTTACTGGGAGAGGCTCTCCGGCATTCACATTGATGTCCTCTCCAATTCGGAGCAGCGCTTCCTGGATTACAAGTCTGTGGCCTCCAAGGGGGAGAACTTCCGCAAGATGATCAGTGACTCCTGTGCCATTGTGGACATCGGCGGCGGGAGCATCCAGATCTCTCTCTTCGACAAGGATGTGCTCACGGCGACGCAGAACATGCGCCTCGGTGTGCTGCGTCTTTATGAGAAGCTCAGCCACATCGATGTGCGCACCGCACAGAGAGACGAGATGATCGAGGAGCTGGTGAATACACAGCTCGAGGTCTTCTGCAAGCTCTATCTGGGTGACCGCAGGATCCACAACATCATTGTCGTTGATGATTATGTCTCCGCAATGATGCAGGCCAATCACCGGGAATTCATAGAGGCAGATGCGTTCTGTGACAATGTCTCCTCCCTTCATAAGACAGAAGTGACGGAGAGGCTGGGCGTATCGGATGATGATTACCCGCTTCTCTACATCTCGGGTGTGCTGCTTCGCTGCATCATCAAGGCGTTTGGCGCGAGCCTCATCTGGGCGCCCGGAGTTACGCTCTGCGACGGCATTGTGTACGAGTACGCGGAGAAGCGAAAGTTCATCACAAAGACGCACGATTTCGAGCAGGACATCATTGAGTGCGCTGCCAACATCAGTAAGAGGTACATGGGAGATGCAGAGCGCGGCGAGTCGCTGCAGAAGATAGCGCTCCGTATTTTCGATGCGACGAAGAAATACCACGGCATGGGCAGCAGGGAGAAGCTTCTTCTGCGGCTGGCCGCAATTCTCCACGACTGCGGCAAGTTCATCAGCATGGCGAACCTCGCGGAGTGCTCCTACAACATCATCATGTCGACGGAGATTATCGGTCTCTCCCATATCGAGAGAGAGATTGTCGCAAACGTGGTCCTGTTCAACCACAAGGACTTCGTCTATTACGAGGAGCAGGAGAATGCCTCCGATCTGGATGAGAAGTCCTATACGACGATCGCAAGACTGACCGCTATTCTGCGCGTTGCGAACGGGCTCGACCGGGCGCACTCGCACAAGTTCGACAACCTTCATCTTGCGATCAAGGATGATCTTCTGGTCATTCAGGCGGATGCGGGCGTTGATATTTCGCTTGAGAAGGGCATGTTCGGGCAGAGAGCGGCTTTCTTTGAGGAAGTGATAGGGCTTCTTCCGGTCATCCGGCAGAAGAAGTAATCGGGTATATCTTTCCGATCATGCTGGTGCATGATCCTTCATACAGCAGCCGGTGCCGCGCCGCGTCATCGACTGCAGATCCCGGAGGCGAAACCGCTCTCGCGGATTGTGCCCCGGGGTGACGCAAAAAGCGCGGCATGAAGAGGGAGAAAAATGGCGAAAACAGAGAAGAAAACAACCGGCGGAAATGCCACAGACAAGGCATTGGATCTACGCAGCCCTGCTTATTACTGGAACAGAGAGCTGTCCTGGCTTCAGTTTGACCTCCGGTGTCTGAATGAGGCGAGAAGGAAGGAGACACCGCTGATGGAGCGGCTCAACTTCCTCTCCATCTCCGCATCCAACCTGGATGAATTCTTCATGGTCCGCGTGGCCTCCCTGCAGGATATGGCCAAGGGCGGATATACCAAGAAGGACATTGCAGGCATGACAGCCACGGAGCAGCTCGAAGCGATCCTTGCCAAGACCCATGAGTTCGTTGACCTTCAGTACTCCACACTGAACCATCAGATCCTGCCTGCCCTGAAGCAGGAGGGAATTGTTTTCCTCAGCGACTATGATGAGCTCTCCGAGGCCGAGATCCAGTATCTCGACAACTATTACGAGACAGAGGTCTATCCCGTAATCACGCCCATGGCTGTGGACTCGTCGAGACCCTTCCCGCTCATTCTGAATAAGTCCCTGAATCTTGGCGCGCTCCTTCGCCGGAAAACCGATGCGGGCCCGGGGATCCTGGGCCATACGAAAAAGGCTGTGAAGGCGCTGAAGTCGGAGAGAGAAAATCTCGAGTTCGCAACGGTTCAGGTGCCTTCTGTACTGCCCAGAGTCATTGTTCTTCCGGAGAATCTTCGCGGGGATGCAGGGAAGAATACAGAGACCGGAGAGGAGAAGCCCGCAAAGCAGACCCGCATTGTCCTTCTCGATACGCTGATCCGCCGCCACATGGATTCGCTCTTCCGCGGCTATGACGTTATTTACACCTGCCCGTTCCGCATCATGAGAAGTGCGGACATGGACATCGATGAGGATGAGGCTGAGGATCTTCTGAAGGAGATCGAGAAGTCGCTCAAGCAGCGCCGCCACGGCGATGCCATCCGTCTCGAGGTGGAGGCCGGAATCGATCCGAGACTTCTGCAGATTCTTGTTGAGGAGCTGCATCTGAATCCGAATGAGGTGTTCCAGGTCGACGGCCCTCTGGATCTGACTTACCTCTCCAAGGTGAGAAAGGTGCCCGGCTACGACGATCTGCGCGAGCACAGATATGCTGATCCGCAGCCCGTGCCGGAGCTGCCGAAGGGATGCGACATTTTTGCACAGATCAGGAAGGGGGATATTTTCCTCTGCCATCCGTATGAGACCTTCCAGCCCGTTGTGGACTTTATCGCAAATGCCGCTGTAGATCCGCAGGTTCTGGCCATCAAGCAGACGCTCTACCGCGTATCCGGCAATTCGCCGATTATCGCCGCCCTTGCAAAGGCAGCCGACAACGGCAAGCAGGTCACGGTTCTCGTCGAGCTGAAGGCCCGCTTCGATGAGGAGAACAACATCGGCTGGGCGAGAAAGCTCGAGAAGGCAGGGTGCCACGTCATCTATGGCCTTGTCGGACTGAAAACACATTCGAAGATCACACTCGTTGTGCGCCGTGAGGACGACGGCATCCGCCGCTATGTGCATCTCGCAACCGGCAACTACAACGACATCACGGCAAGGCTGTATACCGATGTGGGCCTGCTCACCTGCAAGGAGCCGTTCGGTGAGGACGCCACAGCCGTCTTCAATATGCTCTCCGGCTACTCGGAGCCAAAGTACTGGAACAAGCTGATCCTCGCACCGCTCTGGATGAAGGACAGGTTCAAGTACCTGATCGGCAGGGAGAAGACGCATGTCCTGAACGGAGAAGAGGGACACATCAAGGCGAAGATGAATTCGCTCTGTGACCCCGACATCATCGAGGCTCTTTACGATGCAGCGAGGGCCGGCGTAAAGATCGAGCTGATCGTCCGCGGGATCTGCTGCCTGAAGGTGGGGATCCCCGGTATTTCTGAAAATATTACCGTCCATTCCATCGTCGGCAACTATCTTGAGCACGCGAGAATCTTCTGGTTCGCCAACGGCGGAAAGCCGGAAATCTATGCCGGTTCCGCAGACTGGATGCCCAGAAACCTCGATCGAAGGGTCGAGATTGTCTTCCCGCTCGAGGATCCGAAGGTGAAGGAGAAGGCAGAGCATATTCTGGATGTGGAGCTGGCCGACACCGAGCAGGCCTCAATCCTGCAGCCGGACGGCACATACGCGCGTGTGGACCGCCGCGGCAAGGAAAAGGTGAACTCCCAGCTCATCTTCAGCCAGGAGGCAGTAGCCGCTGCCAAGGCGGCCAAGCCGCCCGTCAGCGAGCAGAGGGTGTTCGTGCCGGAGACGCACCAGCCGGAGGAATAACCTGAATATCGGTAGTCAGTTTTTGAATTCATGAGTGAACAACAAGAGGGGGATCCGGCTCGGCGCCGGATCCCCCTCAATTATTCACAGGTCTTTCTCGAATAACAGGTCTTTTCATGAATGACGAATATGTGTGCGGGATTACAGATTAATCTCACCGGCAGGCCTCAAGAATAAAAGGCACAAGACCGTCGTGGTCGTTATCCTCTGTGGTGACGATATCGGCGGCCTTTTTTACGTCTTCACGCATGGCATTGCACATCGCGATGCCGCAGCCTGCAGCCTCCAGCATAGGAATGTCATTCATGGCATCGCCTGCTGCAAGAGTGCGGTCCTGCCGCACGCCAAGGTATCTGCTCAGCCAACGGAGACCATACCCTTTGTCGACGTAGGAGGGGATAATCTCCAGGTAGGTGGGTTGGGAGAGGACAGCTGTGATGCGGCCGTTAAACTCCTTTTCGATACGGGCGCTGAAGGCCTTCAGCCGCTCCGGATGATCGATGTCCATCGCAAGGCACTTGCAGGGCGCCTCGGGAAGAAGGCCGGGCACGTCATCACTGATCAGGCTGCCCATGTGGTTGAAGGAGAGATAGTGATGGAGCTCTTTTGTGTCATGGGCGGCGAGGACAAGGCTCTTCGTGTCGTCATAGGTGTGCACATAGACGCCGTCCTTTTCTGCCATGGCGAAGATTTTTTTCACATCCTCTATGGAGACAGAAGAACGGTCCAGGATCATCTGCCTGTCGCAGTCATAAAGAGCACCGCCGTTGTAGGCAGAGATGTACATGTGCGGATAGTGGAGGTCAAGGGCCTCCATCATACCCTGCACGTCGCTGAGTGCGCGGCCGGAGGAGAAGACAAAGCGGCCGCCGCTCTGTACGAACTGATCGAGTGCCTCTCTGGTTCTGGGAGAAATTTCCTTGGATGATGTGCCGAGCGTTCCGTCGAAGTCGAAGAAGAACAGCCTTGTATTGTCTGTCGTGCCGTGCAGAGCATGTTTGAGATTCTGCAGGACGCTGTCCTCAATCTGAAGGGTGCCAAAGCCCGTGCCCAGGTGAATTTTCGGCTTGTTGGCGCCGTGGAAGTCGCTTCCGCCGGAGCAGAGCAGGCCGTTTTCTTCTGCCAGTGCGCGGATCTGCTGTGTATCGAATGCGGAGAACGTGCTGTACTGCGCCTCAATTGCCATGAGGCCCTCACTCTTCAGATCCCCCACCATCTCCCGCAGCTCACGGCTGCTCAGATGATAGAGGAGGGGATGCGCCAGCACGGGAATGCCGTGGTAGCGCAGAATAACCTTCACCGCTTCTTTAGCATCGATGAGGTGGCGCGGTACGTAATATGGGCAGTTGTCGCCGATCAGCTTCGAGAACGCCTCGCGGATCTCTTTGATGTACCCTGCCTCCAACAGAGCCCGCGCAATGTTGGCTCTCGTGATCACGGTGTGGGGATTCTCCCTGCGAAGCTTCTCGTAATTGATGGCATATCCGTCTGCGGCGAGCCTATCACACATGGTTTTATTGCGCTGCTCCCGCTGTGCCGAAAGATCCTTGAGAAGGGTCTTAAAGTCCGGATTCCGGTAATCGGGATAGAGTCCTACAATGTGAACTTCAGTTTTCTTTCCTGACGCTGCAGTGTAGAAGGTAGAGAATTCGATGCCGGGAACAACTTCAGGGATAGGAAGTGAACCTAGGTTACCCTTTGCTTTATTGTCTGCATGAGTCAGCTTCATGTTGTTGGATGAAGCGGATAATGATAATGCCTTTGCAGCCTCCACCGTCTCACTGACGCCTGAAATGCTGTCGTGGTCGGTGAGCGCAACCGCGGAGAGTCCTGTATTTTCAGCCTCTTTGATGAGTTCAGTTGGTGTAAATGTCCCATCCGAAAATGTGCTGTGTGTGTGCAGATCTATCATGGAAAGCCTCCTGCTGTATCTTATCCATTCAGTTCTGCAACCAGTGTAGCAAAACACGCCCCGATTGAGTAGAACAGATTCTGATCAGGTCAGAGAAGTCAGCAGATAATACATGAAGGGCAAGCAATTTACAGCAGGGAATGGGAGCGGCCTATACTGTCAGGCTACATAGACTCGTGCGACACGGTCAGAGATGTGGGTGAGAAGGGCCATGCCGGTCTCGCCCAGAAGGTCAGTGATTTCAAGTTCGGAGATTCGCGCACCAGTGGAATCCTCTCCATAGACAGTGACTTCATCACCGAGTCGGACAGAGAGCCCGGTCACATCTATGAATGCCTGATCCATACAGATACCTATGAAGGGAGCGCGGTGTCCGTGAATGAGAACAGGAGCTTCCTTCATGGCAAGATTTCTGAGATACCCGTCGCCATATCCAATGCCGATCGTAGCCACCTTCATATTCTCCGGAGCAATAAAGGACCAGTCGTAGCCGACGGGTTCTCCTTTCGCAATATTGCGCAGATTAAGGACGGTGGTCTTCCATGAGGCCACTTCGTGAAGGCCAATCGGATCCCAATCCTCACATTCGTTGGCATATCCAAGGAACAGATTTCCGACTCTGACATGTGTGCACAGCGGAAAAGACTCCTTCATCCAGAGTGTGGCGCCGGAATTGCAGCAGTGCACCATGCGTGGATAGATATTCAGTTCGTGGAGCTGTTCCAGAGCTTTCCTGAAGCGGGAAAACTGGAGCCTTGCATAATCGTCGCCCTTTCCTCTGTTTGAGTTCTCAGCCGTTGCGAAGTGTGTGTAGACGCCATCAATCGTCAGATTTCCCAGTGATCGGATATACGTGACGAGTTCTTCCAGATCTTTTCCGGGCTTTACGCCGATTCGGTTCATACCTGTCTCAATGGGGAGGTGTATGGGCATTTCTTTTATGCCGTACTGCAGGGCTGCCTGCGACACTCTTCTTGCTGTTTCCTTTGTGAAAACAGGAATCTGAATGTGGCGCCGCACGGTTTCCTCTATCGAATACATTGGAACGGCACTTAAAATCAGAATCTGCACATCCGGCCCTACAGCGTCGATGATCTGGCACGCCTCAAAAAGATCAGCACAGGCGAGCATGGGGATGTGACATTCTCTGACAAGATAGGATGCAATCCCTGTCGTTCCCAGTCCGTACGCATTGCTCTTGACGACGGGGAGGATGTCCATGCCGCCTGTATAACGCCGGATTGCCTCCAGATTCTTTTTGATTCTGTCAAGATGAATAACCATATAGCTGGTATAACAGCTCAGCTCCAATGTGTTCATGAATGTGGTTACCTCCAAAAGTTACCTGAAAATATAAAAGTGCGGCGGCACCACACAAGGCACCCTCGCACTTTGATTTATTCTAAACTCGGACAAAAAGAATGACAATTACCTGAAATGGCCTGCCTGAATCACCCAAAATGAGTATATTATCAGCTTGAAAATGGTATTTTCGTTGCATTGTAATTCATTTCACAGGGGTGCATAATCACAGTCAAAACAAAGGCGTTTGCCGGGAATACTCCGGCGGACGCCTTTTTGCGTGCGGGTGGGATAAAAAGCGGGAAGATAACAGACACACTTGAGAGATTTCACCTGCACCGCGGGGATGCAGCCGCACAAAAGCGCCGACTGCGCAAAGAGGAGGAAAAGCTTATGAAAAGATTCAGTTTCGCAGCATGGATGATGTCCGGTACACTTGCTCTTACTGCTCTGCTCTCTGGATGCGCCAGTTCCGCACCTCAGAGCAGTTCCGGAACGAGCGCTGCATCATCGGAGGCATCGGCTTCCAAATCTGGTGAGACGTCAGAAGCCTCAGGGACAGAGAGTACGGCATCCTCTTCAACAAGTGCAGCTGCTGATCAGCCGGTTCTGAGAGTTGCCATGGAGGCGGCTTACGCACCTTTTAACTGGACACAGACCGATGATTCGAATGATGCATGGCCGATTGAGGACACCAAGGAATATGCGAACGGCTATGACGTCATGGTAGCGAAGATGATCTGTGACACGATTGACTATAAGCTTGAGATTTATAAAACTGATTGGGATTCCCTGATTCTCGGCCTCAATGCCAACAAGTACGATGCACTGATCTGCGGCATGAATATTCTGCCTGAGAGGAAGGAGTCCGTTGCTTTCTCTACGCCGTACAGAACGATTAAAAACTGTGTGATCGTCCGAAAGGACAGCAAATATGCATCCGCCAAGTCGATCAAGGATCTGGACGGCGCAAAGTGTATCACACAGATGAACACGAACTGGGAGCCTTTGATTCCGGAGATCCCCAATTCCACTGCACTGCCCGGCACCAGCACTTCCAATGAGATCGCAGCACAGGTTGTTGCCGGTAAGGCAGATGTCGGCATCACGGATGACCCTACGGCAAGTGTGATGTGCCTCTCCAATCCGGATCTCACCTACATTGTTTTCGATGAAGGAAAAGGATTCTCAACAGACGGAGAGGAGAGCTCTTCCATGGGCATCGCGGTCAGAAAGAGTGACACAGATCTTCTGAAGAAGATCGATGATGCGATGGAGTCCAACAACTTTGATGCGGACAAGCAGGAGGAATACATGCAGAAGGCACTGTCCATTCTGCCGCAGTCAGAGCTCGATGGGTAAAGAGGCAAGGCAGAAAGATCATGCTGATGCATGATCTTTCTGTCGGCTGACGACGTTGCAGAAATGCAGCACTGTCTGTTGTTATATCAGGCAAATCCGCCTGCGCGGATTTTGTCCAGGCGAGGTATAGATATGTCGATCGTATGGATAGGAAGATTGCTGAAACAGTTCGGCGGGTTATATATTTCCGGCACAATCATGACGCTTGAGATATCGGTGCTGGGTACTTTTCTCGGGTATGTCCTGGGATTCCTGGTCGGTGTGGTTCAATCCTCAAAAGCGGACCTGGATGAAAAGTCTGTCAGGACGGCCGTTCTGGTGGCTCTGAAACAGATCTGCAGGTTCTACGTCTTTATTTTCAGGGGGACGCCGATGATCGTGCAGGCTATGGTTATTTATTTTGGCTCGCTGCAGGCGCTTGGTCTTGACCTCTCTCCATTTACGGCAGCTGTCATAGTGGTTTCGCTGAATACAGGAGCATATATGGCGGAGACTGTGCGCGGCGGCTTCCAGTCCGTGGATGCAGGTCAGGTAGAAGGCGCTCTGGCACTGGGCATGCCTTATCTGAAAATAATGCTGCTCATCGTCATTCCGCAGGCACTTCGCAATATTTTCCCACAGATGGGCAACACATTCATTTCCAACATCAAGGACACCTCCGTGCTGAACATCATTTCAGTTAGTGAGCTATTCTTTACGACGAAAACCGTTGCGGGGTCGTATTACAAGTACTTTGAGGCTTACACGATCACCGCTGTCATTTATCTGATGCTGACCTTTGTCTTTAATCTGCTGTTTAATTTCCTTGAGCAGAGAATGGCGGACAAGGCCAACTATGAACTCGTGGACGTGGATGAATATGAGAGGGCACTGGCATGAGGAACAGAAATGAGACGGGCAGCGGTCGGCCTGCCTGCGAAGAGGATTCGATCATTCGCATTGAACATCTCGCGAAGAGTTTTGGAGATCATGAGGTTCTGCGCGACATTGACTTTACTCTGAAGAAGGGAGAGGTCGTGTGTGTGATTGGCGCCTCAGGCTCCGGTAAATCGACGCTTCTTCGCTGCATCAATCAGCTCGAGGTGCCGTCGGAGGGAAAGATTTATTTTCATGAAAGGGAGATCTGCGGCGAATCCAAAAGATCGCTGGAGGATTACAGAACGCATGTCGGCATGGTCTTCCAATCCTTCAATCTCTTCGACAATATGACAGTTATGGAGAACTGCACCTGCGCAATGTGCAATGTCCTTCACATGAATAAAAAAGAGGCACAGAGGACCGCCTTCTCAAATCTGAAAAAAGTCGGCATGGCGGCCTATGTTAAGGCGAAGCCAAGACAGCTCTCCGGCGGACAGAAACAGAGAGTCGCCATAGCGAGAGCTCTTTGCATGAAGCCGGAAGTCCTTCTTTTTGATGAACCCACAAGCGCTCTGGATCCTGAAATGGTGGGAGAAGTGCTGGACGTCATGAAAGAGCTTGCAAAAGAGGGTATGACAATGATCATCGTCACGCACGAGATGGCCTTTGCCAGAGATGTCAGCAGCAGGACGATTTTCATGGCAGACGGTGTGATCGAGGAAGACGACACACCGGATGTGATTTTCCATGCGCCGCACAGCCAGAGAACAAGAGAATTCCTGACAAGGTTCTTTGCACAGGCATCGTAGTTGAACACCCGAAGCAGAAGCGGGCAGAGTAAGAAAAATTTGAGAGATCATGTATTGATGCATGACTTCCAAAATGTATGAATGGCGATGATACAATGACTGATTCATTCGGTAAAACCACATACGATTTCCCTCAGTGAGGTATGAATATGGATATTAACAAGGTACCGCATCTCTCTGTGAAAGGCGGTCATCTGTGCATGGACGGGGTGGATGTCTGTGCCCTTGCAGAACAATATGGAACGCCTCTCTACATTTCCTCGGAGAAGAGACTGAAGGAAAATGTGAAAGAGGTACTGACGGCGTTTCGCTGTGGTTGGCCAAAAACGTCGGTTCATTACGCATCTAAGGCAGAAGCCAGTCTGGCTACGCTCGAGGAGGTCAGAGCCGCCGGCGCAGATGTAGAGGTGAATTCCGGCGGAGAACTCTTTAAGGCTTTAAAGGCGGGTTTTCAGGGCAGCCAGATTGTCTTTAACGGGGTGGCAAAGTCAGAGGAAGAGATCAGGCAGGCAGTTGAAGCAGGCGTAAAGAGTATCAATGTCGATTCCGCCTTTGAACTGGAGAGAATCATTGAGATCACCGACGAAATGAAGAAGGAGACCGGCATTATTTTCCGCATTGTGCCGGACGTTGCGTCTGGTGTGGCAGCAGGTGTTCAGACGGGAACGCATGAATGCAAGTTTGGGATCGAGATGGGGGAAGTGCCGGATCTGATCAGAAAGGCGGAGCGGGCACGTTTTGTTAAACCTCTCGGCTACCATATGCATGTCGGAACGCAGACGTTTGACCCTGCTACATTCCGGGATGCGATAAAAGTCCTGCTCAGGTTTGCTGAGAAAATGGAAGAGAAGACCGGTCTGCATCCGGAGATCATTGATATCGGCGGAGGACTGCCCATCCCTTATTTCATCGATGCACCGGCAAGTCAGTATATGCCGGGCAATCTGTACCAGATGCTGCGCGGAAACGTGACAACAGAGTCCATTGCAGCAGTGATCACAGATACGCTCAAATCATACAGGGCCGCAAGAGATGCCGAGCTGATTCTTGAGCCGGGAAGGAAAATTGCGGGAGATGCTTTTCTCCTGGTGACAAGAGCAGAAAATGAAAAAGTGAGGTCCACGGGGGATGAGTGGCTTCTGCTGGATGCGGGCTGGAATGTGCTGTCGGAGGTGAAAACATATCACTGGTATTTTCCGATGGTATCTGCATCAAGGGCGGACAGGCCGCACACGCGCCCGATGAAGCTTGGAGGACCATTGTGCGAATCCGGCGATGTGTGGATGGATTATGAGACGCACAGGGAGCTCCCGGATTACCGTATGATGCCTGAAGAGACGGAACCCGGCGATCTGATTGCTATTCTTGAATGCGGCGCTTACGGCGCTTCCATTATGAATGAATACAATGGACGTCCTACCGCTGGAACCGTTATGATCCGTGAGGACGGCAGTATTTTTGAATCGAGAAAACGGGGAACGTATGAGGATCTTCTGCGGTTTGAGAGGGGAATCGAATGAGTAACAAATACTGCATCACCATATCCAGGCAGTTCGGCAGCATGGGCCGTCCCATCGGCATGAAGCTGGCTGAGGAGCTGGGTATTTCATTTTATGACAGAAACATCGTGGAGGAGGCGGCATCCAAACTGGGGCTCTCTTTGAAACTGGCCAGCGACCTTGAGGAGAGAGAGAAGAGCGGTTTCATGTATATGATGCATCCGCTTGGCACCGGAAGGAGCAAAGAGCTCCAGGAGAAACTCTTCTGTACAGAAGCACAGGTCATCCGGGAGTATGCAGCCAGAGAATCCTGTGTCATCGTCGGCAGATGTTCAGATTATCTGCTCATGAACGAGAAAAATCATATCAATTTCTATATTTTTGCGCCCTATGCGCAGAGGCTGAAGAATTGTGTTGAGCGGCTTCATATGACAGAGGACGAGGCACAGAGAATGATCAGCAGGGTGGACAGCGCCAGAGACGCCTACCATAAGCGCTACACCCGGTTTAAACAGGAGGATCTTGAGTACAACAATGTCATGGTCGACAGTTCTCTTCTTGGCATTGAAGGAACGGCCCGCATGCTGGCGGACATTGTGAAAATGAAGTTCCCATGGGCCTTTTCCGGAGATGAGCCACAGACAAATATCATAGAGATGAAAGGGACAGAAAAGGCATTCCCGTTTTAGCAGATTATATGTTCCGACAATTGGGTGACAGTTAACGTCACTGCGGCGAGCCGGGATTTGCAGAGGCCCTTTACAGGATGTTCTTCACCATCAGCCCTGCCTGTAGCTCTACACGTGCCTTCTGTGAGGAGAGATCCATGTGGGTCAGCTCGCTGATTTTATTCAGGCGGTAGTTGACCGTGTTGCGGTGAATGAAGAGCTCCTCTGCCGCCTCCTGGACGCTGCAGTTGTGGGTCAGGTAGGAGGTGAGCACGGCGATAAGGTTGGTCTGGTGTTTGCTGTCGTAGTCGGCCAGAGGCTTGATCGTGTTGGCGTAGTAATCCTCGAGCACTTCCCGGTCCTCGATGTTCATGAGGAGCTTGTAGAGCCCCATGTCCGCGTAGCAGACAGTTCCCTTTCTGGCAATTCCCCTGTTCTGAAGGTGGCACACAGTGACCGCCTGTCTGTAACTCTTATAGATGCAGCGCGCACTACGCGTGGTTTTGCCGATACCGAGCGTGAATTCATCTCCTTTCTGCAGAATATTCCAGATCTGACCAGAGAGTGCCTCGGCAAATTCTGTTACCTGATCTGCTGAGAAATCGGCCATTACTGCGATCAGTTCATCATTGTAGGGAAAGATCGTAAACTGGCGGAAAGTGTGACCGAGCGCAAAAGACAGCCGGAAAGAGAGGTTGTCCAGGCGTTCAAAGAGATTTTCCTTATTGCTCTCTTTATTGCGGATCTGTATAACCGCAACAGTAAAAGGGCTCTCCGTTTGATAGCCGTATTCGGAGAGCTGCACCATGTACAGTTCCGTCTGTCCTGGAAAGAAAATGGCATTTTTGAATGCTGCGGACTGCTGAAAATTCTTCTGATCCTCCTTCGAGATCTCATAGCACAGGATCCGCATGATCTCGGAAATATGGGTGCGCCACGGCACAGTGAAGAAAGGAAGGCCGACTTTATTGCAGTAATCAATCACCTCCTGCGGCATACTGTCGATATAGGGCCCTATATTCAGAATGATGCCGGATGCCTTCTTCTCATACAGAACCTTCACCAAAGGAAGAAGATCATCTTTTGACTTCATATTGATGCCGGTGATAATCGCCAGCTCATCACTTTCCAGGAAGTTGGTGACTTTTATGCTCTCGACCAACTGGATCCAGGTGACAGGGCGCTCCTGGCCTCCAATGCCCGCAACGGGCTCAACATTGAGATGCGCAACTTTCTCTATGAGCTTTTTCAGTGTTACAGCCATATCTGCTCCCATTCCAAAAGAAAATCCGCATCGGATCAAAGAAACAAGGCGGTACCGCTTAACGCGGCACCGCCTTGTGCTGTCTGATTATTTGAAGATTATAGGCCTATCCTTCTAAGGATTCAACTTTTTGTGCTATAGCACGATCAAATTCGTGCTTTGGCATATTGAATCAATAAAGCACAGAACATATAGCATTGACTAACAAAAGAAATAAGGAACGCGGCAATGAAGCTGTCAGTTCAGCTTCATTGCCGCGCTTTTTATTTAGATTTGCTGCATTTTTGATTCTGCAGAAGCAAACAGCAGTTATGACATACAACAAGAGGGGAATATTATGAAGAAATCTATCGTTTTCTTTACAATCATGGCAATGACTTTAACCATTCAAGGATGTGCAAATTCTAAAAGGGCGTCTTCTTCAGAAACCAGTACAACTTCAGACAATGCTGGAACGGTGGCCTCAGTATCATCAACTGACGTAAGCACAGATGCAGAAGAGGGAGCAACTGAAGCTGGAACGGCGGAAGCAGCCGCTCCGGAAGTGAGCACTGTGGAGCCTGGAGTTCTGCAGGTCGCAATGGAATGTTCCTACGCTCCATATAACTGGACACAGACAGATGATTCAAACGGAGCTGTTCAGATCAAGGATTCACCAGATTATGCTAATGGTTATGACGTAATGACGACGAAAAAGATAGCTGATTATTTGGGACTCAAGCCACAGATTGTCAAGCTGGACTGGGATTCATTGGTGCCAGCTGTTCAGTCCGGTACTGTAGACTGTGTTATTGCCGGTCAGTCAATGACTAAGGAGAGAAAGGAATCTGTAGATTTCTCTACTCCTTACTATTATACAAAATTCGTTGTATTGGTAAGAAAAGATTCCAAGTACGCTGATGCAAAGGGACTTTCCGATCTTTCTGGAGCGACTGCTACATCTCAGATCAACACTACTTGGTACGATTATTTTCTTCCTCAGATCCCTGGAGTTAATATCCAGCCGGCCCAGAAGACAGTTCCTCAGATGATGGTAGCTCTTGATTCAAAATCCTGTGATGTTCTTGTATGTGATATGCCGACAGCGTTATCGGCACAGGTGGCTTATCCTGATTTCAAGATTTTGGATTTTTCGGATACGAATGATGGATTCGATACATCTGACGAACAGACGAATATCGGATGTTCTGTAAAGAAAGGCAATACGGCGCTGCTTGATGCGATCAACACAGTTCTGAGTTCTGAGACAAAAGATGATTTTGAAGAGCAGATGGAGGAAGCAATAAAAATTCAGCCTATGCAGCAGTAAAACAAATCATGGCGTAAATTGGGCGAGTATCGGTGCTATGTCTGTAACAATCCTTTGTTCGCCCGGATTATGATCTTGAAAAGAAGCGAGGTTGACTATGCCGCAGGATTTTTGGGGAAGAATAATCATGATCATGTCGAGGTACGGAGCTAGTTTTGCCCGCGGCATGAGTCTCACAATTGTGATCGCATTAATCGGTACTTTCTTTGGCTGTGTCATCGGATTGGCGCTGGGCATCATTCAGACCATTCCGGAGTTGAAAGGGCACAAGTACCACAATGGATTCTTGAAGGCAGCTAAGTTTGTTATTGCTGCATATATGGAGATCTTTCGCGGAACACCTATGATGGTGCAGGCAATGTTTATCTACTATGGTGCAGCAGTGTTGTTTGGCATCCACATGACTACCATGTTTGCGGCACTGTTTATTGTCTCTATCAATACCGGCGCATATATGATAGAAACGGTCAGGGGCGGTATACAGTCTATAGATCCCGGTCAGGTAGAAGGGGCAAAGGCTATTGGCATGACGCATACACAGGCCATGCTTTACGTCATTCTTCCACAGGCTATACGCGATATTATGCCGCAAATCGGAAACAACCTGATTATCAACATTAAGGATACCAGTGTGTTGAATGTGATAGGTGTTGTTGAATTGTTTTACACAACGAATACCGTTGCAGGTGCTTATTATACCTATTTCGAAGCATTCAGCATAGCCATGGTACTGTATTTTGTAATGACGTTTTCTTGTTCCAGAATTCTCAGAGTACTCGAAAGGAGAATGGACGGACCTCAGAATTATACAATTGCAGATAAAGAACAGATCAGGCAAGCTGTAGGTGTCGAGCAGATTGCAGCGGGCGAGAGGTAACGATATGAGTGAGAAGAACATTATTACTGTAAAGCATCTGGGGAAGACGTTTGGCGATCATGAAGTTCTTAAAGATATAGGATTTACGGTAGATCGGGGAGATGTTACCTGCATTATCGGTGCATCCGGTTCCGGCAAATCAACTCTGCTGCGATGCATGAATCTTTTGGAAACACCTACAGTGGGAGAAATTATCTATCATGGCATTAATATTCTTGATGAGCCTGGACTTAGCGAATCTTCATATAGGGCTCATGTGGGAATGGTTTTTCAGAGTTTCAATCTTTTCAACAATATGACTGTTCTCGAAAATTGTATTGTAGGACAGGAGAAGGTTCTGCGAAAAGATAAGAAGACAGCGCTTGAGCAGGCCGAAAAATATCTTGATAAGGTTGGCATGCTCCCCTATATCAATGCAAAACCGAGGCAACTATCCGGAGGGCAGAAACAGCGGGTGGCTATAGCCAGAGCTTTGGCTATGGAACCGGAAGTTCTTTTATTCGATGAGCCGACTTCTGCGCTGGATCCCCAGATGGTTGGAGAGGTTTTACAGGTCATGAGGAAACTGGCATCTGAAGGGCTGACTATGATTGTTGTCACTCATGAAATGGCATTCGCGAGAGATGTTTCCAACAAAGTAATCTTCATGGCTGACGGTATTGTGGAAGAATCCGGAACACCGCAGCAATTGTTTAAGAATCCGCAAAAGTTCAGGACAAGAGAATTCTTATCAAGATTCCGTGGCGAAGGGATAGCGATGGCTGGGTGATTATGCACAGCTGTTGCAGAGAAGACCGGATCTGCATAAAAAAGAGCTAGATGATATTTTCCTGTTTCAGATTTTGGGGTGTCTTGCCTTTGCACTGCATTCCTATAAGCTCGATAAAGAGGAATGGGAGCAGCACAGGCAGTGCGTAGATGCGGTTCTCTCAGATGGACTGAAAATCGCCTTCAGGAAGCTTAATTGATTTCAAATTTCTAATTTTTTCCAATCTATTTATGTATGAATCATACAGCACAGCAGACCTGCCAGTCGGATATCTGGCAGGTTTTTGTGTTTACATTATCAGGAAATCCACACTTAAGGATGCAGGCCCATCGTGTTCATCACGGCTGCAGGCGGCGCTCTTGGCGCAGTTGTTAAGGCAACCGGTGCAGCAGGCATTATGGCTAACGGCATTGTGGCGGCAGGCGGCTACGCCGATCAGGACACGGCGGCGGAACTCTCCAGTCAGGGTGTTGACATTTATCAGACGCTGAAGGACAACGATGCCTACCATGCACTGAAGCGGGTTGGCGGGCTGATCATGACGGGCTCCACAGGGACCAACGTCAATGATGCGGCGCTGGCGCTGCTGAAGCGATAGGAGGATATAACACGCATCAGACAGATACTATAACAGCACAGTTCCATATCTGTCTGAAAGATATATGGGGTAATCATTTGTGGGCTGTGGAGCATATTTGCCAAATTTCATTACAATGTGCCAGAAAAATACTCCAAAAGGAGTATTGCTATTATTAGAAAACTCATCTAATATGTCTGTTATAATCAAACAGAAGTAATACAGGCATACAAGGAGGTATCTGTCACCCAGTGGGTGTGGATATCTCCTCTTTAATTCCTGGGATACAAGGGCGTATCGGAATATATTTTCCGGTACGCCCTTTTTAGTACGCCGGAGAGCGAGTGTTACGCCAATGCAGACATCCGTTCGATGGATAAAGGAGGAGGGTATGAAAGAACTGGTAATGATCATCAGGCCTGAGAGACTCGAAGATGTAAAGGTCATTCTGGACGAGGAGCACTGCGGCGGCATGACGATCTCAACTGTGATGGGATGCGGCACGCAGAAAGGCGCGACGGAGGGAGCAGTAAAAGAGCTGAGGGGCCTGAAAACCACCATTAATCTTCTGCCGAAGATCCGCGTGCAGATCGTCGTGCAGGACAAGAAGGTGGAGCCGATCATCGAGGCGGTTCGGGAGAAGCTCGCGACAGACCACGTCGGCGATGGAAAGATTTTCATCCGTCCTGTTGAGGATGCGGTCAGAATCCGCACCGGAGAGCGGGGAGAGGAAGCCCTGTAGCAGGATCTGTATCAGAAACGAGAGGAACCCCTGCAACAGGATCTGTAAAATCCAGCAGAAATGTGACGTCGATACTTGAATTTCAAGCCCCGGCAGGGTGCTGATGCACCAGCTGCTGCATTCGGTGAACCGCATTCGCGGATTTTATCAGCGAGGTACACGTTTTGAGCGAATATATTGTGGAACTGGATCATGTGAACAAAATATACGGCACGAACCATGTCGTAAAAGACATGAACCTGCATGTAAGACCTGGTGAATTCCTGACGCTCCTGGGATCCTCCGGCTGCGGCAAGACGACGACGCTTCGGATGATCGCAGGCTTTGAGATTCCCAGCAGCGGCAGCATCCGTGTCGAGGGAGAGAGCATTGAGGCCAAACAGCCATTTGAGCGGGATGTCAACACCGTCTTTCAGACCTACGCACTCTTCCCGCACAAAACCATCTATGACAACATCGCTTATGGCCTGCGGATGAAGAAGGTGCCAAAGGCGGAGATCAGAGAGAGGGTAGAGGAGATGCTCTCCATGGTTCAGCTCGAAGGATTTGAGGAGCGCTATCCGTCACAGTTATCCGGCGGGCAGAAGCAGAGGGTAGCAATCGCAAGAGCGCTCATCAACCGGCCTAAGGTCCTTCTCCTCGATGAGCCCTTAGGTGCCCTGGATCTGAAGCTCCGAAAACAAATGCAGCTTGAACTCAAGCGCCTCCAGAAGAAGCTGAACATTACTTTTATCTATGTCACCCATGACCAGGAGGAGGCACTCACAATGAGCGACCGGATCGCCGTCATGCACGACGGCATCATCGATCAGGTGGCAACGCCCACAGAAATCTATGAGAAGCCGGCGACCAAATTCGTGGCCACTTTTATCGGCGAGACCAATATTTTCGAGGGCTGCATCGTGGAGAGTACCGGAGAGACGAGAGAGGTGGCCGTTGAGAATGGTTTCGTGCAGGCAGCAGGAGAAGGATTTGTCAACGGCGAGTTTGTAACGATCTCTGTAAGACCTGAAAAGATCCGTTTTTCAAAGGACGACATCGGGAGCTTCGGCCTGCAGGGGATCGTCAAGGATTACATCTACGTCGGCTCGGTTCTCAAGTGCAACATTGTTCTTCCCAACGGAAATGAGGTGAGAGCAGAGAGACTCTCCGGCGAGGACATCCCGAAGATCGGAGAGATTGTCTATGTGCGGTGGGATGTAAAGGACGCTGTTCTGCTCCACAACCGTGACAACGTCGTATACAGCACGATTAAGAACATGCCAATTGTGTGAGGAGATGATGAATGTGGGTACAAAAGAGAAGAATTCCATGCGGTTTCGCTCGAAAATTCTGCCGGCGCTCACGACGGTTGCTCCTGTCAGCCTCTGGATGCTGCTGTTCGTCGCGATCCCGCTGATCTATGTCATCGTCATCAGCTTCTGCAGCATTGATGACAACTATAATGTGGTCTTTCGGTTCACTCTGAAGAATTACGTGCGGCTGATCGATCCGGGGTATCTGAGAATCTACCTGCAGTCGCTGCTGATCGCCTTCCTTTCAACAGTGCTGGCGCTTCTGATCGCATACCCCTTTACCTGGATTATTGCCAGGACGAAGAGCAGGAAAAAGACCATCTTCTACATGCTGGTCATCATCCCGTTCTGGACGAATTCACTGATCCGGATTTACGGATGGAAGACATTTCTTGGCAACAGCGGCTGGCTGAATACGCTGCTCGTCAATCTTCACATCCTCGCTGAGCCTCTGGATCTTCTGTACCACCCGGCAACTACAGTCCTTGGCATGGTGTACTGCCTGTTTCCCTTCATGGTTCTTCCGCTCTATTCAGCGATTGAGAAGCTGGACGGAAGTCTTCTGGAGGCCTCATCCGATCTGGGGGCGCGGAAGGTGCAGACATTCTTCGAGGTGGTTCTTCCGCTCACGTCGAGTGGTATCTTTTCAGGCTGCATCATGGTGTTCATTCCGGCACTCGGCTATTTTTACGTCTCCGACATTCTGGGCGGTGGCAACACCGACATGATCGGCAACCTGATCGAGCGGCAGTTCCAGAGCGGCAACAACTGGCCTTTGGGCGCAGCGCTCTCTATCATCCTGATTCTGGTGACCCTTCTGCTCGTCAGAATTTATCAGAAGCTCGGCGGTGATATGGAGAGTCTGGGAGTATGAGTGAGAAAGATCATGCCGATGCATGATCCTTCTTACAGCACCCGGTGAAGATGCGCCGGGTGCCGCATTCGGCAAAACCGCCTTCGCGGATTTTGCCTCTGCGAGGTATCAGTTATGAAAGAAAAAAAGAGTGACATCTCTCTGGGAGATCGGATTTTCCTGTTTCTGGTCTACGCATTTTTGTTCCTTCCGATTCTCGTTGTCGTTGTCAACTCCTTTAACGCGACGACGACCAAGCCGTATCTTTCTTGGAAGGGATTTTCGTTTTACTGGTATGGAAAATTACTGCAGGACGCAGCATTGGTCGGTTCCTTTGGCAATACGATCATCCTGGCAGTTACGAGCACCCTCCTTGCTACGGTGATTGGAACGCTGGGTGCCATAGGAATGTACCGCCATCAGTTCCATGGGAAGAAGCTGGTGGATGCGCTTTTGTACATTCCGGTGGTCATTCCCGAGATCGTCATGGGCATATCGCTTCTGATCATGTTCGCGGGCGCCGGCATTCCAAGAGGAATGGGGACGCTGATCCTCGCACATGTGACGTTTGATATTCCGTTCGTTATTTTCAATGTCAGGTCGAGGCTTGCGGGGTATGACATCTCGCTTGAGGAGGCCAGCATGGATCTCGGCGCGAACAGGATACGGACATTCTTCGAGGTGACGTTTCCGGTTCTTGCTCCGGGCATCGGAGGGGGCGCACTCCTTGCATTTACGCTCTCCATTGATGATGTGATCATCAGTTATTTTGTCAACGGCACAACAAAGACTTACCCGCTAAAGGTGATGGAGAGCATCAAGAGCGGCGTGGCGCCGGATGTCAATGCGCTGAGCACGCTGATTCTGATCGGGACAATCGGGCTGGTTGTGCTGACGCAGAGCGGGATTCTTACACGGAAGAGGAGCAGATGAGAGAAAAAAGCCTGGCTGCTCATACGAAGGATATTTATAGAGTGGAGAAGTTTATTGTCAGCGGCTGTCAGAGAGGTCAGGAGCAGTCGCATAGCACTGATAGAGGAAGGAAAGGGGCGAGAGATATGAGAAAGAAAATGAATTGGAATATGAAGAGAATGCTGGCAGCAGGCCTTGCGGCAGCAATGGCTGTGGGCGTGGCAGGGTGTTCCATTAACACATCCGGCTCCGGCACTGCGTCAGGGTCGAGTGCATCTTCTTCGTCGGGAGGAAGTGACAGCCTCAATATTTTCATCTGGACAGAGTATGTGCCGGACAGCGTCATTCAGGGGTTCGAGAAGAAGACCGGAATCAAGGTCGACGTGACGACCTTCTCCTCCAATGAGGACATGCTGGCGAAGGTTAAGGCGGAGGCGGAAGGCACCTACGATATCGTGCAGCCCTCCGACTACATGGTCAAGCAGATGATCTCGCAGGATATGCTGGAGAAGCTGGACAAGGACAAGCTGACCAACCTCAAGAACATCGGCGAGCAGTATCTGGATCCATCGTACGATCCCGGCAATACCTATTCAGTTCCGTATCAGGGCGGCGTTGCGGCAATCGCGGTGAACACAAGCAAGGTGAAGAAGGACATTGCCAGCTACGATGATCTCTTTGATCAGTCCCTGAAGAACACGATGGTTGTGCTGGACGACTTCCGCGCCGTAATCGGCATGACGGAGAGATCGATGGGACTGTCCATGAATGAGACGGATCCGGATAAGCTTAAGGAAGTTGAGAAGAAGCTCCTTACACTGAAGGACAATATCAAGGTCTACGACTCAGATTCGCCGAAGTCGTCTCTGATCAGCGGCGACTGCACCGTCGGCTACTGCTGGGGCGCCGAGATTGCCCTTGCAATGGAGGAAAATCCTGACATCAAGATTGTCTATCCGAAGGAGGGCGCTTACAAGTTCATGGATAACTGGGCGATCCCGAAGGGCGCAAAGCATAAGGATGCCGCAGAGCAGTTCATCAATTACATTCTCGATGCGGATACATCCGCAGAAATTTCCAAGGAATTCCCGTACCTGAATCCGAACACAGCGGCGGTCAAGGAACTTGGATCAGACTACACCGACAATGAGGCGAAGAACCCTCCGGAGAGCGTAATCGATGCAGGTGAATTCGTCGATAACCTCGACAACGATACGATTGCAACGCTCGACGGCATGTGGACCAAACTGAAGGAGTGAGTGCGGTTTACAGAGTGATCAGACGCAAGGCACCGAGAGGTGCCTTGCGCAGGGAGAGAGGGAGTCTTTCTTCGGTTGTCGGAATAACTTAAAGGCGGAGATTGGCTCTTGGAAAATAAGAGAGGGGAGATCAGATGTGCGCACGTTTGAGACCAGTGACTGGATTTTTCTGAACAGTATCATCTATAAGATCTACACAACAGCGGATGAGGCGGTCATGCGCACACAGTTTCTGGAGCAGATCAGGATGCTGGTGGATTACGACAGTGCGGACTTCTACCTGCCGGATCCGACTGATCCGAAGAAGCTATCCTCGCCGGTCCTTTACAACTGTGATACAGATCTTTCCAAGGAATATGAGGATCTGGATTACAGCAGGGATCTGATGTGCAGCGGAAAATCGCTGATTTATCGTGAGACGGATATCATCTCCGAGGAGAAGAGAAAGGATACCGACTACTACAAAAAGGTCTACGTGCCCAACAGGTGGCACTATTCGCTGCAGATGGTGCTCAGCTACAAGCGACATTTTGTTGGTGTCGCGACGTTTTACAGGTGCATTGGAAAGAAAGACTTTGAGTACGACGATATTTTCCTGCTGGATCAGTTGAAGGATCATATGGCCTACCGGCTCTATCACGACGAGGAACAGAAGGGCGAACTGTCGGAGAAGATCACGGTGACGGAAGCGGTTGCGAAATATGGCCTGACCAGAAGAGAGCACAAGGTCCTTCGCCTCATCATGGACGGCGAGGACAACGAGAAGATCAGCGAAGAGCTCTCCATCAGCATCAATACGCTGAAGAAACATACTCTGAACATCTACCATAAACTGGGCATCAATAATCGTGTACAAATGTTCAAGATGATCCGGGAGAGGGAATAACGGAGGCTGAGTACTCCAAAAGGAGTAGAAAGACGGACAGCAGCAGTCATTTTTGAGGTGATCAGTATGTCATTGGATTTTCTGTATCTGAATGAACCGGACATGATCCGGGCGGGCGTTCTGGATGAGAAGCGATGCATTGAGGCGATGCGGGAGACCATGTCTCTCTTTGGAAAGAAGGACTACCTGCTCGGCGGCCCCAAGGCAGATGAGCACGGCCTTCAGGTGAACTTCCCCTTCAAGAGCGATATTCCGAACTTTCCTCTGGATGACGGACCGGATCGCAGGTTTATGGCGATGCCGGCATATCTGGGTGGACGATATCACATCGCCGGCGAGAAGTATTACGGCTCCAACTCGCACAACACAAAGAAGGGACTTCCGAGATCTATTCTGATGGTTGTCCTCTCCGATGTGGAGACGGGCGCACCGATTGCCATCGAGTCGGCCAATCTCCTCTCTGCGATGCGGACGGGCGCAATGCCCGCCATGGCAGCAACTTACCTTGCGCGGAAGGATTCCGAAGTTCTCTCCGTAATTGGCCCCGGGGTCATCGGAAGAGCAGCGATGGATTGTCTGATGGCGGTTCTTCCGAAGATAACGGAGATCAAGATCAAAGGAAGGACGCCGCAGTCGAAGACCGCAGCGGAGCTGAAGGAGTACATCCGGAAGAGATATCCTCAGGTCTCGAAGATCACGATCTGCAGCACTCTCGAGGAGGCCTGCAGGGATGCTGATGTGGTGACCGAGCAGATGAGTGTCAACAAAGCGGATATGGAGGAGTTCAAGCCGGACTGGTTCAAAAAGGGAGCCACGGTATTTTCACTGGGCAGCTTCTATTACACCAAGTACGACAAGCTCCCTTCGGTCACGATGGTCGTCGATAACTACGGGATGTATGAGAAGTACATGAAGAATTTCCTGACGATCGGTTGGACGGATGAGCTGGGAAGAAGGCGAAGATGGGGCGCGATGGGCATGAATTTTGTCCATCTCGTGAATGAAGGCGTGATCCCGAGGGAGAGAGTGATCAATCTTGCGGATATTGTGAACGGCATTTCGGAGGGCCGTAAGTCGGACGATGAGATCATCTATTGCTCCATCGGTGGAATGCCGATCGAGGATCTCTCCTGGGGAAAGGATTGTTACGACAGGGCGCGGGAGCTCGGCTTCGGACAGAGCCTGAAGCTGTGGGACGAGCCGTACGCAAGGTGAAGTTAATGGGGGATATTTAGCACCCCATCTTGAATTGCTCCAGAAAACGTCGCAATTCTGCGATGTAGGCGTCCAGAGGCGCTGCGCGCCTTGTCCGCCCTCGAAAAGACATGATTTTCGCCTGGAAAACGAGCTTTCCATTCGAAACTCATGACTTTCCGAGGGGTGCTAAACAGCAACAGAAAGGCGATTATTTACAGAAAGAGGTGTTCTATGTATCCGGCGATCGATTTTACATTTCTGAGTGAAGAAGACATGGAGAAGGCGGGCGTCTGTGACATGCCTGCGTGTATCGACACGATGGAGGAGATGCTCAAGTGCGTGCATGCCGGGGATTATGTGATGGCTGGTGAAAATCACGACTCGCACGGCGCACAGATCTCCTTTCCAAAGACATCTCCTTTCCCGAACATGCCGACGGACAAGGGAGATGACCGGCGTTTCATGGCGATGCCAGCCTATCTCGGCGGGCCGTTCGATCTCACCGGTGTCAAATGGTACGGCTCCAACATGTACAACAAGAAGATCGGTCTGCCGAGATCCATTCTCACGCTCATGCTCAATGATAAGACGACGGGTGCGCCGCTGTGCCTCATGAGTGCGAATCTCCTGTCCGCGTACCGCACCGGCGCTGTGCCGGGCGTAGGTGCCAAATATCTGGCGCCGGAAAAGGCAGAGACCTGCGCAATCTGCGGCCCCGGCGTCATGGGCCACACAGCTCTCCTCGCAATGATGTGTGTGCGGCCGACCATTAAGCGCGTCAAGGTAAAGGGGAGAGGCAGGAAATCGCTGGAGAAGTTCATTTCGGATGTAAAGAGCAAATTCCCGCAGCTGGAGAGTGTAGAAGCTGTGGATACAGTGCAGGATCTGGTGCGGGATGCGGACATTGTCATCTTCTCCAATTCCGGCGGAACGGATCCTTCCACCTATCCGTTTATCAGGTCGGAGTGGCTGAAGCCGGGGTGCTTTATTGCGGCGCTGTCCTGTTTTCAGATGGACTCCTATGACATGGCGAAGCACTGCAGACTTCTTGTGGACCATATGGGCCTCTACGACGCCTGGGCGAGGGAGTTCCCGTATCCGTCCTTCGGCGCCAACAATATCATCGGCTCGAAGTTCACGGACATGGTGTACGAGGGGATCATCACGAGGGAGCAGATCTGTGATCTGGGCGATGTCCTCTCAGGAAAGGAGGTCTGCAGGCAGTCGCCGGAGGATATCATCGTCTATTCCATCGGCGGCATGCCGGTGGAGGATATCGCGTGGGGGAGCGTGTGCTACCGCAATGCCAAAAAGAAGGGCATCGGGACCTCACTGAATCTGTGGGAGAGCCCGGCGCTTGCGTGAGAAGAATGCAGGATCATGCCGATGCATGATCCCATCGGCGAAACCGCCTCCCCAGATTTCGTCTCGGGGCGTTGAAAAGACACTTTGCAGAAAGGGAATCATGAAAAATTTTAATTTTTGCGTGCCGACAGATATTCGCTTTGGAAGAGATCAGATCGAGTGCCTTCCGACGGAATTGAAGAAGCTCGGAACGAGCGTTCTTCTGGTGTACGGCGGCGGGAGCATTAAGCTGACCGGACTCTACCAGAAGATCATGGCGCTTCTGAAGGATGACTTTATCATCTATGAGCTGCCGGGCATCACGCCGAACCCGAGGATCAATGCGGTGCGGGCGGGCGTAAGGATCTGTAAGAAAAACAAGGTGGACGTCATCCTCGCTGTCGGCGGCGGGAGCTGCATCGATGCCTCCAAGGCGATTGCGGCGGGTGCACTCTACGATGGTGATCCGTGGGACCTGGTTCTGGATAAGACGAAAGTAAAGGGGGCACTGCCGATCGCGGATGTCCTGACGATTTCGGCCACCGGCTCAGAGATGAATCCCGGCGCTGTCATCAGCAACGAGGAGACAAAGGAGAAGCTGGAGCTGAACACGCCGGTGCTCTATCCGCACCTCTCCATTCTCGATCCGACCTATCTCTTCACACTGCCGAAGCGGCAGACGGCGGCAGGAACGGCGGACATCATCTCGCATGTGTTCGAGCAGTATTTTCAGAAGGGGGACGGGGCGTTCATCACGGACAGGTTATGCGAAAGCGTTCTGAAAACATGTTTTCATTACGGGCCGATCGCGATGGCGGAGCCGGACAACTACGAAGCGAGATCGAACCTTATGTGGGCGGCGACGCTGGGTCTGAACCACATCCTGACGGTCGGCAAGGGCGGCGCGTGGAGCTGCCATCCGATGGAGCATGAGCTGTCGGCTTTCTATGACATCACGCACGGCGTGGGGCTTGCGATTCTGACGCCTGCCTGGATGCGGTATGTGCTGGAGAAGGATCCTGGGACCGCGGCACGGTTTGCCATGTATGGCAGGAATGTGTGGGGGATCATGGACAATAAGGACGGCGACGAATATGCTGTCGGGTATGAAGTTGACGCTGAAGCCGCCACTGCGGCAGCAAAGAAGGCAATCGAGCGCACGGCGGACTTTTTCAGGGAGATGGGCCTTCCGTCAAAGCTGTCTGAGGTTGGTATTGGAAGCGAGCACTTCGAGGAGATGGCAAAGGAGGCCGTCAGGACGAGCGGCATCGCCTCGAGGTCGTATGTGCCGCTGGATGCTTCAGATATTGTGGCTATTTACAGGTCGTGTGAATAGGTTTGAAAATGCCGCCAATGCATCATTTTCAAACCGCAGTCGGTCGATGCCGCGGTGCGTCATCGAATGCATGATTCCCAAGGCGAAACCTCCTTCGCGGATTTTTCCTCATCAAGGAAGGGTCTGAAGAAAGGGATGCAGGTGTCCGACAGTTTGACATTTTCGGTTAGAGGAATATTTAAGCGCATCAATTACTTTCAAATAGGGAGAGTTGATAAAGGAACAAAGGTCGTGAGAATACACGGAACAACGCCAAAACAGGATGGTTTTCATATGCCGGCGGAGTTTGAGCGGCAGCAGAGAGTTTTCATGATCTGGCCTTACCGCGGGGATAATTGGCGGGATGATGCTGTTCATGCCCAAAAGGCATATGTGGAGGTTGCAAGAGCCATCGCGGAGTTCGAGCCGGTGACGATGCTGGTTCCGCGTGCGCAAATGAAGATTGCTGTGAAGGAGCTGTACGGCATCGCAGACCTTCTTAAGATGGAGAGCGACGACGCCTGGTGCAGAGACTGCGGACCGACCTTTCTTGTCGATGGACGCGGCGGGATCCGCGCGTGCGACTGGACCTTCAATGCGTGGGGAGGAGCAGTTGACGGCTTGTATGATTCCTGGGAGAGGGATGACAGGATTGCCGGGCAGCTGTGTGCCTTCCTTGGGATAGATACGTACAGGACGGAGAATTTTGTCCTGGAGGGCGGCTCCTTTCATGTGGACGGCGAGGGAACGGTTCTCACGACAGAGATGTGTCTGTTGTCTGCGGGAAGAAATCCTTCGATGAACAAGGCACAGATTGAGCAGAAGCTGTGCGAGTATCTCGGCGCCGAGAAAGTGATCTGGATCCGCGACGGGATCGATCCGGAGGAGACGAACGGGCATATTGACGATGTGGCATGTTACGTGCGGCCCGGAGAAGTCGCCTGTATATGGACAGACGACCCCGGGCATCCTTTTTATCATGCAAGCCATGACGCGTACGAGACGCTCTCGGAGTCAACGGATGCGAGAGGGCGGCGTCTTGTCGTGCACAGGATTCCATGTACAGAGAGGCCGGTGCGGATAGGAAATTTTCTTTATACGCAGAGCGGGCATGCGATTTCAAGGAGAGAGGGAGATCTGTGCATCGCTTCATACCTGAATTTTCTGATTGTCAATGGCGGAGTGATCGTCCCACAGTATGACGACCCGATGGATGAGAGGGCGCTGGCGGCGATTCAGGAGCTGTTTCCGGACCGGAGGGCAGTGGGAGTGCGGACGCGTGAAATTGTGTATGGCGGCGGCAACATCCACTGCATCACGCAGCAGATGCCGGCGGTGTGAGAGGAGAAAATGATGAGAGAAGTGACCGTGGCAGCGACACAAATGGCAGTTACCTGGGATCGCGGCAAGGAACTGGATCATGCGGAGAGGATTGTCCGCGAGGCAGCAGGACGCGGCGCCAATATCATTCTCCTGCAGGAGCTCTTCGAGACACCGTATTTTTGTCAGACAGAGGACTATCGATATTTTGATTTGGCGACGACGGTGGAGGAGAATCCTGCCATCAGGAGAATGCGGAGTGTGGCTGCGGAACTGTCTGTTGTGCTCCCTGTCAGTTTCTATGAGAAGGCAGGAAATGTAACATTCAATTCTCTTGTGGTGATCGATGCAGATGGTACTGTCATGGACGTGTACAGAAAGAGTCACATTCCGGACGGGCACTGCTATGAGGAGAAGTTCTATTTCAGCCCTGGCGATACGGGCTTCAAGGTGTGGGACACGCGCTATGGGAGGATCGGCGTCGGTATCTGCTGGGACCAGTGGTTTCCGGAGACAGCGAGGTCTCTCGCGCTTCTCGGTGCTGAGCTCTTGTTCTTCCCGACGGCCATCGGGTCAGAACCTGTGCTGAAAATCGACTCCTGCGACCATTGGCGCCGCTGTATGCAGGGCCATGCGGCCGCGAATATCATGCCGGTCATCGCCTCAAACCGGATTGGCACGGAATCGCAGGACGCAAGCACGATGACATTCTACGGCAGCTCATTTATTACGGATGAGCACGGCGAGATTGTGGCGCAGGCTTCGAGAGACAAAGAGGAGATTTTGACAGCATCGTTTGACCTTGACGCCATCTTTGAGGAGAGAAGAGGATGGGGCGTGTTCCGGGATCGGAGACCGGAGCTGTATGGCATGCTGCTGAAGAAGTGACAATCCCGCTTAGATACTGCCACAAAATCTGAAAACAAAAGATTTGTGTAAAAAAATCCCACCGCCAGTCCGGATCTCAGGAAGAGACACCGTAATGACGGTGGGATTTATTCAGCTTTACGCCTCCTCGTCCTCCGAGCTGTCTGCCTCCTCATCTGCAGATGTATCAGCTACGTAGACAGTGCGCTTTCTTGCCTGCTCATCCTGTGCAAGGTAGTCGTCGTAGGTGCCTTCCTTGTCGATGATGGAGCCGTCCGGCAGGATCTCGATGATGCGGTTTGCCGTGGTCTGCACAACCTGGTGGTCGCGGCAGGCGATCAGCTCGACGCCGGGGAACTTGATCATGCCGTCGTTGAGCGCGGAGATGGACTCCATATCGAGATGGTTCGTCGGCTCATCGAAAATAAGGCAGTTCGCGCCGCTGATCATCATCGCGGAGAGCTGGCAGCGGACCTTCTCACCTCCGGAGAGAACGCGGACCTTCTTCACGCCGTCCTCGCCTCTGAAGAGCATTCTGCCGAGGAAGCCGCGGACGTAGGTGACATCCTTGATCGGGGATCTCGCCTGCAGCCACTGCGTGATGTCCTCGTCCGTATCAAAAATCTCTGTATTATTCTTCTTAAAATACGCCTGAGATGTCGTCACGCCCCATTTAAAGGTGCCCTCGTCCGGCTCCGTCTCTCCCATCAGGATATCGAAGAGAGCAGTCTTCGCAGCTTCCTGTGAGCCAACAAAGGCAATCTTGTCGTCGTGCTTCATGACGAAGGAGACATCATTCAGGACTTTTTTGCCATTGATGGTCTTGGAGAGATGCTCCACAGTCAGAACCTCATTTCCGATCTCACGCTCGGGGCGGAAATCGATGAAAGGATACTTGCGGGAGCTGGGCTTGATCTCGTCGAGCTCGATCTTCTCGAGGGCGCGCTTTCTGGACGTCGCCTGCTTGGACTTCGAGGCATTCGCAGAGAAGCGGGAGATGAACTCCTTCAGCTCCTTGATCTTCTCCTCCTTCTTCTTGTTGGCCTCCTTCATCTGACGGATCATCAGCTGAGAGGACTCATACCAGAAGTCATAGTTGCCGGCGTAGAGTGTGATCTTGCCGTAATCGATGTCTGCGATGTATGTGCAGACCTTGTTCAGAAAATAACGGTCGTGCGATACGACGATGACTGTATTTTCAAAATTAATGAGGAACTCCTCAAGCCAGCCGATGGCATCGAGATCGAGATGGTTCGTCGGCTCATCGAGAAGGAGAATATCGGGATTGCCAAAGAGCGCTCTCGCGAGGAGAACCTTCACCTTCTGTGCGCCGGTGAGCTCATTCATCTGCAGGTAATGCAGCTCATCGGGAACGCCGAGACCGTTCAGGAGGGACTCCGCATCGGACTCTGACTCATAGCCGCCCATGTCTGCATACTGGCTCTCGAGCTCTGCGGCCTTGATGCCGTCCTCATCGGAGAAGTCGGGCTTTGCATACAGAGCGTCCTTGGCTTTGCCGATCTCGTAGAGCTTCTTGTTGCCCTGGATGACAGTGTCGAGGACAACCTGATCGTTATATTTCTCCTGGTCCTGCTCGAGGAAGGAGATACGCTGTCCGGGGGTGATGTTGATGGTGCCGTTTGTTGTGTCGAGCTGGCCGGAGAGAATTTTCAGAAAAGTGGATTTGCCGGCGCCGTTGGCACCGATGATGCCGTAGCAGTTGCCCTCTGTGAACTTGATGTTCACATCCTCGAAGAGGGCCTTCTTGCCGACACGGTATGTGACGTTGTTCGCTTCGATCATTTATGTCCTTTCTGCCGCGGTGCGCTGGCGGTGTACTGAAAACGACGCGTCTGAAAATAAGAAGACGTGCGGTAATCTTTCTTCTCAATGCATGAGTGAAACTCAAGCAAATACCCTTGCCATTATATCGGAAGAAGTGCGAATTGCAAGGGAATGTCCTTCAGAGGGTTTTGAAATGCAGGAGAAGGATTTGTAAAGTTTGTGAATGGGCATCATAATATACGCATGGCTTGAACGCGTGACGCCGGCAATCGGAAGGCGGTTCCCTCCTCATATGCGTATGCGGGCGATTCCCGCCAAAAGCGCATGCGCAAAATCGACTTGAACGTATGACGCCGGCAATCGGAAAGGCGGTTCCCTCCTCATATGCGTATGCGGAAGCTTCGCCAAAAGCGCATGCGCAAAATCGTCGGGACCCGCCTTCCGCTTGTCGGCTGGATATCTCAACCACTACTACGACTTAAGAAAGATTAGCTGTATGATCCGTGTATCAACACTTGAACAATTGAATGCAACCGTGCAGACAAAGAAAGCCCTGCTTATTCTTGTCAGCATTGACGGTCCCTGCGGAAGCGGCAAGACAACGCTCGCCGCGCAGATGGCGGAGACTTTTGGCTGGCAGATTGTACACATGGATGATTTTTTCCTGCCCTGGAAGGATCGGCGGGAAGACTGGAAGACGCAGATCGCAGGCAATATGGATCTTGAAAGGGTGAAGCAGGAGATTCTGGTGCCGCTTGCTGCCGGGCAGGAAGCAATGTGCAGACCATATGACTGCCGGAATGATCGGATTCGGCCTGCCTTTGCTGTGCGTCCGGAAGGAATAGTCGCAGTGGAAGGCAACTATTCGAGGATGCCGGCCCTGAAGCCTTACTATGACTTCAGCATTGTGCTGGAATGCCCTGACAGCGTGCGGGAAGAGCGCCTGCAGCGCAGAGAGGGCAATTATTACGAGACATTTCGGGGACTGTGGATGCCAATGGATGAGAGGTACCAGAGGGAGATGCGGATCAGAGAAGAGGCAGATATTCTTTTTACTGAGCCATAAAAATATCGGCTCCCTGCTCAAAAAATCAATTTTGCTTCACGTCTTGCAGATGATGTACATGATCATTGAATTCTTTACTCATATTCGAAGAATCCCTGGATCGCATCGCTGACATCCATCTTTTCTGCATAGGGAATTCTGTCCCTTACTGTACAGTGGTGCGATGACGGATCCAGTAATTTGAGCGACTCACATATTGCGGTTCCGCCTGTACCATTTATACCGTGTATGTTGATGTGTGTTGGACCGTCAGGAATGTTCCGCAGCAAAGGGCAGATATGAAACTGCCGCATTACTTGAATAAAACTGTCTTTACTGACGACCAGAAACAAATCTCTTCTTCCATCGACCGTAATGATGTCGCCTTGAGAACATTCGAACATTAAAAATATTCCTTTCCTTTAGGTTCACCAAAATCATAATTAATGGTCTGAATCTGTTCATGATAGGCTGCTACTCTTTCCTCAAAACTCTTATGAACAAATTTCTTACGGAGCAGAATGCTGCCTTCCGGACTTGTGATCAGTTCCAAGGGATCATTTTTATGCCACTGGACCGTTGTCATTACTTTTTGGGGAATGATGATGCCCTGGCTGTTACCCCATGCCCTGATTTTTACTGTTTCAGTCATTACTGATTTTCCTCCTAATGCCTGTTTGACTAACTATCTAATATTTTAGTGCGAATTATATTGTTATACAATTGTAAATAAATTATATATCAATAAAATAATTATACAAAACTAAAAACTCCGCCGGGAAATATCCCAACGGAGTCTTTCATTCATAATGATCGATTGCCACCTGTATAGGCGTATGGATTATCCATCGATCTTCTTGAACATATCCTTGCCTACGCCGCAGATGGGACATACCCAATCATCGGGAAGATCCTCGAACGCGGTTCCGGGTGCAACGCCGTTGTCGGGATCACCGATAGCCGGATCATAGATGTAGCCGCAGGGAATGCACTGATATTTGCTCATTTCTCTTCTCCTTTTCGTTGTGAATTTCTGTCGCGAATTGACTTCTGTTCCTGGAACTTCCGCGCATTCTGCCTCGTGCATGTGTGTAGACAGCAGACGGCAGACGGCTCCCTGAACGAATTTTGAAAACAGAATGTTACTGTGCTTATTATACATGGTGCGGGATTGGATGTGCTATCATATTTTCGTAAAGAACGGAGGAAAGAGGAGGTACGGATATGAAAGGCAGAAGGCATATGAGCAGAAAAGGCAGAGCGATCGCCGGCATCCTTGCGGCGCTACTTTGTGTGCCGGTTCTGACGCTTTCCGGCAGCACGGAGAAGACGGTGCAGGCAGCGGCGTCCGGTAAAACGGCGGAGAGCAGCAGCCTGATGGTTGGCATGGCGAATCCGTTCTCCGAGTATAAGACACAGGCGGAGGCGGAGAAGGCGGCAGGCTTTGCCCTTCCTTTCCCTGCCCTGGCGCCCGAGAGATACAGCCGCCGCGTGTACAGGGCAATTCCGGGGGAGCTCCTGGAGATCATCTGCTATGACAAGGACGGCAACGACTACCACATCCGCGAGGGGGCCGTGCATGTACAGCTCCTGGATGGAAGCAATGACGCTGCCACTGACAGTACAAAGGCAGAAACAGCAGACGCAGACAACATCAATTTGAGCGGCACTTCCAATGAGAACGGAAGCTCGTCTTCCGTACTGGCTTCGAATACCGACGGCGCTGCTGACATCAGCGGCGACTACAACACTTACAGCGATGTGCAGAAGTGGCAGATCGGGCCCATCACCGTCACGGAGAAGGGAGAGAACGGCAGGACTTATGATTTCACGGCTTCCTATAGCGGCTATGCGTTCAGCGTAACATCCAGAGACGGACTGAGCAAAGACGAAGTGAAGGCACTGCGAAAAGAGTTCATAGAGCAGTATTTTCCGGCGGTTTTGGAGGGGCAGACGAGAGAGACGGTGAAGGCTTTCCTGAATTCGTCCTTCACGCTCTCCTATGAGTCAAGAATGACAGACGGGATCATGATTTACATGGATCCCGAGGATAAGGACTACTTCCTGCTGATCAGCTTCGGCAAGGACGGAAAGGCAGTCAGCTGCAGTTATCAATATAATGAGGTCTACACGATTGATGCAGACGGTGTGCAGTAATGCGCATTTTATCGATACTGCCGGGGCTTCCTGCATGAATGGTGGGTGGTTATATATCACTCATAAGGCCGATTACGGCCATAACAAAGAGAAAGCCTCTCCATGGCGGTAATGCAGAGAAGAGATTACGGCCACAACGAAGGAAAATTATGCAGTATCAAAGCCCGATGTACTTCACCCAGAGGTACTGAGCCATCGCCTGGTCCTGCGGCGTCATGAGCGCAAGGCCTGTCGCCTTGAGTCCCTGCAGGTCGTGTGTCTGAAAATAAAACCCTGCCACCGCAAGTGTATTCGCGTTCAGGTACTTCGTCAGCAGATTCATGGCCGCCTGCTTGTCTGTGGCATCCATCTTTCCTGGAAGAGCGGTGATGTAGGTGTACTGCTCCTTGGTGAGTGTGCCGGCGGCGTACATTGCGCCTGCCGTTGCCTTCACGAACAGATCTGTGGCATCTTCTTTGCCGCTCTTGGCTGTAGTCTTGCCAGCTTTTGTGCTGGCCGCTGTCTTCGTGGCCGTTTTGCCGGCCGCTGCAGCCTTAGCAGATGAAGTTGACTTTGCAGCAGTTCCTGTGGCCTTTTTGGCTGAAGTGCTCTCAGTGGCCTTCAGCGCCGCCTTTGCAAGTGTCTTCGCAGTTGCAGCATATGTGCTGTGGGATGCCGCCTGCACAGGCAGCATTGATGCTGTGCTGCAGAAGAGTCCCGATGAAGCAATCATCGCCGTGCTCATGAGCACAGCCAGTCTTTTAGCAAATCCTTTATTATTCAAAATAGCTCTACCTTCTTTCCTGCGGATCTATTCCTGTACCAGGCTCTCCAGATCATCGAAGAAGCCAGGATAGCTGATCCGCACGCAGCTCTCGTTATCGAGCACTGTCGCACCGTCTGCGATCAGGGAAGCAACCGCAAAACTCATGGCAATGCGGTGGTCCTTATGGCAGGCAATCGTTGCGCCGTGGAGCGGTGTCCCGCCGTGAATGACAAATCCATCATCAGTGCCAATGATAGCACAACCCATGGCGCGCAGACCATTGGTCATTGCCTCGATTCTGTCCGATTCCTTGACGCGCAGCTCATGCGCATCCCGGATAATGGTCTCTCCGTCAGCGGCCGCAGCCATGACGCATACAGCGGGGAGTTCGTCGATCATGGTGGGGATGATGCCGCCCTCTATTACAGTGCCGTGGAGCGGCGCCGTGCGGACAAGAAGGTCAGCGATCGGCTCCGCGCCGGAGTCATCTCTTGAAACTTCCGTGATGTCGGCGCCCATGGCTTTTGCCGCCCGCAGGATGCCGTCTCTTGTCGGATTGATGCCGACGCCGCGGATCAGCACTTCTGATCCCGGTACAATGGATGCCGCAGCGATGTAGTAAGCAGCGGAAGAGATGTCGCCGGGAACGGTAATCTGGCCCGGAGATCTCAGCTCCTCTGCCGGATGGATGCGTACGCCAAAGCCATCCAGTTCCTCTATATCAGCGCCAAAAGCGCGCAGCATCCTCTCTGTGTGGTCTCTGGACTTCGCTGGTTCATAAACAGCTGTCGGCCCCTCTGCATAGAGTCCCGCGCAGAGAATGGCGGATTTCACCTGTGCGGAGGCAACAGGAGAGTGATAGGTGATTCCGGTGAGCGGCCTGCCTTTTATAAGGAGCGGTGCACAGCCGTTGCCGCGCACGGATGTGATATCGGCGCCCATCTGCGAGAGCGGGTCCATCACGCGCTTCATCGGCCTGCTGTTGACGGAGTCATCGCCGGAGAGGAGAGAGGCGAAGGGCTGCGGCGCGAGGATCCCGGACATGATGCGGGTTGTTGTGCCGCTGTTGCCGGTATCGAGGCAGCAGATTTCATCGCCTTGTGCCGTCAGTCCATGCATGCCGGCGCCGTGGATCAAGAGCGTTCCGGGGCCCTGCGGATCCCGTTCAATGGAAACGCCCAGCCTTTGAAAACAGTCCATGGTCGAGAGGCAGTCCGCACTGCCCAGAAATCCCCTTACAAGCGTGTCGCCCTTCGCAAGGGAGCCGAACATGACGGCGCGGTGGGAGATGGATTTGTCACCCGGCACTGTGATTTCGCCGGAAAGCCGCTTTACGGGGTGAAGTGTGCGCAATCTCATATGTCCTTTCTGAAAATGAAAATATCCAGCATCCTCGGAAACACAGAGAATCCGAATGGGAAAAAGGCATGCGAGGCAGATTGCAAAAGGCATGCCGGGCGGATTCTGGAAAGGTTCGGGAGAGGGCGCTGAAATACAGCTATAGCTATTGAAAATAATAAGCGCCTGCAATTTTTTCTCTATCATAAAGAACTAATAAAGAGAACTAGTGCAGCGTGTAGTTGCGGACCGTGAGGATCTCGCGGGCCTCTTCAAGATCATCCGCCGAATAGAACTCGACGTGCAGCGCGCCTTCCTGATATTCTCTGTTGTGCGTGATGCCGATGTTCTTGATGCTGACGGAGTTCACGGCGAGGAGCGTCACAACCTCCGCCAGGGAAGCAGGGCGGTCTTCGATGTCCACATTCAGGGAATAAGAGCGGTTGAGAGCGCCGGAGTGGGTCTCGGCGAAGCTGTTCCTGTACTGTCTTGCGCTGTCAAAAAATGAGTAAATATTGTCCGGATTCTTTTCTTTGATCGAAGCGCGGATCTTTTCGAGAGACCCTATGTACTGATCGAGAAGCTTTACAATATTGTCGCCGTTTGTCAGGCAGATCTGCCGCCACATCTCAGGACTGGACGAGGAAATTCTCGTGATGTCCTTGAAGCCGCCAGCTGCAATGGCGTGCATGACTGCGTCCGGGCTGTCGCTGTCCTTTACGAGGTTGACAAGGGCGGCCGACACGACATGCGGCAGATGGCTGATGGCACCGACCGCGTAGTCGTGAAACTGCCCGTCGATCACCAGCGGCAGTGCCCGCACACCCTCCACGAAGTCGTAGAATCTGCGGACTTTGTCCTGCGGCACCTCCTTGGCGGGGCAGATAATATAGTAAGCATTCTCGAGGAGCGTCGCCTTGGAATTGCGGTATCTTGTCCGCTCAGAACCGGTCATAGGGTGACCGCCAATAAACCATCTGCCAAGGCCGAGCGCCTCCACATGTTCAAGAATGTCTCTCTTTGTGGAGCCTATATCGGTGAGGATCGCATCGTCCTTCAGATGTCCTCTGATCTCCCGGAGGTTCTCTGCATTCTTCTGCACCGGAGCACACAGGAAAATAAAATCGCACCTGTCGAACCACTCCCCCCGGAATGGTCTTTCCGCTGATAAAACGCTTTCGCCTTTGACCCGGTCGGAGAGGGTGCCTTCGGCGCTCTCTGCCTCACTGGGATGCTCCGCGGCAGCAGCGCCTTCTGTGCCGGCTTTCATCACATTGTCTCTGCTGTATCCCACGGAGACAACGCCGTCGGAAACGGCCTCTGCAATCGTGTCAGGGGAGGGGTTATAGGCGATGATCTTTGCCTTCGGCCAGTAGGCGCGGATGGCACGGGCGATGGAGCCGCCAATCAGTCCAAGTCCTATGAATCCGAATGTAGAATTGTTGAAATCAGCCATCTGATGCCTCCCGGTAAAATGTTTTCCTTATTCTACAACAAAAGAAGCTGACCATGGGCATAAAGTTGACATCCTGCTTTCCCGGCTTTATCATCAGTTAGATTAACAGTTCGCCGCCGCATAAGAGCGGACGGTGGACATTCAACAGCAGGAGGAGTTGGCGATGAAATACGATTTCGCAAAGATCGAACCCAAGTGGCAGAAAGCCTGGGCCGATGCGGACGCCTTCAAGGCAATCGACTTCGATAAGAGAAAGAAGTGGTACGGCCTTGTGGAGTTCCCGTATCCGTCCGGCGCCGGCATGCATGTCGGCCATATCAAGGCCTATTCCAGCATTGAGGTGCTGGCCAGAAAGAGAAGGATGCAGGGCTACAATGTCCTCTTCCCCATCGGATTCGACTCCTTCGGACTACCTGCTGAGAACTACGCGATCAAGACGAACACACACCCGCACATCATCACGGAGAAGAACATCAAGCACTTCTCCGAGCAGTTAAAGAGTGTTGGATTTTCCTTTGACTGGTCGAGGGAGTTCGCAACTTCACGCCCTGACTATTACAAGTGGACGCAGTGGATCTTTTTGAAGCTCTTTGAGCACGGGCTTGTTTTCAGATCGAAGACGCTCGTGAACTACTGCCCGCACTGCAAGGTAGTCCTCTCCAATGAGGACTCGCAGGGAGGCAAGTGCGATATCTGTCACAATGATGTCGTGCAGCTTCCGAAGGATGTCTGGTTCCTTCGCATCACACAGTATGCGGACAAGCTCCTTGAGGGCCTGAACCACGTCGATTATCCGGATTCGGTGAAGCAGCAGGAGATCGCCTGGATCGGCAGATCAACCGGTGCATTCGTGAATTTCCAGGTGGCTGATGGAAACGGAACGGCCATCCCGGATGAGAAGCTTGAAATTTACACCACCAGATGCGATACGCTCTTTGGTGTGACATTTATGGTCGTTGCGCCTGAGCATCCGATCCTGGATAAATATAAGGAAAAGATCACGAACTGGACGCAGGTCGAGGAATATCGCAAGGAATGCGCGAAGAAGACCGAGTTCGAGAGAACGCAGCTCGTCAAGGACAAGACCGGCGTGAAGATCGAGGGACTCTCTGCGATCAACCCGATCACGGGAAAGCAGATCCCGGTTTTCATTGCGGACTATGTCATGATGGGATACGGCACAGGCGCTATTATGGCTGTGCCTGCGCATGACCAGAGAGACTATGACTTCGCAAAGAAGTTCGGCGTGCCGATCGTGCAGGTCATCAAAGGAGGAGATATCTCCAAGGAGGCCTACACAGGCGATGGAGAGATGATCAACTCCGGCTTCCTGAACGGTTTCACGAACAAGAAGGACTCCATCAATGCGATGCTCGAGCACCTCACAAAAGAGGGCATCGGACACAAGGGCGTACAGTACAAGATGAAGGACTGGGCCTTCAACCGCCAGAGATACTGGGGCGAGCCCATTCCGCTGATCCACTGCCCGAAGTGCGGAACAGTTGCTGTTCCGGAGGATCAGCTGCCGCTGCGTCTGCCGGAAGTGGAGAATTTTGAGCCCGGGCAGGACGGCAAGAGCCCTCTTGCGAGAATCGACTCGTTCGTGAACTGCACCTGCCCCAAGTGCGGCGGGCCTGCAAAGAGAGAGACAGATACGATGCCGCAGTGGGCCGGATCTTCCTGGTACTTCCTGCGCTTCTGCGATCCGCACAACGACAAGGCCTTCGCGGACAGAAAGAAGATCGACTACTGGATGCCGGTTGACCATTACAACGGCGGCATGGAGCACGTGACCAGACACCTTCTGTATTCGAGGTTCTGGCACCACTTCCTCTATGACATCGGTCTTGTGAACACGCCTGAGCCGTACGCGAAGAGAACCTATCAGGGCATGATCCTCGGCGCTGACGGCGAGAAGATGAGCAAGTCCAAGGGCAACGTAATTGACCCTGTTGATATTGTTCGTCAGTACGGCGCCGATACACTGAGAACCTATGTGCTGTTCATGGGCGATTATGGCAGCGCTGCACCGTGGTCCGATGAGTCCGTGAAGGGCTGCAAGAGATTCCTTGAGCGTGTGTACGGATTCCTCGATATGGCGGACGCCGAAAAGGAGAATCCGGACATCGAGAGTAAGCTCCACAAGACGATCAAGAAAGTGTCGGATGACATTGAGAACATGAAGTTCAACACCGCGATCGCGGCCCTCATGACACTCTGCAACGATTATTACAAGGCAGGGCATGTCACGAAGGAGGATGTGAAGATCTTCATTCAGCTCCTTTCTCCGTTTGCTCCGCACATCACCGAGGAGATGTGGCAGCAGCTGGGCTACAATCCTGACGGAAAGACTTTCTGCACACTCTCCGCATGGCCGACCTATGATGAGGAGAAGACGAAGGATGCCACTGTAAAGATGGGTGTCCAGGTCAACGGGAAGGTTCGAGGCACGATCGAGGTTGCTGCTAACGCTTCCAAGGACGATGTTCTTGCGGCTGCCAAGGCCGAGCCGAACGTGGCGAAGTACCTCGCTTCCGGCAAGCTTGTGAAGGAGATTTACGTACCCGGAAGAATCCTGAACTTCGTTGTGAAGTGATGTAAGAGTCTGAAATGTTGATCAGAGCGCATCTGCAGCAGCTGCAGGTGCGCTTTTTATGTGCGCGTAGTAGCGAGGAAGGAGGCATCCATGCTTGCATGAGATGCCTTCTGACGGTTCTGCGTGCCAGTGGCACGCGTTTAGAACAGACCGAGCCGGAAGGCGAGACCATCGCGACATCGAGAGGAGGCGCTTGTCGCCTCCTACTCGATCTGCGGCACTGTTTGCACTGGTTTGGTGAGACTGCCTAAAAACATGTTGTGCTGATCCTGTACATTTGGTAAAATATTCAATGAATTTACTATCTGATTTTTGAGAGATAGATAAGTTCCACTAATGTATGGAGGATATGCATCATGAATGTTTACACAACTGACAAAATCCGCAATGTTGTCATTCTTGGACACGGCAGTGCAGGAAAGACGACGCTCGTGGAAGCCATGGCATACCTTGGCGGCCAGACCTCGAGGATGGGGAAGATCGAGGACGGATCTACGGTTTCTGATTTCACAAAGGAAGAACAGAAGAGAAAGTTCTCAATCCGCACGTCTCTTGTGCCGATCGAGTGGAATGACTATAAGATCAATATTCTGGATACACCCGGTTACTTTGACTTTGCAGGAGAGGTCGAGGAGGCCATGAGCGTTGCCGACGGAGCGATCATTGTCGTCTCCGGCAAGGCGGGCATTGAAGCCGGCACGGAGAGAGCCTGGGATCTGTGTGAGAAGTACCATCTGCCCAGAATGTTCTTCGTGACGGATATGGATATTGATACGGTATCCTACAGACAGACCATTGAGGATCTGACAGCTGTCTACGGCAAGAAGATTGCTCCGTTCAACATGCCTGTCCGCGAGAACAATGAATATGTCGGATATGTCAATGTCATCCAGAAGGTTGCCTTCAAGTGGGAGGGAAAGGATGCTGTTCCTGCAGATGTTCCCGACTATGCGAAGGATTACATGAACACATATAATGACACGCTGATGGAGGCAGTCGCCGAGACATCAGAGGAGTTCATGGACAGATACTTCGCCGGAGATACCTTCTCCGAGGCGGAGATCAGAGCGGCAGTACGTCTTTCCATCCAGGACGGCACCATCGTTCCTGTGGAGTCCGGATCCGGCCTTACCGCGCGCGGCGTTTACACACTGCTCGATGATATTATCAAATACATGCCGTCCGCAGAGTCCAGAAAGGTGAGCGGCATCAACACAAAGACGAACGAGATCTTTGAGGCGAACTTCGATGTATTAAAGCCGAAGACCGCATTTGTTTTCAAGACAATTGTGGATCCGTTCATCGGCAGATACAGTCTCATCAAGGTGAGGTCCGGCGTGATCAAGACGGATGACCTCATGTACAATGCAAGGACAGATTCCGAGACCAAGGTTGGCAAGCTCTATATTCTGCAGGGCAATAAGTCCTCTGAGATTCCGGAGCTCCATGCGGGCGATTTGGGCGCACTGGCCAAGCTCAGCGGCGTTTCCACAGGTGATACGCTCTCCACAAAGGCTACACCGGTTGTCTATCCCGGCATGGATCTGCCTGTTCCGTTTACTTACCTCCGCTATAAGGCAGTGAACAAGGCAGATATCGACAAGATCGCACAGTCGATGGCGAAGATCCAGGCGGAGGATCCCTGCTTCAAGGCGGTCAATGATTCGGCGAACGGACAGTCCCTCATCTACGGCATGGGCGATATGCATCTGCAGGTCATCCAGTCGATCCTGAAGAACGAGTACAATGTGGCGATCGAGGTGGAGAAGCCTAAGGTGGCCTTCCGTGAGACGATCCGCACATCTTCGGATGTCGAGTACAAGTACAAGAAGCAGACCGGCGGCCACGGCCAGTACGGCCATGTCAAGATTAAGTTCAGCCCGCTCGAGGACAAGACAATTCCTTATGAGTTCGACGAGGAGGTTGTCGGCGGTGCTGTGCCGAAGAACTATTTTCCGGCGGTTGAAAAGGGTATCGCAGAGTCCGTCACGAGAGGACCTCTCGCTGCATATCCTGTTGTCGGCGTGAAGGCTGTCCTTTATGATGGCTCCTATCACCCTGTGGATTCCTCCGAGATGGCATTCAAGACGGCAGCCAAGCAGGCCTTCAAGAAGGGCTTCATGGAGGCTTCTCCTGTACTGATGGAGCCTATCGTTACGCTGAAGGTAAACGTGCCGGATACATATACGGGCGATGTCATGGGCGATCTCAACAAGAGACGCGGAAGAGTTCTCGGCATGACGCCTGTGCCGGGCGGAAGGCAGATCATCGAGGCTGAAGTGCCGCAGATGGAGCTGTTCGACTACTGCACGACGCTTCGCTCTATGACAGGCGGCCGCGGCGATTATTCTTACGAATTCGCAAGATACGAGCAGGCACCGGCGGATATTCAGGCCAAGGAGGTCGCTGCAAGGGCAGAGGAGGCCGCTGCGGGATTTGCAGAGGGCTGACCGGAGTGATGCCGGATTGGGCTGAGCGCCGCATCTGTTACCAGATCTGCGGACACAGCCTGGCAGATGATCCGGCAGAAGGGTATACAACTGGACAAAGTTCGGGGATGTCGCAGCCGATGCGGCATCCCCTTTCTCTATGCCTTATAGGTATGGTATTCTCTTTTTGTAATAGTTCAGCACCCCTCGAAAACCAAACAATTTAGTATGGGGCGCTGAAAAGATACACGTTTTGGGAGATCGCGGAAAAAGGTGCATGCGGATGAAATTTGAGAAGAAAGATATAAAGCGGCTTGTGCTTGTCATCCTTGCCTCGCTCATTATGGCCGTGAACATCCGGACCTTCGTGCGGGCAGGTGATCTCTTTCCCGGCGGCGCAACGGGATTGACGCTCCTTATCCAGAGAGGATTCGGCAAGTACCTGGGCATTGCACTGCCCTACTCGCTGATCAACATTCTGGCCAATGCGGGACCTGTGTACATCGGCTTCAGGTACATCGGCAAAAAGTTCACGCTCTTTTCTCTCCTCATGATCGTGCTGAGCGGCCTTTTCGTCGACTGGCTCCCCGCCGTCACAATCACGTATGACACGCTCCTCATCAGCATTTTCGGCGGCATCATCAACGGCTTTGCAATCAGCATGTGTCTTTCCGTAAACGCAACGAGCGGGGGCACGGATTTCATCGCCATTTACCTCTCCCAGAAGAGAGGCATGGATTCCTTCAACATCATTCTGGGCCTCAATGCACTGATTCTGACAGCGGCAGGTCTGATGTTCGGCTGGGACAAGGCTCTGTACTCGATCATTTTTCAATACACGTCTACACAGGTGCTGCATCTGCTGTATCGCAGCTATCAGCAGCAGACGCTCTTTATCGTCACGAATGAGCCGGACAAAATCTGCCATGTGATCTACAACGTGTGCAGGCACGGAGCGACGGTAATGGATGCGCATGGCTCCTATCATTCTGAAAACCGGCCGGTTGTGTATTCCGTCGTCTCCGGAGCCGATGAGAAAAAGGTTATAGCTGCGATTCGTAACGCCGACCCTTCTGCCTTTATCAATTCCATCCATACGAGTGAAATCCGGGGCAATTTCTATCTGCAGCCGAAGGATTGAGGGGAGATTTTCGTGCGGGACGAACATGGAAGCGGCAGGATTGCAGGTTATTTTCAGCAATATGACAGGAAATTCCGATGCGCCTCACACGCTTTTTCGTGAAAATATCGGCTCTCCTTGACACTCATTTTACAAATGTATTATTATTAATTTTGCTGTTATCAAGTGCTGACCGCGGCATATGCGGCCTCTTCAATCGTCTGGGGGAGGGAGTGCACAAGATGAACAGCGAGATCAGAACAACTGAATAAGGAGGTGCTCCTGTAATGCTGGTTACCATCATTGCAGTGATCATTTCCCTGGCCATTGCCATTCCGGCAGCGGCGGTCATCGCGACGAAGCGCTATAAGGCGCAGGAGGATGCGAAGATCGGCAATGCGGAGGAAAAGGCAAGATCAATCATTGACGAGGCACTGACAACTGCCGAGAGCAAGAAGCGCGAAGCCCTTCTGGAAGCCAAAGAGGAGAATATCAAGGCGAGAGCTGACCTTGATAAGGAAATCAAGGACAGAAGGAACGAGGCAGCGCGGAACGAGAGAAGGCTCCAGCAGAAGGAAGAGGCTCTGGACCGCAAATCTGACGGTCTTGAGCGCAAGGAAGCGTCACTGGCATCAAGGGAAGAATCGCTGCGGAAAAAGCAAGATGAAGTCGCAAAGCTTGGCGAACAGCGCACACAGGAACTCGAACGAATTTCAGGACTGACCTCTGAACAGGCAAAAGAATATCTCTTAAAACTGGTTGAAGATGATGTAAGACATGATTCCGCCAAGATGATCAAGGAAGCCGAGGCGGAAGCAAAGGAAGAAGCTGACAAGAAGGCCAAGGAGCTGGTCGTAAGCGCCATCCAGAGATGCGCTGCCGATCATGTCGCCGAGGCCACGATTTCTGTAGTACAGCTCCCGAACGACGAGATGAAGGGAAGAATCATCGGACGAGAGGGCCGCAATATCCGGACTCTCGAGACGATGACCGGCGTCAATCTGATCATTGACGATACGCCGGAGGCCGTTGTTATCAGCGGCTTTGATCCGATCCGCCGCGAGGTGGCGAGAATCGCACTGGAGAAGCTCATCGTTGACGGCCGTATCCATCCCGCCCGCATTGAGGAGATGGTGGAGAAGGCCAAGAAGGAAGTCGAGAACGTCATCAAGGAGGAGGGCGAGGCAGCAACCCTGGAGGTTGGTGTGCACGGCCTTCATCCCGAGCTCGTACGGCTCCTCGGCAAGATGCGTTTCCGTACCAGTTACGGTCAGAATGCACTCAAGCATTCCATTGAGGTTGCACAGCTGGCAGGCCTTCTGGCAGGCGAGTTGGGACTTGATGTGAGAATGGCGAAGAGGGCAGGTCTTCTTCACGATATCGGCAAGGCAGTGGATCATGAGATGGAGGGATCCCACGTACAGCTCGGCGCAGAACTGTGCCGCAAGTACAAGGAGTCTCCGATTGTGATCAACGCAGTCGAATCCCACCACGGCGATGTGGAGCCTACGAGCCTCATCGCGTGCCTGGTACAGGCTGCCGATACAATCTCTGCAGCCAGACCCGGTGCTAGAAGAGAGACACTTGAGACATATACAACCAGACTGAAACAGCTTGAAGAAATCACCAACAGTTTTAAGGGAGTCAGCAATTCGTATGCCATTCAGGCGGGCAGAGAAGTTCGTGTAATGGTAGTTCCTGAGAAGATCAGCGATACCGATATGGTACTGCTGGCCCATGATATTTCCAAGAAGATAGAAGACGAGATGGAATATCCTGGACAGATCAAAGTCAATGTGATCCGCGAATCACGTGTCACGGATTACGCCAAGTAAAGTTCATTTCAGACAATGTAGTGGGGGAGAGCTGCGAGAGCGGCTCTCCCTTTTACGTTCTCTGAAGAGCGTATAAAGAGTCTTTTAAGTGTGTGGATTGAATCGCCCGGCGGATTCCTGTATCATACAGATATTCAAAAATGTAGGGAAAGTGCCGCAGATGTGGCAAATGAGGGAGAATACATGGCAGACGGAAAATATGAATGTATCGACAAGAAGCTGATTCATCACGGCGCCATTATCGATTACTATCAGAAGACGATGTCGCTGCCGAACGGAAAGACGGAGACCTGGGATGCGGTCGAACATGTCGGTGCCTCCGCTGTTCTCGCCGTCATGGAGGACGGACGGCTCCTTATGGTGAGACAATACAGAGAACCGCTTGGACGGGAACTGCTGGAAATTCCGGCCGGGAAGCTGGACTGCAAAGGAGAGCCTTTTGAACAGGCCGCTGTCCGGGAGATGTCCGAGGAGACAGGATACGATGCAGGAAGAATCGAGCACCTGCTGACGTTCTATCCGACCGTTGCCTACAGCAATGAGAGGATCGAGATTTACGCCGCTTTTGATCTGAAAAAGGGGCAGCAGCATCTCGATGACGACGAGGAGCTGAATGTGGAGGCATGGAAGATCTCTGATCTCGTAAAGATGATCAGAGACGGTGAGATCGTGGACGGAAAGACGATCGCTGCTGTCATGACCTATGCTGCTGTGTATCTGCACGGCGAATATTAAAAAAACTTGTGACGCATAGAACGCAGCTTAAAGGAGAGGCTAATATGGGATTCACATATGTACAGAAGTTACCGACACCGGAGGAGATCAAAGAGGAGTATCCGATGCCGGAGGAGTTCAAGGCACTGAAAAAGAAAAGGGATCAGGAGATCGCCGATGTTCTGACCGGTAAGAGCGATAAGTTCCTCATGATCATCGGACCGTGTTCTGCGGACAATGAGAAGGCTGTCTGCGAATATGTGGAGAAGCTCGGCAGATTAAATGATGCCGTAGAGGAGCGGCTTATTCTCATTCCCAGAATCTATACGAACAAGCCGCGCACGACAGGCGACGGCTATAAGGGAATTGTTTCGCAGCCGGACCCGGAGGGAAAACCTGATTTCCGCGCAGGTCTCATTGCCATGAGAAAGATGCAGATTCACGCCATCGAGGCATCTGGCCTCACGGCAGCTGATGAGATGCTCTATCCGGAGAACTGGGGATATGTGGATGATATTCTCAGCTATGTGGCCATCGGCGCAAGGTCGGTGGAGGATCAGCAGCACAGGCTTGCGACCAGCGGCTTTGATGTTGCATCAGGTATGAAGAATCCGACGAGCGGCGACTTCAACGTCATGCTCAATTCAGTATATGCTGCGCAGCACCCTCACGAGTTTACTTACCGTGGATATGAGGTGCGCACGGACGGCAATCCGCTCGCCCACTGTGTTCTGCGCGGCGCCGTGAGCAAGAGAGGCAACAATACGCCTAACTATCATTACGAGGATATCTGCCGGCTGATCGACCTTTACGCACAGAGAGATCTGAAGAACCCGGCTTGTGTCATCGATACGAATCACAGCAACTCCAACAAGAAATTCAAGGAGCAGATCCGCATTGCCAAAGAGGTCTGCCACAACAGAAAGAGCAACGAGTCCATTCGCCAGATGGTCAAGGGTCTCATGATCGAGAGCTATCTTGAGGAAGGAAACCAGAAGATCGGTGAGGGTGTTTACGGCAAGTCCATCACAGACCCCTGCCTTCGCTGGGAGGACTCGAAGAGTCTCATTCTGGAGATTGCAGACGAGGTATAAATATTTTCAGGATCCCGCCGATGCAGGATCATGAAAACAACAGCCGATGCCGCAATGCATGATCGGCTGCACTGTCCCATCGGCGAAACCGCCTGTATGCAGGTTTGTTTCCCTTCTTGAGCCCCGTCCGCGCAGAGTGTATACTGATTCTCAGAGAAGATAGCAGGCAGGCGGTTCGTTTTGCTTTCAATACAGAAAGAGAGAGAACCTGCCTAATATCCGTATTGGGGGTTGGCTGATATGAAGAATATTCTTTTTGTTGCTTCCGAGGGAGTACCTTTTATCAAGACCGGAGGACTTGCCGATGTCGTCGGCTCCCTCCCCAAGGAGATCGATAAGAAGTACTACGACGTGCGCGTTTTCCTGCCAAAGTACTCCTGCATGCGCCAGGAAATGAAGGACAAGCTGGAGTACATCACCAGTTTTTACATGGACTTTGACTGGCGGAGCATGTACGTCGGCATCATGACGGCGGTTGTGGACGATGTGCGCTACTACTTCATCGACAATGAGGACATGTTCAATACGCCAAGGCCGTATACGGATGATCCTCTCTTTGAGATCAAGCGCTTTGCCTTCTTCTCCAAGGCAGTGCTGTCGGCTCTGCCGACAATCGGATTCCGCCCGGATCTTATCCACTGCCATGACTGGCAGACAGGCCTTGTTCCTGTATACCTGAAGGAGAGATTCCAGAACAACGACTTCTACCACGGCATCAAGACGGTCATGACGATCCACAACCTGCGCTTCCAGGGCAAGTGGAATGTCAAGGATGTGGAGAATATTACAGGACTTTCCGGCTATTACTTCACACCGGACAAGCTCGAGGCCTATAAGGATGCAAACCTCCTGAAGGGAGGCCTTGTATACGCCGATGCGATCACGACAGTCAGCCCCACCTATGCGGAGGAGATCAAGTCCAAGTATTACGGCGAGGGACTCGACGGCCTTCTCAATGCGAGATCCCACGATCTGCGCGGCATTCTGAACGGCATCGACTACAGCGTCTTTGATCCTGCAGCAGACAAGCGCATTCCGCATCCCTACAGCAAGAGCAACTGGCGGAAGGAAAAGATCAAGAACAAGATTGAGCTCCAGAAGGAGCTGGGCCTTGCACAGGATGAGAAGACCTTCATGATCGGCATTGTGTCGAGACTGACAGACCAGAAGGGCTTTGATCTCATCGCTTACGTGATGGAGGAGATGCTCTCCCTCGATGCCATCCAGGTCGTTGTCCTCGGAACAGGCGAGGAGAGATATGAGAACATGTTCCGGTATTTTGCTGAGAAATATGGGAACAAACTCTCTGCGAACATCTACTACTCGGAAGATCTTTCCCACAAGATCTATGCTGCGTCGGATGCTTTCCTCATGCCGTCGCTCTTCGAGCCCTGCGGACTCTCACAGCTCATGGCGCTCCGCTACGGGTCAGTGCCGATCGTGCGCGAGACAGGCGGTCTGAAGGACACTGTGCAGCCCTATGATGAGTATGCGCAGACAGGCACGGGATTTACGTTTACGAACTATAACGCGCATGAGATGATGCATGCGGTCCGCTACGCAGAAAAGATCTATTACGACAGGAAGAAGGACTGGAACCACATCGTCGACAGAGGTATGGCAGCAGACTTTTCCTGGAAGAAATCAGCAGGTGAGTACCAGCTCATGTATGACTGGCTGATCGGCTGAGACAGTACAGCGGAAAGAAGCATGAATGGGACCGGAGAGAATCCGGTCCCTGTATCCTTTATATGAGTGAATCTAAAATAAACGGAGTTTTAGTACAGGCCGGGATCCTTGCGGCAGCGAGTATGATCGTGAGGATCATCGGCCTTTTATACAGAGCGCCTCTGACCGCGATCATCGGCGATGAGGGCAACGGCTATTATGGGACAGCCTACAATATCTATACGATTATTCTGATGGTCTCGTCCTACAGCATGCCTTCTGCCATCTCTAAGCTCATGGCGCAGAAGATCGCCGTTGGGGAATATAAAAATGCGCAGCGCATTTTTCACTGCGCACTTTTTTATGGGCTCGGCGTAGGGATCATCGGCTCTGCGCTGCTGTGGTTCGGGGCAGGTCTTCTTGTACCGGCCGTCGCCGTCTGTGTGCTGCGTGTCTTCGCACCCATCATTTTCCTTTTTGGCATTCTTGGAGCGCTGCGCGGATATTTTCAGGCGCAGGGCAGCATGGTACAGACGTCCCTCTCACAGATTCTCGAACAGCTGGCCAATGCGGCGGTCTCGATCGGTGCGGCATGGCTGCTCATGCACATGGCAGCAGGCGCGGATACGACGAGGAAGGCGCAGCTGGGCGCCATGGGCAGCGCTCTTGGCACCGGAGCCGGCGTACTGAGCGCCATGCTCCTCATGTATTACTTCTATCTACGTTTCCGTCCTGTGATGCGGGAGAATATCGAGAGCGACTGCTCACAGAAGAGAGATTCCTGGGCGAGTGCCATGAAGGCGACCATTTTTGTGATCACGCCTTTTATGCTCTCCGGATTTATTCTCAATCTCACGACTTCGCTGAACCAGACGATCTTCTATAAGATCATGATCGGCGAGGGCTTTATGAAGGAGATCGCTGCAACGACGGTGTACGGCATCTTTTCCAATAAGGCGGTTGTGATCTCCAACATTCCGATTTCCATTGCAACGGCGGTGAGCTCCGCCATCATTCCCGGCATTTCCGCCTCGTATGCCAGAGGGGACATCGAGGACACAAGGCGGAGAGTCTCCAATGCCTCCAAGGTGACAGCCGTCATCACGATTCCGGCGTTTGTAGGCCTTGCCGTGCTGGCGAAGCAGGTGACCATGATCATGTTCCCGCAGATGGAATCGCTGGAGCTTGCAGGGCGCCTTCTTTCTATGCTCTCCATTACGGTGGTCCTGTATTCGATCTCGACGATCACCAATGCAGCTCTGCAGTCCATTGGAAAGATGAACATGCCGCTCGTCTCGGCGGGCATTGCCCTCGCCGTGCAGACGATCGTTCTGGTTCTGCTCCTTCGGTATACATCTCTTGGCATCTATGCGCTTGTGATCGTGAGTATCGTCTACTCTGCGATGATTTTTGTCTGCAATGAGTTTTTCCTGAAGAAATATCTGGGTATCCGCAGAGATGTGCGCACAATGTATTCGGGGCCGCTCGGCTGCTCTATTGTGATGGGTATTGCAGCGATTCTGGTGAGCGATGGTCTTGCAGTGCTTCTCTCGAAGACGGGGATGCGGCTTTATTTTCAGAATTTCATTGCGACGTGTGCCGCACTGGCCGTCGCCGTTGTCGTATACGGATTCCTGCTCGTGCGCACGCATGTGATGAGCAAAGAAGACCTTCTGGCGCTGCCCAAGGGAGGGAAGATCGTGCGGGTGATGGAGAGACTGCACTGGTTTGGATGATGCGTGGCAGCACAATCGAGACTGTCTCTTATGCGTCTTCCGGCACGTCAGGCTGAGCCCGGGAGGAAACAGAGACGGGCGGTCAATAAAATCGGAATTGTGGAGTAATGAGTCAAGGCGTGACAGACCAAAACGTAAAGAGAAAAAATCAGGCTGCTTTCTGGACGAAGTGGTATGTCGTCTTTCTGGCAGCATTGTTCTGCTGTGTGCTGTGGGGGAGTGCGCCGGCATCCATCAAGATGGGGTATCGGATCTTTCTGATCGGAGAGAGCGAGACTGCATCGAAAATTCTTTTTGCGGGCGTCCGTTTCACGATCGCAGGCCTCATGGTCATTGCGGCGGGGAGCGTGATGCAGCGGCACTTTCTTCTGCCAAACCGCACGTCGATTGGGCCGGTACTGGTTCTGATGATGCTGCAGACGGTTCTGCAGTATGTCTTTTTATACATTGGTTATTCGCACACTTCAGGGGTGCGGGGATCCATCATCACGGCGGCGGGGACGTTTTTCAGCATAGGACTCTCGTGTTTTGTGTTCCGTTTCGAGAAGCTGACGGCCAACAAGGTTTTGGGCAGTATTCTGGGCTTTGCCGGCGTCATCCTCGTGGTGACGGCGGGCGCACAGGAGAGCGGGGGCGGCGTCTCCTTTTTCGGTGAGGGGTTTATGACCCTCTCAGCCCTCTCAAGTGCTCTGGCGGGGTGCTTTATCAAGCTCTTTTCAAAGAAGGCGGACCCTGTCCTGCTGAGCGGATGGCAGTTTTTCTTCGGAGGACTGTTCATGACAGCGGCGGGGCTGTTGGCCGGCGGCCATCTCACCTTTACAACGGCAGCCTGCACACCTCTTCTTATCTATCTTGGATTTATTTCTGCGGGAGCTTATACGGTATGGGGCATACTTCTGAAGTATAATGATGTCAGCAGGATCACAATCCTTGGATTTATGAATCCGCTGACCGGCGTTATCCTGTCGGCGCTCATCCTGCACGAGCAGAGTGAGGCCCTTAGTCTCACGGGTCTTCTTGCACTTGTACTTGTCTGCACGGGGATCTGGACGGCCAACCGCAGGAGTGCAGTGTGATTCTGACACATGAATAAGGCATTGTTTTCAGATCGGAGGCGTTCAATGACAGATTTAAAGGAGCTGACTGATCAGAGCGCACAGGCAGTGCGCGAGATTCTTGCTGTAGCGAAGCTGAAGAAAGGTGATATCTTCGTCGTCGGCTGCTCTACCAGCGAGGTGCAGGGAGAGAAAATCGGTACGCATATGAACGTGGACATTGCGAAGGCGCTGTATGACGGCATCAAGCCGGAGCTCGACAAGGTAGGGATCTGCCTGGCGGCGCAGTGCTGCGAGCATCTGAACCGCGCACTGGTTGTGGACAGAGACGTGTGTGAGCGCTATGACCTCGAACAGGTAAATGCGATACCGCAGCCGGATCACGCGGGCGGATCTTTTGCCTCGGTGGCATATAAGGAGATGCAGGATCCTGTTCTTGTGGAATCTTTGAACCAAAAGGCAAGTGCAGGAATTGATATCGGCCAGACGCTCATCGGCATGCACATTCATCCGGTGGTTGTGCCGGTCCGGATCAGCCTGAAGAAGATCGGCGATGCGGTGATCACCTGTGCGCGCAGAAGACCGAAGTATACGGGCGGCCAGCGGGCCATCTACGACAAAGACCTTATGTGATTATTAAATGTTTAACGCCTCGAAACTTTAGAAAATCCGAATGGTAAATTGGTTCGCATTACGGATCTTCTGAAGTTCCAAGTGGCGGACAAGGAAGAGGACAGGACTATGAAGGGAATTATTCTGGCGGGAGGAGCAGGCACAAGACTGTATCCCCTGACAATGGTAACGAGTAAGCAATTGCTGCCGGTATATGACAAGCCGATGATCTATTATCCGCTCTCTACACTGATGCTGGCGGGGATCAAGGATATTCTGATCATCTCAACACCTACGGATACGCCCAGGTTTGAGGCGCTCCTTGGCGACGGCTCACAGTTCGGATTAAACCTCAGCTATAAGGTGCAGCCCTCACCGGACGGCCTTGCACAGGCCTTCATCCTTGGCAGGGAATTCATCGGAAATGATGCCTGCGCCATGGTTCTCGGCGACAACATTTTCTACGGCAACGGCTTTGGCAGAATTCTGCGACAGTCCGTGAAGGATGCGGAGAACGGCAAAGCTTCCGTCTTCGGCTACTATGTGACAGACCCGGAGCGGTTCGGCATTGTTGAATTCGATGAGAAGGGAAAGGCCATCTCCATCGAGGAGAAGCCCGCAAAGCCGAAGAGCAACTATGCGGTGACAGGCCTCTATTTCTACCCGGCAGGTGTGAGTGAGAAGGCGGCGCTCGTGAAGCCGTCTGCGAGAGGAGAGCTCGAAATCACAACGCTCAATGACATGTATCTGCAGGAAGGAAACCTGAACGTGCAGCTCCTTGGCAGAGGATTTGCGTGGCTTGACACAGGCACCATGGACAGCCTTGTGGAGGCAGCTGACTTCGTCCGCACGATTGAAAATCTGCAGGGCATCACGATCTCAGCCCCTGAGGAGATCGCCTACATCAACAAATGGATCGATAAAGACACCCTGATGGCTTCCGCGACGCGCTACGGAAAGAGCCCGTACGGCGCACATCTGAAGGCTGTTGCGGAAGGAAAAGTTCATTATTGACGATGAGCTGAAAACAACATGGCAGGGGAGTATAGAAGAAAAGCCTGACTTTAATGATTGCATCGGGAAAACCGCCTGCGCGGATTTTCCCTCGCGTGCCGCAAAAAGCGCGGCGCTGGAGGTAAAATGAAGATTTTTGTGACAGGCGTCGGCGGCCAGCTGGGCCACGATGTCATGAATGAACTGGCAAAGAGAGGCTATGAGGGCGTGGGAAGCGATATCGCTCCCGCCTATTCAGGCGTGCAGGACGGTACTGCAGTGACGACTATGCCCTATGTGCAGCTGGACATCACCGATGAGGATGCTGTCAGGAAAGTGCTGAACGAAGTACACCCGGACGCCATCGTACATTGTGCCGCCTGGACAGCCGTGGACCTCGCGGAGGACCCCGACAAGAAGGCAAAAGTGCACGCCATCAACGTAGACGGCACACAGTACATCGCGAACATGGCAAAAGAGCTGGATGCGAAGATGGTGTACTTGAGCACGGACTATGTTTTCAATGGACAGGGGACGGAGCCGTGGGAGCCGGACTGCAGGGACTACCAGCCGCTGAACGTCTACGGACAGACGAAGCTCGAGGGAGAGCTGGCTGTCAGCAGGACCCTTACGAAATACTTCATCGTCCGCATCGCATGGGTGTTCGGCAAAAACGGCCACAACTTCATCAAGACCATGCTGAAGGTGGGAAAAACCCATCCGAGCGTCCGCGTCGTCAACGATCAGGTCGGCACACCCACCTACACCTTTGACCTTGCGCGGCTCCTCGTCGACATGCTCGAGACCGACCGCTACGGCTATTACCACGCAACGAATGAAGGCGGCTACATCAGCTGGTACGACTTCACCAAGGAGATCTACAGACAGGCCGGCTATAAGACTGAAGTTATTCCTGTGACAACAGCAGAGTACGGCCTCTCCAAGGCCGCGCGCCCCTTCAACTCCCGCCTCGACAAGAAGAAGCTGGTTGAGAATGGCTTCAAGCCCCTTCCGACGTGGCAGGATGCCCTCGCGCGGTACCTTAAGGAAATTGATATTGATGAATTGTGATGATCCGCATTGCCATTGTAGAAGATGAAGCGTCCTACGCGCAGCAGCTGGGACAATATATGGAGCAGTACCGGAAAGAGAGCGGACAGCAGATCGAGCTGCAGTATTTTCAGGATGGAGAAGATATTGCGGAGGACTATAAGTCCGTCTTCGACATCATCCTGATGGACATCCAGATGCGCTTCATGGACGGCATGACGGCGGCGGAGAAGATCCGCGCTGTGGACAAGACCGTCATCATCATGTTCATCACGAACATGGCGCAGTACGCGATCCGCGGCTACCAGGTGGATGCGCTCGACTACATCCTGAAGCCGGTGTCGTACTACGACTTCTCCCAGAAGCTCGCGCGCGCCATCAGGCGCCTTCCGGAGAAGGAACAGAACGCTGTGCGCATCAGCACCGGGAACGGCGTGATCCGGATCCCGACGGATGACATCTATTACATCGAGAGCAAGGGGCACACCCTGCGCTTTGTCACCAAGCACGGCGAGTTCACGGAGCGGGGCAAGATGCAGGAGCGCGAGAGCGAGCTTGCGACCTTCCATTTTTTCCGCAGCAACAAGGGTTATCTGGTAAATCTCGACTATGTGGACGGTGTCCAGGACGGATGCTGCCTGATCCACGGGGAGAGGCTTCTCATCGCCAGAGCGAGAAAGAATGATTTCATGTCGGCGCTGGCTGGAATTCTTTGAGAAACGCACTTTGATGATGATTAGACCTGCAGGCAGTCTGTGCCGGCAGGTCTTTTTTGCGGATACAGGGCAGGTGCCTTTTTATCTTCTGCCAAAGAGAGGACGGACAGCTATGCAGCAGGAAATCTATCATGACATACCAAGAATCTATACGGCCATCGCAGAGTGCCTTGCCTGCGCAATATACTACTGGCTTCTGCCGCGAAGGCGCAGATTCCCTGCCTTTGCGGCTGCCACTGCCGTCTTTCTTTTCCTCGACATCTTCTGGCTGGACCTCACGGGAGGCGTCAACACAGTCTTCTGGTTCCCCTGCATGTTCATCGCCATCGGCGGCATGTATGTCTACCTCTTCTTTATTCTGAAAATATCTGCGGCCTCGTGCTTTTACACCCTTCTGAAAACATTTATGATCGCCGAGTTTATGGCGGCCTTCGAGTGGCAGCTGGAATTCTTTTACGGAAGCTCGCTTGCCGGGAAATGGACGGCCTTTCTTCTGGTGGCAGCAGTCTATGCCGCCGTCGCCGCCACGGTTATCCTTCTGGAAAAGGGAATGACGAGAGATACGGGAATTTATGATCTCTCCGCCCGTGAGATCTGGCCGGCGGCGCTCATTGTCGTCAGCGCCTTTCTCATGAGCAACCTCTCCTTTGTCCTTCGCAACACGCCGTTTTCCGGCGGGATGGTAACGGATATTTTCACCATCAGAACACTGGTAGATGCCATTGGTCTGGCCTGCCTGTATGGTTTTCAGAGTCATCTCTATGAGCAGCACGCGGAGAGAGAACTCTCCCAGATCAATGCGATGCTGAAGGCCCAGTACGATCATTACCGCAATTACCAGGAGACGATCAACCTCATCAATATCAAGTATCATGATCTCAAGCACCAGCTGGCAGGCCTTACCGCAGAGAGCGATCCGCAAAAGCGCAAAGAGTGGCTCGCCAGCATGAACAGCGAGCTCGAGAGCTACAGGCCGCAGACGCAGACAGGCAACCAGGTCCTCGACGGTATCATCGATCAGAAGCTCCCGCTCATGCGGCAGAATAAGATCCGCTTCACCTGTGTGACCGACGGCGCTCTCCTCTCATTCATGCATGTGACGGACATCTGCACGATCTTCGGCAATGCGCTGGACAATGCCATCGAGTCGGTCATTGTGCTGCCGGATCCGGATAAGCGCATCGTCCACCTCAGCGTCTCTGCCAGAAAACAATTCGTCTGCATTGAGGTCGACAATTACTGCGATCACCCTGTAAAGATCGTGAACGGCTTTCCTGTGACCACAAAGGGAGACGTCAGAAACCATGGATTCGGCGTGAAGTCCATCGCGTATACAGCGGAAAAATACGGCGGAAATGTGCACTTTGATGTGCAGGATAAGAATTTTGAGCTGAAGGTACTGATTCCGAGATAAGCTTCCCGCAACCGTTTGTGTCAGAAAACGAACCGTTTATGACACAGGCGGCTGCGGGATTTTTTTATTGCTATGATCACAGTATAAGAATCTGGTCAGCATAGGAATTTAAGGAGAGCATAAACGGCATGCGGCAGATAAAGCACAAAGACATCATAGACAGGATGACAACGGAAGAGAAGGCTGCATTTCTCTCAGGCAGAAACGAGTGGGAGACCTGGGGATTTGCCCGCGCGGGCGTTCCCTCCATCTTCATGTCGGACGGACCCAGCGGCGTGCGCAAACAGGCCGGTGAAGGCGATCATCTCGGCATCAACCCATCCGTTCCGGCAACCTGTTTTCCTTCTTCTGCGGCAGTCGCCAACAGCTGGGATCCGGAGCTGGCAGAAGCGGTAGGGGAGGGCCTCGGCGCAGAGGCGGCCGCGGAGGATGTGAATGTCCTTTTAGGGCCCGGCGTCAACATCAAGAGAAACCCTCTCTGCGGAAGAAACTTCGAGTACTTCTCCGAGGACCCGTATCTGGCGGGTAAGATGGCTGCAGCAGAGGTCCGTGGCATCCAGAAGAATGGGTCGTCTGCGTGCCTCAAGCATTTCGCCGTTAACTCCCAGGAGACGAGGCGCATGGCCATGAACGCCGTGCTCGACGAGCGGACGCTTCGCGAGATTTATCTCACGGCATTTGAGATCGCCGTCAAAGAGGGCAGACCCCACTTTGTGATGTCCTCCTACAACATGGTAAACGGCACGTATGCCAATGAAAACCAACATCTCCTGAAGGATATCTTAAGAGACGACTGGGGCTTTGACGGCGCTGTCGTGACAGACTGGGGCGGCTCCAATGACCACGCACTCGGCGTAAAGAACGGCTCCAACCTCGAGATGCCAAATCCCGGCCTCTCCTCTGCGAGAGAACTCCTGCAGGCGGTAAAGGACGGAAAGATCGCACAGAGCGACATCGATGAGAGAGTTGATGAACTGCTGGACGTTGTTCTGCTTCTTCACAAGCAGCACGAAGAATACAAAAACGGAATCGGAAAGGGCCTCGACAAAGAAGCTCTCCACAAGAGCAATCACAAAGTCGCGCAGAGAGCGGCGGAAGAGAGCGCTGTTCTCCTGAAGAACGAAGAGGGCATCCTTCCCCTGAAGACAGAGTCCAAAGTGGCCATCATTGGCGATTTCGCCTTCACACCCCGCTATCAGGGTGCCGGTTCCTCCATGGTGAATTCCACCGAGGTGGAGACAATCGCACAGCTGGCGCCGAAGAGCGGACTGAATATCGTCGGCATGGCGCAGGGATACCAAAGAGACGGAAGCGAGGATCCGGCAAAGATCAGTGAGGCGACAGCCCTCGCGGAAAAAGCAGATGTGGTCATTCTCTTCTTTGGTCTGAATGAGCAGTCGGAGTCCGAGGGCCTCGACCGCACGCACCTGCGCATCCCGCAGAACCAGATTAATCTCATGCAGGAGCTGGCGAGAGTGAATGCAAACCTTGTCGGCGTGATCAGTGCGGGGTCTGTGATCGAGATGCCCTGGCACCACCACTTCAAGGCGCTGCTCCACACTTATCTCTCCGGGCAGGCCGGCGCCTCGGCAGCGCTGCGGCTCCTCTCGGGTGCGGTCAATCCCTCCGGGAGACTGAACGAGACGATCCTGAAGAAGTACGAGGACACGCCCTCTTATCAGTATTATCCCGCACAGCAGAGAAACTCTGAGTACAGGGAGTCGATCTTTGTGGGATACAGATATTTTCAGACGGCGGGTGTAGAGGTCGTCTATCCATTCGGCTACGGCCTCTCCTACACGACGTTCGGATATTCGGACCTGAAGGTCACGAAGGAGGGCGTCCGTGTGACCGTTGAAAATACAGGCGAGCGCGACGGCGCTGAGGTCGTGCAGATGTATGTCGGCCTGAAGGACAGCCGTATTTTCAGAGCAACAAAGGAGCTGAAGGGATTCCGGAAGGTGTTCCTGAAGGCTGGTGAAAAGGCGGAGGTGGTGATTCCTTTCGATGGGATGACCTTCCGTTATTGGAACCGGGAGACTGATCGGTGGGAGACCGAGACCGGCACCTATCAGATCTATGTGGGCGGAAATGCACGAGACGCCGCACTGACCGGAGAAATTGCTGTGGAGGGGACGACGGCCGCAGTTCCTTATGAGAAGGAGAAGATGCCCTCTTATTACAGCGGCAAAATCGCGCAGGTTCCGGACGGCGAATTCAGGGAGCTCCTCGGCGGAGATATTCCGGACGGCACATGGAAGAGAGGGGATCTCGGCGTGGACGATGCACTCTGCCAGATGTACTACGCAAAGAGCGCGGCGGCCAGAAAGATCTGCAGTACGCTCCGCGGGAAGATCGAGAAGGCGCAGGCGGCCGGAGAGACACCGGACCTGAACACGCTCTTCCAGTACAACATGCCGTTCCGCGCGATTGCGAAGATGACGGGCGGCATGGTCTCCATGGAGATGGTCCGCGGGATTGTGCGTATAGTGAACGGACATTTCTTCAGCGGCCTTGGCGGTGTCATTGGCGGGTTCTTTCGGAATATGCGCAGGAACAAGGCTTACCTGAAATTGCTGGAGCAGCAAAACAAAATGTGACCCTTTCACAGGGGGGCAGAGATGAAGTGAATGTGCGGCTGAAGATATTTTCATAAATCTTGATAAAGACGAGCAGGAAAGTTTTGCAGGAATAAGGAGCGAAGTTAATGAAAAAGTTTATTGAGGCACATCCGGATCTCTGGCAGTTCATTCTCTTTAATGTGCTGTCGAATATCTCGACCATCACGCGGTTTGTTCTCACTTGGGTCGGCACGGCGGTCTTTGTGAGTGCCATGCAGATGACATCGCCGTTCCGTTTTCTCATCTTCGACTACACATCGGAGGGGTCCCACGGCCTCGGCGGGTTTCTCACCTTCCTCATTGCGGAGGTGATGGCACAGGTAGTGAACTTCTTCGTGCAGAAGAAATGGGTGTTCAAGTCCAATGCGGACTTTTCAAAGGCAGCACCGAAGTACGCTGTACTGGCCGTGGTCATTGTCGTCGTCAATCTGATTCTGCCGGGATACGTCACGAATTTCTGCATCGGAACTCTTCATCTGAATGCAGGACTTGCGGCGACGGTGGCGTCGGTTGTGAATACACTTCTTGCGGTTGTTGTTAGTTTTCCGCTGCTTAAGTTTTGGATTATGAAGTAAAGCGGAAAACATGGGAATAGAAAAGGGAGGATAACTATGTTAGCTATCAACATGAGTGATGTCATCAATGTGTTGACATCCATGCGGGCTTATCTGATCGCCATCGGTGTGATCATCGCAGCCGGCATCATCGTGAAGATCGCCGTCAGGAAGGTTCAGAAGCCGAAAAAGCGTCTGATCCGCGGGACGACGAGTATTGCGATGATTCTGGGTATCGTGATCTGCGTCAATCTGATCTGCACAGGTCCTATGAGCACGATGCTCAGCCTTGTCACAGGCAAGGGTACGATCACGGAGGAGACCTCCGATGCGGCCAAGGATCTGGCTGTAAAAATCGGCGAGGAGGGCATTGTCCTTCTGCAGAACAATGACAAGGAGCTGCCTCTGGCATCCGGGTCGAAGCTCAACGTCTTTGGATGGGCTTCCACGCAGCCCATTCTTGGCGGTGCAGGTTCAGGCGCTCTGAACGATGCTTATGAGAAGGTGGGGCTCATTGAGAGTCTGAACGATGCAGGAATCGAGACAAACACAGAGCTCACGAAGTTCTACACGGATTACAAGGCGGACCGCCCGGAAGTCGGTATGTGGGCGCAGGACTGGACTCTTCCGGAGCCGGGTGTCAGCAAGTACAGTGACAGTCTGATGAGTGATGCGAAGTCGTTTTCCGATACAGCCATGATCGTCATCAGCAGATCCGGCGGTGAGGGCGCAGACCTTCCCGATGATATGACTGCTGTTGTCGACGGCAGCTACAAGGACGGCACAACATACCGCGAGGCCACTTATGATGATACCCTCAACGATGGCAAGGACTGGGATGAGGGCGATCACTACCTGCAGCTGGATAACCGCGAGGAGGATCTTGTTAAGCTCGTCTGTGAGAATTTTGACAACGTCATTCTTGTTTATAACGGCGCCAATGCGTTCGAGCTGGGATTCGTGGAAGACTATCCGCAGATCAAGAGTGTCCTCTGGGCAGCAGGTATGGGACATGTCGGCATGACGGCCCTTGGCGAAATCGTCACTGGCGAGGTAAACCCCTCCGGAAAGACGGTTGATACCTATGTCTACAATCTGAAGGATACGCCCTGGTGGAACAACTTCGGAGACTTCAACTACACGAATATGAAGGACTTCGAGTACACTTCGACCGGATTTACCGGAAAAGAATCAACGGCAGTACCTTCCTTCATCAACTATGTGGAAGGCATCTATGTAGGGTATAAGTTCTACGAGACAGCAGCTGCCGAGAAGTTGATCGATTACGACAAGACAGTCCAGTATCCGTTCGGATATGGTCTCTCTTACACGACGTTTGACCAGAAGATGGGTGAACTGGGTGAGAGTGATGGAAAGATCTCCTTTGATGTCACAGTGACCAACACCGGCGACGTGGCCGGCAAGGATGTTGTTGAAGTCTATTACAATCCGCCGTACACAAACGGAGGAATTGAGAAGGCGAGCGCCAACCTGATTGCTTTCGAGAAGACAGATGTTATCCAGCCCGGAGATTCCCAGACGGTAACTGTATCGTTCGACAGACAGGACATGGCTTCTTATGACGATCAGAACAACAAGTGCTATGTGCTGGAGAAGGGCGATTACATCCTCAGCATCAACTCCGATTCGCACGACATTCTGGATTCGAAGACATACACAGTTAAAGACACAGAGATTTACAACCAGGACAATAAGAGAGACAGCGATAAGACGGCGGCAGTTAACCAGTTCGATGATGTGGCAGGCGATGTGACCTATCTCTCGAGGAAAGATGGTTTTGCCAACTATAAGGAGGCGACAGCAGCACCTGCCAGCACAGAGCTTCCGGATCAGTATAAGAGCACTTTCTACAACATCAGCAACTACCTGACTGCCGAGGCAACTGCGGCAGATGAGGATCCTGATGCGCCTGAGGTCACAACCGGTGCAGAGAACGGCATTAAGCTGAAGGATCTTCGCGGTCTTGATAAGAATGATCCGAAGTGGGATTCCTTCATGGACCAGCTTACTCTGGATGACATGAATGCCCTGATCTCCCTCGGCGGATATCAGACAAATTCAGTGGCTTCCATCGGCAAGGTGCGTACCAATGACTGCGACGGACCTGCCTCCATCAACAATAACTTTACCGGCGTTGGATCCATCGGCTTCCCTGTAGGCGTTGTAATCGCAGCAACATGGAACAAGGATCTCGCCAACCAGTTCGGCGACTCCATCGGCAAGATGGCAAATGAGATGGATGTGTCCGGCTGGTACGCACCGGCGATGAACACACACAGAACTGCATTTGCAGGCAGAAACTTCGAGTACTACTCGGAGGACGGCGTTCTCTCCGGCTATATGGCAGCGAATGCGATCAAGGGATGCCAGGACAATGGCGTATATGCCTATATGAAGCACTTCGCACTCAATGATCAGGAGGGCAACCGGTGCGACATGCTGATGACCTGGACGAATGAGCAGGCGATGCGCGAGATTTATCTGAAGCCTTTTGAGCTCTCTGTAAAGGATGGCGGCAGCAAGGCTGTGATGAGCTCGTTCAACTACATCGGCAACCGCTGGGCAGGCGGAGACAAGACTCTTCTTGAGACCGTGCTGCGCGATGAGTGGGGCTTTGACGGATTTGTCGAGACAGACTACTTCGGCGTCTACGGATATATGAGCGCTGACCAGGCCATCCGCAACGGCACAGATCTGATGCTCGTCAACTATCCGACAAAGACAAACGATGTGCAGTTCCGCGACACCAACGGTGCAAAGGAAGCGATGCGCACATCTGCAAAGAACATTCTGTACGTGGTTGTGAACAGCAGAGCTTACGATCCCGCAAACCTGAACACCGGCCTGCCGGTTTGGATGTACATCATGATCGGCGCGGATGTGGTGATCGGTGCACTTCTCGTCTTCTGGTTCGTCATGAACATGAAGAGATATGGGAAGGACAAGGAAGCATTCGCGACAGCGCAGGGAGCAGCGGCGAAGGCGGAAGCATCAAATCCTGCGGCAGCAGCGCCGGCATCCGCAGAGGAAACAACAGCGAATGCACAGAGCAATGCGGCAAAGGAGCAGAAGGACAGCGACACAGAGAAATGATGAACGGCTGATGCTGATTTTCAAATGATGCATCCTGCCCGAATTGATCAGAAAAGAAAAAGGCATTGATATGCAGAGGGCATGTCAGGGATTCCTGACATGCCCTCTTTTTATACACCCTGCTGTATAATGGGATGAAGAAGCAAAATGACAGATACAATATTTTCAGAGATTTGACAGGGCTTGGGGAAATGCCCCATACTGACCCTGATTCTTTCATTTGACGCCATGGGAGGCAGGCTGGGCAATGGCAGCAGGCAGATGGTACAAACTGGATAATGCGGCGATCATTGTGCCGTGTTCGGCACACGGCTTTGACACGAGAGTGTTCCGGCTGAGCGCTGAGCTGACGGAGGAGGTGGATCCTTCGCTCCTTGCGCAGGCGCTGAAGGAGACGGCACCGGAGTTCCCGCACTTCAACTGTGCACTCAGAAAAGGACTCTTCTGGTATTACCTTGACGGACTGGATGAGGAGCCAACCTGTGAGGAGGATCACCTGCCCCCGATGAGTCCTCTCTATCTTCCTGGGCGGCGCAATCTTCTCTACCGTGTAACGTATTACCGGCGCCGCATCAACCTTGAAATGTTCCATGTGCTCGCAGACGGCACAGGTGCATTTGTCTTCCTGCAGAAGATTGTGACGCGCTACCTTGCGCTCCGGCACAGCCTGCAGCCGGAGAGTATCGCCCTCGAGGATTCCTCCAATGAGGAGAAGAGCGATGATGCCTTCGCGAGATACTACCAGAAGATGAAGTCGGATCAGCTTCATCAGATGACAAGCGTAAAGGCCTATCAGCTGCATGGTGAAGTGGATGCCAACCAGAACAATCATATCGTGGAAGCGGTCGTCTCTGCATCCGAGATGAAGGAGGCGGCAAAGCGGGAGAAAACGACAATCGGTGTCCTGATCACTTCACTCTATATTCAGGCTGTTGTGGACGGAATGTCCGTCCGTGACCGGAGACATCCCGTGGTCATCAGCGTTCCCGTGAACCTGCGCAATTTTTTCCCTTCTGAGACGGTGCGCAACTTCTTCGGCGTTATCAATATTTCCTATGATGCAAAGGAGTATGACGGAACCCTGGAGAGCATTCTTGATGCTGTGGCGGCACAGTTCAAGGGAAAACTGGACCGCAGCAGCGTGGCGGCGGTCATGAATTCGTACTCAGGACTGACGGAGAATCTTCTTGTGAAGGCTGTTCCCCTCTTTGTGAAGGAACCGTGCATCACCTGGTTTCTTTACAGATCACAAAAGGGGATCACGGCGACCCTGTCCAACATTGGCAGCATTCATATGCCGGAGCAGATTGGCGGCTACATCGATCACTTTGCGGCCTTCATGACGGCACCGAATATGCAGGTGACGATTGCAACTTATAAGGACAAGTTGTGCATCGGTTCCTGCAGCCGCTTTGTCAACCATGACGTGTGCCTGCGTCTGTATCGGCGGCTGACGCAAATGGGGCTGTCCGTCACGATTTCCACGAATGATTATGATCTGCCGGCGCAGAAAGAAGGCGAGTGATATGCAGTACTGTCCAAAATGCAGAATCTATATCCGCGGCAGGAAAAAGTGCTGTCCGCTCTGCCAGGGAAGGCTGGAGGATGATAATAAAGCAGAGGATTCACCCTTCCCCGTGCTCCCTGTACCCCATGTGAGCGGCTACTCCTTTCTGAAAATAGCGACCTTCGCAGCCGTTGTTCTCATCGTCCTGATGGGCTTTATTGACTACGTGCTGCATGGGAGAAGTGCAGTGCCAAAGCTCGTTTCGCTGTGCGCTGTTCTGGCGGTGGGAGACCTGTATGTCGGCGCTTATTTTCGCAACAACATTATGAAAATGGTGGTTGTGCAGGAATATATCGTGGCATTGATCACAATCGCGGCAGATCGGCTGACGGGAGGCCTTGGATGGTCGTTTGCGTGGACCGTTCCCTGTCTCCTGACAGTGTCGGCGGCGACTATTGTGATCATCGGCAAGGCGATGCACAGAACATTTGAGACTTATGCGATTTATATTCTCTGGGCAGTGATCTTTTCACTGCTGCAGATTATTCCGATCAAGAAGGGCTGGAATCCGATGCCTCTTCCGGCCGTGATCAATATGTGCCTGATGTTTGTTTTTGCGGCGGGCATCGTTATTTTCAAAGGAAGAGAGATGAGGAATGCAGGAAAGAAATGGTTTAACTTCTGAGGTGCAGGGATCGCCTGAAAGGCATGAAGAGAATGCTGCAGGGAATGGGAAAACACTCAAAAGTGCAGATCCTGCGATAACTGCAGCGGGCACGGCGGCCGGACAACTGAGAAGAAAGCTGAGGATGAAGACCGGGCAGGTGATTAACCGCGCCGGAACAAGAATTGAAGGCTATATGGGCAGCTATGAGCAGATCCGCAATCCCGCACCGGTTCTGCCGGGATTTGAGGCTTTTTCGGGCGCAGAAGGAGAGAAGAGGCCGCTCCTTAGTGCTGAACAGAAGAGAGCATATAATGCGATGCCGCGGTACATTCCTCTTGCGCAGACGTGGTACCGATATCCGATTCCGGGCGGGATGTCCGGCGATGGATCGGAGTTTCATATTTATCTGAAAAAGGGCAGTGTCAACAGGCTTGTTATCTTTCTTTCCGGCGGCGGGATGGCCTGGAACGGCTACACGGCGGCGCATCCGGTCACGGGTGCAGCGGTGGCTGGAAGAGAGCCGAACTACTATTGGAGTAATCTTCGCCCGTTCACGCAGCTGATGAATATCAACATCGGCATCACCGAGGTCGGCAATGCGGCGAATCCGTTCGACGGATGGAATTTCGCAGTGATCCCGTATTCCACGGGAGATTTTCATGTGGGGGACGGGGCGTTTTTATATGCAGGAGATGGAAAGTTGTCGCCTGCAGAAGACATGCTGCCGCGTGCAGGAGAAGGAAATTCTTCATATATTGGGGATAAAAAAGAAGAAAAGGTGCTGTATTTTCATGGGCGCAGGAATATGGAGCTCTCTCTCAGGGAAGTGAAGAGGTTCTTTCCGGCGCCGGAAAAGATTCTGCTGGCCGGCGATTCTGCCGGTGCATTTGCGGTGCCGACCGCAGCAGCAGATATTGCAGACACTCTCTATTCTGACTGCAGGGATATCACGCTCTTCTCGGACAGCGCGGAGCTCCTCTGCAGAGACTGGACAGCGATTGTGCGCGATGTTTGGCAGGCCCCGGAAAGGTTCTGGAAGAATCTTCGCACGGGAAACCTCGCCTGTGACTGGTACAGGGATCTTCTTGGCACGCATCAGGGGCGCTTTCGCTGCCTCTATGCGAGCTCGACTCACGATTACCTGCTCAGCACTTTCTATAATGACCTGAATCACAAGAAATACGAGGATGATACAGCTGCCCGGGAGATGTATCACCGGCAGCTCCTGCCGATGCTGAAGGAACTGCGCGAGGTGGAGCCGGGCTTTGCTTTCTTTATCAATAACTGGCGCAATCCCCTGTTCACGATGGGAATGCCGGGCACGGTCCACACTGCGGTGCGGCAGCCTTTCTATTATCAGGAACATCCGCTGGCGCCGAAGGGCACGACCATGGCGAAGTGGCTCGGGGATGCGGTGGATGGAAAAATGTATGATGTGGGGATGGAGCTGGTGCGATGACACCGGCTCCTTTTTTATGAGGCTTCTGGCATGATTGTGGGTGCCATACCCTGCCTCTGACTACAATTAAATATTGAAAAAGCCATCCTGGGACTTTGATCTTACCGTTACCTGGTATGCTCAAATATCAGGGTGCCACTTCCGAACCGAAAACCGAGAGCGGAGAAACCCGCTTAATCACTAGAGAAAGTGGCATTTCCTACCCACATAGATGCCTGAAGAGTCAAATTTGCTTGCAATGTGAGGATTATGTGATATAGTCTTCTGTATTAAACGTAATCATACAGTTGTGATTCGGCGACAGTGCTGCTTCCATTCAGCAAGGTTTCAAGGTTATTCGTTTCAGGGGTCATCAGGTTGATGAAAAAGAAAACAAAGACTATTCTCAAAACTGCTGTCATCGCGGCGGTGATCGCAGCTGCCGCAGGCGGGTTTTACGTGAAGGCGAAAAAGAACGCAGAGCCAAAGTATCAGAGCGTCCAGGTCCAAAAGGCAGACATCCGCGTGGATCACACATTCACGGGTACGGTTGCAGCGAAGGAGAAGCAGGACGTCATGTCCGCCATCTCCGGTGTGAAGATCACGGAAGTAGATGTGAAAGAGGGCGATCAGGTTAAAAAAGGCGACGTGATTGCTAAACTTGACACCAGCTCACTCGATGAGCAGATCAGGGAAAAGGGTTCCACAATCGCGCAGACAGCAGCTTCCAATGCGATGCAGATCAAGCAGGCGCAGGCAGCCTATAACCATCTCAAATCCAACATCGATGACGGCCTCGACCAGAGCATCCAGTCCGCACAGGGCAGTGTGGACTCAGCCTATGCATCTCTTCTGAGCGCACTCAGGGCATATAATAACGAGGTCAGTCTCAATAATCAGCAATTATCCCAGACAATTCTTTCTGCCATGCAGGGCGTCGATACAGCATATAACAGTCTGCGGAGCGCGGCGCTCTCCACGCAGCAGGCAAAGGATGCGCAGTCGCACGCGCGCGATAAGGCTGATGATCAGGATGTCGAGTTCGATTCCTTCGACACGGATCAGCAGATTGACACCGCAAAGATGAATGAAGCCCAGGCACAGACGGCCTACGATCAGGCGGTGACCAACTACAAGGCGGCCAAGATCAATGAAGAGAACAGCCTGACAAACCTCTATGATCAGCTCATCTCCGCGCAGAATTCCTATATTCAGGCTATTGACGGCTACAATGCAGCGGTGCGCAGCAATGATCAGCAACTGGAGAATGATCAGCTCTCGATTGAATCTGCCAAGGTCAACGCGAATGACACGACCAGCCAGTACGAACTCGAAAACCTCAAGAAACAGAAGGACAACTACGTGATCACGGCGCCGATCAGCGGCGAGGTGACGAAGCTGAACGCAAAGGTCGGCAACATCACGGATATGACCAACACGACGAGCCTTGCAACGATCACGGATTACTCCACGATGAAGGTAGATATTCAGGTTGGCGAGTACGACGCGGCAACGCTCAAGGTCGGCGACAAGGTAAAAATAACGGTCTCTGCCCTCAAAAAGGACTACGACGGCACAGTGACACATATCGACAGAGAAGCGACAGTCAGCAACGGTGTCTCTTACTTCAATGCTGAGGTCAATTTCAAGGCCGATGAGACTGTAAAAGGCGGCATGAGCGCCGTAGTTACGCTCACGGTGACAGATCTGAAGAAGGTTCCTTCCCTTCCTGCAGAGGACATCATGACAGCAGACGACGGAACGTCTTATGTCTATGTTCTCGGAAGCGATGGAAAGACCTATAACAGAAGAACCATAGATACCGGTGCAACCGACGGCACCAACACGCAGATCAACAAGGGCGTGAAGGACGGCGAGACAGTATATTATGATCCTGCCTCTGTAGTTTCTTCTTCCTCTGATAACAGTGGTTATGATGAGGGAGATGGGGAAGACGCCGGGTATGCAGAATAATGGACGTTTGCTCCTGTAAGAGAGGGATTAATAAAATCTGAGTTGTGAAGCTGAGTAATTAATTTTACCCAGATTTTGCCTGGGTATTGATGCGAGAAGTCTGCTCTTTCTGGCTTGCGGTCACTGTGCACAGCAAGTCTGCTGAATGATAAATTTTGGAGTTGTCCGGTGGGAGAAATACTGCGCATGCAGAACATCTGCAAGGACTACGTCATGGGCGACGAGGTTCAGCATGTTCTGAAGAACATAGATCTGACCGTGGATGAGGGCGAGTTCCTGGCGGTCCTTGGGCCTTCGGGTTCCGGCAAGTCCACGCTTATGAACATAATAGGATGTCTTGATGTGCCGACATCGGGCGACTACTGGCTGGACGGCCTGCACGTCGCCGACGAGGACGAGAAGACGCTGGCGAGGATCAGAAACCAGAGGATCGGGTTTATTTTCCAGTCGTTTTATCTGCTGCAGAAGCAGACGGCGTTTCAGAATGTGGAACTACCGCTCTTGTATGCCAATGCATCCGCAAAGGAGAGGAGAGAGCGGACGGAGGAGGTCCTGAAGCTCGTCGGCCTTGGTGACAAGATGGACCACTATCCTGGACAACTTTCCGGCGGCCAGCAGCAGAGGGTCGCCATCGCGAGGGCCATTGCAAATCGGCCTTCTATATTATTGGCGGATGAGCCGACGGGAGCGCTGGATCAGAGAACCGGTGCACAGGTCATGGAACTGTTCGAGAACCTCCACGAGGAAGGGAATACGATCATCATGATCACACATGATGCCAAGATTGCCTCGCATGCCTCCCGCATCGTGAAAATCCTGGACGGCTGCATTTCGGAAGGAGCGGTGGAAGATGCCTGATCAGAACATAAAAAAGAAGGGCAAAGAGCGCCGCACCAACCCTGTGAGCTCCTTCCTGCTCCTGATGGGCCAGAGCGTGAAGATGTCGCTCGAGAACGTCATGGCCAACAAGATGCGCTCGTTCCTTACCATGCTGGGTATCATGATCGGCGTGGCCTCTGTCATCGGCCTCATCACAATTGTGAGCGGCGCGACGAGCAGCATCATGTCTGATATGATGGGACTTGGCGCCAACTCCCTGCAGCTGAGTGCGCAGGGCACAGATATTCACCCGGGGCTCCTCGAAGATGACATGGACCAGCTGCGGAAGATCAAAGGTGTGACGGCGGTCTCGCCGTCTGTCTCCACGACGACGGACACTGTTTTTAATGGAGAGATTGCTGAGAATACGCTGGTTAATGGAACGGATCCGATCTATTTTAAGAGCGCGCTGGTCGAGCTCCTCAGTGGAAGGATTTTCGGGGACAGTGACAGCGACGGCAATACGAATGTGGCCGTCGTGGACAAGACCTTTGTGCAGAAGGCACTGTCGGGACATGGGAAAATCGGCACGAAGTTTCTGCTGGACGGCTACGAGTATCAGCTGATCGGGATCATGAAGCCGAAGGACTCCATGACACAGGATACATGGAACAACACGGGAACGGTCTATGTGCCTTATAAAAATGTGCTGCGCATGATGAATCAGTATTACGTTTCCGGTGCGGACATTTATTATGATTCGTCCATCGATGCCAGTGTCATCGAGCAGCAGGTCCGGAACAGGCTGGACAACATCTTTTCCCACAAAAAGGGGGCTTATTCCATTTTCAATATGCAAAGCCTGCAGCAGATGATGCAGCAGACGGAACAGACACTGAGCCTTATGCTGGGCGGCATCGCCTCGATTGCGCTTCTTGTCGGCGGCATCGGCATCATGAACATGATGCTCGTCTCGGTGACGGAGAGGACGAGGGAGATCGGTCTTCGAAAGGCCCTCGGCGCGGAGCCGTCCCGCATACAGCTCCAGTTCCTCTCGGAGTCGGTCATTCTCTCCCTCACGGGCGGCGCAATCGGCATCGTGATAGGACTCCTGATCGCCTTCATTGGCTCAAAAGCCCTGAAAACAGCCTTTCAGATCTCCTATCCGGCGATCCTGATCGGCGCGGGATTCTCGATCGCGGTCGGCGTTATTTTCGGATGGATGCCGGCGAGGAGAGCCAGCCGCCTGAACCCGATCGATGCGCTGCGGTCGGAGTGATGAGGAGCATTTGCGGCCGGAGAGAATTAATATATTGCTGACAGCCAATGGTAATAATACAGAGTCCGTGAAGACAGAACATCATAGGACGATATGCTGTTCAAGATCCGTGAATGATAAGATCCATGATGTTGTTCTGAGAAGAATAATACGAACGGATGATCGGAAGGAAAGCTGCGGACTTAAAATCACTGCGATGAAGGAGAGCGGCAGGATGAATGACACGACAATAGATGAGATCGGAATGGATACGATGAAAAGAAAAAATATGAAGAGCGGAGTACTTTCACTCTACGGGGCAGCTGCTGCCGTACTGACCGCAGGCCTTATTGTTGGGACAATTGCGGCACCGGCTGAGGTTCAGGCAGCGCCCGCCTACAATTCCAAGTACACGCAGACGATCTCCATGCAGGAACTGATGCTCCCTGCGTTGAAGAACAAGTGGAACAATGGAGATCTGCAGGCGGAGCAGATCAAACAGGCGATGCGGTTCGATCAGATGGACCAGGAAGATGTGATGAAACTGGTGTCACAGGGCGTAACGATCCCAGCCGATGGACTGAAGAAGCTCGCAGACGAGGGCATGATCACCCGCTACCTGTACAAGTTCCTCTCCGGCGAGCCCTATGAGCCTAAAGATTTCGAGGGTGTCTTTGATGCGGCGTACTACTACGGCGCCAACCCTGACCTCATGGCCGCCGGCATCCCTTATGATGAAAATACGCTCTTCCAGCACTTTCTGACCCAGGGCATGGCGCAGGGGAGAGTCGCAAGTGCAGAGTTCAATCCGCAGATCTTCCGGGCCAATTATCCGAAGATGACGAAGGATGTCGACAATGCGACGCTCTATGTGATGTACCTCATCTACGGGAAGGATGATAAGCTCGTCGCGGATCATCTGCTGAAGGGTGCGGCAAAGAACTGAAGGAATACTGCCCTTATTTTCAGACGCAGGCAGCCGATATAACCGTGTGCTGCAAGGTGAGCGTCAAAACGTTGTATATTACGAACGATCACAAGCTTGATAGGAAGCAGCAGATATGTTATTAATAGCAACATATCCGCTGCTTTTTCTTCTTGCCAAAATTGCTATCTGCGCTTATTATATGCCATATACAGGCACTGTACGCCTTTGTAGAAGGACTTTTAGTCACTTCGATGTTATATATAGCAACATTTTACGAAAATGGGGGATTGTTATGGGGATTATTGATGAGAAGCGGCTTTCTTCGCTGGTTGCGGAGAAGAGGAAAGAAAAGAAGATGACGCAGCAGGAGCTGGCGGATGCCGCCGGCATGAACCGGACGATGCTAAGTCACTTGGAGCAGGGAACTTATGTGCCTTCGCTTCAGCAGCTCAATGCACTGTGCGATGTCCTTGGACTGACTGTGAAGGACCTGGAAGAAGAGAAGGGGCACGGAGAAAATCTGGCACCAGTCTCACCGAAGAAGATTGCAGTCGCCGGCACCGGGTATGTAGGGCTCTCCATCGCGACGCTCCTCTCGCAGCATAATCCTGTGACTGCAGTGGACATCATTCCGGAGAAGGTCGACCTCATCAACAAGAGACAGTCCCCGATCCGCGATGAGTATATTGAAAACTACCTTCGCGAGAAGGACCTTGACCTGACCGCGACAACCGATGGCGCCGCGGCGTACAGGGACGCCGACTTCGTCGTTGTGGCTGCGCCGACCAACTACGATGCGCAGAAGAATTATTTTGACACCTCAGCTGTAGAGGATGTGATCCGCCTCGTTCTATCGGTGAACCAGCACGCCTATATAGTGATCAAATCCACAATTCCTGTCGGCTATACGAGGGCAGTGAGAGAGAAGTTCCACACGGACAGGCTCCTCTTCAGCCCCGAATTCCTGCGGGAGTCCAAGGCACTCTACGACAATCTCTATCCTTCCCGCATCATTGTCGGTACAGATCCTGCAGATCCCGCCTGCGTGCAGGCAGCACATGACTTCGCAGCACTCCTGCAGGAGGGCGCTGTCAAGAAAAATATCGACACCCTCTTTATGGGTTTTACGGAAGCGGAGGCAGTCAAACTCTTTGCCAATACTTACCTTGCCCTGCGCGTATCCTACTTCAATGAACTGGACACCTATGCGGAGACGAAGGGACTGAACACACGGGAGATTATCGACGGCGTCTGCCTCGACCCCCGCATCGGCACCCACTACAACAACCCCTCGTTCGGCTACGGCGGCTACTGCCTGCCCAAGGACACCAAGCAGCTCCTTGCGAACTACCAGGACGTCCCGCAGAACCTCATCCAGGCGATCGTTGAGTCCAACCGCACCCGCAAGGACTTCATTGCTGACCGCGTGCTCGAGATCGCCGGCGCCTACGGCAACTCAGAGGCTTATGCAAAGAGCCGCGAACACAAAGTCGTCATCGGCGTCTACCGCCTGACCATGAAATCGAACTCCGACAACTTCCGCCAGTCCTCCATCCAGGGCGTCATGAAGCGCATCAAGGCCAAGGGTGCCACCGTCATCATCTACGAGCCCACCCTGCAGGACGGCGACACCTTCTTCGGGAGCCTCGTCGTCAACGACCTCGCCCGCTTCAAGAAAGAGAGCCACGCCATCATCGCGAACCGCTACAGCCGCGACCTCGACGACGTGAAGGATAAGGTCTACACACGGGACCTTTTTGGGAGAGATTAAGTTGTGTGATTTTGAAAAAGCGTGAGCGAAGCCGGGAGAGGGTGTCCCCGAGTGCCTTTGCGTGCCGTCGCTGCTTAGCGAGGTCTTTTCGAGCTTAGCAGCGTGACGAGCTAAGCAAGAGCGGGAGCGTGCCGAGGGGACACCCTCTCCCGGCTGAGCGTATTCTCTTCAAAGATGCTATAATGTATCCGCTATGAAAGAACTCATCATCATCGCGGCACTGATCGCCGTCTACCTGTATATGATCATGCCCCGCCTCTTCCACAGGCCCGACATGCTGCCCATGCGCGAGAGGTTCTACGCCCACAGAGGACTCTTTGACAACGACTCTGATGCGCCGGAGAACTCCCTCGAAGCGTTCGCACGCGCCATAAAGGCCGGCTGCGGCATTGAATTTGACATCCATCTGTCTAAGGACGGCATCCCCGTCGTCTTCCATGACTTTCGTTTAAAGAGAGTGACAGGAGAAGAGGGGTGCGTCGAGGACTACACACTTGCACAGCTTCAGACCTTCCGCCTCTTTCACTCACAGCAGACCATCCCGACCCTTCAGCAGGTTCTGGACCTCGTGCACGGCCAGGTGCCGCTCCTCATCGAATACAAGACGGAGAACCTGGATGTCGACGTCTGCCCGAAGTCGGAGGAGCTCCTGTCGCGCTACCAGGGCGTCTACTGCATCGAATCCTTCAATCCTTTAGCTCTTCTCTGGTACCGCCGCAATAAACCCGGCATCGTGAGAGGACAGCTCTCGGACGGATTCTTACATTTTAGGGAATTCAGAAAACTGCACAAATTTCCGTTCTCATTTTTGTTGGAAAATCTCATGGCCAACTGTATATCCAGACCGGACTTTGTAGCTTATAATATTCGTTATAAAAATAACATTTCCAGACGGCTCTACCGGAATCTCTTCCGCGGAAAGAGCGCGGCCTGGACCATCAAAAATGGCGAGCAGCTGAAGAAAGCTGCGCGGTCTTTTGATGTTTTCATATTCGACAGCTTTGTGCCTGACAGGTTATAGGAGCCGCGGTAGTGGCGGTGCGCAGGACCGTCAGGCATAAACTGACGCAGTCAGAAATGGCTGCGGCACATAAATCTTTTTCAAGTGGCTGCCGGAGAGCGCGGTAGTGGTGCCGCCGGCGGACAAATGGAGGTTTTTACAAATGGGTAACAAGAGAGTGTACAAGTTTGAGGAAGGCAACGCCAAGATGCGTGACCTCCTCGGCGGCAAGGGCGCAAACCTCGCAGAGATGACCAATCTCGGCATGCCGGTTCCGCAGGGCTTTACGATCACGACGCAGGCCTGCACGGATTACTACAACGACGGCAAGCAGATCAACGAGGAGACCACGAAGCAGATCTTCGACGCACTTGCATGGCTTGAAGGCGTCCGCGGCAAGAAGTTCGGTGATGAGAACGATCCGCTTCTTGTATCTGTTCGTTCCGGCGCACCTGTTTCCATGCCCGGCATGATGGATACCATCCTCAACCTTGGTCTCAATGATGTCTCTGTTGTCGGCTTTGCAAAGAAGACCGGCAATCCCCGTTTTGCATACGATTCCTACAGAAGATTCATCCAGATGTTCTCCGACGTCGTAATGGGACAGCCGAAGACCCTCTTCGATGCCATCCTTGAGGGTGAGAAGGCAAAGCACGGCTATAAGTTCGATACAGAGCTTAAGGCCGAGGATCTGCAGAACGTCATTGCACAGTATAAAGAGCTGTACAAGAAGCAGCAGGGCGAGGAATTCCCTCAGGATCCCAAGGTTCAGCTGATGGAGGCGATCAAGGCCGTATTCAGATCCTGGGACAATCCGAGAGCTAATTCCTACAGAAGAATGTACGACATCCCTTACGAGCTGGGTACCGCTGTCAACGTACAGTCCATGGTATTCGGCAACATGGGTGACACATCCGGCACAGGCGTTGCCTTCACACGTAACCCTGCAACCGGCGCCAAGGGTATTTTCGGTGAGTACCTGATCAATGCACAGGGCGAGGATGTCGTTGCCGGCATCCGCACACCTCAGCCGATCACAAAGCTCGCTGAGGACCTTCCTGAGTGCTACGAGCAGTTCATGAAGCTCGCCAAGGGTCTCGAGGATCACTACAGAGACATGCAGGATATGGAGTTCACCATTGAGGAGGGACATCTGTATTTCCTGCAGACAAGAAACGGCAAGAGAACAGCTCAGGCTGCCATTCAGATCGCCTGCGATCTCGTAGATGAGGGCAAGATCACTCCTGAGGAGGCCGTTTGCAGAATCGAGCCTCAGTCTCTCGATCAGATGCTTCACCCTGGATTTGACCAGACTAAGCTCAAGCTCGCCAAGGAGATCGGCCAGGCTCTTCCTGCATCTCCGGGAGCTGCATGCGGACGCGTTTATTTCAACGCTGAGGATGCTGTTGCTGCACATGCTGCAGGCAACCGCGTCATCCTTGTCCGCCAGGAAACATCCCCTGAGGATATCGATGGTATGCACGCCGCTGAAGGCGTTCTGACCATGAGAGGCGGCATGACTTCTCACGCAGCCGTTGTTGCACGTGGTATGGGCACTTGCTGCGTATCTGGCTGCGGCGACATGAAGGTCAACGAGGAGAAGAAGCTCTTCGAGCTCGGCGGCGAGGAGATCCACGAGGGCGACTACATCTCTCTCGATGGCTCCACAGGTAAGATTTACCTCGGAGAGATCCCGACTGTTGAAGCTACCATCACCGGCAACTTCCAGAGAATCATGGACTGGGCTGATCAGCTCAGAGTCCTCGATGTAAGAACCAACGCAGATACACCGGCAGATGCGGCCAACGCCGTAAGACTTGGCGCTCAGGGCATCGGTCTTTGCAGAACTGAGCACATGTTCTTCAACCCTGACCGTATCCCGAAGATCAGAAAGATGATCCTCTCTGATACAACAGAGGAGAGAGAGGCAGCTCTCGATGAGCTGATTCCTTTCCAGAAGGGCGATTTCAAGGGAATCTACAAGGCAATGGAGGGCCGTCCGGTCACCATCCGCTTCCTGGATCCGCCGCTGCATGAGTTCGTTCCCAACACAAAGCCCGAGATCGAGGCTATGGCCAAGGAGATGGGTCTTACTGTTGAGGAAGTACAGAGAAGATGCGATGACCTGAAGGAGTTCAACCCCATGATGGGTCACAGAGGATGCAGACTCTCCGTCACATTCCCTGAGATCGCAAGAATGCAGACCAGAGCCGTCATCGAGGCAGCTATTGAGGTCAACGAGGAAGAGGGCTATCACATTGAGCCTGAAATCATGGTTCCTCTTGTAGGCGACGTGAAGGAGCTCAAGTTCGTCAAGAACCAGATCGTTACAACGGCTGAGAAGGTAAAGAAGGAGCGCGGCTCCGATCTTGTTTACCACATCGGCACAATGATCGAGATTCCTCGTGCAGCTCTTCTGGCTGACCAGATCGCTGAGGAGGCAGAGTTCTTCTCCTTCGGAACAAACGATCTGACACAGATGACATTCGGCTTCTCCCGTGACGATGCAGGCAAGTTCCTGTCTGACTACTACAAGAGCAAGATTTACGAGCAGGATCCTTTCGCTCACCTCGATCAGAACGGCGTAGGCCAGCTGATCAAGATCGCTGTAGAGAAGGGCAAGAAGACCCGTCCCGACATCCATCTCGGCATCTGCGGCGAGCACGGCGGTGATCCGGCTTCCATCGAGTTCTGCAACAGAGTAGGTCTCAACTACGTCTCCTGCTCACCGTTCAGAGTTCCGATTGCAAGACTGGCTGCTGCACAGGCTGCTGTTAAGGATGGCAACGCAAGACCGCTGAAGAAGGCCTGATCGTCTCTCATCATGCTGTCGTGACTGCCGTCACTGATACAGACAACTGAACATTCAGAGCAATAAATGCCCGCCCTTTTCCTGAAAATTGGAGAGGGGCGGGCGCTTTGTTTTCAATTGCGGGAGAGGATATAATAGCGGCAGGTACTGAATTGGAAAATTGTCGTTGACACATTACTTCCTGATCGCAGCACCGAAGCTGGCACATTTGGCAATACCCCATCACGGATTTTGCCTCAGCAATGTATGGGGCTGAGATGGTGAATAAGAAAAAGAGAGGAGAAAGTTTGAAAATGACGCCGATGCGTCATTTTCAAACAGCAGCATCGGTGCTGACGCACCGGCTGCCGCGTTCGGCGAAACCGCCTGCGCGGATTTCGCCTCAGCGAGGAATAAGTTTGAAAATGACGCCGATGCGTCATTTTCAAACAGCAGCATCGGTGCTGACGCACCGGCTGCCGCATTCGGCGAAACCGCCTGCGCGGATTTCGCCTCAGCGAGGAGGAATCATGATTCAGATCGAAACAATCACATTAGATGACAAGAAGGTTCAGGGAACTATCGTAAAGGCACCGGGCGGAGAGGGACATCCGAACATGATCCTGATCCAGGGGGATCTCGGCTACCTGATGTGCGGCTATCTGAATCTTGCAGCAGCGGAGAAGTTCGGCGACGCCGCGGTGCTGGTCGGCGGCGCAGACTTTGATGCAGTGCTGTCCAACCCGATTAAGGGAATGACAACAAAGGCGGCCGAGCTCGGCGTCAAAGAGGGCATGAGCGGGAGAGAGGCCGCAAAGTGCCTCTGCAGGTAATCGGGAATAAATGCTGACAGCTAACGAGATGCCTACCCGGAGCAGTGCAGTGGCAAAGCGTGCCCGCTGCATGGTTAGTCGGGAATTAGGGCTGTCAGCAGAATATGGGATATGAGCATCTTTTTAACCCCTGTGAAGACGGTCCGGGGGCAATTCGGGGAGTAATCGGAATGGAAGAGTACAGGATAAGTGTGCGCGCAGCGCATCCGCTGGCCTTTTTGCTCGCGGCAGCAGCCAGTTACATACTGGGATACTGGTACATATCCATCATCCTGTTCAGCAGAACGGACTGGATCGACACCGGATCGCCGGCGGTCCAACCGTTCCTGTTCACCGTTTTCTACATAGCCTTTGTCAACGTATTCACTATAGCCGTGAAGGGAAAGAGCACCTGGAAGCGCGAATCGACGATCTGGGGGATCCTACTCTTTCTGCAGGCGCTGGCCTTTGCTGTGCAGGGCATGCACGCTTTTCCTATAGATCTCTTCCAGTTCCTCCTCTGGCACGTGACAGCGGTCTATTACGCGGCCATCACCGCAGGACTTCTGACAGCGGGCAGGACTGGTGCAATGATCTGGCTCGATCTCCTGCACATGTTCATCACGGTGCCTTTTTCCAACATCCTTCTGAGATGGAAATCGATCTTTAGCGGCATTTCATTGCTGGCCCACGGCAGATTCAAAGGCACAGGGAAAAAACGAATCGCCATCATTATATGGAGTATCCTGGCAGCCATTTTTCTGGGTATGTACGCAAGCTCGCAGCTGGCAGCGGCGGATCCCCGCTTCGCAGGGTTCAGCGGAGCTTTCGGCCGGGCGTTTGGCAGCTTTTTCAGGACATTGGCGAGGCAGAACTGGCTGGAGCGCTTCCTCTGCTCAATTCCATTTGGCTGGTATCTTTTCGCGGTCACAGCGGGCGCCCTCTGCACGCCGGATCCGGAGATGAATGAGGTCTTATTCCGCTGCCGGATGGTGCCGTTTCGCCGTCTGCCGAAGATCACGGCATTCATCGTCATGGGCGCTCTGTCTGTGATGTATGCCGTTTTCCTCGTTCTGCAGGGCGCAGATTTCTTTGAGATGATCAAGTGGAAGAGCATGCTCACGCCGCTCCTTCCTCTTCCTTTCCAGAGCATGCAGCAGACACATATTCTCACTGCAGCGGATGCGTCGTTCACTGCTGTAAACGGCTTCTGGGAACTGTGCCGGGTCTGGTGCCTCAATATGTTCGTCCTTGCGGCCCTCGCCTTCTTCCTGAACACCGAAAATGGAAGGGAGAAGAATCCTATGCGGCGGCGGGGATGGGTGCGGCGGCTGAGTGTTATTTTCATGATGATGACGATCGCATTCGCTGTGGTGGCGCTCTTCAAGGTCCTGCTCTATATCTGTCTGTATGGCCTCACAATCCGGCGGATCCTGGCCCTTTGGTATGTACTGGTACTGCTGGCGGTGGGCGTCATGGCGCTCGTGCGGCTTTTTGTGCGCTTCCACGGCGTGCGCGCGGCACTTCTCACCGCGGCGTTGAGCTTCACCGTTCTGATGCAGTTCAACCTTGAGGGTGCAGCTCTCGATGTGCAGGCGCAGGCGGTGGACGAGGGAGCGTCACACGCGATCGAGGACGACGACGGTCCTTATGATGACAATAGCGGCCTTTCGGAAGAGAATTCCGGTTCTGTACAGAATAGCGTCTCAGAACAGAATAGCAATTCCTCAATGAAATCATCTTTTTCTTCTGACGGCAGCGGGAATCAGGCCGCTGGAGCCAATACTGACGATTATGATGATCAGGATGGCGACGTGACCTACCCTGGCGAGGAGGCTGACCATTACACGGAAGCGGGCTTCGAACAGGATGCGCAGCAGATCGATATCGGTTACGGCGTTGTCGCAAATGTTGTCGCCGGTGATCTGAACGGCGGGCAGAGCAAGGGTAACGCTGGGAATTCTTTGGGTGGAAAATGGTCCTACAAGATGGACTATAATGCAAAAGGTGAGGATTACATCACCTTTTCCGGCGATTCGTCCCGCGAGATCCGTCTGATTTATTACAAGGATTCTCAGAACGGGAAGTGTGCGATTTATGCGCTGGAGGAGGCTCCTTCCGGAAACGATTTCTTCAGCACAGCTGCGATCAGCAACATGTACGCCTACGAGTATGACACGGGCAGGGTCGTCGCCGGCGGTCAGAAGGACTGGGGAGATGCCGGAAACAAGGCGTTCCGGGAGATCACGGAGAATTAGCTGTATTCTGGATATCAGAACAAGGCAGCGCGATGGATGATGGCATTCATCAATCTGAGCGCTGCCTTGTTGATGCTGTGACATCTGTATGCTGCTCTGGCAGCATGATGACTGTAATAAAGAGGATTCCAATGCATCATGGACTATAAGAAGCGCACAATCGGATGGTTTTTCCGGCAGCAGAAGAAGAATCTGGCCGTCGTGACGGTGACCGGCATTCTCTACAACGTCGGTCTCGGCGCAGGCCCCTGGTTTGAAGGACAGATGGTCCAGTATCTGTTGGATATCATGGGCGGGCGCCGCACTGCTGTGGAAATGATCAGACTTGCACTTTGCTACCTGGTGACAATCCTGATCGTGCAGGGGAGCCGCTTTCTGAAGCGCCTGTATGTGCGCAAATTCGCCAACGAGACCGGCAGGTCCATGAAGGAGCTCATTTATCATTCCATCGTGCGCCTGTCTGTGTGGGAAGCGCAGGATGCCGGCAGGGGCGAGCTGATGACGAGAGCCATCCAGGATGCGGACGAGTGTGCGGAAGGCATGCGCAAGTTCACAACAGAGGTATTCGATACCGGCGTCGCTCTGTGTGTGTACATTGTGATGCTCTTTGTCTATGACTGGCACATTGCCGTCATGGCCCTGCTCGCACCGCCCATCGCGTATTACATCGCCCACCGCCTGGGCAGCATCGTGGCTGCAGCATCCCGCGAGGCAAAAAAGAGCACTGGCAGGCTCAATGAAGCAACAATGGATCTCATCAGCAACGTCCTGACCTATCGCGTGTACGGAGAGGAATCCGTGCAGCGCGGCAGATATGAGGCCAGTCTCACCGATTACGAGAACCATCAGATCCGCTCTCAGATTCTTGAAGGATCCCTTCAGCCGCTGTACATGGCAGTTTCCATGGCGGGCGCCCTGCCCATCCTTTATTACGGCAGCAGGAATGTTCTTGGCATAGGTTTTCGCACGTGGGACATCGCGGCCCTCTCCACAGTGCTCGCTGTCTACGTGAAGCTCTCGAAGAAATCTTCCACCGCGGCCAAGCTGTTCAATGCCGTGCAGAAGGCGCGCGTCTCCTGGCAGAGGATCCGTCCGTATGTTGAAAATATTGATACCCCGGCAAAGCTTCCGGAAGGAGAGAGAAAAGTCTGTCCGCCTCCCCACATCCTTTGCGTATCAGACGTCTCTTTCAGCTATCCGGACGGCCCGGAAATCCTTCATCACATCAGTTTCACCGCAAAGTCGGGAGAAATCATCGGCATCACCGGTATGGTGGCCAGCGGCAAGTCCACGCTCGGAAGACTCCTTCTCGAGGAATATCCGCACAGCGGGAGCATCACACTTGACGGGAAACCTTTGGCTTCGAACGATGCGGACCACCGCATTCTGTATCAGGGCCACAACCCGGAGCTCCTCACAATGAGCATCGCGGACAATGTCGCAATGGAAGAGAGCAGAAGCGATTCGGCGCGCACAGCGCGGATCGATCTCGCCCTGCAGCAGGCCCATATTGACGGCGAGGTGCGCACATTTGCAGACGGCCGCGATACGCTCACCGGACGCCACGGACAGAGGCTCTCCGGCGGCCAGCAGGCGAGGATTGCCCTGGCCAGAGTCCTGTACCACAAAGGTCCCGTACTGGTGCTCGATGACCCGTTCTCGGCAGTTGATATGCGGACGGAGGACGGTATTTTCAAGACCCTCAGAGAGCAGTACAGCGACAGAATCATTCTCCTGATCTCCCACAGACTCTCTCTCTTCCCTGTGATGGATCATGTGCTCTGGCTCGAGAACGGGACAGCTCGCCTGTCCACGCATGAGGAACTCCTGCGCACATGTCCCGTCTATGCCGATCTGTATGCAAAACAGACCGCCAGGGCGATTGATCTGGATGAAGCCGGCGGATTGGAAAAGGAGAAGGGTGGAGAGAGAACTGCAGCAGCGGATAAGGAAAAGACAGCAAGTGACGGCGCTGACTCTGTTTCGAAAGAGGAGAAGGGAACGGAAGGCGCGAAGGCGGACGCAGAGAAGGGGGACAGATCATGAAGCATGTACGAGCGGCAGTTGTCCGGACCATCAGACACCACATTGTGCTGAGTATCTCCCTTGCCGTCATGATTATTCTCTCTGTCGCTCTGGGCCTTCTTCCGCCTCTTGTGCTCGGCAAAGGCGTGGACAGACTGGGAAGATCTCTTCCGATGGGCGCTGCGCTGATCACCATGTACTACCTCTTTACGGCAGCAGGCGGCATTGCGGAGTCCGCGCGGGAAGTGCTGATCACTGTTTTCGGGCAGAAGCTCACGCATGAGATGCGCGGCATCATGGCAGACAAGCTGAGGCGCCTTCCTGCGCAGTACTATGTGCGCACGGACCCGGGCGTCACGGATTCGCGCTTTGTTAACGATGTGGACAGTGTGGAGACGCTCTTTTCGTCAGGGCTCATCAGCATGATCTCGGATCTTGCGGGGGTCGTCGGTATTCTCGCCGTCATCTGGACGAAGAGCCGGGGACTCTTTGTGATCCTGCTGATCGTATCGCCGATTCTCTTTGCTTTTACAAGGCATGCGCAGAAGAGCCTTCTGAAGGCAAAAGTGGCAGGGAGCACCGCCATCGCAGACGCCAATGCCGTCATCCCCGAGACCATTGAAAATATCCGCTCCCTCCACGTCTTTGGCGCAGAGAATTTCATGGAGAGAAGATATGACAGGAGCATTCAGAGGAGCTTTGAGGCAAACGAGCGGACGAACTTCTACGACGCAGTGTATTCTCCTGTGATCATCACCTCCGGGAGCGCCGTGATCGCTGTCATGATGATTCTCTCCGGGCAGGGTGCGGCCTTCCAGAGTCTTTTCGGCATGAGTGCGGGCACGGCTGTGGCCGTGATCGCTTATGTGAGCAAAATTTTCACGCCTCTTGAGAGCATCGGCATGGAGATTCAGGATCTGCAGACGGCAGCTGCCGGCGTGCACAGGATAGAGGAGTTCATGCGGGAAGAGGAGACGGGGGATTCTTCGCAGCAGGCGGAGACGTCCGGTGAAACCAATCACGAGATATTGTCTGATCAGGGTACTGCACAGTCCGCGGATATAGTACAAAGTCATGCGGTCGCCGGCCTTGATGAATATATTTCCGGCAGCGGGCAGGAACACGACGGATTCGCCCAAAGGCATGAAGAAAACATCACATTCGAAGAAATACCTGCAGTTGCCTTTGCCCATGTGAACTTTGCCTATCCGGGTGATCATGAGCGGTCAATTCTGCGTGATTTCTCCATGCAGGTGCGGCAGGGTGAGCATGTCATGATTGTGGGCAGAACCGGCGCCGGAAAGAGTACGGTTTTGAAGCTCATTATGGGCCTGTACAGGCCGGATGGCGGGGAAGTTCTTGTGTGCGGCAGACCCGCTGTGACTGTGCAGGAAGAGGAGAGAAGAAAGATATTCGGCTATGTGGAGCAGCAATTCGTGCCTGTCGCAGGGACCGTGCTGGAGCAGATCAGCCTTGGAGACCCCAGAGTTTCCCGGGAGGATGCTGAGACAGCGCTCAGAACGGTCGGCCTGTTCGATGTTGTGAAAAAGCTCCCTGAAGGGCTGGATACTGTCTATGAGAGGAGTCTCTTCTCACAGGGCCAACAGCAGCTGCTGTCCATTGCGCGGGCGATTGCGCTTAGACCCTCCATTCTTCTGCTGGACGAGATCACAGCTAATCTCGACGCCGACACGGAGGCGGCACTCATGGAGGCACTGCGCCGCGCCGGAAAGGATCGCACGGTGATCTCCATCTCGCACAGAATCTATGAGGAGAATGGAAGCAGACGGATTGAAATTGGATAGGAACGGCCTGCAGACAGAATAATTGTATCCAAATGAAAAAGAGGACGGAGTGTCTATGACACTCTGTCCTCTCTGCATTTTAATCCGCGTATTCAGCTTCATACCAGATCTCATGCGACGAACTTCAGTCCGTACATGACCTGCATTACCTTCTGGATCTCGCCAATCATCGCTCTGCAGGCCTCCGACTCCGTGGCAAAGTGGAGAAGTCCGACCTTCTGTCTGTGGTCTGAGAAGAAGACATCGAAACCGTTGGCTGCCTTCTCCATGCAGATACGCGCGTTCCTGGCGCCCTTCAGGTTATAGATCCTTGAGGGCACGAGATGTGCCTTCAGAAATTCCTTCAGCTCATTTCTGTTCCTGACATCAGCAGTCATCACTGCACCTCCTGTATAAGTGAAACCCTATCAAGTAGTTTTAATAACTATGTATACAGTAGCACATATGATGAGTAAGTGCAACCGGTAATTGTGATTAGCTGCAGGATTGATCATGCCTCTTGCAATATTTCATTCAGAAATGGCTGACCTGAGGAACCGCGCAGGAACGCAGAGGAAGAGGATGAAGAACTAAATAAAAACGCCTGTCCGCGGCACATCAGGGAGCAGCAGACAGGCGTCTTCATTGGAGGGGGTTATGAAACAATGGTTTGTGTTAGGATTGCCCCCGATGATGAACGTCACCGGGGGCTCTTTATGCGCTTAACGTATTCTCTTGCAGGGGGATAAGACGCCAGAGGCGCAAAAAGAAGGAAAAAGTTTATTCATACAACGGTATTGCCGATTAACCTTGCGGACATCGCCACCGATGTATGCATATCCGTGTGTCTCGGAGAAGCTCCGGAAAAATCGGAAATCTTCCTCAAGGCGACTGTACTATAGCAAACGGATGTTTTAATTGCAAGGAAAATACTTCGATTTTGAAAGTTTTTTTGAAATAGATTTCAAGAAAATTACAAAGGCAGGGATGCAGATTAAAAAAGAGAGGCTTTGTGATATAAAAGTGATTGCCTGCCGGGGCATCATTCCTGCGCGAACGGCGCCATATCTGCATAAAAAGGGAACGCATCTGCAGATCACAGATACGTTCCCAATATTCTGATCCTTATTTTCAGATTAAAGAATCCGATCAGAATCTCACATAATGTGAACTCGGACGGAAGAGGTTGTCTCTCGAGATTTCTGCGAGAGAGGATACGCCGCACATCTTCATCGTGTCGGCGAGCTCCTTGCCGAGCTTCTCAGTATAGAGCTTCACGCCGTCCGCAGCGCCTCCGTATACAGCGGTCACATAAGGCCTTGCGATGAGAACGGCATCTGCACCGAGCGCGAGAGCCTTGAAAATATCGACGCCGCTGCGGATTCCGCCGTCCACAAGGATCATCATGTCCCTGCCGACTGCATCGACAATGTCCTCCAACACCTCTGCTGTTGAGGGTGTCTGGTCCTGTACACGGCCGCCATGGTTGCTGACGACGATGGCAGAGGCACCTGCTTCCTTGGCATCCAGTGCGCCTTTAACGGTCATAATGCCCTTTACGATGAAGGGCTTGCCGGTCTTCGAGATGACGTCTCGCAGCTCAAGAACGGTCTTGGAGCCTGCCGGCGGTGTGAGGCCCTGCAGGAACGGAAGGCCTGCCGCATCCACATCCATGGCAACGGCGATTGAGCCGGATGCCTTCACCAGAGCGAACTTGTCGGCCAGGGTGTTCACATCCCAGGGCTTAACGGTCGGAATGCCGATGCCGCCTGCTGCCTGTACAGCCTTTGTGGCTGCCTTCATGACTTCAGGGTTGGTTCCGTCGCCTGTGAACGCACAAATTCCGGCTTCTTTGCACGCGTTGACAAGGATGTCATTGTAGGAGATGTCGTTGAGCTTGTCTCCGTAGTGGAGATTCACGGCGCCGACAGGACCTGCAAAGATGGGATAGCGCATCTTCAGGCCGAAGAAGTCAAAAGATGTGTCCGGTCTCTTGTTCTCCGCAATTGTATTCATGTTGACGCGGATTTTCTGCCAGGCATCATAGTTGCGGATGGCGACGTCGCCCACACCCTTGGCGCCGGGACCCGGCACCTGGTTTCCGCAGGCCCTGCCGTTGCAGACAGGACAGGCCTTGCAGTGCGGCCCCATATTGTTCCGCGCATTCTCCAGCAGCTCATTATACGTCATGATTTGTAACCTCCTCCAAATTCTTCGTATTGAAAATACGAATTCTTTATTTATTATAGCATCATCATTTGTTACAGCATCATAACTCCGACCGGTTCTGCTGAAAATGCGGTCACACCCGGGGCATCTCTGCCCTCACCAGGCCATACGCTTTTTAACAAAAATAATGCTTGCATTTCTGCTCATATGCAAGTATTATACGAGTTAGATGTTAGCACTCAAGTTGAGTGAGTGCTAACAACCGAAAAGATTATTAAAGAACCAGGAGGAATTCGAATATGAAGTTAGTACCGCTTGAAGACAGAGTTGTATTAAAGCAGCTGGCAGCTGAGACCACAACAGCTTCCGGAATCGTAATCCCCGGCAAGGAAAAGGAGAAGCCCCAGCAGGCAGAAGTCATCGCGGTTGGTCCCGGAAAGACAACGGATGACGGCAAGAAGGTTCCGATGGAAGTCAAGGTCGGCGATAAGGTCGTATTTTCAAAGTACAGCGGAACAGAGGTTAAGCTCTCCGAGGATGAGGAGTACGTCATCGTACGTCAGTCCGATATTCTCGCTGTTATTTCTGATTAAGGCAAAAGGGATCTGAGAGCGGAGCGGTCCGCAGGCAAGATGCCGGTTGATCCCGGGTTCTTATTTTCAATAGGTAATAGTTTTCGGAGGTTTTGAACAATGGCTAAGGATTTAAAGATGGGCACAGATGCCAGAGTTGCACTCGCAGAGGGCGTCAACAAGCTGGCGGATACAGTAAAGATTACACTTGGACCTAAGGGCAGAAACGTTGTTCTCGACAAGAGCTACGGCGCTCCCACCATTACAAACGATGGTGTTACAATCGCCAAGGAAATCGAGCTGAAGGATGAGTTCGAGAATATGGGCGCTCAGCTGATCAGAGAGGCTGCCAGCAAGACGAACGATGTAGCCGGTGATGGCACAACAACCGCTACTGTTCTGGCGCAGGCCATGATCAACGAAGGCATGAAGAACCTGGCAGCAGGTGCTAACCCGATTGTTCTGCGTAAGGGCATGAAGAAGGCAACTGATGCAGCCGTTGAGGCCATCAAGAAGATGTCCACAAAGGTTAAGGGCAAGACTGATATCGAGAAGGTTGCCACGATTTCTTCCGGCGACGCTGAGGTCGGCAAGATGATCGCTGATGCCATGGAGAAGGTTTCCAAGGATGGTGTCATCACGATCGAGGAGTCCAAGACGATGCAGACCGAGCTCGACCTCGTTGAAGGTATGCAGTTCGACAGAGGCTACATCAGCGCTTATATGTGCAACGACACAGAGAAGATGGTAGCTAATCTCGAGGATCCCTACATTCTGATTACAGATAAGAAGATCTCCAACATTCAGGATATTCTTCCTCTTCTTGAGCAGATCGTAAAGATGGGCGCTAAGCTCCTGATCATCGCTGAGGATGTTGAGGGCGAGGCTCTGACAACTCTTATTGTCAACAAGCTCCGTGGAACATTCGATGTTGTTGCTGTCAAGGCTCCTGGCTACGGCGACAGAAGAAAGGCTATGCTCGAGGATATCGCCGTTCTGACAGGCGGCCAGGTCATCAGCTCCGATGTTGGTCTTGAGCTGAAGGACGCCACTGTTGATATGCTCGGCCGCGCAAAGAGCGTAAAGGTTGACAAGGAGAACACGACTATCGTTGACGGCCTTGGCGACAAGACAGCTCTGAAGAACAGAGTTGAGCAGATCAAGAGACAGATCGAGGACACAAAGTCCGACTTCGACCGCGAGAAGCTTCAGGAGAGACTGGCTAAGCTCGCAGGCGGCGTAGGCGTCATCAGAGTCGGCGCAGCTACCGAGACAGAGATGAAGGAAGCCAAGTACAGAATGGAGGATGCGCTCAATGCCACAAAGGCAGCAGTAGAAGAGGGCGTTATCTTCGGCGGCGGTTCTGCTTACATTCACGCACAGAAGGAAGTTCAGGAAGCCGTTAAGGATCTGACCGGTGATGAGAAGACCGGTGCAAAGATCGTTCTGAAGGCTCTTGAGGCTCCTCTGTACAACATCGCTGAGAATGCAGGCCTCGACGGCTCCGTCATCGTCAACAAGGTGAAGGAGAGCAAGGTCGGCATCGGCTTCGATGCTTATACAGAGCAGTACGTCGACATGATGGAAGACGGTGTTCTGGATCCTGTAAAGGTGACAAGATCTGCACTGCAGAACGCTACATCTGTTGCCAGCACATTCCTGACAACTGAGGCAGCTGTCGCCAACATCAAGGAGCCTGCTCCGGCAGCTCCGGCTGCACCGCAGGGCGGCATGTATTGATCTGAGAGAAATCGGTCAGATCAATACCGGATTTCCGGACAACAAGTTCATAGTTCCAGATACTACAGAAAAGAGGAGACGGGAAGCCGCCTCCTCTTTTTTATGACAGTTATACGGATATTTATAACTCCAATGCATATGAGGGTGATTTGAAATGGGGAGAAGAAAAGATACTTCTTGTCAGTACCTCAGCTTCAGCCTCGAGAGCTCTACCTCCTCCATCGTTCCTACGATCTGCTCCTGAAGCCTGGCACGCCATTTTTCACTCTTCACCTCGTGCAGCGTCTGTGCAGCAACGTATGAGATATATTCCATTTCGGTGGTACCATTCAGAAAAGAACTCTTTGTCGCGAAGAACCTGCTGTCCCTCTGGTCTTGCTTTACAGCTGCACGCCCGCGAACTGCGCATTATAGAGCTGTGCATAGAAGCCGCCCTTTGCCATGAGGCCGTCGTGCGTGCCCTGCTCGATGATCTTACCATCCTTCATTACCAGGATGATATCGGCGCTCCTGATGGTGGAGAGGCGGTGCGCCACGACGAAGCTCGTGCGGCCCTTCATGAGCTTGTCAAACGCATTCTGGATCTGCATCTCGGTGCGCGTATCGATGCTGGAGGTTGCCTCATCCAGAATGAGCATGGGCGGCAGGCACAGCATGACGCGTGTGATGCAAAGGAGCTGTCGCTGGCCCTGAGAGAGGGAGTCGTTGCCGATCACAGTATCGAGTCCTTTAGGGAGCCTTCGGATAAAGCCCCAGCTGTGTGCCTCTTTGGCTGCATTGATGATCTCCTCATCTGTGGCATCGGGCTTTCCAAAAACGATATTCTCGCGCACCGTGCCGCTCTTTAACCACGTATCCTGCAGCACCATGCCGTAGCTGCGGCGCAGAGAGTGTCTGGAAACATCATAGATGCTGTGTCCGTCCACATCGATCGTGCCACCGTCCGCGTCATAGAAGCGCATGAGCAGATTGATGAACGTCGTCTTGCCGCAGCCCGTGGGCCCAACGATGGCCACCTTCGTGCCGGGCTCTGCCGTCACCTTGAAGTGTTCAATGAGGGGCTTTTTCTTGTCATATGAGAAGGCGAGGTCCTTGATCTCAACCTTTCCCTCTGCCGCCGGCAGCTCCTGCGCGGGATCCGCTGACTGGGGCTTCGCCTCAATGAGCGCGATAATACGTGCGGCGCAGGAGAGCGCATTCTGCAGCTCCGTGATGACGCTGCTGATGTCGTTGAACGGCTTCATGTACTGGTTCGCGTAGGAGAGCAGCACAGAGAGACCGCCGACGGTCAGACGCCCGGACAGAATGTGCATGGCACCGATCAGCGTAACGAAAGCGTAGATGACGCTGTTGACGGCACGCGTGGAAGGATTCGTGAGGCTCGAGAAGAAGACGGCCCTCCATGAATATTCCTGCAGTTCCTGATTGATCTCCTCAAAGCGCTCAGAGGCGCGCGCTCCGTAGCCGAAGGCCTTGACGACCTTCTCATTTCCGATCATCTCTTCGATCAGGGCGGTCTGACGGCCTCTCGCCTGCGTCTGTTTTCCGAACATCTTATAGCTTCTTGTGGAGATGAACTTCGCTACAAGGAAGCTCACAGGTGTCATGACGAGGACGAAGAGCGTTATGACGACACTCTTACTGAACATGAAAACAAGTGTCACCGCGATGGTCACGACACCGGAGAAGAGCTGTGTGAAGCCAAGAAGCAGGCCGTCGGAGAGCTGGTCCGCATCCGCGATGACGCGGCCCACAATGTCGCCCGTCTGGTGCGCGTCGAGCCAGGAGAGGGGAAGAACCTGAATCTGGCGGATCGCTCTCGAGCGGATATCCCGGACTACGCGGTAGGTCAGGCGGTTGTTGATGATGTTCATCACCCATGTCGCAAGAGAAGAAATCACAACAAGGAGCATGATCTGAGCACCGTAATAGCGGATGATGCCAAAGTCCACTTTCCCCTTCCCGACAATGCCGTCGATGGCATCGCCGAAGAGAATCGGCACATAGAGCTGCAGCACGACGGTCACTGCCGCAAGGATCAGCGACAACAGCAGCAGAATTTTGTATCTGCCGATGAACTTCATTACCTTTTTGAGGGTGTCGAGGCTTCCTGCCTGATCTCCCTTCATGAGGATTTCGCTCTCTCCGGCATTCTGCGTGTCTGCAGAATTGGATTTTGCGTCAGAATTGCTGTTTTGTTTCATTTTATTCCTGCTCTCATCTGTCTTCATGCCAGCACCTCCTTTCCATTCGAAAGCACAGACTTTTGGCCGCTCTGTGTACCATGTATCCCGCCGGAGATTCCGGCACTGTCGTTCTTATTGTCGGAGGTTGGCCGCTTCTCCGGAAACTGTGAGTAGAAGATTTCCTGATAAACCTCGTTGGAGCGAAGGAGTTCCTCGTGCGTGCCTGCACCTGCGATTCGGCCATCTGCCATCACGAGAATGAGGTCGGCCGTCATGATGCTGGATGCTCTCTGCGACACAATGAAAACAGTCATGGGATCGTCAGGCCGATCCGCTGATAAGCCGCGGATAGCCTTCCGGAGTGCTGCATCGGTTGCAAAATCCAGTGCACTCGACGAGTCGTCCATGATGAGGATCTCAGGATTCCGGACGAGTGCTCTGGCAATCGTAAGGCGCTGCTTCTGGCCGCCGGAGAGGTTCTTCCCGTTCTGCTCGACCATGTAGTCGAGGCGGCCTTCCTTCTTGTCGACAACTTCCTTCGCCTGGGAGACAGCGAGGGCCTTCTCAATTTCCCCGTCGGTGGCGTTCTCATTGCCCCACTTCATGTTGTCGCGGATGGTGCCCTCAAAGAGGACGGCCTTCTGCGGCACTACGCCGATGCGGTTTCGCAGGATGTCTTCCGGATAATCGCGCACGTCTCTGCCCGCGAGGCTGACCTTTCCGGACGTTGCATCGTAGAACCTTGGAATGAGATTGACAAGTGTGGACTTGCCGGCGCCTGTTCCGCCGATAATGCCCACGGTCTGGCCCTTCTTAACGGAGAAGGTGAGGTCAGAGACACTCTCTGCGCCCGCGCCTTCATAGCGGAAGGAGACGTGGTCGAACTGCACCTCGGGATCACTAGCTGCGGTTTCGGTCATATTTTCAGAAAGAGAGGTGCTGTGCACTGCCGGCAGGCTCTCGGGATAGGTCTGGCCGCTCTTGATGTCGAGGACGGCGGCCACGCGATCTGCGCAGGCGAGTGCCTTGTTGATGGTGATGATGAGGGAGGCGAGCTTGATGAGCTCTACGATCATCTGTGCCATATAGTTGTAGAGGGCGACGACGCTGCCCTGGCCGATGTGGCCGATGTTCACACAGATGGCGCCCTGCTGAATGAGGATGATCGTCGCGGCATTGATCAGAAAGTAAGTTGCGGGGTTCATGAGTGCGGAGATGCGGCCGACGAACTCGTTCATGCGGGTGAGCTGTTCGTTTTTGTCGTCAAAGGCCTTCACTTCATCGTCCTCGCGGCAGAAGGCGCGGATGACGCGCACGCCCGTCAGATTCTCTCTTGTTGCGCCGGTCACCTGGTCGAGGCCAGCCTGTACTTTTCTGTACATGGGGATCGTGATGATCATGATGCCATACACAACAACTGCAAGAATCGGGATGGCGACGACGAAAACCATGGCGCAGCGGACATTGATCGTAAAGGCCATAATCATGGAGCCGAAGACGATGAAGGGGCTGCGCAGGAGGAGCCGCAGGCCCATGTTGAGGCCGTTCTGCACCTGCTGCACATCGGAGGTCATGCGGGTGATCAGCGTGCTCGTGCCAAGCGTGTCGAGCTGCTGGTAATCGAGGCTCTGAATGTGGTCGAAGAGAGCCTTTCGAAGCTTGGTGGCAAATCCTACGCTCGCTCTCGCGGCAAAATACTGCGCCGTGAAGGAGAACCCAAGACCCAGCGCTGCCAGCAGAATCATCAGCAGAAAGCCGTGAATGATGACTGAAAAATGATTGCCGGCGATGCCGACATCAATGATGCGTGCGACAACGAGCGGAACGAACAGATCCATCAGCGCTTCCAGGAGTTTAAAGGATGGCGCAAGGACGGACCAGAGCTCGTAGCCCTTCAGAAATTTTGCTAATTTTTTCATTATTAGAACCTCTGTGTGTGAGAACACGAATCTTTCTTTTCCATCCACATGATAATACAATAGAGAGTATATGGAATCTATTGATATCATATAGATCTATATATAATATGTATATTTTCCGCGGTGAGGAGCATATATGGCGATCGATATCCGTAAACTTCAGTATTTTGCGGCGGTTGTGGAGGAGGAGACGATCTCAGCTGCGGCGAGGAAGCTCCATGTCTCGCAGCCGCCCATGTCCGCACAGCTGCGGCAGCTGGAAGAGGAGTGCGGGACGCGTCTCTTTGAGAGAGGCGCGCGGAGGATCACCCTTACAGAGGCGGGAAGAGTTCTTTACCGCTATGCGCAGCAGATCCTTGATCTGGAGAATGCGGCGCAGTCGGACCTCGCCAATCTGGAGGCCGGGAAAAAGGGAGCTGTGCGTCTGGGGCTCATCTCCTCGTGTGACTGTGATGAGCTCTGGGCCGGGATCTCGGCGTATCACGCGGAATGTCCCGATGTCGCTTTTGAGATCAGGGAGGGCAATACGTTCAGTCTTCTGGATGAGCTGGAGCGCGGGAGCATAGAGCTCGCTGTGATCAGGACACCTTTTTCCGGCGGCGGGCTGGAGCGTACGGTGCTGCGGACGGATCCTATGTGCATTGCGGGGACAGAGGCAGTGCTTCGGCAGGCGGGCTGCATTTCTCTGCGGGATCTGGCCGATGTCCCATTGATTGTGTACAGGCGCTGGGAGAAGGAAATCCGGGAAGTATGTGCGCGGGAGGATGTGCGTATCAATGTTGCATGCATCTGTGATGATGCAAGAACAAGCCTTGCATGGGCCAGAGAAGGAATCGGTGCCGCGGCTGTACCTGCATCGATCCTGCGCATCATGCCGGACCTGAAAAAATGGGAACTGTGTGAGGAAGACCTCAGATCGAGCATCTGTATTGTGCGCAAGAAGAATCGTGAGCTGACGGAGAGTGCGAGGCGGCTGTTCGGTATTTTCAAAGAGAGTGCGAAGAAGACTGGCCAGGGATGAAAAGGCAAAGCAGGCTGGTCGGAGATGCGACGGGAAGCAAAGTGGCATTCTGCGGGAAGATAGCGAACCAGGTGATGCGGGAACAAAGAGAGAGGAAATCTGTAATGTATAACAATATCGGAAACGGGGAAGGCTTTTTTGAGATTCTTCGCCGGAAAGAGCCTGTGATCGTAATGTCGGTGACAGAGTCTTCGCGGGATGATGTGAAGGTCGGCAGCAAGGCGGTTGTATCTCTCAGAAGCAGAATTCTGTGGAGCAGTGATGATGCGCAGTGGCTGTGCGCGAATAGTGACAGGCTGCTGCAGCAGGCAGTGGAAACTGATTATCAGCGGCAGGGACAGAAATCAGATTCTGGCCGGCAGGTGATGGGGATGGATTCCGACTTCCAGATCAAGGAAGCAGATTCGGGTTTCAAGGCCCGGGAAGGAAAATGGCGTGAGGGGTGCTGTCTTTTGGAGCGCGAGGGAGTTGCTGTTTTCCTGCAGAGAAAGGGGACAGATCCGCGGGTGGTTGTGTGCGGCGCGGGACATGTGTCGATACCTATTATCAGGACGGCCGGTTTGTTAGGCCTTCACACTGTCTGCATCGATGACCGGCCGGCTTTTGCGGACCATGTGAGGGAGGCAGGGGCATCCGAGGTGATCTGTGATGATTTCGCGTCTGCGCTTCGCCGTCTTCCCTCTGATATGGACACCTATTATGTCATTGTGACGCGCGGCCACCAATACGACGAGGAATGTCTGCGGCTGATCTGTACGGAGAAGGTGCCGTGTGCCTATATCGGGATGATGGGATCGAGGAGACGGACACAGATCGTGCTGCAGAGGATGCGTGATGCAGGAATTTCGCAGGATATTCTCTCACAGGTACATGCACCGATCGGGCTCTCTATTGGCGCGGGCACGCCGGCGGAAATTGCGGTATCGATCTTCGCACAGATTATTCAGGTTAAAAATGGGAATGAGATGAACTGCGTTTTTCCTGATGAAGTGGTGTCAGCGGCTTTAGCATGGGAGCCGGCCGGTGAGCGCTTTATTCTGGCAACAATTGTGCGCAGAAAAGGCTCTGCGCCTCGCGATGTCGGCACGATGATGCTGGTGCGCGGTGACGGCACGATAGCCGGCACCATTGGCGGCGGATGTGCGGAGGCGGAGATCATCCGGCAGGCGCAGGTGATGCTGCTGAATCTGCATCCTGCGGCCTGCCTGCATCATGTCAGCCTTACAGATGACGGCGCGGCGGACAGCGGGATGGTCTGTGGCGGCACGCTGGATGTGCTGATGGAGGAGATTTAAAGAAGTCACATTCAATAAGGCTGACATCGAATGGGCTCTTCATAAATGATCTGTGGTCATGATCTGAGATCATGATTCGATGTGATCATGGATTGTGGACGAGCCATTTAATCTGTGGTATATAAAGATTTGAAAATATGCGTTCATGTTGCCGCTTTCCGCAGGATTCCGGACACAGAAGAAGGTCAGTATGGCAGAAACCAGAAATGACAACTTAAATAAGGAAGAAGTAATATTTGCCGCAGGTAAGGGAATACAGAAGAGTCCGGCCGCAGAGCCAGCATCAGGGATGGTTCCTTCCGGCAATACTGCTGTCAGCCGGTCAGCTTCTGTGGCTGCCCCGGCCCCGCTGCCCATGGCGCCTTCCTCGGTTACACCCGGCATCGACAACGGCCATATTGAGGAGCTCGGCGAATTCCTGAGTCCAGAGACGCTTTATAACGACCTGATCGTACGTGTTAAGCGCTACCATCCATCCGATGATCTCTCTTTGATCGAGCGGGCATATAAGCTCGCAGCCAAGGCACATGAGGGGCAGCTGCGCAAATCCGGTGAGCCCTACATTATTCATCCGCTCTATGTCGCAATCATTCTGGCTGATCTCGAAATGGATCAGGAGACGATTGCAGCAGGCCTTCTGCACGATGTAGTCGAAGACACCATATATACAAAGGAAGAGATCGAGGAGATGTTCGGAAAGGACGTCGCCTCCCTGGTAGACGGCGTGACCAAACTCCAGAAGGTCAAGTTCTACGCGGACTATTCCGATAAGACGCAGGCGCAGCAGGAGATGCAGGCGGAGAACCTGCGCAAGATGTTCCTCGCTATGGTAAAGGATATCCGCGTCATCCTGATCAAGCTCGCGGACCGTCTGCACAACATGCGGACCCTCCAGCACCAGCCGGAGTACAAGCAAAAGAGGATTGCCCAGGAGACGCTGGATATCTATTCACCCATCGCAGGGCGCCTTGGCATCAGCAAGATCAAGGTCGAGCTCGATGACCTCTCTCTTAAATACCTGAAGCCTGATGTCTACTACGATCTCGTCGACAAGGTCGCAGAACGCAAATCCGAGCGGGAGCGCTACGTGCATCAGATCGCCGAGGAAGTGCGTGAGCACATCAAAGCGGCCGGCATCGAGGGCAAGGTAGACGGCAGGGTCAAGCACTTCTTCAGTATCTATAAGAAAATGGTCAACCAGGGCAAGACCCTCGACCAGATCTATGATCTCTTCGCTGTCCGCATCATCGTGAACACGGTGAAGGACTGCTATGCGGCTCTCGGTGTGATCCATGAGATGTACCGGCCGATTCCGGGACGCTTCAAGGATTATATTGCCATGCCGAAGCCAAACGGCTATCAGTCCCTCCACACGACGCTGATCGGCAGGACAGGCCAGCCGTTTGAGATCCAGATCCGCACATTCGAGATGCACCGCGAGGCGGAATATGGTATCGCCGCCCACTGGAAATACAAGGTCGCTTCCGACGGCAAGAAGGTGGACACATCCGAGCAGGAGAAGCTCACATGGCTTCGCCAGATCCTCGAGTGGCAGCAGAGCATGTCCGACAACAAGGAGTTCATGTCCCTCTTAAAGAGTGATCTTGATCTCTTTTCCGACAGTGTGTACTGCTTCACGCCGCAGGGTGAAGTGAAGACGCTCCCTGCGGGCTCTACGCCCGTCGACTTTGCCTATTCCATTCACTCCGCCGTCGGCAACAAAATGGTCGGTGCGCGGGTGAACGGCAAGCTCGTGACGATCGACTACAAGATCCAGAACGGCGACCGCATCGAGATCATCACCTCGCAGAATTCCCGGGGACCCAGCCTTGACTGGCTCTCCATCTGCAAGAGTGCGAGCGCCAAGAGCAAGATCAACCAGTGGTTCAAGAAGAACCAGAAAGAGGAAAATATCGTGCGCGGCCGCGACATGTTCGCGGCATACTGCAAAGCACACGGCGTAAAGCCCGAAATTGTCTCCAAGCCCGAATATCAGGAGGAAGTCCAGAAGAAGTACGGATTCCGCGAGTGGGATGCCGTTATGGCAGCCATCGGGCACGGCGGACTTAAAGAGGGTCAGGTCGTCAACAAGATGATGGAGCTCTACGAGAAGGACCATCAGGCACACCTGACCGATGAAGAAATCCTCGCACAGGTGGAGGAGAACGCCGGTAGGATCAAGCCCAAGTCCAAGAGTGCCATCACAGTCAAGGGCGTGCATGATGTGGCGGTTCGCTTCGCCCACTGCTGCAATCCTGTGCCCGGCGATGAGATTGTAGGCTTTGTCACGAGAGGGCGGGGCGTCACAATCCACAGGACGGACTGCGTCAACATCATGAACCTGCCGGAGATGGACAGGAGGAGACTCATCGATGCCGAGTGGGAGGACGGCGCTGCCACGCAGGCTGATTCCGCATTCGAGGCGGAGCTCAACCTCTTTGCGACTGACCGCGAGGGCCTTCTTGGCGATGTTTCCAGGGTGTTTACGAATGCCGGCATCAATATTCTCGGCATCAATACCAGGACGAATAAGCAGGGATATGTTACAATGAACGTCACGTTCCATGTGAGCGGCAAACAAGAGCTCGCCGATGTCACCGACAAGCTCCGTCAGATCCCGAATATGATCGATATCACAAGGCCGATTGCGTGACAACTCTTCAAAGAGGCGTTAAGAACTCTTTACGGGCGGCTGCTCCTGCAGCCCGCTGAACTTATTGCGAAAGCCACATTCAGAAAGCGGTTATTCATTCTATGAGCAAAGTTATTGTAAAGTGCTACGTCATCGGTCAGGTGATGACGAATTGCTACTATGTATACAGAGAGGGATCTCATGACGCTGTTTTCGTGGACCCTGCCGATTACGGCGACAAGATCTATGAGGCACTGCAGGCACAGGGACTGAACGTGGCGGCCATTCTTCTGACCCATGCGCATTTCGACCACATCTGGGGCCTCCAGGCGCTGAAGGAGAAGTGCGGCGCAAAGGTCTACGCCAATGCACTGGAAGAGGATGTCTGCCAGTCCGCAGAGCTGAACCACTCGGCAATGCACGGAAGGCCGTGCACGGTGCAGCCGGATGTTCTGCTCCGTGACGGTGAGAGTGTAACGCTTGCAGGGATTACTTTCCGGATGATCTCAACGCCGGGCCACACGCACGGGAGCTGCTGCTACTACATCGAAGGACACGATACGGATGGCTCCAGGGGCGGAACAGAGGATGCGCCGATTCTTCTCTCCGGCGATACGCTCTTCTTCGAGTCCTGCGGAAGAACCGATCTTCCCACAGGCTCATCAAGCGACATGGTGCACTCCGTGAAGGGCAAGCTCTTTCTTCTGCCGGATGATACGATCGTCTATCCCGGCCATGAGGAGTTCACGACGATCGGCCATGAAAAGGAAAATAACTTTTTGATCTGAAAGCCGCTTGGGGGAGCGGCTGCAGCGGGGAAATACGGGGTATGGAGAATAATACCTGTCGGCGAAAACGCCTTCGCGGATTTCGTCTCAGGCTGCCGTAAAGAATACGGCACAGAGAGGAAAGTATGCTCGTCTCAGAGAATATAGATTTGTATCGCTATGAAATTCACTCGCTGGTGAAGGCTTTCTATCCGGAGGAGGAGGTCCGCGTAGTCGTCGAGGGGGATCCGCACGCGCAGAAGGCGCGCATGGAGATGGGGGATCCCTCTCTTTTTGTGCAGATGAGTGCGGATGCCATCACCCTCACCTTTGCGGGGAAAGAGCCGGTGTCCGTCTGTCATGGAGGCCCCGGAGAAGAGGAGTTCAAGGGCCCTTTCAATGTAAAGAGCAGGCAGTGCAAGGATGCACTGAAGAGCTGTCTGTACACGAATCTCTGCGCACATACCGGAAAGATACTGCCCTGGGGAGATCTTATCGGAATCCGCCCCACCAAGATTGCCATGACGAAGATGGAGAGCGGTGCCACGAAAGAGGATGCCGTCTCCTTTATGGAGAATATCCACCGTGTGAGCCCCCAAAAGGCACAGCTCGCCGCCGATATCGCCGTGCGCGAGAAAAAGATTCTCTCCGGCATTCATTACGACAACGGGTATTCCCTTTACATCGGCATTCCGTTCTGCCCGACGACATGCCTGTACTGCTCCTTTCCCTCCAATGCCATCGGGCTTTGGAAGGAGCGTGTCGACGACTATCTGACGGCGCTGGAGAAGGAGATGGCGGCGATGGCGCCCATTTTCCGGGACAAGGTGCTGGACACCGTGTACTTCGGCGGCGGAACACCCACAACGCTTGATCCCATGCAGCTCGACCGCGTGATCACGGCGGCAAAGCGTTATTTTCCGAACGCGGATCTGCAGGAATTCACCGTAGAAGCGGGACGCCCGGACAGCATCACCAAGGACAAGCTGGAGGTGCTGCGTGCGAACGGCGTCACGAGAATCAGCGTCAATCCCCAGTCCATGCGGCAGGAGACGCTTGACCTTATAGGCCGACTCCACAGCGTACAGGATGTGCGGGATGCTTTTCATACAGCGCGCTGCTGCGGATTCGACAACATCAACATGGACATCATCCTGGGGCTCCCCGGTGAAAATATCGACGACGTCCGCTACACTGTCGGCGAGGTGGAGAAGCTCGGCCCCGATTCGCTGACCGTGCACTCCCTTGCGATCAAGCGCGCATCCAGGATGCAGAAGTGGATCCAGGAGCACGGGATGGAGGAGATCCACAACACGGACGACATGATGCAGGTCGCGGCGCAGGGCGCTGAGCGGATGGGGATGAAGCCGTATTATCTCTATCGGCAGAAGAACATGTCCGGTAATTTTGAGAATGTCGGGTATGCAAAGCCCGGCCGCTTCGGCATCTACAATATTCTCATCATGGAGGAGAAGCAGTCGATCCTGGCACTTGGCGCCGGCAGTATCTCCAAGATTGTCATGCCCTGTGAGCAGAACGGAGTACCCGGCACCAGAATCGAGCGGTGCGACAATGCGAAGGATGTGGCAACGTATATTGATCACATCGACGAGATGATCGGGAGAAAGAGGGCACTGTTCGCGTAGAACAGCTTAAACAGCAAATTACAGACAATTGGTCCCTATTAATGAATGAGGGACCGAATTGTCTGTTTTTTATTGTTGCCAAATCGTCTTTAATGGTATATAGTCACAAACGTTAATCATTTCATTGCAGATTATTAGGAGTATCGTTGTCGTCTTATGGCAAAATATCTGGTTATTGTGGAGTCACCTGCCAAGGTGAAGACCATCAAGAAATTCCTTGGGAGCCGGTATGACGTAGCGGCGAGCCAGGGCCATGTGCGCGATCTTCCCAAGTCCTCCATGGGCATAGATATCGAGCATGATTTTGAACCGCACTACATCACCATCCGCGGCAAGGGGGATCTTCTCGCAGACCTTCGAAAGCGTGTGAAAAAGGCGGATGTCGTCTATCTCGCAACGGACCCTGACCGCGAGGGAGAGGCCATCTCGTGGCATCTGACTGCGGCACTGGGGCTTCAGGACCGCAAATATTCGAGAGTTACCTTCAATGAGATCACGAAAAAGGCGGTGACGGAGTCCTTTCATCACCCGCGGGACATCGACATGAACCTTGTGGATGCCCAGCAGGCAAGGCGTGTCCTCGACAGGATCGTGGGCTATGAGATCAGCCCGCTCCTTTGGGCGAAGGTCAAAAGAGGCCTCTCTGCAGGCCGTGTGCAGTCCGTAGCACTGCGCATGATCGGAGACAGGGAAGATGAGATCGCTGCCTTCATCCCGCAGGAATACTGGACGATGGACGCCGTCCTGGATGTCAAGGGTGAGAAGAAGCCCCTGATCGCCCACTACTACGGACCACTCCAGGGAGATGCGGCGAAGAAGACACAGATCGACAACAAAGAGGCTGCGGATGCGCTGAAGGCGGCTCTTCAGGATGCGCATTACAGCGTCTCAGAGATCAGAAAATCGACGAGAGAGCGCAAATCCCCGCTCCCCTTTACAACGTCCACCCTCCAGCAGGAGGCATCGAAGGCACTCAATTTCTCCACGCAGAAGACGATGCGCATCGCCCAGCAGCTCTATGAGGGCGTTGACATCAAAGGCGCGGGTACGGTTGCCCTGATCACCTATCTGCGTACAGACAGCACCAGAATCGCGGATGAGGCGATGGCTGCTTCCGCGGACTATATTAAAGAGCATTACGGAGAGGAGTATCTCTCCACCGTTGGACAGAAGTCGAACGGAGAGAAGATCCAGGATGCACACGAGGCCATCCGTCCTACGGACATCACCAGAACACCTGATGCCGTTAAGGATTCTCTCGAGAGAGACCAGTTCAGACTGTATAAGCTCATCTGGAACCGCTTCGCCGCCTGCCGCATGGCCCCTGCAAAGATCGAGCAGACGCAGGTGCGCGTAAAGGCAGAGGGAGCGGATGGAAGCCATCTCTTCACTATGCCGTGTTCCCGGATTGCTTTTGACGGCTTCCTTCGCGTGTACTCACCGGCGGATGACGAGAAGAGCGAGGGGACGCTGATGAAGGGCCTCTCCGAGGAGAGTGTCCTGACACTCCATGATCTGGATGCGCAGCAGCATTTCACGCAGCCGGCCCCGCACTACACTGAGGCATCGCTTGTACGAGCTCTTGAGGAGCAGGGCATAGGGCGCCCCTCAACTTACGCGCCGACGATCACGACCATTCTCGCCCGCCACTACGTGACAAAGGAGAATAAAAACCTCTACATGACTGAGCTCGGCGAAGCCGTGAACAATATCATGAAGAAGTCGTTCCCGGAGATCGTTGATCCGACCTTCACAGCCAATCTCGAGAGTCTTCTCGACGGTGTAGCAGAGGGAAAGGTCCGCTGGAAGACCATCATTGAGAACTTCTACCCGGACCTGGATGCGGCCGTGAAAAAGGCGGAGAAGGAGCTCGATAAGGTGACGATCGCCGACGAGGTGACAGACGTCATCTGCGAGAAGTGCGGAAGGCACATGGTGATCAAGTACGGACCGCACGGCAAGTTCCTCGCCTGCCCCGGTTTTCCCGAATGCCGCAATACCAAGCCTTATTACGAGAAGATCGGCGTCAAGTGTCCGAAGTGCGGGAAGGACATCGTCATCAAGAAGACGAGGAAGGGCAGAAAATATTACGGGTGCCTCGGCAATCCGGAGTGCGACTTCATGGTGTGGCAAAAGCCCTCTAAGGAGAAGTGCCCGAGGTGCGGCGGCATGCTTCTCGAAAAAGGCAATAAGCTCGTGTGCATGAACCAGGAGTGCGGATATATAGGGCCGAAGCCGAAGGATGACGTGAAGGCACAGGGGGATAATTAAACTGGGTGTCCTCCCGGCACCATTCCTGATTCCCCAAAACGTCCGGGTCTTTCGAAGGGACTGAACAATTACAATATCAGAAGGAAAAAGATGAGCCGTGCAAATGCCTGTTGCAGCAGGCCGGCTTGAAAAAAATGTGCGAAAACTGATGATCCGATGACAGGGTCCGCCGCGGCGGCAGATCCTTCGCAGGCCGCCCTCTCTATTGCAGAACGGGCAGAAAGGTGATTATGAGCACAATAAAGAACAACGTAGAGTTACTCGACAAGACAAGAAAGATCGAAAAACTCCTTCACAACAACAGCACAGGCAAGGTTGTGTTCAATGATATCTGCGCCGTGCTCAGCGACATTCTAGAATCGGATGTCCTGGTCCTCTCCAAAAAGGGAAAGGTTCTGGGCGTCGCTGAGATGGGCGATATCCGCCCCATCAAGGGGATGATGAAGGACCGCATCGGCGACTTCATCGATGAATCCCTGAACGAGAGACTCCTCTCCATCCTCTCCACCAATGAAAATGTGATGCTCTCCACGCTCGGCTTTGACGCCGAGGATTCCGAGCACAACGCGATCATCTGCCCCATTGAGATTGCGGGTGAGAGACTTGGCACGGTTTTCATTTACAACCAGAGCGAGCCTTACGGGATCGATGACATCATCATCTGCGAGTACGGCACCACAGTCGTAGGTCTTGAGATGCTTCGTGCTGTATCCGAGGAGAATGCGGAGGAGAACCGCAAGACTGCCATTGTGAAGTCAGCGATCGGCACACTCTCTTACACAGAGATTCAAGCCATCCTGCACATCTTCGATGAGATGGAGGGGAAGACGGAGGGAATCCTTGTTGCGTCCAAGATTGCGGACAAGGCCGGCATCACGAGATCCGTCATTGTCAACGCCCTGAGGAAATTCGAGTCCGCAGGCGTAATCGAGTCCAGATCCTCCGGTATGAAGGGAACCTATATCAAGGTCCTGAACGATGCCGTCTACAAGGAACTCGACAAGATGAGAGATAAGATTCAGTAACAGCGCGGAGCGGTTGTTCCGGATTTGTTCCGAAAAGACGCACCGGTCCGGCAGAAAACCTGTTAATAGTGAGAATCGGGAATAAGGGGGCTTGCACTGCAAGCCTCCTTATGTTATCCTAGAAACGCTGTGCGGACGAACTGTGCATATTTTCAGAGCAGAGTTATCCGCCGGCAGGGACTATACATGCAGTTCCAGCAGATGCCACTGTCCCCTGACCCAAGGGGTGGCATGAGTCCGCGGGATACCGCAGATGGCGGCGCCCGTTCTGCCAAAGAGCTGCAGAAGAACAACACAAAAGGAGAAGAACTATGAGCGTAGTAACAATGAAGGAACTGCTCGAGGCAGGCGTACATTTCGGTCACCAGACAAGACGTTGGAACCCCAAGATGGCTCCGTACATCTTCACAGAGAGAAACGGAATCCACATCATCGATCTGCAGAAGTCTGTGATCAAGGTTGACGAGGCTTACAAGGCTGTCTTCGAGATCGCTGAGCAGGGCGGCACAATCCTCTTCGTAGGCACGAAGAAGCAGGCACAGGACGCTGTAAAGACTGAGGCTGAGAGATGCGGCATGTACTATGTCAACCAGAGATGGCTCGGCGGCATGCTGACCAACTTCAAGACCATCCAGTCCAGAATCGAGCGCCTCAACAAGATCAACAAGATGGAAGAGGACGGCACATTCGACGTTCTGCCCAAGAAGGAAGTTGCAGGCCTTAAGAAGGAGCAGGAGAAGCTCGAGAAGAACATCGGCGGCATCAAGACCATGGAGCACATTCCGGATGCCATCTTCGTTGTAGATCCCAAGAAGGAGAAGATCTGCGTTCGCGAGGCACATGCCCTTGGCATCACACTGATCGGTATTGCAGATACCAACTGCGATCCCGATGAGCTCGACTACATCATCCCCGGCAACGATGACGCTATCCGCGCCGTCAAGCTTCTCTGCAGCAAGATGGCAGATGCAGTCATCGAGGCTAAGCAGGGCGAGGAGAATGCAACAGCTGACGGACAGGAGCAGGATGCTCTTGCTGCTGAGTCTGCAGCCAGCGAGGCTGAGCAGGCAGCAGAGGGAACACTCTGATTGGATTTTGAATTGAGGAGGTTTTAAAAATGGCGATTACAGCCGCTCAGGTTAAGCAGCTCAGAGAGATGACCGGTGCAGGCATTATGGACTGCAAGAAGGCTCTCACAAAGACAAACGGCGATATGGACGCAGCCATCGAGGAACTCAGAAAGGTTGCAGGCTCCAAGGTAGAGAAGAAGGCCAGCAGAATCGCAGCCGAAGGCCTTTCCATCGCTGTTCAGGACGGCGACAAGACAGCAGCTGTCGTTGAGGTTAACTCCGAGACAGATTTCGTTGCCAGCAACGAGAAGTTCAAGAACTTCGTTAACGGCGTAGCCAGGCAGGCTCTGCAGTCCAACGCAAAGACTGTTGATGAGCTCAAGGCTGAGAAGTGGGTTCTTGATCCCTCCAAGACTGTCGACGAGGAGCTGACAGAGCTGACAGGTGTCATCTCCGAGAAGCTCTCCATCAGAAGATTTGCCAAGGTTGTAGCTGAGCACGGCATTGTGCAGACCTACATCCACGGCGGCGGAAGAATCTCCGTCATCGTTGAGGCTGACTGCGATACAGTCAACGACGAGATCAGAGAGGCTGTCAGAAACGTAGCTATGCAGGTTGCAGCTCTTTCCCCTAAGTATGTCAAGGCAGACGACATCCCTGAGGACGTAAGAGCACATGAGAAGGAGATCCTTCTTGCACAGGCTGTTGCTGAGAACGAGCAGCTCCCTGAGAACAAGAGAAAGCCTCAGCAGATCATCGAGAAGATGCTGATCGGCAGACTCAACAAGGAGTTCAAGGAGTACTGCCTGAATGATCAGGTTTATGTAAAGGCTGAGGACGGCAAGCAGTCTGTATCCCAGTACCTTGCAGCCGTTGGCAAGAAGAACGGCACTCCGCTTACGATCAGACAGTTCGTACGTTTTGAGACGGGCGAGGGCATGGAGCACAGAGAGGAGAACTTCGCTGAGGAAGTTATGTCTCAGGTGAAGCACTGATCTCTCATCAGGTCCAGCAATATATCAATATGCATTCCGGAAGGTCTGCAGTCTGCCAGTTGGCGGACTGCGGACCTTTTTGATAATTGTTCAGCACCCCTCGGAAAGTCTGGAAACCCGGATGGAAAGCTTGCTTGCCAGACGGATTTCCAGACTTTCCGAGGGGCGGGCAAGGCGCGGAGCGCCTCTGAACGCCTTCATCTCGAGAACCTATGGTTCTCGAGATGGGGGCTGAACAATCACCTTATTAACACATCTGACAAGAGGAAAACTTTTCGACCTTGAATCATGGTATAATAACTAAACAGCCAACGCAGAGAGAAGAACGTTAGGAGACGAAATGTATTTTCGAAGAATAAATGACAATACAATCAACTGCATCATCTCTCCCGAAGATCTTAATGAGAACGGCATAGCACTGGACGATCTCTTTGAGAGAAAACCGGCAGCGATGGATTATCTGAAGAGCGTGGTGCTCGAGGCAGCCCAGAAGGAGAATTTCAATCTGAACGGGCAGTACACCTCCATGCGCATCACTGTTCTGCCGGATCATTCCATCTCCCTGACGCTGACGGACGGGACAGACGAGTCGGCACAGGCGAAGAGACCGCACATTCCCGTGGACGACCCTGCGAGCAGGATCAAGGGCGTGCGCGACCAGAAGGGCAGCAGCAATGCGGGTTCTGGGAGGACGGTTTACGGTTTTGTTTTCCGCAGCATGGAAGACGTGATTACCTGCAGCGCACATCTGAAGGCGGCTGACAGCGTCAGCTATCAGTCGGATCTGTATCAGAATACAAGAACCGGTGAATATTACCTGCTGCTGGAGAAGAGTGACGGGCATGATACGGCCTTCGACAAGCTTGCTTTTTCACTGAACGAATTCGGGACGCTCATCAATGAGGGTCCGGAGAGACTCGCATATATCAAGGAGCATGAGCGGTGTATAGTAAATGGAAACGCGGTGGAGACACTGGCAGCGGTGACGGACTGATCAGACTGAATAAGTTCATCGCGGAATCCGGACTCTGCTCCCGAAGAGAGGCAGGCCGGCTGATGGAGTCAGGCGAGGTCACTGTAGACGGTGAACCTGCCGTCCCCGGCATGAAAATAAAGGGAACCGAAAAGGTAAAGGTCGGCGACCGCATTGTGCGCGGTGAGAACCGCAAGGTCGTTGTCGCCTATTATAAGCCGGTTGGCGTCACGACGACGATGTCGGATCCGCATGCGGAGGTGACGCTCGAGGATGTTTTCCATTATCCGATTCATCTGACGTATGCAGGAAGGCTCGACCGCGACACTGAGGGTCTTCTTCTCATGACGAATGACGGCGCGCTGATCGATGCGATGATGCGCGGCGCGAACGGACATGAGAAGGAATACATCGTAAGGACCAGATCAAAGATCAGTGATCAGGCGCTGCATCAGATGTCGAAGGGGATCTGGCTGAAGGATCTTGAGACGAAGACGAAGCCCTGCCGCGTTGAGCGGCTGGGTGAGTACACGTTCCGGATTGTGTTGACGCAGGGACTGAACCGTCAGATCAGAAGGATGTGCCAGGCTGTCGGCGCGGAGGTGAAGACCTTGAAGCGCGTGAGGGTTTTGAACATCACGACGAGAGGACTTAAACCTGGCATGCAGAGAGAGATCACAGGGCAGGAACTGCACGATCTGTACAGAGAAGCCGGGATGTTCGCACAGAAGTGAGAGCGCCTGTGAGGACGCAAGAGAGTGGAATAGTGAGGAGCATCTGGAACTAAGCCAGGTGCTCTTTTCGCATAAGTCTGAATAAATAATACGCTTGGATCGGGTCATGAGTACCTTCGGCCCGCTCTCGCTACATTGACTTTCGTCACGTTACTAAGCTCGAAAAGACCTCGCTAAGTAACGACGAAGTCAAAGTGCACTCAGGTATCTCATGACCCGATCCTCGCTTTGTTATTTCTACCGCAGTAAAACGATCCAGGAAGGATTATTTATGGACGAGAAGACAACCGCCAGGATGAAGGAGCTCATTAACATACTGAATAAGGCATCTGAGGCGTATTACGCGAAGGATGATGAGATCATGTCCAACTTCGAGTACGACAAGCTCTATGATGAGCTGCTCGCGCTGGAGAAGGAGACTGGGGTTGTTCTCACGAATTCGCCTACGCAGCATGTGGGCTATGCGTCTGTAGATGAGCTGCCGAAGGAGAGGCATGCAAAGCCCATGCTGTCTCTGGACAAGACGAAGTCCAGGGAGGAGCTGCGGGACTGGCTGCAGGGGCATGAGGCGCTGATGTCCTGGAAGCTGGATGGGCTGACTGTTGTGCTGACGTATGAGAACGGCGCACTGCAGAAGGCAGTAACCAGAGGAAACGGCGAAGTTGGCGAGGTGATCACGCAGAACGCGAGGGTCTTCCAGAACATTCCGCTCACTATTGGCTTCAAGGGGCAGTTGATTCTTCGAGGAGAGGCTGTCATTCACTACAGCGATTTCGAGAAAATCAACGAGCAGCTGGAGGAGCAGGCAATCCGTGAGGGCAATATGGCGGATGTGCGCTATAAGAACCCCAGAAATCTGTGTTCAGGAGCGGTGCGACAGTTGAACAGCGCGGTGACGGCAGCAAGGAAGGTGTATTTCTATGCCTTCGCACTGGTGTCGGCACTGGAACCGGAGACTAAAATCTCTGTGGATTTTAAGAACTCCCGCGAGGAGCAGTTCCGCTTCCTCGCGCAGCAGGGATTTGATGTCGTGGAACATCATCTTGTTACCGAAGAGACGATCATGGACAGGATCAGCTACTACGAGGAGAAGATCAAGACGTACGATATTCCCTCGGACGGCCTGGTTCTTCTGCTGGAAGATATCGCATACGGAGATTCTCTTGGGACGACGGCGAAGTTTCCCCGGAACGCCATTGCTTTCAAATGGGCGGATGACACGCAGGAGACAGTGCTGCGGGATGTGGAGTGGAGCGCGTCCAGGACGGGCCTCATCAATCCGGTCGCTGTCTTTGATCCGGTGGAGCTCGAGGGGACGACGGTGCGCCGTGCGAGCGTCCACAATGTGAGCATTGTGAAGGAGCTCCAGCTTGGCATCGGCGATCATCTGATGGTCTACAAGGCCAACATGATCATTCCGCAGATCGCGGAGAATCTGACCAAGTCCGGCACGCTGGAGATTCCAACAAAATGTCCTGTGTGCGGGGGTGAGACGAAGATCGTCGCGGAGAATGACACGGAGTCCCTCTTTTGCATGAATCCGGAATGTCCCGCGAAGAAGATCAAGTCATTTGATCTCTTCGTGTCCAGAAATGCAATGAATATCGACGGCCTCTCGGAAATGACGCTGGAGAAGTTCATTGGCAGAGGCTTTATTCGTGAGTTTTCGGATATTTATCATCTTGAGGACTATGAGGACGAGATCGTCCAGATGGACGGCTTCGGCCGCAAGTCATATGACAAATTGATTGCGGCCATTGATAACTCTCGCAATACCACAGCAAGAAGGCTTCTGACTGCACTTGGCATTCCGGGGGTTGGATCGGCAGGCGCAAGGCTCTTGTGCGCACATTTTCACGATGATCTTGACGCGATCCGAAATGCCAGCATTGAGGATCTCTCCGGGATCGACGGCTTCGGGCCGGTGCTGGCGGGCAATACAAGGGCTTACTTTGCAGATGCCGGACATTCTGCGGAGGTGGATAAGCTCCTTAAAGAGGTCAACATCGGTGCGGACAGGACCACGGCCGTGCTGGAGAGAACGGCGAATGGAATGCCGGGTGCATCGGCTGCTGCGTCATCAGCGAGCGCAGACAGCACAGCCGGCGCTGAAGGAGCAGTCATTGCTAATGGCGCAACTTCGCCGGAAGGAAATGCAGCCGGTGGAGAAGACAACAGTGCTGCAAAGGCTATGGCGGCCGTCTCCGGCAAGACCTTTGTCGTGACGGGCTCCCTTGCGCATTACGAGAACCGCGATGCGCTGAAGGACTATATCGAGAGCCTCGGCGGAAATGTATCAGGAAGCGTGTCCAAAAAGACGAATTATCTGATCAACAATGATGTGAACAGCACATCCTCCAAGAATAAAAAGGCCAGGGATCTGAACATCCCTGTCATCTCTGAGGAGGACTTCATGCGAATGTGCGGGCTCATGTGAAGTTAAGAGAAGCTGTTTTGCACATCTGACATGGAGGTAACATTATGCCTATTAAAATACAGAACGATCTGCCGGCGAAGGAGATTCTCGAGCAGGAGAATCTCTTCGTCATGGATGAGAACAGAGCTGCGCATCAGAACATTCGTCCTCTGGAGATCTGCATTCTGAATCTGATGCCCAAGAAGGAGGATACGGAGCTGCAGCTCCTGCGCATGCTCTCGAATACACCGCTGCAGGTGAACATTACGTTCATGAGAACCAGCACACACAGGTCTGTGCACACCTCTGCCAACCATCTGCATCAGTTCTATTACTCTTTTGATGAGCTGAAGAACCGCAACTTCGATGGTCTTATTGTCACGGGCGCTCCCGTGGAGAAGATGCCCTATGAGGAGGTCGATTACTGGCCGGAGCTTTGTTCTGTTTTCGAGTGGAGCAAGACACATGTGTGGTCGACGTTTCACATCTGCTGGGCGGCGCAGGCGGGCGTTTACTATCACTACGGCCTGCAGAAGAGAATGCTGAAGGAGAAGCTCTGCGGCGTCTATCCCTTCGCTGTTAACCACAGGAAGGAGCCGCTGGTGAGGGGGCTGGACGATTATTTTCTGATCCCGAACAGCCGCTATACGGAGGTGGCAGCGGAGGATATTCATGCGTGCAAAGATCTGAAGGTCCTGGCGGAGTCAAAGACCGCCGGCGTCCTTCTGTGCATCGCCAAGGAAGGCAGGCAGATCTTCATGTTCGGACACGGCGAGTATGACCGTTACACGCTGCGCGATGAGTATCTGCGCGATGTGAAGGCGGGACTGAATCCGAAGCTTCCTGTCGGTTATTTTCCGTGCGACGATCCCGACAGAAAGCCGCCGCTGCAGTGGCGCGCCTCCTCGAGCCTTCTTTACTCGAACTGGATCAACTACTATGTATACCAGACGACACCGTACGATATCAACGAGATCAGGTGACGGCGGGGGAAGGTGATACTGATATGCTTCATGTCTTTTACGGAGAATATCCACGAGATAATTATATCTATGACCCTGATACGTATTTTAACAATCAGGCGAAACGAACATGGCTTCTGGATGATCGATCACGCCGCATGATTCTGGATGTAGATAAATCAGAGGTGGTCTCTGAAAACCTGATTCAGAGCAGCCGGCTGGGGCCAATTCCGCCCCAATGGCTGTCTGGAGGAGTGAAGACATTAATTCTGATTGACCATGATCAGAGTCATGTTTTTAATGCGTCTGCCTGCGGTGGCAATTGTGCCAAGTGGGTATTGGAAATCGGGAAAGAGAAGGACATCCTGATCAGGCTTGGCTACCCCATGGACTTTGGAGTTGGCACTTTTGATCTCTTTATTGAGAATAATGGACATCTGGTGCACAACATGAAAGATCTGATGAACGAGATCGTCGACAGCAATTTACTGTGAGGGGATCATGATAGGGCGATACAAAATTGAGATCTATAATGCGGCAGTTCATTATTTTCTTACGGTTCAGCGCAATATTACCGTTCTGCGGGGAGATTCTGCTTCCGGCAAGTCTGAACTGATCCGGCTTCTCGAAGAGTATAACCGGAGCCGCACTTCTTCCGGCATCACGCTGATTTGCGACAGGGTTTGTTCTGTCCTTACTGCTGAAGACTGGGAGAGCAGATTGTCAGATATGAGTGGGCGCATTATTTTCATCGATGAAGGAAATGATTTCGTCAGGACGAAGAGGTTTGCGGAGAAGATTAAGGGAAGCGACAATTATTACGTCATCATTAATAGGGACAGCCTCAGCGATCTTCCCTACAGTATTAATGAAATCTATGGCCTGCGGGAATCGGATCGATCCAAATATAAAAATGCAGAGCAGGTTTACAACGAGATGTATCAGCTGTATGCACCATTTTCAGATTTTCCGTTTGAAGCTGATCATGTTATTACTGAGGACAGTGGATCCGGCTTTGCCTTTTTTAGTGCAGCATTTCCGGGAATCACACATGCATCGAAGGGAAAGAGCAACATACTTCAATGCTTGAGAGAAGCCAATCTACATGGAGAAAAATGTGTCGCCATAGTAGATGGCGCTGCTTTTGGCTCAGAGATGGACAAGATTTATTCATGGCTGAAAGCGAATCCACATAATGCCATTTTTGCTCCGGAATCCTTTGAATACCTGATTCTTTCGTCAGGTGTTGTAGAAGTTCCTGCTGGTATTCTGAGCAGGACATATCAATTTGCGGATTCCTGTAAGTATCTGAGCTGGGAGCAGTTCTATACAGATTATCTGATTCAGACAACAAGAAAGACGAACCATGCATATCAGAAGAGCATGTTGAATTCTTTTTATACAACGAAAGGGAGCATGTCAAAAATCTTGAGGCAGATGCCCAACAATCTGAAAATATGTCGGGTATCTGATAATAGCGTGCGATGATTATTCATGATGGGGTCTGAATTAGCCAACCGGTGGGTGGGTTAGGGAAACGCTGATCTGTCTGATCATCACTTACTTCATCGTGAAATGGATCTGGTACAGGGATGATAAATAGCATGCAGGGAAGATTTCCTACGAAAGATTAGTATAGATTAGTACTATTCTGTATTGTCGTCTCTATGGATTGAAATCAGCATGCAGAAGAATAGCATACGGAATCTATATCATCATAGTGAATGGAGAGGGGAATACCATGGACAAGAACGTTTACAAGAGAAATGAAATGCTGGCGCAGACGGTGATCAAGGGGCTCGCATCCAGAAATATCACCGGCTATTACGCTGAAAATAAGGATGCGGCGCTCCGACAGGCTCTGGCCCTCATTCCTGAAGGCAGTACTGTCGGGAAGGGCGGCTGCATGAGCGCATACGAGATCGAACTGGTCGATGCACTTCAAAAGGGCAATTACAACTATCTGGACAGAGACAAGATGGACGCCCGCGAGGGATTTCTTGCGGCAATCGATGCAGACGTCTTCCTCACCAGTGTCAACGCTATGACAGACGACGGCATTCTCGTCAATATCGACGGCAATGCCAACAGAGTGTCCTGTATTGCGCACGGCCCCAGAAAGGTGATTTTCATCGTCGGCATGAACAAAGTCTGCGGCGATCTCGACCATGCGATGAAGAGAGCCAGAAACGTGGCGGCGCCGATAAATGCCATGCGCTTTGATGTCAATACTCCCTGCAAAAAGACAGGCAAATGCTATGACTGCAAGACGCCTGACACGATCTGCTGCCAGTTCCTCATCACCAGATATTCCAAGCACAAGGACAGGATGCATCTGATTCTTGTGAATGATGATCTGGGGTTCTGATCGGACACATTGTCATCAGTATATGACAGTCCGGTCAGTTCTTCAGTTTAATCAAACGTTTGCGGCTGCAGTTAAGCAGTTAAGATATTTGATTTATGAAAATCTTGATCCTCTGTGCCCTGTATCAGGAGGCGGCTCCTCTCATCAGGGAATTGGAACTGAAGAAAGCTGACGGCCGGCACGGCATTGACATTTATATAAAAGATGACGTGATGCTGGGCATCATTGGCACGGGACCCGTGCGTGCGGCGGCAGGAACGGCAGTGCTGCTGGAGCGCATTGGTTCCGACAGTCAAATCTTGATTTCTTACGGATCTTCAGCATTTCTGAGAGAATTTCAGCCCGATTCTGCCTCCTCTTATACCGGCGTCCTTTTTCAACTGAATAAAATCATAAATGCTGACAGCGACAGAACCTTTTACCCGGACATGATCTGGAACACCGGGCTGCCGGAGGCGGAAGGTTTTACTGGCAGCAGGATTATGTACAGTACTGATCCCAGTATGCAGAATATGCCTGGATCTGCCCGAACAGCATCAGAAAGCCCTTCAGAAACGGGCACTGCAGATGTACGGGCAGATACACAGCGGGCAGCTGTAAGACAGAATAGTCCAATTCTCTATGACATGGAGAGTGCCGCAATCTACCAGGCCGGAGCAATGTTCCTGCGCCCCGATCAGATGATGTTCCTTCGCTTTGTCAGTGATGACGGAAGCGGGGAGAAAGTTACACCCAAGCTCCTGGAGAAGCTCTCTGCAGGATGTGCGGGAGAGGTGGCACGGATCGTTCGCGGACTGGAAGAGAACTTTTCTCGGAAGGAACATCAATCTTCCATCCTCTGCAATGAGCCTGGAACAAGCCACGGGTCAACGTTCAACAAGACTAAGCCGCCCGTAGACTCTGAGCAGCTTCCGCAAACATGCGGAGATTTCAACGGTCAGGAATGCCGCGCTTCTTTGCGGGATGACGATTCTCCGCAGGATGAACTGAGGCATCTTGTGAGTGACCTCCACTGCTCCATAACAATGGAGCTGGAGCTGCAGCAGTACCTGCGGTATGCACAGCTCGCCGGGATCGATTGGCGCTCTGTTGTTGACTCACTCTATAGAACCGGAGATCTTCCCTCAGCCGACCGCGTCCATGGAAAGACTATCTTGAGGAGGATAGAAGAGAGCATTCTGCGATAAGTGTTCTCCATTAAGCGAAAGCACAATCTTACGGGGCGGGCAAGGCGCGGAGGTCTTCGCTCCGCCTCGGTCGTTGCAAAACCAAGGTCCACAGGACCTTGTGCAACCTCGGAGCGTCCCATCTCAAGAACCGAAGGCTCCTGAGATGGGGTGCAAAACAATTACGATATTCTTATATTCTTTTGACGGAAAACGAGTACGGCATGACACTGACAAGAAACAAGCGCTTCTCGCATATCTATGTCGAGACGGAGGTGATGGATCACCCCCGCACCAGGCGGATCCTGTCGCAGTTCCCAGATGCAGGGGTGATTGAGATCGACAGGTACGAGAGTATTTTCAACAGGAGCGGGCAGAGCTATCAGGAGCAGTTCCCGTCGCAGTGCCTGATCCTCGCAGCAAAGCACGGCACGAAGCTCTACCAGGGCGCACCGGTGTGTCAGGATTTTGACAACCGGTGGTTTTATTATACGGTGCCCGCGATGAACTGCCTCTACAACTGCGCGTACTGCTGGCTGAAGGGAATGTACAGCGGCGCGGACATGGTTATTTTCGTGAACACGGAGGATTACCTCACGGAGACGGAGGAACTCCTTGGGCAGCACCCCGTCTATCTGTGTCTTGCGTACGAGACTGACCTCGTCCCCATTGAAAATATGACCTCTCTCCTCACTGACTGGTCCGCCTTCACGGCGGCGCATGAGGATCTATCGGTGGAGATCCGGACGAAGTGCGCTGCGCGGGATGTCTGGCGGGAGCTGCCTGTGTGTGATCGGATTATTCCGGCGTTTACGCTCTCACCGGATGAGGTGGTTTCTTCGATGGAGCGGGGTACACCTTCGCTGGAAGAGCGGCTGCAGGCCGTGCGGACGGCAGTGGAGTGCGGCTTTCCTGTGAGAATCTGCTATGATCCTGTTTTCCGGATTCCGGGGTGGAAGGAAGCTTATGCGCGGCTTGTACAGGCGACGGCAGAGGCCGTTCCGATGGAGCGGCTGCGGGATATTTCCGTGGGAACGTTCCGCCTCTCGGCAGAATATATGCGCAATATGCGAAAGCGCTTCCCGGATGAGCCGGTGATCCAGTACCCTTACGTCTGCGAGCACGGGTATTACCACAACCGTGAAGCCGACATCCGCGAGATGGAGGATTTCATGGTGAACCTGCTGACGGGATACGTGCCGCGGGAGAGGATTTTTCTGGAGAGCCGGGAGAGCGAGTGATAAGGAGATATTCCGTGTCAGACAGTGATAATAAAAAAACAGCCCTTGTGACAGGTGCATCCTCCGGAATCGGGGCGGCGATTACAGAGAGGCTCCTGCAGGATGGATGGACAGTCTATGGAATCGGAAGGCACTTCTGGGAGAAGGCCGCAAATGGTTTGCACGAGAGAAACGACATAGAGAGAAACGGCATGGCTGGTTCGAGGGAAGAAATCTATGCTGCCAGTCTGCAGCCCGCATTTTATCCTATCGTTCTTGACCTTATAGATGAGAAGGCTCTTCTCACATTCCTAAAGCAATTCCAAAGAGAGACGAAGGACAGTCTCTCTCTCGTCGTAAACAACGCAGGCTGCGCATACTACGGCCTGCATGAGGAGCTGAATCCGGACAAGATCCGGCAGATCGTGCGGACTGATCTCGAGGTGCCGATGGTGATCTGCCAGCAGCTGATCCGGACCATGCGAAAGAATCAGGGAACTATTATCAATATTGCGAGCGTGACTGCAACGATGTCCAGCCCGCACGGCGCCGCCTATGGCGCCGCCAAGGCGGGGCTTCTCTCTTTTGGGCGTTCTCTATTCGATGAGAACCGCAAATATGGCGTGAAAATAACGACAATCCTTCCCGACATGACCGCCACAAATCTCTACCGCAATGCCGATTTTGAGGCGGATCCTGCAGAGGGAGCGAGTCTGGCACCAGAAGATGTGGCAGATGCCGTGGAGTGGATTCTCGCACAGCGGTCAGGTGTCGTTGTGCCGGAGCTGATGCTGCGGCCACAGCTTCACCGGATCCGGAAGAAGGTATTGGATAACAGAGATAACAGATAATAAAAAGTGGTCAAAGCTCATTATTCTGCATCGGCCGGCGCTGCCGCCGATTTGGAATCGATCCTTGTTTCAGCTGCCAACCAACAGGAAGAGATAACATTGGCGGTCAGCTGAGACAAACCGACAGCGGTGACCGGCAACACAACCTTGCTGGAGGTTATAATATTTTCAAATGTGATGATCGATTTTTGAGGGGAGAGAACGGTTCTTGTTCTTCACAAAATATGCAGTGTGGCCCTGCTATACTGCTTCAATTGTTTTTTGACTTGCGGAGAATTCTTTAATTTCACTAATCGTTGAGACAGCATCCTGATAGCAGACAGGAATGCTGTTTTTTTGGGTGTGCCCGGCGGCGCACGTTATATGCTACAAAGGAACCTTGTACAATATAACGCGCGTCGATGTATTTGAGGGCTACAAGGGTGATATTACGCTGTTTTGCAAGCGGCAGAAATGACCGCAGGAATATCATGAAAGCATGATAAATAATTTCATTATTCGTCTGATTATGCTATACCATTAAATGGATTTCTTTTATCAATCAAAGGGGCAAGCACATGAAATATAACTATAACCGATTGTGGAAACTGCTTATTGATAAAGGCATGACAAAAACAGAAATGCGCAAGCAGGCAGGAATCAGCACGAACGTTCTTGCCAAAATGGGCCGGTGTGAACCAGTGTCAATGGACAGTTTGGCAAAGATTGCAACAGCCCTTGATTGCGGGCTTGGCGATATAGTTGAAATTGAAAAAGAAGGTAATTGACAATGGCAGGGAACAAAGCACTGAATAAAGCTGCAAAAGCAAAGCAAGATGAATTCTATACGCAGCTTTCTGACATTGAAAATGAATTAAAGCACTACAAGCAGCATTTCAAAGGAAAGGTTGTATTTTGTAACTGTGATGACCCTTATGAAAGCAATTTTTTTAAATATTTCGCAATGAATTTTAATTCATTGGGTTTGAAAAAATTGATTACAACCTGCTATGCTACATCACCGGTTATAGGTAAAGAATTTCAATATTATATTGATAAAACTGGACAGCTTTCCTTTGTTCAAGAAGAAAATAATATACCTATCGAACAGGATAAAAAGCCGTATAAAGTTGAGATAACAGAAGTAAAAGACAATAACGGGGACGGAAGGGTTGATCTGTCTGATGTGGAATATTTGTTGCGGGATAATCACAATTCAATGACCTTATTAAATGGTGACGGGGATTTTAGAAGTGATGAATGTGTTGCTTTGTTGAAACAGGCTGACATTGTGGTTACAAATCCGCCGTTTTCATTGTTCAGGGATTATGTTGCACAACTGATTGAATACAATAAAAACTTTCTTATTATTGGCAATCAGAACGCAATCACTTACAAAGAAGTATTTCCGCTCTTCATGGAAAATAAAATATGGTTGGGCTATAAATCCGGTGATATGGCTTTTGCTGTCCCTGATGATTATGAACCGCGTAAAACCCGTTATTGGGTAGACAAGAACGGTCAGAAGTGGCGCAGCATGGGTAATATTTGTTGGTATACGAATCTTGATATTCAGAAGCGTCACGAAAACCTAATTCTGTATAAGCATTATACCCCGGATGAATACCCAAAATATGATAACTACGATGCAATCAATGTGAATAAGGTATCTGAAATCCCATGTGATTATTATGAAAATATGGGCGTTCCCGTAACTTATATGGACAAGCATAACCCTGATCAGTTTGAGCTAGTCGGTGCAGATTATCAGGTGGCTGAACCCGTAGATTTAGGAAGCGGCAAACGAGGGACAGGCAGATTCTATTTACAAAAAGGGCTTGACAAGTCTGTAGAAAGCGCCGACGCTCAGACAGACAGACAGACAGACAGACAGACAGACAGACAGACAGAGACTATATTGCCGAATCGTTATCAGACGCAAGATGTAACGGCATCATGGGCGTACCGATCACGTTCCTTGACAAGTTCAACCCTGACCAGTTTGAACTTATCGGACTCGCAGCCGGAAATATCCGCGGACTTGCAGGAATCCCAACTACTACAGGCAAAGACGGACCATATATCGACGGAAAGCTCAAATACGGACGAATCTTTATCAGGCGGAAAGTGTAACGGTATTATGGGAGTACCTATTACGTTCCTTGATAAATACAACCCCGATCAATTTGAAATTATCGGAATTGATAGAGTATACAGTCCCGAAAAGCGCGCTTATAGGTGGCAGATTGGCTATTAACGGACAACCGAAATATGCACGAATCCTAATTCGCAGAAAGGCGGCAATAGATGAAAATTGAACTTCATGAAATCCCGGTCCGCGACGTTGTGAGCGGATATGTTGACAGCGAGGAAAACGGCGTAGTAGGTTACGGCGGTAAACTGAATATCCGCCCCGCTTTTCAGCGTGAATTCATATACAAGGACAAGCAGCGTGATGAGGTCATAAACACGATTATGAAAGGATTTCCGCTGAATGTCATGTATTGGGTTAAAAGTGACAACGGCGGTTATGAACTGCTTGACGGTCAGCAGCGGACAATCAGCATTTCACAGTATGTGAACGGGGACTTTTCCGTCAATCACATGGGTTTTGACAACCTGACAGTCACAGAACGTGAACAGATACTGAACTATAAATTGATGATCTATATTTGTGAAGGAACCGACAAAGAAAAACTTGATTGGTTCAAGATTATCAATATAGCAGGCGAACAGCTTACACCGCAGGAATTACGGAACGCAATCTATACCGGCGAATGGCTGACAGAAGCAAAGAAGTATTTCAGCAAAACCGGCTGTCCTGCTCATGCTATCGCAAGCGACTATTTGAAAGGCGCTGCAATCCGTCAAGACTATCTTGAAACAGCTATCAGATGGATTTCCGCGTGTGATGGCGTTGAAATTGAAGATTACATGGCGAAACATCAGCATGACCCGAACTGTAATGAATTGTGGCTTTACTTTCAGAATGTCATAAGTTGGGTAAAGGTGATCTTTCCAAAGTATCGCAAAGAAATGAAGGGCCTTGAATGGGGTGTCTACTATAACAAGTACAGTCAAAATAACTATGACCCAAAAGCACTTGAAAGCAGAATCGTTGATCTTATGCAGGACGATGATGTAACAAAGAAATCCGGTATTTATGAATATCTGCTTGATGGTGCTGAAAAGCATTTAAGCATACGCGCATTCACTCAAAGTATGGCACGGGCGGCTTACGAACGGCAGAAAGGAATCTGCCCTATATGTGGGCAGCATTTTGAGATTACAGAAATGCAGGCTGACCATATAACCCCGTGGAGCAAAGGCGGCAAGACCACCCCGGAAAATTGTCAAATGCTCTGTGCTGAATGTAATCGCCGCAAGAGCAACATATAAATGATTGTCGCTTATCGTGAAATATCGGTGAGTGGCTTTTTGTATATTTAAGCGACAAACAAGCGACAAAATAAGAAAAGAACCGCCGAAAGTCCTTTATTTTATAGGCTTTTAGCGGTTCTTAATATACTCTTCATCAGAGTGCATCAGAAGTCGTGGAAGAAGTTCAAGGACAAGCTGAAGGCACTTACATCCCGAAGCAGGTGCAGAAGCATAGTAAACGCCATGAAACGGATCACAGTTGTGGCCTGCGGATGGCTGGGCTACTACGGACTTGCTGACATGAAGAAGAACATCGGTACTTTTAATAGCTGGCTGTACAGGCGGATTCGAATGTGCATCTGGAAGCAGTGGAAACTGCCAAGAACGCGCAAAAGAAAACTTCTTGGTCTTGGACTGCCAGAGTGGGCGGCCTGCGAAGGCGCCTACAGTCGGAAGGCTTACTGGCGTATGGCGAATTCAGGTGTGGTCAAAAGAGCATTAACCAAAGAAAGACTGATACACTGGGGCTTTTTCGATTTAGCCACAGCATACCAGTCTGTGCACGTCAACAGTTGAAACCGCCGTGTACCGAACGGTACGCACGGTGGTGTGAGAGGACGGCGGCTAATCACCACCTCCTACTCGATTCTCTGTGAACGTCACCAGCGGGACATTTTCATTTGTGATATATCAGGACATAATCATTTATGGCTTATACAGCGGGGGCGGCGACATCCTGCTGCGCGGGGGCGGCGACATCCTGCTGCCCGTTTACAACCGGATTTGATTGTGTTAAATTTAATGCCTGTAAGCAGAGCAGGCGATCGCGGGTGCAGGTGCCGAAAGGCCGCACGTGAGGAAAGTCCGGGCTTCATAGGGCAGGATACCGGCTAACGGCCGGCGGAGGCAACTCCCGGGACAGTGCAGCAGAGATATACCGCCGCGTAACCGCCGGAACTCGTTCCGGTAAGACGCGGTAAGGGTGAAAAGGCAGTGTAAGAGACTACCGTCCGTGCAGTAATGTGCGGAGCCATGTAAACCCTATCCGAAGCAAGACCGAATTAAGACAATGAGTCTGCCCGGCTCGTCTTAGGTGGGTCGCTTGAAGCTGCCGGCAACGGCAGTTCTAGAAAGATGATCGTCCAACGACATAACCCGGCTTATCGCTCTGCTTACATTAATTATTGCAGCATGTAATGGCGCGCAGTTGGGAGGCACATGCAGAATTCTCCTTCAGGTTCCGGCAGAAAAAAGAACAAAAAGCGTCTGACTTTCATCGTGGTGGCTGTGGTCATCACGATGTTTGCTGTCCGCTTTATTCTCATGCAGACAGGCGAACTTGCGAAAATAACGACCCTCGATGCCAATGGTCAGAAGACCTGGATGCAGGCGCGCGAGGTAACAATCGTGTCCCCGCAGGATGGAAAGGTGCTCGGGAGCGGTTCTATCCTTGATTCCTACAAGAACAGCACAAAGGACAAGACGTACACCTGCAGCGTCGTGACGACAGATGCGGTTGCGTCGCAGTTTGAGAACGACAGCGCGCAGGATGGTGACAGCGCAGACAGCGCGCAGTCTTCGGCAGGCGGTTCTTCTGAAAAATCTTCAAAAGATGCAAAGACCAGTGAAGCTTCAGAGAAGGCGCAGGGTGCTGTCATCGTGATGCCGGACGGGACGAAGGCAGACTTTTCCTTCGGCGGAGTGAATGAGGGCGCAGGGATCGGCGTTCTGAATGCACAGTCCAAGGAAGAGACCGGTGAAGCCAAGTTCACGAAAAAGGGCTGGGTGAACCTGCAGGAAGGGCAGAACGTGTATTGCCTTTCTGACGGCAAAGTTGTGACCGGCACTTATAAGGGCAATGATCTGGTATCCTTTGATGCGGACTGGCCGGATACTATGCTGGGATGCGGCATTTACGACAATGCCGGCAATTTCCTTGGCACACTTGTTAACCGGCAGAATGGGGAGGGACTTCTTCTCACCGGTGCAGATGTAACTGCATTTGTACAGGACGTGGAGAACTGACAACATGCCGCACGGGCGGCAGAAAGGACGATATGACAAAGGTAGACATTATCAGCGGCTTCCTGGGAGCCGGCAAGACAACACTTATTAAGAAGCTCCTGAAGGAGGCACTTGCAGGCACAAAGGTTGTGCTGATTGAAAACGAATTCGGTGAGATCGGCATCGACGGCGGATTCCTTAAGGAGTCCGGCATCCAGATCCGTGAGATGAATTCGGGATGCATCTGCTGCTCTCTGGTGGGTGATTTTGAGACGTCCCTGCGCCAGGTGATGGAGCAGTATGCGCCGGAGAGAATTCTTATTGAGCCTTCAGGCGTGGGCAAGCTCGACGACGTTATGCGCGCGATTAACAACGCTGCCAGGAACATCCCTGACATGAAGCTCAACAGTGCAGTAACCGTTGTGGATGCGAAGAAGGCGAAGATGTATCTCAAGAACTTCGGCGAGTTCTTCGTGAACCAGATTGAGAATGCCGGCACGATTCTTCTTACAAGAACAGATATCGCGACGCAGGAGCAGATTGACACCGCTGTGAAGCTCGTCAGAGAACATAACGCAAAGGCAACGATCATTACGACACCGCTGGCCGAGCTCAGCGGTCAGCAGATCCTCGATACCTTTGAGGGCAGAGAGGATCTGAACGCGGAGATTCTGGCAGAGGTACTCAATTCCGATGAGGAGCATCACCACCATCATCACCACGACGAGCATGGTGAGAGATTCGTCGATGAGGACGGCAATGTAATTTTCAAGGCGCATCACCACGACCATGATCATGAGGATGAAGACGAAGATGAGCACGAGCATCATCACGATCACGAGGAGGATCATGATGAGCACGGCCATGATCATCACGAACATGAACACCATCATGACCATGAGGACCATGACCACGATCATGAGGAACATGGTCACGAGGATCATGATCATCATGATCATCATGACCACCACGATGCAGATGATGTTTTCGAGAGCTGGGGGATGGAGACGGCCCGCAAGTTCACAGCTGCTGAGGTAGAAGAGAAGCTGAAGAAGCTCGATGATTCTGATACCTACGGTATTGTGCTGCGCTCGAAGGGCATGCTGCCTTCTTCCGAGACGGATGCGTGGATTCACTTTGATTTCGTGCCCGGTCAGCCTCAGGTGCGCACAGGCTCTGCCGATGTGACGGGCAAGATCTGCGTCATCGGATCAGGCCTCAATCAGGACGCGCTGCACGAGCTGTGGAAGGCGTGAGAGTTTAAAGGTATTCCGATTGCTGCTGGGTCCGGCGCAGGCAGCGTATCTGCCATGTTCGGCGATCATGTGTTATGTATGGGCGCTGCGGCGCCGAGAGGTATAGATTTATGGACGAGAAGATTCCGGTATATGTCATCAACGGATTTCTGGAGAGCGGCAAGTCGTCGTTCTTTACGTATACGCTGGGGCAGCCTTATTTTCAGTCGAAGGAGACGACACTGCTGATCCTGTGTGAGGAGGGCGAAGTGGAGTACTCCGACAAGCTCCTGAAGCAGACAAGGACAGTGAAGGAGGTCATCGAGGACGTCGATGACTTCACACCCGGCACACTTATGGCGATGTATGCCAAGCATCACCCGGGAAGAGTCCTCATCGAGTGGAACGGCATGTGGGACTTCAAGAAGTTCAAACTCCCGAAGGCCTTCTTCCTGGAGCAGCAGATGTCGTGCATCGATGCTTCGACGTTTGGAATGTATTTTGCAAACCTCGGCATGAGATCGCTCCTGTTCGAGGAGCTGAAAAACTCCGAGCTCATCATGTTTAACCGGTGTGACGGCATCGATTACGAGGAGCTGGTTAAGTACAAGAGGAACGTGAAGGCGGTCTGCCCGCAGGCTGAGCTGATTTTCGAGGATGCGAACGGCGAGATCGACATGACGACCGAGGAGGATCTGCCTTTTGATATCAGTCAGGATGTCATCAATCTTGAAGGCATGAACTACGGCGTGTGGTACCTCGATGCGATGGAGCATCCGGACAGGTATGAGGGCAAGACGATCAGCTACAGTGGAATCGTGGCGATCCCAGATGATTTCCCGAAGGGATATTTTGTGCCGGGCCGCATGGCGATGACGTGCTGCGCGCAGGATATGCAGTTCCTGGGCTACGCATGCCAGTATCTGGATACGGATAAGCTCAAGGAAAAGAACTGGGTCCGCGTCACGGCGAAGGTCAGAAGCGGTGAGTTCGGGCCGTATGAAGGCGAGGGCATCATTCTCGATGCGGTGAAGGTCGAGCCGGTGGAGGAGCCGGCGGATGCGGTGATTAACTTCGCAGGGTAAGTAATCGAGTAGGAGGCGACAAGCGCCTCCACTCGATGTCGCGGTGCTCGTCAGAAGGCATCTCATGCAAGCATGGATGCCTCCTTCCTCGCTACTACGCGCATAAAGAAAGCGCATCTCCTGAAGAGGGCAGGAGATGCGCTTTAATATTCTCTGTATTGTTCGGGCAGATGCGGCAGCAAGTGCATCTGCGGGAGTTCAGTTCATCTTAGCTACAGCAGAAGCAAGCTTCGATACCTTGTTGGATGCTGTGTTCTTGTGAAGAACGCCCTTTGTGGCAGCCTTGTCGATTGCTGTCTCTGCAGTCTTGAGAGCCTTCGCAGCGGCATCCTTGTCACCTGCTGCAACAGCAGTACGCACGTTCTTAACGACCGTCTTAACGTTGGTCTTTACAGCCTTGTTCGCAGCAGCCTTTCTGGCGCTGGTAAGGATTCTCTTCTTGGCAGACTTGATATTTGCCATTGTCATTACCTCCGTAGCACATACGTCTCTTCGGCGCCGGATCATCTCCGGTCTTTAGCACCGAAATAAAAAATACAAGTTCAATTCAGCCGCTATGTGCCAGATTTCCGGACACGGACGTTTCTTGACACATACAGACTAATATTAGCGGTGAGCGTCGTGATTGTCAACAATTTCTTGTTGACTGGGCGGCATATATTCATGTTAAATTTGCCCGGAGGGGCAAATCTCTCTTGCGGCAAAGCGCAATCTGTGGTATATGTCTTACAGTATGCAGAATCTTACGCTGCATTTCATTTGGAAATGAGGAATGTTGAATGAGTACTGTACGTATTATCTGTGAGGTAGCACTTATCCTGGTCAGCATCGCGCTTTCTGTTCTTGTTCTCATGCAGGAGGGCAAGGAGCAGGGCCTGGGCGCCATCAGCGGTATGGCTGAGACATACTGGGGCAAGAACAAGGGCCGTTCCATGGAAGGAAGACTCGTCAAGGCGACTGCTGTCCTGTGTGTCGTTTTCTTTGCACTCAGCCTTCTGCTGGACATGCAGCTCAAATGAGCAGAAGCTCAGGGCGGCAGCATGAGGAAGAGATTCACAAGTGTGGTTGTGAAGAAGATTTAACGGATGAGACAGATTTATATGTATTGATTTCTACAAAGCGTCCCTGCATTCCAGGGGCGCTTTGTTGCGCATAGAGTGATTAATGAACAAAGTGGGAAGCTAAAGAGTGACATAGAAGAATAAGAACGAATTTGGAAACAGAAGAATGAATCAAGAGATCGAAGAGACGACGAAGAAATGAAGAACACAAAAAAGAATGAAGACGAACGAAACAGAATGACAATCGAGAGAACAACCAATAACAGGGCTGCGGCGGAGGCAATCGAAGTGAGAGCGGACGCCCAGGACAAGCCCTCCGACCCCGCCAACCCGCTGATCGGCACATACACCGCGAACGCGAAAGGCTTTGGATTTGTGACGGTAGAGGGATTCGAGCGGGATCTCTTTATCCCGAGGGAGTCTGTGAACGGTGCATTTCATCAGGATACCGTTGAAGTGAGGCTCCTGCCGACGTTCCAGGGAAACATCATTCCCGGCGGCAAAGGCGGCCAGCGCCAGGAGGCCGAGGTCGTCCGGATTGTGAAGAGAGGCATTACAACTCTTGTCGGCACAGTTGTCAAGGAGAATAAAAAAATCTATGTGCGCCCCGACAACGCAAAAATCGGCATTGATATTCTCATCAAGCCGAAGAACGCCATGAAGGCCGTGAACGGCCACAAGGTTGTCTGTCAGATGATCGACTATGGCGGCATCGGAGACCACAGAAAGCCTGAGGGAAAGATCACGCAGATTCTGGGCCACATGGACGATCCGGGCGTCGATATTCTCTCGATCATCAAGGCGTATAACCTGCCGGAGGAATTTCCGGACGATGTGAAGAGAGAGGTGACGAGGATCCCGCAGGCACTGTCGCTCCCTGCCGTATTGAAGAAGGAGAAGCTGACCGGCGAGCGCACCGGCGCTTCGTCTGCGGAGCATCAGATGCCGGAAATCGATGGGCGTGAGGACTGGCGAAGCGTCACAACAGTCACTATCGACGGCCCTGACACGAAAGACATCGACGACGCCATCAGCGTGCAGAGAGACGGGCAGGACTATATTCTTGGCGTCCACATCGCGGACGTCTCTCAGTACGTCCGGGAAAATACTCCGCTCGACCAGGAGGCATTGAAGAGAGCCACCAGCATCTATCTCGTGGACAGAGTGATTCCGATGCTGCCGCATGAGCTGTCCAACGGCATCTGCTCACTGAATCAGGGCGAGGACCGCTATGCGCTCAGCTGCATCATGCGGGTGGACAAAAAGGGTGAGGTAAAGGACAGCCGCGTCGTGGAGACGATCATCCGCTCAGACGGCAAGCTCTCTTATCCCGGCGTCATGCAGGTATTCGCCGGCGATGACAGTGAGATCGTGCATGCACTGGAGATGCAGGGCGTTAAGCGCGGCATTAAGACCCGCACAAAAGACATCACGGCGATGCTAAAGCGCGGCCTTCGCCTCGCCGCGATACTTCGAAAGAAGAGACAGGAGAGGGGCGCCATCGACTTCGAGTTTCAGGAGAGCGAGATTCATCTCGATCCGAATGGAAAGCCCATCGAGATCGTGCCGCACGACCGGAACGATGCAACGGATATGATCGAGGACTTCATGCTTCTCGCCAATGAGACGGTGGCATCCACGTTCTACTGGATGGACATCCCGTTTGTCTACAGAACGCATGGGAGGCCCGCGGAGGAGAAGATCAGGGCACTCCGTGTTTTCATTAAGAATTATGGATATACGCTGAAGAGCAAGGACGCGGAGATTCATCCAAAGGAACTCCAGAACCTCTTGGAGAGTCTGAAGGGCAAGCCCGAGGAGGCCATGCTCAGCACGATGACGCTGCGGAGCATGCAGCGTGCGTCGTACACGCCGACCTGCGAGGGACATTTTGGACTGGCCCTGCGGTATTACTGTCATTTCACGTCCCCGATCCGCCGCTATCCGGATCTGCAGATCCACCGCATTATCAAAGAATTTCTGCATGGGGGGCTCGGCGACGAGCGCCGTGAGCACTACGAGGGGATTCTTCCGTATGTCTGCAAGCAGTCCTCGGAGCGGGAGCGTCTGGCGGATGAAGCGGAGCGCGAGACAGACAAGCAGAAAAAGGCCGAATACATGGCTGAGCGCCTCGGCGAAATCTATCAGGGCGCGATCTCCGGCATCACCGGCTGGGGCTTCTACGTCGCCCTGCCGGATTCCGTGGAAGGACTGGTGCCGGTGGGGAGCCTCCATGACGATTACTACAATTTCGACGAGGATTCGTATATACTGAGGGGAGAGCACAGCGGGCGCACGTTCAGTCTGGGACAGAAGGTTTATGTACAGGTCGCCGGCGCGGATATCGTGGCCAGAACTGTCGATTTCAAGTGGCTCCCCGACAAGAAGGCACTGAAGATGCTGGGGCAGGCGAATGGTGCCCCGGATACACAGTCTGAAAATACAGATGGGAGCAAGGCTTCCTCACAGGATGAGGACGCCGCTGAGAGCGCGAGTGCATCATCAAGCGGAGACGGACGCGGCAGAGAAGGCAGAGGATCCGGATTTGGCGCAGGAACTGACAATAATGGCGGAACAAAAGACAGCGGCCGCGCAAAGAAGCCGAAGAAGCTGCGCGGTGACGGCTCTGCTTTCATTCCAAAGAAAAAGAAGTCCCGTCATCACGGACACAAGGTGACGGCACAGGGATCAAAAGGCAGGTTTACAGGTGGCAGAAGAAAAGGTTAAGCTGATCGCCAACAATAAGAAGGCGTATCACGATTATTTCATTGAGGAAAAATACGAGTGCGGCATCGCGCTCTTCGGCACGGAGATCAAGTCCATCCGGCAGGGCAAGTGCAGCATCAAGGAGGCGTACGTCGAGATCTACAGAGGTGAGGCGTGGATCGATGGGATGAATATCAGCCCGTATGAGAAGGGGAATATTTTCAACAGGGATCCCTTGAGGAAAAAGAAACTCCTCATGCACAAGTCTGAGATTGCCCAGCTGGCCGCGAAGGTGGAGGCGAAGGGCTACACGCTTGTGCCGCTGGAGGTGTACCTGAAGAAGGGGCGCTGCAAGATTCAGATCGGCCTTGCACGAGGCAAGCACAACTACGACAAGCGCGACTCTATCCGGGCAAAGGATATCCGGCGGGAGAGTGAGCGCGACTTCAAGAACGAATATCGCGGGTAAAAGAAAGATCCGGGCGCATCGCTGCGTCCGGATCTTCTTCTGCGTGGATTAGACGGGAGTCGAACCCGTGTCCAAAAAACCATTCAGTGTCCTTCTACTATCGTAGCTGGTTGTTGTGCCTTACGGCGCTTCCCTCACGAAACAGGACAATCAGCAATCCTGTGTCATCGGTATCCACTGATACGCCCGCGGAGCCATGGCCCTCTCCGTGTCGTTTCCCATGATCTCGACGCCGTATCTCACGAGCATGGGTACAAGTGAGGCGACGCTGGATGCGATTAGGCAGCCAGAGCTAATTCTCTATTATTAGCGTTTATATTTAGGTTTGCCGTTTGACGATCGGCTTCGGATAGCTTCTCCACCTGCAGATTCCCTGTCGAAACCTTTACTAACCCAGGTGACGATTCCTCTTTTAATGGAATCATTCTTATTCTATGATATAAATATTAATTTTGCAAGAGCAAAAGCGAACTCATGTTCGCAATGTAATGATATAATGCATGATGCCGGGGTGATTATCCTTGTATGATAAGGATAATCTGCAGATTCCGAATACCGGTCGAATTGCGGAAGTTTCGAAGAAACGGAGCAATCCGCGGCATCATGACAATTTACCTTAAGAAAGGATTGATTCACAGCATGCAGCATGCATTTCATCAGATTACAGAGGAGGAGATCAGAGCGATCGGTGCGTATGAGATCGAATCGCATGAGTTCCTCCAGGACATCAATTCCGACAGCTTTGTGCTGCGGCACAAAAAAAGCGGCGCAAGGGTGGCCATTCTGCCCAATACAGACAGCAATAAGGTCTTCTATATAGGCTTCCGCACACCGCCGAAGGATTCCACGGGCGTCGCGCATATCATCGAGCACACGGTCCTGTGCGGTTCGAGAGATTTTCCGGTGCGTGACCCCTTCATTGAAGTGGTCAAGGGATCGCTGAACACATTCCTGAACGCGATGACGTATCCCGACAAGACAGTGTATCCGGTGGCGTCGACGAATGAGAAGGACTTCGACAACCTGATGCACGTGTATCTGGATGCGGTTTTCCATCCCAACATTTACAGGGAGGAGAATATTTTCCGGCAGGAAGGGTGGCATTACGAGCCCGTCTTCGATCACGGCGATCTGACGAAGGATGAGGAAGAGGCGTTCCTCACAGGAAAGGGTGCACTCACCGTCAACGGTGTCGTTTACAACGAGATGCGCGGCGTCATGTCCAATCCGGACGATGTGCTGGCAGATAAGGTTCTGGCATCGCTCTATCCGCATACGACATACTCGATCGTCTCCGGCGGCGATCCGGATGTGATCCCGAGCCTTACTTATCAGGATTATCTGCATTTCCACGAGACGTTCTATCATCCGTCCAACAGTTATATCTACCTGTACGGAGACATGGATATGCAGGAGAGGCTGAGGTACCTCGATGAGGCTTATCTCTCTGATTATGATTTCCTGCAGATGGACTCGGAGATAAGGGGAGAGAACTCATTCCCGGGTCCGGTACAGGCGCAGTACCCCTACTCCGTGATGGAGAACGAGGACACGGCGCAGAAGACGTACCTCTCTCTGAATTTTGCCCTGCCGGACGGATGCGATCCCAAGACGGACCTCGCGTACAAGGTGCTCGATTACGTGCTGTGTGAGTCTGAGGGCGCACCGGTCAAGGAGGCGCTGCGAAAGAGGGGCATCGGACAGGATGTCGACTCCCTCTATGATTCGGGTGTCCTCGAGCCCTACTACTCGATCACGGCAAAATATGCGGATGCGGCGCAAAAGGATGCGTTCGTATCGACCATTTTCGAGGTGATGCAGAACCTGGCGGACAGGGGAATTGACCGGAAATCGCTCCTTGCGGGCATCAATTACTTTGAATTCCACTACAGAGAGGCAGATTTCGGCTCTTACCCGAAGGGCCTCATATTCGGCCTGGATGCGATGGACACCTGGCTCTACGACGACAAGGCGGTCTGGCAGAATCTTCGCATCGGCGGACTCTTCGATGAGCTGCGGCGGGATGCGGAGAACGGGTATTTTGAAAATATCCTCCGCCGGAGTTTCCTCGAAAACCAGCACCGGAGCACCGTCCTGCTGGTGCCGGAGCCCGGCCTTACGGCGAAGAAGGATGAGGAGAAAAAGGCATCCATGCGCACTCTTTATGAGAGCATGAGCCGGCAGGAGAGGGAAGATGTTCTGCTGAACTTCCACAGCCTTCGCAGGTGGCAGGAGACGCCCGATTCCAAGGAGGCGCTCTCTACCATTCCTACGCTCTCGAGAGCCGATCTCACGAGAGAGGCCAGAAAGATCCTCAATGAGGAGCTTCCCTGCGGAGAGATCAAGGTCCTGGCGCATCCTGTTTTCACAGGCGGAATCGATTATGTGAAGGTCCTCTTTGACGCGGGAGAGGTGCCGGAGCGGCTGTTCCCGTATCTGAACATCCTGAAGGTTCTGCTGACGGCGCTCTCGACGGAGCACTACACATACGCAGAGCTCGATCACGAGATCAATATCCAGACGGGCGGCATCAGCTGCGGTCTGAGTCTCTACACGGATGTCAATGACCCGCAGAGATACCGCACGGCGCTTGAGATTTCTGCCAAGGTGCTGCACGGGAATTTTCAGAACGCAATGGACCTGCTCCGGGAGGTGATCCTGCACACAAAGTGGGATGATCTCACGAGGATCAAGGAGGTGCTGGAGGAGGAGCTCTCCGGCGCAAAGACAGGCATGCCTGCCTCCGGCCATGAGACGGCGGTGAACCGCGCCAGCGCCGGGCTCTCGCCCTCCTCGAAGGTGCTCGATGATCTGAGCGGCATCGGCGGACTCAGAGACCTTCAGAGGATCTGCAGAGATTTCGCAAATGAGGGCGCAAAGCTCCCTGCGGCACTGCAGGAGCTCGCATCTTATCTCTTCAGAAGAGACAAGGTGATCCTCGTCGATCTGACAGCGCCGGATGCGGCTGTGCAGGAAGACCTTCCTGTGATCGAAGAGCTGAGCAGCCAGCTGCCTTCCGGAAGCGTTCCGGCGGACGGTGAGAAGAGATATGTGCCGGATCCCGAGCCGCACAATGAGGCATTCACGACGGCCGGACAGATCCAGTTCGTGTGTGCGGCTGGAGATTTCTCCCAAAAGAATCTGCCCTACACAGGCGCCCTGCGCGTCCTGAAGGTCATCATGGCGTATGACTACCTGTGGACTGGAATTCGTGTCAAGGGCGGCGCGTACGGCTGCATGAGCGATTATGGGCGCGACGGCATTGCGTATATGGTGACGTACAGGGACCCTCATCTGAAGAGGTCGCTCGATGTTTTCAGAAAGGCGGGAGAGTACATCCGGACACTGCAGGCGGACGAGAAGACGCTGACCAAATACGTGATCGGTGCGATCTCCTCTCTCGACCGGCCGAAGACGCCGTCGGCATATGGGCGCTTCTGCCTCTCTGCATATATGACGGGAGGAACGGAAGCTATGCTGCAGAAGGCCAGAAACGAGGTGCTCGACGTCACTCTCGATGATATTCATGCGCTGGGCGATTACCTGGATGCGATCATGGACAATCCTGTGCTGTGTGTGATCGGCGGCGCGCAGAAGATCGAGGGCGCGAAGGATCTGTTCGAGCGGGTGGAGCCGCTCGTATAAAAAGTCTGCGCGCTGGCGCAGCGGAAAGGCAATATATGGCAAAGGCCGGTTTTGCAACCATCATAGGAAGGCCGAACGTCGGCAAGTCGACGCTCATGAACACGCTGATCGGACAGAAGATCGCGATCACGTCCTACAAGCCGCAGACGACGAGAAACCAGATCCGGACCGTTTATACGGAAGAGCGCGGGCAGATCGTCTTTCTGGACACGCCGGGGCTGCATGCCGCAAAGGACCGCCTCGGCAGATACATGCTGAAGGCCGCAGAGTCCACTTTGAAGGAGGTCGACGTGATACTCTGGCTCGCAGAGCCAAAGCTCCCGAAGGAAGAGGACCGGGCGGTGATGAAGCTCCTCGCCGGTGTGAAGACGCCGGTGATTCTTTGCATCACGAAGATTGATACGGTGAAGAAAGTGGAGCTGCTGCCTGTGATCGATGCGTTTGCCAGAGATTACAAAGAGGTGACGGGAGGGGATCCGGCCGCCGTCATTCCGATCAGCGCGAGAACGAAGCAGGGGATTGATGATCTGAAGGAGGCGTTGTTTTCAGCGCTGCCGGAGGGCATGCCCTTCTACGACAGCGACACGGTGACGACACAGACGGAGCGGGAGATTGCGGCGGAGATCATCCGGGAGAAGGCGCTGCGCCTTCTGCAGGAGGAGGTGCCGCACGGGATCGCCGTGCAGATCAACCGGATGCACACAAGACCCGGCAAAAACGGCGACGTGTGTGATATCGATGCGGACATCATCTGTGAGAGGGAGTCCCACAAGGGCATCATCATCGGCGCGGGCGGCAGCATGCTCAAGAAGATCGGCATGGCCGCCAGAACCGATATTGAAAATATGATCCAGACGAGAGTCAATCTCAAACTCTTCGTGAAGGTGCGCCGCGACTGGAAGGACGACGACAAGGCACTGAAGACTTATGGGTATAATGAGAAGGACCTCAATGGGAGATAAGGGCGAGAAATATTTTGACGTCACGGGAATGGTGCTGGAGGCCAGGCCCATCGGCGAATACGACCGGCGCATTGTGCTGCTGACGAAGGAGATGGGCAAAATCTCTGCCTTTGCAAGGAGTGCCAGAAAGCCCAATTCGCCGCTGGTTGCGTCGACGGACCTGTTCTGCTTCGGGCGCTACAGGCTCTTTGCGGGGCGCGACTCCTACACGGTGACGGAGGCGGAGGTGCTCAATTATTTTGAATTCTTCCGCACACACATGGAGCAGATGCTGTATGCCACCTATATGTGTGACGTCACCTCCTATATCACCCATGAAAACAACGACGAGACGCTTCTTCTGATCCTTCTTTATGCTTCTCTCCGTGCACTGGAGGCGGGAAAAATCCCGGCGGCACAGATCCGGAGCATCTTTGAGATCAGAACGGTTGTCATCGAGGGCGAGTTCGTCCTGCCAAATGCAGCGAGCCACTCGCCGGCCGTCATGACGGCGCTCGCGCGCATCCAGAACGCGCCGCTCTCGAAACTCTATTCTTTTATGCTGGATGAAGCTGCGGGGAAGGAGCTCGCGGCGCTTGCACATCGATACATGGACCACAGCTACGGGCATCATTTTAAGAGCCTCGATGTGCTGGAGGCGATGGGAATTTAAGTGCACCTCTGCAGCACCGCATTTGGCGGGAGTCGAACCCGCCGCTCTGAAGCCCCTGCAGAGAGCAGAGAAAGCAATTGGAGAGTCTGCAGGCGTTGCACAATTATCCCGCCGCTTATATAATGACAAGAGTGCTTTTTTGAGGAAGATGAATGGCGGCGAGAAGAAGGATAACTGCAAATGAAGAGCGCGGGAGAACCCGCGGAGGAAGGGTCTCACGGGAAGAACTCTATGACCGTGAGGAATCCGGACGGAGCCGCACCGGAAGGAACGAAAATGGCCGGAACCGCAGAAATCACTATACACCCGGGCCGCGCAGCACCCGCACAAGGCGTTCTGCGGATTCTCTGAACCGCGCAGGCAGAAGAGGAAGGCCAGCAGCTGGGCGGCAGAAGAATAAGCCCGCTTTTTCTTCATCCGGAATGTTCGTGAGGGCAGCAGGCCTTCTCATTGCACTCTTTTTGATTATCCTTTTGATTTCGAGGTGCGGAAAGGGGAGCTCCGGAACATATACGGAGAGCACCGCGGAATTCGCAAGGGGCGGCGCAGTTACGGTGACCAGTGTGGAGTCCTTCGACAAGGACTACTACAGCAGCGATGAGCTGCAGAAGGATATCGATGATGCCATTTCTTCATTTACGAAGAACGGCGGCAGTGTGAAGCTCGTCGATTATTCGGTGAAGAATAAGATCGCGAGAGTCGTTCTGCGTTACGGCAGCACGAAGGATTATACGAACTTCAACTCCCTTCCTATGTTCTATGGAAAGGTGAGCGAGGCGCAGAGCGAGGGATACGACCTGTCGGCTGCCTACTCAGCGGTCTCCACGCAGGATTCGTCGAAGATCCTGACGAAGGAGAATATTGCTGACTACGCATCTTCAAAGGTAGTGTACATTACAGAGAAGATGGATGTGGCTGTGCCGGGAAAGATCCTGTTCGTGAGTGCGAATCTGCAGACAGACAAAGATGACAAAGGGCTCGCAAAAGCCGTGGATACGGTGTCGGAGAGCAGCCCGGGAGTCGTTATTTTCCAGTAGTATAGCAATAGAGACAGGTTATTTTCAGGCGGATGGCTTCCATTTGCCATCGTCTGTCATATAGAAGAAAAGAGCGGAACGGAAACGACGCTCCTCTCATAAGAGTCTTATCAGGAGGAAAACAAAAGCAATGGAAAAGACAATGGACAAGATCGTTGCGCTGTGTAACGCGAGAGGCTTCATTTACCCCGGCTCGCAGATTTACGGCGGACTCTCTAACACATGGGATTACGGTAATCTTGGCGTCGAGCTCAAGAACAACGTAAAGAAGGCATGGTGGCAGAAGTTCGTTCAGGAGTCCCCGACCAATGTGGGCGTGGACTGCGCGATTCTGATGAACCCAAAGACATGGGTGGCCTCCGGACATCTTAAGAGCTTCTCCGATCCTCTGATGGACTGCAAGGCGTGCGGCGAGAGATTCCGCGCGGACAACATCATTGAGGACTATGCAAAGGCCAACAACCTGACGCTTGACTCCTCCGTCGACGGCTGGACGAACGACGAGATGATGAGCTTCATCAATAAGTTCAAGGTTCCCTGCCCTTCCTGCGGCCAGTTCCACTGGACTGACATCCGTCAGTTCAACCTGATGTTCAAGACGTTCCAGGGCGTCACTGAGGATGATGCGAACACGATCTACCTTCGTCCGGAGACGGCGCAGGGTATCTTCGTCAACTTCAAGAACGTACAGAGAACGTCGAGAAAGCACCTGCCTTTCGGTATCTGCCAGATCGGCAAGTCCTTCAGAAACGAGATCACACCCGGCAACTTCACATTCCGCACAAGAGAGTTCGAGCAGATGGAGATGGAGTTCTTCTGCAAGCCTGACACAGATCTTGAGTGGTTCAAGTACTGGAAGGATTACGCGTGGAAGTGGCTCACATCCCTTGGCCTTAAGCCCGAGCACCTGAGATTCCGCGATCACGACAAGGCGGAGCTCGCTTTCTACTCCAAGGCCACATCCGATATTGAGTACACGTTCCCCTTCACCGACTGGGGCGAGCTGTGGGGCATTGCCGACAGAACTGACTATGATCTCTCCCAGCACCAGAAGGTATCCGGTGAGGATCTCACGTATTTTGACGAGGACACGAAGGAGAGATATATTCCTTATGTCATTGAGCCTTCCCTCGGCTGTGACCGCGTGACGCTCGCCTTTATCTGCGAGGCCTATGATGAGGAGACACTTCCGGATGGGAGCGTGCGAAATGTCCTTCATTTCCATCCGGCCCTCGCGCCTGTGAAGATCGCAGTTCTTCCGCTGTCCAAGAAGCTCTCGGAGCCCGCTGAGAAGCTCTATACAGAGCTCTGCAAGCGTTATAACTGTGAGTTCGACGACCGCGGTGCAATCGGCAAGAGATACAGAAGAGAGGACGAGATCGGAACACCTTATTGCATCTGCTACGATTTCGACTCCGAGAACGATCACTGCGTCACCATCAGAGACCGCGACACCATGGAGCAGGTCCGCGTGCCGATCGACGGCCTGAAGGACTGGTTCGAAGGCAAGTTCGATTTCTAATCCGTTTAGCACCTCCCAAAGACCCCCGACGTATTATTGGAGGGGTTCGAGATGGGGTGCTAAATGACTTTTATTACACTGAATAAGGAGTCTGAAATGCAATACAGAGGCGTCAATGAACTGCGCGAGCTGTTCCTGTCCTTTTTTGAGGAGAAGGGCTGTCTTCGTCTGAACAGCTTCTCGCTGGTTCCGCACAACGATACATCACTGCTCATCATCAATTCCGGCATGGCTCCGATGAAGCCCTGGTTCACAGGCCAGGAAATCCCGCCGAGAAGAAGAGTTACGACCTGCCAGAAGTGCATCCGCACGGGCGATCTGGAGAACGTAGGTAAGACTGCGCGCCACGGCACGTATTTTGAGATGCTGGGCAATTTCTCCTTCGGCGATTACTTCAAGAAGGAAGCTATTCCGTGGGCATGGGAGTTCCTGACAGAGCGCGTAGGTCTCGATCCTGAGAGACTGTATCCTTCTGTATACGAAGGAGACGATGAGGCCTTCGATATCTGGCACAACGACATGCACATCCCGGCGGAGCGCATCTACCGCTTCGGCAAGGAAGACAACTTCTGGGAGCATGGCTCAGGTCCCTGCGGCCCCTGCTCCGAGATCTACTACGACCGCGGTGAAAAATACGGCAATGGCCCCGAGGACGTCATGGGCGGCGAGGGCGACCGCTTCATGGAGGTCTGGAACATTGTCTTCTCCCAGTTCAACAACGACGGCCATGGCCACTACACAGACCTCATCCAGAAGAACATTGATACCGGCATGGGCCTTGAGCGTCTCGCTGTAGCAGTGCAGGATGTAGGCTCAATTTTCGATGTTGATACATTAAAGAGCCTTCGTGATCTGATCTGCCAGATGGCCGGCGGCATCGGTTATGAAGAGCCCGGCACACACGAGACGGATGTCTCCGTCCGCATCTGCACAGATCACGCAAGGGCGATGACCTTCATGATCTCCGACGGCATCATGCCCTCCAACAACGGCAGAGGCTATGTCCTTCGCCGCATCATCAGAAGAGCAGTGCGTCACGGCAGAAAGCTCGGCATTCAGGGCTCGTTCCTTCCTACTCTTGCCATGAAGGTCATTGAGACCTCGAAGGACGGCTATCCGGAGCTCGAGGAGAAGAAGGAATTCATCCTCAACGTCGTAAAGGCAGAGGAAGAGAAGTTCGAGCGCACCTATGAGCAGGGCATGGACATCCTCGCACAGATGGAGGATGACCTCACAAAGAAGGGCGAGAAGACTCTCTCCGGCGCAGATGCGTTCCGTCTGTATGATACCTACGGATTCCCTCTCGACAACACGAAGGAAATCCTTGCAGAGAAGGGCTTCTCTGTAGATGAGGACAGCTTCAACAAGGCCATGCAGGCCCAGAAGGAAGCCGGCCGTCTCGACAGAAAGAAGTCCGGCAAGGCAGCTACCTATATGGGCGCTGCAGCCACTGTCTATGAGCAGATGGATCCGAAGGTGAACTCCACGTTCATTGGATATGACAAGCTCACGGCGCAGTCGAAGATCGTTGCTCTTGCAGCGTTTGCAGATTCTGAGGAGGACGAGGACAGCGTCGTTGAGGCGCTCGCAGACGGCCAGAAGGGCGCCATCATCACGGCGGAGACACCTTTCTACGGCACCATGGGCGGCCAGGTTGGCGATACCGGCGTCATCGAGCTCCACACGGAGGGAGATGTCAAGGAGGCAGAGGCACTTGGCAAGGGCGCAGCTATTTTCCAGGTGGAGCGCACTGAGCATGTGGCAGGCGGCAAGATCGCACACATTGGCGTCGTAAAGAGCGGCATGTTCAACCTCGGTGCAACGGTTACACTGAAGGTTGATCCGAAAGAGAGAATGGCGACCTGCAGGAACCACTCCGCAACCCACCTTCTGCAGAAGGCGCTGCGCGAGGTCCTCGGCACACACGTCGAGCAGGCAGGCTCCTATCAGGATGCCACAAGAACGAGATTTGATTTCACGCACTATCAGGCGATGACGAAGGAGGAGCTCCAAAAGGTAGAGGACCTCGTCAACGAGAAGATTGAGGAGGGACTCGAAGTCCGCACCGACATCATGAGCCTTGAGGATGCGAAGAAGACTGGCGCTATGGCGCTCTTCGGTGAGAAGTACGGCGAGAAGGTCCGCGTTGTCCGCATGGGCGACTTCTCCACAGAGCTGTGCGGCGGCACACACGTAAAGAACACGCTCCAGATCGGTCAGTTCAAGATCCTCTCCGAGTCCGGCGTGGCTGCAGGCGTGCGCCGAATTGAGGCGCTCACCGGCGACAACGTAAGGAAGTATTATGAAAATATGGAGACCGGGCTGAACGCAGCTGCTGCCCTTGTGAAGGCGACACCCGCAACGCTCGCTTCTCATATTGAGTCTCTCCAGAAGGAGATCCATGACCTGAAGGCAGAGAATGAATCCCTGAAGGCAAAGGAAGCAAAGGCCTCTCTCGGCAATGTTCTGGACAGCGCTGCAGATGTGAAGGGCGTTAAGCTCATCGCAGCACATGTGCCGGATGTTGACATGAACGAGCTGAGAAACCTCGGCGATGACCTGAAGGCAAAGACAAACGGCGTCGTAGTCCTCATCTCTGATAAGGACGGCAAGGTGTCTATTGTTGCCATGGCTTCCGATGACGCAATGAAGAAGGGCGCTCACGCCGGGAACCTCATCAAGTCCATCGCGAAGGAAGTCGGCGGTGGCGGCGGCGGGCGCCCCAACATGGCGCAGGCCGGCGGCAAGAACCCTGCAGGCATCGACAAGGCCCTTCAGATGGCGAAGGAAGTGCTCGAGGGACAGATCAAAGACTGAAGTCTGTGCGCAAAATGAATACGGATGCACAGTTTTTGCTGGTTTTCCAACACAATTGGTAAGATCGGGGCTTTACAAAAAAGCTGTTCGTCCGTATAATATTTTTTGTGTCTGATGAAAAGACAATAAAAACCCATTCAGTCGGAACCAGCGATGGCCTCTGAAGGGACTGAAGGGAGGGTAGAAGAGAATGTCTAGTGTTATCGTAAAAGAGAATGAGACTTTGGACAGCGCACTCCGCCGCTTCAAGAGAAGCTGCGCGAAGGCCGGCATCCAGCAGGAGATTCGTAAGAGAGAGCATTACGAGAAGCCCAGCGTTAAGCGCAAGAAGAAGTCTGAGGCAGCCAGAAAGCGCAAGTACAACTGATCACAGTTGATATAGCGCCAGAACGCTACGAAGATTTAACCCCACCGGTGTTGCACACCGGTGGGGTTTTTCGCTATAGTAATATAGCAACCCTTTCGAAGCAATTCGAGATGTGGGTACTGCAGTATCAATTGAGGGGTAAGTTATCGTTTAGAAGGGAGATGGGTATGAACAGACAGGAACTGAAAGACAGAGCTAAACAGACACTGCACAGCGACTACTGGCATGTGATCGGCAACTATTTTCTTGTATCGGTGATCATGGCTGTAATTGCGTGGGCATGCAATCTGATCCCGGTTGTTGGTGGTATTGCGTATTCAATTCTTTTGGGCGGGCCTTTGATGGTTGGCTTTGCCTGGTTTGCCCTGCAGTATGCGAGAGGAAACGGCGGAAAGCCTTCCGATCTGTTCTGCGCATTTCAGACGGACTATGGCAACGTTCTTGTTACTATGTTCCTCACGAACCTGTTCATAGCCCTGTGGTCCTTTCTCCTTGTCGTTCCCGGCATTATTAAGTTCTATGAATACCGAATGGTAGCGTATCTTCTCGCAGAAAATCCGAGCCTTGAGTGGAAAGAGGCGCAGAGCATGTCCAGAGAGATGATGGACGGACATAAGATGGACGCCTTTATACTGGATCTCTCCTTTATTGGATGGTGGATTCTCACGTCGCTGACATTCGGCCTCGTCGGTATTTTCTATGTGATTCCGTATTATAATCAGACTTATGCAGAGCTGTATCTGTCTCTGTTCGCAGCCAAGGCTGGCACAGGAGCATACGGAGCTGGCAGCGGAACAAACGGACAGAACGGCACGTCATTTAATGGGGGTTCCTTTAACGGGAACGACGGATCCGGCGGAACGACCTTTGGCGGGGACGCCTCGTTGTTTGGCAGAGGCGATGGCCATTATACGACACTTTAAGAGAATTGCAGGTTTAACGGGTATTGAGAATCCTATTGATATTGATTGCTGCGGCAGCTGTTTTTTTCATCGCAGTCATGATCAGAGACAATCACCGCTTCGTTGTACGGCGGTACACTGTACATTCGGCAAAGGTAAGCCGCAGGCTTACCTTTGTTTTTGTGTCCGATCTCCACAGCAAGGATTATGGCGAAGACAACCGGAAAGTTGTGCAGGCTATAGAAGACCTTTCTCCTGACGCCGTGCTGTGCGCAGGGGACCTCATCATCAAGCGGGATGCCTGGAACAACAAACCAGGGTGGATAGACACAGGCGCGAGCTTTGCCCGACAGATTGCCGGCCATTTTCCGTTTTATCTGACGGATGGCAATCACGAGGAGAAGCTCTGCTACAGAGGTGAGCGGCAGGAAGCATACGACGATTGGTGCAAGGCAGTGAAGTCAGCAGGCGCCGTGAAGCTTCACAACAAGAGCATCGATTTCAGAAGCGGCGTCAGAATCACCGGCCTGGATCTGCCAAGAGAGACATATCAGAAGATAAAGCCTTATCACATGCCCGAAGGCATGGTAGAGGACTGTATTGGCCGCTGTGATCCGGAGAAATTCAATCTTTTGATCACACACAATCCGAAGTTCTTCAGAGAATATGCGGACTGGGGCGCTGACCTTGTTGTATCCGGACACGTCCACGGCGGTCTCATGCGCATCGGGCGGCTCGGCATGATCGGCCCGGACCTGCATCTGTTCCCGCGTTATTCAGGGGGGCTGTATGAGAACCGCGAAACTGGCGCTCATATGGTGGTCACCTGCGGGTTGGGGGCGCATACACTGCCAATCCGTATTTTCAATCCCGGGGAGATCTCGTATATAGAAATCCTGCCGGAGAAGAAATAACTTATAGCAGGGGAGAATTTCTGCTGCTGTTACGAATTCTTTCAGACTGTGCGCTGCAGGTCTGTAAAAAGATTGGGCTCATAGAATGAATGGAATCGCAGGGCTGCAGCCCTGCAGAGGATTTATGGCTTTAGAGTTTAAATTGGAGAAGTTCGAGGGCCCTCTTGACCTTCTGCTTCACCTCATCGACAAGAACAAAGTTGATATCTACGACATCCCGATTGCGGAGATCACGGACCAGTACATGGACTACGTGCGCAGCATGGAGACGTCTGATCCGGACCAGATGAGCGAGTTCCTCGTGATGGCGGCGACCCTCCTCGACATTAAGTGCAGGATGCTCCTGCCAAAGGAAGTGAACGAAGAGGGCGAGGAAGAGGACCCCAGAGATGAGCTTGTGCAGCGCCTTCTCGCGTATAAGATGTGCAAGTATATGGCGCAGGAGCTGCGGGAGAAGGAACAGGACGCGTCGCTCTCCCTTTACCGGAAGAAAAAGCTTCCGAAGGAGGTGGCCTCCTATGTGCCGCCGGTCGATTACAACGAGCTGATCGGGGATCGGACACTCGCGCAGCTGAATGATATTTTCCATGATATTCTGAAGCGGCAGCGCTTTCGCGTAGACCCTGTCCGATCCAAATTCGGAAAGATCGAGAAGGAAGAGTTCGATATCGCGTCGAAGGAGCTCTACATCAAGGCATATCTTAATGGGCACCGGCACACGGATTTCCGTGCACTTCTGGAGGAGCAGGGAAGCCGCGATGAGGTGATCGTGACATTCCTCGTCATCCTCGAGCTCATGAAAACGGGCAAGGTGAAGGTTTCGCAGGACGAGATCTTCGGAAAGATCACAATCGACACCGTGGATGAGATCAAGAGCGACGACGATGCGGGGCTCTCGAAGGATTTCGCTTAGAAGGTACTTGATTTGGAAAATATGCAGAAAAACGAAAACAACACTCCTGAAAAGGACAATAAACTCCCTATAAACGGTAAAACTCCCGACTCCGGCCACAGCGTAAAAGAGATGATGGCGGCGATCGAGGCCATTTTGTTCACGATGGGCGACTCGGTTGCAGCCGCAGACATCGCAAAGGCAATCAACACAACGGTGGAGGATGTGTGGAAGGTGGCAGCACTCCTCAAGGAGCGCTGTGACCGCCCGGAATCAGGCCTGATGATCCAGCGCTTCGAGGACTCTCTGCAGATGTGCACGAAGCCCGCACAGTACGCGAACCTTGTGAAAATTGCGAGCGTGCCGAAGAAGATGACGCTCTCGGACTCTGTCATCGAGACGCTCTCCATCGTCGCCTACAAGCAGCCGATCACAAAGGCGGAAATCGAGACGATCCGCGGCGTGTCATGTGACTATGCCATCAACAAACTCCTCGAGTATGATCTCATCAAGGAACTGGGGAGGAAGGATGCACCCGGCAGGCCGATTCTCTTTGGCACAACAGAGCAGTTTCTTCGCTCATTCGGCGTGAAGAACCTCGATGAACTGCCGTCCATGAATCCGGCCAGAGTCGAGGAATTCCGCGAAGAGGCAGAAGACGAGGTGGACAGCCGGCTTGGGGTATAGCTATCTGCACAATGCCGGTCTGTTATATCTGTGTTTCAGCTAGTGAAAATTTTCACAATCCCTGTATTTCTTTGGCGTGTTCTATGGTACAATGATGCATAGCGCAGTGACGGGATTTTCTGTTTTTCCCCAAATGTATACCAACTGCACATATTGACGGCAAGACATCTCCTGCATGTATGGCTTATTTTCAGAATGCCAATGGATTTTGCGCATGAAGGAGAAGGTATGTGCAGAATCTACAAGGATGGAGAGAGCATTTCCCTTTTGTTACTACATTATTATGGAGGTTTTATTTTATGAGCAGTTCTTCAAAAGCGAGCGAGAGAATAACGGCTCTCCTCGATGACAACAGTTTCGTTGAAATCGGCGCTCTCGTGACTGCCAGAGCAACCAGTTTCAACCTGACTCCTGAAGAGACGCCTTCCGACGGCGTTGTGACCGGTTACGGCACAATCGACGGCAATCTTGTCTTTGTTTACAGTCAGGATCCTTCCGTTCTGGGCGGCTCGATCGGCGAGATGCACGCAAAGAAGATTGCAGGTCTCTATGACCTCGCCATCAAGACCGGCGCTCCTGTCATCGGTCTTCTCGATTCCACAGGACTCCGTCTTCAGGAAGGACCGGATGCACTCAATGCTTTTGCATCCATCTATGCGCTGGAGGCAAAGGCTTCAGGCGTCATTCCGCAGATCACGGCTGTCTTCGGCAGCTGCGGCGGCGGACTTGCCCTTGTTGCGGGTATGTCTGACTTCACCTTCATGGCTGAGGACGGCAAGCTCTTCGTCAGCTCCCCGAATGCCGTTGAGGGCAACAAGAACACAGATACTTCCGCAGCAGTCTATAAGGCACAGAGCGGCAGCGTAGATGCTGTATCCGATGCCAACGATGTTCTGCGCAGGATCAGAGATCTTGTATCTGTTCTTCCCGCCAACAACGAGGATGAGAATACAACGGACTGCACGGATGATCTGAACAGAGCATGCGACGCTGTTGCTGCCAATGCAGCGGACGTGCGCGCTGCAGCGAAGGATATTGCAGACGGCTATGCTTTCATCGAGACAAAGGCTGACTATGCAAAGGATATGGTGACCGGCTTTGTAAGACTGAATGGCTCCACAGTCGGCGTTGTGGCCAATGCAAAGACGAAGCTCAGCACAGAGGGCTGCAGAAAGGCCGCAAGGTTCGTGAACTTCTGCGATGCCTTCGAGATCCCGGTTGTGAGCCTGACCAATGTTGACGGCTTTGCAAGAACCGAGTCCGAGGAGAAGACAATCGGCGCCGCTGCCGCACAGCTGGCATTTGCCTTTGCTGACGCAAGCGTACCGAAGGTCAATGTTGTGATTAATGCGATCGGCAGCGCATACGGCGTTATGAACGCTAAGGCTACAGGGGCAGACATCACCATCGCATTCCCTGACACAAAGATTGGCATTATGGATGCCGACAAGGCCGCACAGATTCTGGCGGAGGGCAAGAGTGCAGAGGAGATCGCAGCTGCAGCGCAGCAGTACGATGAGCTGCAGAACGGCAGCGCTTCCGCCGCAGCAAGAGGATATATCGATCAGATCGTTGCACCTGCAGACCTGAGGAAGTATCTCATCGGTGCTCTGGAGATGCTCTACACAAAGAGAGAGGAAGTCGTTTCCAAGAAGCATGGCACAGTTTAATAGAAGGAGACACAAGCATATGAAAAAATGGTTATCATTTCTGGGAATCATCACATGTGTCTTCGCTTTAACCGCCTGCGGCTCATCCGGTACAGCAAAGATCAGCGGCGATGCCGTTGACCAGTCGACAGAGCAGCAGCTCGTCTCCGTTGGCGAGCAGCTCACCACCAGCATCGAGTCCATGGACAAGTCGGATGCTGAGCAGCTCAGCGAGCAGCAGCCGGCCCTGAAGTCCGGCCTCGAGAGCTGGGAGAGCGCAAAAGAGGATATTGGCGACATCAAGGGATTTCAGAACGAGTACGCCGTTGTGAATGACAACGAGTATTCCGTCAATATCGGCATCGATGGTTCCGATCACGATGCCAATGTGATCTGGGTTCTGACGATGGACCAGAACACACAGGAGATTTCTTCCCTTACCGTCAATGTCAGCTACTCCTTTGGTGAGCTGATGGAGCAGGCAGCCCTGAACACGGTGCTGGGCATGGGCACAACCTTCGTTGTTCTGATCATCCTGGCATTCCTCATTTCCCTGTTCAAGTTCATCCCTGCATTGCAGGCATCGCTCTCCAGGAAGAAGGAAGAGCCTGTACCTGAGCCGGTTGATGAGCCGAAGGAAGAGGCGGCAGAGGAAACAGCCGGAGAGGCAGTTACGGATGACGGCGCCCTGATCGCAGTGATCGCGGCAGCAGTTGCGGCCAGTGAAGGACATACCACAACAGACGGATTCGTTGTCCGCTCTGTGAGAAAGACCAGAAAGAGATTCTGAAGAGCCAACCTATTACACGCGATAAACGGCAGAAAGGATTCAAAATGAAAAACTATACCATTACAGTAAATGGCGTTTCCTATGATGTAACTGTTGAAGAGAACACAAACGGCGCAGCAGCTCCCGCAGCACCTGCAGCTCCCAGGGCAGCAGCTCCTAAGGCAGCTCCCGCTCCCGCAAAGAAGGCAGCTTCCGCAGGCGCAGGTTCTGTAAAGATTGAGGCAGGTGCTGCAGGCAAGGTCTTCAAGATTGAGAAGAAGGTCGGCGACAAGGTTTCCAAGGGCGATGCTGTCGTTGTAGTAGAAGCCATGAAGATGGAGATCCCCATGGTTGCTCCTTCGGACGGAACCGTTGCATCCATCGACTGCAGCGTAGGAGATGCGGTTGAGGCAGGAGCTGTGCTCGCTACCCTCAACTGATCGTCACCAATTCCGGAGGTCTAACAAGATATGGAATATATCGTCAATACACTTGATAACTTAATCCATCAGACCGCCTTTATGAACCTGACCTGGGGCAACTATCTCATGATCGCTGTTGCGTGTGTATTCCTTTACCTCGCAATTGCCAAGGACTTTGAGCCTCTGCTCCTCGTCGGCATCGCCTTCGGCATGCTGCTCGTCAATATCTATCCCGACATCATCGCAGCGCCTACAGCGACATCCAACGGCGGACTTCTGTATTACTTCTTCCAGCTGGATGAGTGGGCAATTCTTCCGTCCCTCATCTTCATGGGCGTAGGTGCCATGACGGATTTCGGTCCTCTGATCGCAAATCCCTCCAGCTTCCTGCTGGGCGCTGCTGCACAGTTCGGTATCTTTGCAGCTTACTTCGGCGCTATTGCCATGGGCTTCAACGGCAAGGCAGCAGCTGCTATCTCCATCATCGGCGGTGCTGACGGCCCTACCTCGATCTTTCTGGCTTCCAAGCTCGGGCAGACCGACCTCATGGGACCTATTGCCGTGGCGGCCTATTCGTATATGTCCCTTGTGCCTATTATTCAGCCACCTATCATGAAACTTATCACTTCCGAGAAGGACCGCAGGATCAAGATGAAGCAGCTCCGTCCCGTATCGAAGCTCGAGAGGATTCTGTTCCCTATCGTCGTCACGATCATCGTCTGCATGATCCTGCCGACCACAGCACCTCTTGTAGGTATGCTGATGCTGGGCAATCTCTTCCGCGAGTGCGGCGTCGTGAGACAGCTTCAGGAGACAGCATCCAATGCGCTGATGTACATTGTTGTCATCCTCCTGTCCACATCTGTAGGTGCAACGACATCCGCTGAGGCCTTCCTCAATGTCACAACGCTCAAGATTGTGGCCCTTGGTCTGATCGCCTTCGCATTTGGTACTGCGGCCGGCGCTGTTTTCGGTCAGCTCATGAAGATCGCTACACACGGCAAAGTCAACCCTCTCATCGGTTCCGCTGGCGTATCCGCTGTTCCTATGGCAGCGCGTGTATCCCAGAAGGTCGGTGCGGAGGCTGATCCTACCAACTTCCTTCTCATGCATGCCATGGGCCCGAACGTAGCCGGTGTCATCGGTACCGCAGTCGTAGCCGGTGTATTCATGGCCGTGTTCGGAATTGTCTGATGTGCTAAACAGCTGCGTATAAAGAAATTTATAAGGAGATATATATGGCTGAACAGGTTAAACATCCCGTTAAGATTATGGAAACCGTTCTGCGTGATGCCGGTCAGTCCCTGATCGCCACCAGAATGCCCATTGAAGAAATGCTGCCGATCCTGGATACAATGGACAAGGTCGGCTATGCCGCAGTAGAGTGCTGGGGCGGCGCCACATTCGACAGCTGCCTGCGCTTCCTGCACGAGGATCCTTGGGAGAGACTCCGCATTCTGAAGTCTCACTTCAAGAACACCCCCACACAGATGCTGCTCCGCGGACAGAATATCCTCGGTTATTCCCACTATGCAGATGACGTTGTCGACCGCTTCGTGAAGAAGTCTGTTGAAAACGGCATCGACAGAATCCGTATCTTCGACTGCCTGAACGATCTGAGAAACCTCAAGACCGCTGTCAAGGCAACGAAGGAAGCCGGCGCACATGCACAGATCGCTCTTGTTTACACACTGGGCTCCGCTTACACTCTGGAGTACTGGGAGAATATCGCAAGAGAGATCGAGGAGATGGGCGCTGATTCCCTCTGCATCAAGGATATGTCCGGACTTCTTCGTCCCCAGCAGGCATTTGAGCTCGTATCCGCACTGAAGAGAGGAACAAAGCTGCCAATCGATCTGCACACACACTACACCTCCGGCCAGGCTTCCATGACCTATTGGAAGGCCGCTGAGGCAGGTGCTGACATCATCGACTGCGCAACAACACCTTTCTCCATGGGCACATCCCAGCCTTCTACCGATGTCATGGTAGAGGCATTCAGAGGAACAGCCTATGATACAGGTCTTGACCAGAAACTCCTGAAGGAAGTTTCTGATTACTTCACACCTTACCGCGAGCAGTGCCTGAAGGATGGTCTGATGTCCACAAAGGTTCTGGGCGTCAACACAAGAACCATGTTGTATCAGGTACCCGGCGGCATGCTCTCCAACATGATCAAGCAGCTGGGCGAGCAGGGCAAGTCCGACAAGCTCACAGAGGTTCTCGAGGAAGTGCCGAGAGTACGCAAGGATCTTGGCGAGCCGCCGCTCGTTACACCTTCTTCCCAGATCGTGGGCACACAGGCTGTCATGAACGTCCTCATGGGCGAGAGATACAAGATGTGCACACAGCAGACAAAGGATCTTGTTATGGGCAAATACGGCCAGACCATCAAGCCCATGGACGAGAAGGTTGTCGAGAAGATCATCGGCAAGGAGAACATGGACAAGAGAATCACCTGCAGACCTGCAGATCTGATTCCTCCGGCTATGGACAAGTTCACAGAAGAGGCCAAGGCACACGGTGCAAAGAGCGAAGAGGATGTTCTTTCTTATGCTTCCTTCCCGCAGGTTGCAACTGACTTCTTCAAGTGGAGAGAGGCACAGCAGAGCGGTGTCGATCTCACAAAGGCAGACAGCAAGAACAAGGCTTATCCCGCATAAGGAAAGGTATTTTCTTAGTTGACTTGGCATTAATAGCATCTCAAGGGCCCTCACTCTTCGGAGTGAGGGCCCTTTGCGCGGTGCTGGATGTCCGGTGGACATCCGTTCAGTGCGGACCGAAGCGGGGTGCAGACCGGCGCGACACGGGCGAAGGCACGCTGCGCCGCAGCGAATGACGCCCCTCATGACAGGATTACATCGCTCATGGCAGAAAGAGCAAATGATGCGCGCACAGGGGTGCGAAACAGCTGCCTTTTTTGTTATAATGTATCAGCATTGGATAAACGAAATCGATTTCAATTGGTACTTTTGTGAAAGCGGTTACACGAGATGATGCCGTGTACGGGGGACGCTTTGACGGGATGGGACGGACAAGATGAAATTAAATGATGCAGTGGAAAACATGCTGCGCCTCAGCCGCGAGGATGCAGACAGAATCAGGGAACACCGGGAGGACGTGGACAAGCTCTATGCGGACATGGGTACAAAGGCCGCAACGATGCTGCACCCCACTGCCGAAATAGCGGGCTTCAAGGTGCGTCCCGGTTACTGCACAATGAACGGTGCACAGGAGATCCCCGGCGGCGTGAACTTTACCATTTACTCCCTGAATGCGACGGCCTGTACGCTTGTCCTGTATCACCGCAAGGCGGATGAACCCTTTGCAGAGATTCCGATTCCTGATGACTTTAAGATCGGACATGTGTGGTCGATCATTGTTTTTGGACTGAATGTTGAGGAGTTCGAGTACACCTACCGTATTGACGGCCCGTGGGATCCGAAGAAAGGACTTCGATTCGACAAGAATAAGGAGATACTGGATCCATACGCACGTGCCGTCGTCGGTCAGAGAAAGTGGGGAGACAGCAGGGCGAGCCGGCAGGGCGGCACTTACAGGGCACGCGTCGTCAAGAGCAATTTTGTCTGGGATACCACAGGATTTCCGAACACGCCAATGGAGGATACCATTATTTATGAGATGCACGTCAGGGGTTTTACAAGGGATGCATCTTCCGGCGTGCAGTATCCTGGAACATTCGCGGGTATTATCGAAAAGATTCCCTATCTGAAGCAGCTCGGTGTAACTGCGGTGGAGCTGCTGCCAATTTTTGAGTTCGATGAAGTGGCGAACGGTCACACCTATAACGGCAAAAGACTCTACGAGTACTGGGGGTACAACACCGTCGCCTTTTTTGCACCGAATACGAGTTATGCTGCCTCCGCGGAGTACAACCGCGAAGGAAGAGAACTCAAGGAGATGGTCCAGCTCCTGAAGGAGAACGGGATAGAGGTCATCCTGGACGTTGTTTTCAATCATACAGCGGAAGGAAATGAGCATGGACCGTTTATCTCCTTCAGAGGTCTTGACAACAGCATCTGGTACATGCTTACCCCGGACGGGCATTACTACAATTTCTCCGGGTGCGGCAATACGATGAACTGCAACCACCCTGTCGTGCAGCAGTATATCGTTGACTGCCTTCGCTATTGGGTGACGGCGTACCATATTGACGGCTTCCGCTTTGACCTCGCGAGCATACTGGGACGTGATGAGAACGGCAGGCCAATGGAGAACCCGCCGCTTCTGCAGCGCCTGGCCTTTGACCCGATCCTTGGCAATGTCAAGCTGATCGCCGAGGCCTGGGATGCCGGCGGTCTCTATCAGGTGGGCTCTTTCCCGGCATACAACCGCTGGGCGGAGTGGAACGGCAAGTACAGAGACTGCATGCGTGACTACCTGAAGGGCAATTACTGGAATGCGCCTGAGGCAGCAGCGAGGATCACAGGGTCACTTGATCTGTATTACGGCGTTTACAGCGGGTACACGAGCTCGGTCAATTTTCTGACCTGTCACGACGGCTTTACCCTGTATGATCTCTATGCCTATAACCATAAGCACAACGAGGCGAACGGCTGGGACAATTCAGATGGGGCCAATGACAACCGCAGCTGGAACTGCGGCGCGGAGGGCGATACCGACGATCCCGCGGTGAACAGACTCCGCTTCCAGATGATGCGGAATGCGATCACTGCGCTTATGTGCAGCCGCGGAACACCAATGGTGCTCATGGGAGATGAGTTCGGCAACACGCAGTACGGCAACAACAACGGGTACTGTCAGGACAATAAGATCTCCTGGCTCGACTGGAGTCTTCTTGAGAAGAATAAGGATTTCTTTGACTTCTACTGTCAGATCATTGCGTTCAGGAAGGCGCACCCCTGCATCTCGCACTCTCTTCCGCAGGCTAAGTGCGGTCTCGCCCAGGTGTGCCTGTGCACGGACAACCCCGATGATCACAAAATCACACCCGAAACATCTCTTTTAGGTGTGCTCTTTGCGGGGTATAATGAAAAGACATCCGGGGACGACGTGGTTTACCTCGTTCTGAACCCTTATTGGGGAGCACAGACAATCCGCATGCCGGCTCTGCCGGACGGATATGCCTGGGGAATTGCCGTGAATACCGCAGATCCGGACGGAAAGTGGTACCGGGAGGATCCGGCTTATCTGGACGCACCGGAGTACAAGGTGCCGGCAAGAAGCGTATGTGTATATGTCATGCTGCAGAAAGCTTGAATATGAATGGTGATGCGAAGGACGCGGCACAGGGCATAAATGCGACAGGATTCTGACCGCACAGAAAAAGCGGCAGCTGTGAATACAGGAGCAGAATAAATGGCCAGCAGAATTTTGGTAGTGGATGACGAGAGCAGAATGAGAAAACTCGTCGGTGACTTCTTAAGACGTGACGGATACGAAGTTCTAGAGGCGGGCGACGGGCAGGAGGCGGTCGATATTTTCCGGGAGAACCGGGATATCGCCCTTATCATCATGGATGTGATGATGCCGAAGATGGACGGCTACCAGGCGACGAAGCTGATTCGGGAGGAGTCAAAGGTCCCGATCATCATGCTGACGGCGAAGTCGGAGGAGAGGGATGAGCTCGAGGGGTTCGATCTCGGCGTGGACGAGTACGTCACAAAGCCGTTCTCTCCTAAGACCCTTGTGGCGAGAGTCGGCGCCATACTGCGGCGCAGCGGCGCGACGGAGAAGGAGAGGATCGAGATTGACGGAATTGTCCTCGACCGCGCGGCGCACCAGGTGACGATCGACGGAAGACCCGTTGAGCTCTCATTCAAGGAATTCGAGCTCCTCGCGTATTTTATGGAAAATAACGGCCGTGCCCTCTCAAGAGAGATGATCCTGAACCATGTCTGGAACTATGACTACTACGGCGATGCGCGCACAATTGACACGCACGTGAAGAAGCTTCGCAGCAAGATGGGAGAGAAAGGAAATCTCATCCAGACAATCTGGGGCATGGGCTACAAGTTCGAGGCGCCGCAGAGCGGACAGTAAAATCTGTCATCTGCAGGAATTGTTCTTCGTATTGCTTCTGTCAGATGTCTGTGCTGCATCTTTATTCGGCTTCACAGAGGATGTCTGGCGGACCTGCCCCAGCAGGTCTTTTGTGCGCTTCTCCTGTTTCTCTTTTCTTTTCTTCGATCTGCGGTAGGCCTGTCCGATCAGGATGCCGACGAGGAGAGAGAGAATACAGATCAGAGCATTGAACAGCATATGAAAACCTCTTTTCACTTTCCTGTATCCGATGCGGCACATATGCACTGCCCGGGATACCGGGTGTTTTTGATTTTTCTTCAGTATCTGTTCATTGTAGCGCATATCTTTATTTTCAGAAAGGCTTTAACAGGAACCGGCATTGAAGCGCAGGCACAATCCCGCCGCCCTGCTCTGGCGCAGGATTTCGGTCGGCGGAAAAATGAATATTTTTACGCTCGTCCTGGCAGCGGTGATCACAGTATCACTCGCTGCCTACATCTATGTGCAGGAGTTCGCAACCGGTGCTATGGGAGAGGCCCTCTCGGACATCGCCTACTGCGAGAAGGCACAGGAGGCGATGGAGGCGGAGACGACGGCGTTCAAGACGCTCGTGCACGAGTATTCCAGGGAAAACCAGGAGAATTTTGACCATGCCAGACGGATGATGGAGAGGGCACTGGCCAATCTTCCATTCAATTATAAGATGGTTGGTGCAGAGCGCTATGCGAGGACATGGAATCTGCGCAACGCTTATGACAATTATGCAAAGGATCGGGACAAGGTCATTGAAGCTGCCATGAAAACAAACGTTCTGCATCACCAGTCGCAGAGTGAGATCACCAGTCTGTACGCCGTCTATAACGAACAGGACTATATTGACAGCTATATCCGGCAGATCGAACAGCTGAGCGTCGTACAGGGATCAGACATTTATCAGGTGCGTGCACCTATTCTGCAGATCGTGCTGAAAGTCCTCATTGCCCTGCTGTTCCTTACCATGGTCATCTGCGCAGCCGTGAGCCGCGCCATCAGCAGGACGGTTGTACGCCCTGTCATCCGCCTCTCTCAGGATGCTGTGCGGATTGGAAAAGGCGATTTCTCAGAGCCGGATATAGTTACGCAGTCGCAGGATGAAGTGGGGGACCTTGTGCGCTCCTTCAACCAGATGAAGCATGCGACGGCGGAGAATATCCGTATGCTTCAGGAGAATCAGGAACTTGAAGAGCGCGTGCACAGCGAGGAGCTGGAAAAAATCCAGCTGGAGAAGCAGCTGGAGAGCACACGCCTTGACCTCCTGCAGAGCCAGATTCATCCGCATTTTCTCTTTAATACGCTCAATTCCATCGCCGGCATGGCAGAACTGGAGGACGCGGACACCACGCGCCGGATGATCATGGCGCTCTCGAACCTCTTTCGCTACAATCTCCATACGACGGATCAGCTCGTTACGCTCTCTCAGGAAATCAGCGTGCTGAACGACTATATGTTTCTGCAGAAAATGCGATTTGGAGACAGACTGCAGTACAGCGTTCACGCCGATCAGGCAGTGAAGGCGGAGGAGATCACACTCCCTGCCTTCCTGCTGCAGCCGCTCGCGGAGAATGCTGTTGTACACGGCCTTTCTCCGAAGGAGGAGGGCGGAAGTGTCGATCTGGACATATCAATATGTCCGGGAAGGTCGACAGGCGAACCCTTGTTCCATAGCAAAGGAGCCCTGATCAGCAGGCAGCACACACCGTCTGACAATAATGACCATCAGGCGGGCATTGGAGAGAAGAAACAGTTCCTCTGTATCTGTGTGCGTGATACCGGCATCGGTATGGAGGAGACTCAGCTGCAGGAAATCCGCAACTCCCTGCAGGATCTGCACCGCACGTCCGGCACCGGCATCGGCCTTGGCAATACGAACAGGCGGCTGCACAGCATTTATAAGGATGCAGCGATGGAGATAGACAGCCGAAGGGGCGAGGGAACGGCGGTGACGATCAGCATTCCGATGAAGGATGACTGCGGCACGGCAGAAGAATAAAAGACAAGCCAATGAGGGCAGATGCACAGGATGTTCAGCTGCCCTGGAAGGAGTACGGAATGGGTGAGAGCATCCTCGTTGCGGACGACGAATTCATTGAGAGAAAGGTCCTCGAAAAGAAAATAAAGCGGATGTTCCCGGAAGAGAATGTTCTGGCGGCAGCTAATGGACGGGAGGTGCTCTCTCTGTATGCGCAGTACCATCCGATTGTGCTCGTCCTGGACATCCGGATGCCGGGCGTGGACGGCCTGGAGGCGGCAAGACAGATCAGGGAAGAAGATCCTTCCTGCAGCATTATTTTCCTGACGGCGTTTGACGAGTTCTCCTATGCCAGGAAGGCCATCAGCGTGCGCGCCATGGATTATCTTTTAAAGCCCTGCGAGGACGGCGAGCTGGAGGCATCTGTGTCGGAGGGAATCCGTGCGGCGAACGAAACGGCGAGGATCATACGCTCTGCCGGACTGCGGGACGGGAAGGGCAGGTCTGACAGGTCTGTCGCTTCCCTGAACAAGGAAAGAGATGCAGGCGGGCGGATGGAGCCGCAGCTATCCCGGGGAAATGACGCATCGGATGAAAAGGAAGCGGGGGAGGTGCCGGGCGGTGAGCAGAAGGAGATGCTCAGCTGCATCGAGGAGAACTTCATGAAGGAGCTGTCCGTGCAGGATATGGCGTCCCGCTTTGGCTACAATGATGCTTATTTCTGCCGCATTTTCAAGCAGCTCTTCGGGAAGAGCTTTGTGACGTATCTGACGGACTTCCGCATCGGGAAGGCGAAGGAGCTGATGGAACAAAGCGATGACTCTGTAAAGGACATTGCGAGGGCAGTGGGGTATGAGGACTCCAACTATTTTGCAAAGGTCTTCAGGCGCGTCACGGGGATGAGTCCGTCGGCGTACAGGGAGAGGGGATCCGGAGAAGGGAGATGAACCGGTTGAAAGTCTGACGGGAGGATCTGGGTGATCTGGGCAGGATGCCCGCGGCGGCTGAAGCAGCGCATGGCATGCGCACAGCCGGCTGCATCCGGGCAATGCTCCGTGGAATGGGGTACCCCGCGAGATACCGGGCGCAGCAGATCGGAACGAATTGTGTAAATGGTGCAGAAAGTTATCTGTGCTCTTATTCAGAGCGGAAGGAATTGATAACTTTTTGCACCATTTAATTGTGCGTTTCGTACAATAAATGTGAACTAATTTTGTACAAATTATAAAATGCATGTTAAAAGATGTCAAAATAATACCCGCGATGTAAAAAATGTCCTGTATGTAAGCGGTTAACTCACCGATATAATAAAAAATGTACAAAAGATATGGGTGCTGCGTGCCGATCATTGTGATGACAGTCATCCGGCGCAGCCGGACGAAGCGGCATCCGAGGACAAGGAGGGTACATATTTATGAAAAAGAAAGTGTTAGGCGCTGTCCTTTGCAGCACTCTTGCAGTTTCCATGCTCGCAGGATGCGGCCTGTCCAGCAGCAACAATTCTGCTGCCAGCACATCCGCTGCATCCACAGCAGCATCTGCAGCATCCACTCAGGCAGCGGATGCAACAGCTGAGGCTTCCACAGAGAGCACAGATGCCACAGAGGCAACAACAGAGGCTTCCTCTGACTACACTGTAAACGAGGCAGCATCCAAGGATCCTGCTGTTACACTGACAATGGCCGAGGTTAACCCGCTCGACACCACAACAGTCGGCAAGGTTGATACCAAGTTCAAGGAAGCTGTTGAGGCTATGTCCGGCGGCTCCATCAAGATTGATCTGCAGGGTAGCGGCGTTCTGGGTGATGAGTCCTCCGTTCTGGATTCCATGACATCCGGCTCCAATGATATCGATATCTCCCGTATCTCCGCATTCGCTCTTTCCAACTACGGATGCTCCAAGACAACACTTCTGTCTCTGCCTTACACATTCGTAAGCCGTGATCACTTCTGGAAGTTCGCAACAAGTGATCTCGCACAGGAGTTCCTGTCCGAGCCTGAGGATCAGCAGATCGGTATCCGCGGCCTGTTCTACGGCGAGGAAGGCTTCCGTGATTTCTTCACTGTCAAGGATAAGCCCGTCAACTCCATTGAGGACCTGAAGGGCCTGAAGCTCCGTGTTTCCAACGATCCTGTTATGACAGGCATGGTTACAGACCTTGGCGCCAATCCGACCGTTGTAGATTTCAACGAGCTGTATTCTTCTCTGCAGACCGGCGTTGTTGATGGTGCTGAGCAGCCCGTTCCGAACTACATGTCCAATGCATTCCAGGAAGTTGCTCCGAACCTCATCCGCGATGAGCACACACTGGGCGTAATCGAGATCGTCATCTCCGATAACGCATACAATAAGCTGACAGAGAACCAGCAGCAGGTTCTTGCTGATGCAGGCAAGATCGCTCAGTCCTATGATCAGGAAGTTTCCCAGAAGACTGAGGATGACACTATTGAGCAGCTGAAGGCAGCCGGCGTCAACATCGTAGATGTAGACGACAAGACTCCTTGGCAGCAGGCAGTGCAGAACACTGTAACCAAGAATACAAAGGGCCAGGAAGATCTGTACCAGAAGATCCTCGACCTTGCAAAGTGATCTGACTCTGGCAAGGAGTGAGAAGTCACCGATCATCCGGCTTACGTAACCAGTCGGATGAAGGGGCGGGCGGCCTCACCTGCCGCCCGCCCTTTTTCTGCCCATTAGGGCAGAGGGAAAATGTTTTCCGGCCTGAAAGATGGTACGACGAAGATGTTTTCCGTCAGTCACATTATTTTCAATCCTTCGAAAGGAAGGGGGAGTCAGCATTATGCCTAAAATCTTTGAGACTCTCGACAAATGCAAAGGGATCTATGACAAGCTCTACAGCTTTCTGATGACGCTCTGCAAGCTTCTTCTGATCGCTGATATCCTGATCACCTCCATGTCGATTGTCGGCCGTTATGTTTCTTTTATTCCTGATCCTGCGTGGACAGAGGAAATTGTTCTGATCCTCATGTCTTATATGGCAGTTCTCTCTGCGGCACTTGCCATCAAGAGAAACGCGCATATCCGCATGACGGCGTTTGACCGCTATCTTCCGGCCAACGTTGTGAAGACGCTGGATGTTGTCGCGGATGTCGCCGTTCTGATTCTCGGCATCATCATGCTGGTGGTCGGCATGCAGTACGCACTCACCATCGGCTTAAGAGGAAAACTCGTTTCTCTTCCGACAGTCAGCAAGTTCTGGCAGTATTTTCCGATTCCGCTCGCAGGCTTCTTTATGATTGTCTTTGAGCTTGAACAGATTGTTAATCATCTCAAGGCATTCTGGATTCACAATGACAGAAAGGAGGAAGCATAATGTCAGGTTCTACAGCGATTGCCATTTTGCTTGTCACCTTCTTTATTATGATTTTCCTGCGCTTCCCCATCGCGTATGCGGTTGCGCTCTCTTCCGTCATGACCCTGCTGTATCAGGGCACAAGCCTCACCGTTCTCTGCCAGAGAATGGTCAAGGGTATCAGCTCTTTCTCCCTGATGGCCGTTCCTTTCTTTATTACGATGGGCGTTCTGATGGGCTCCGGCGGTATCAGTGAGAAGCTCCTTGATCTCGCGGATGCCTGCGTTGGCTGGATGAATGGCGGCCTTGCCATGGTGAACATCCTGGCCTCCTATTTCTTTGGCGGCATTTCAGGATCCGCATCCGCAGATACAGCTTCCCTGGGTTCTCTTGAGATCCCGATGATGGTTGACCGCGGATATGACGTGGATTTTTCCACAGCCGTTACGATTTCCTCCTCAGTAGAGGGCATGCTGGTTCCTCCGTCACATAACATGGTCATTTATGCGACCACGGCAGGTGGCATTTCCGTTGGCTCCCTCTTCATTGCAGGATATCTTCCGGGCGCTGTTCTTGCCGGCTCCCTTATGGTCGGCTCCTACATCATCTCCAAGAAGAGACATTATCCGAAGGGAGATGCCTTCAGCATCAGAAGGCTTGGTCATGAATTCATCAGATCCATCTGGGCTCTGTCCGCACTGCTCATCGTCGTTGTCGGCGTTGTTGCCGGTGTGTTCACTGCTACTGAGTCCGCAGCGATCGCAGTTATTTATTCTCTTTTTGTCAGCATCTACATTTATAAGGGACTGACATGGAAGAGCGTATGGAAGACGCTGGATCAGTGCGTAGATACACTTTCGATCGTGCTCATCCTGATCTCGACATCCGCAGTATTCGGCTACCTCCTGACACAGCTCCATGTGCCGGATCTGGCAGCAAGGGCTATTGAAGGCGTATCGAGCAACCCTTATGTCATCGCCCTTCTGCTGAACCTGATTCTGCTGATCCTCGGCTGCATTATGGATATGGCGCCGATCATCCTGATCTCCACACCTATCCTGCTGCCGATCGCACAGAGCATTGGCATCGATCCCATTCAGTACGGCATCATGCTGATTCTGAACTGCGGCATTGGTCTTCTGACACCTCCTGTAGGCTCCGTGCTTTTTATCGGTTCTGCTATTGCCAAGAGACCTATGGAGAAGGTTGTAAAAGCTGAGCTTCCTTTCTATCTGTTCATGGTTGTTGCTCTGCTGCTCATTACCTTCATTCCTGCCATTTCTCTCTGCATTCCGTGGGCATTCGGCTACACAGGCGGACTGCACTGATTCAACAGCTCTGCCATCTGCGGGGAGGAACCTGCAAATTTCCTCTAAGTGCCTGATTTTTATGCGGCACCCCGCAGCTTTATTGCCCGGACGAAGGTTAACCTCCTCCGTCCGGCATCCTCTTACTATCTCTTATACATCGACCGGGCGGCAGCAATGCCGCCCGGTTGGTTTATTCTCCGGATTATGTGTTAGTATGTCTGTATTGCCGCAGAGATCCAGAGAACAAAAGGGCGCAGAAAAGACATCCAGCAGATGTCGTTTCTGCGCCGGGCGGAGCGAAGCGGAGACCTCGAGGCGCAGTGCAATACAGATACAGTTATTAACAATCCATGGGACAACAAAAGAGCAAGAGACAATTCAAGAAGCCGCAGGTTCTGGCAGCCGGCATCTGTGCAGGCCTTTCCCTGTGTCTTCTGCTGCCCGCCTGCGGACAGAGGCAGGAGTCGGCCGTCACGCCCGACTATGTGCTCACTTATGCGGAGAATCAGACGAAGGATTATCCGACGACGCAGGGAGCACAGTATTTCGCAGATCTTGTCAGCAAGGAGACCGGCGGAAAGGTCGAAATTCTCGTCTATCCGGATGCAAAGCTCGGCGATGAGGTCTCCACAGTGGAGCAGTGCGTCCTTGGCGGCATCGACTTCACCCGGGTTTCCCTCAGCACCGTTACGGACAAGAGCGCGGAGTCAAACGTCTTGATGCTGCCATTTCTGTATCAGGACGCAGATCATATGTGGCGTGTCCTCGACGGGGATATCGGATCGGATGTCATGAAGACCTTTGACGGAACCGGCATTACGCCGCTCTCCTGGTATGATGCCGGTGTCCGAAGCTTCTATACAAGAACAAGAGCTTCGTGCCTCGCAGACCTCAAAGGCATGAAAATAAGAGTGCAGCCCTCAGCAGAGATTCCCGAACAGATGGTTTCGCTCCTTGGGGCATCAACCGTGAAGCTTGACTATTCGGATGTCTATTCTGCCCTGCAGACGGGAAGAATAGACGGTGCGGAGAACAACTGGTCCAGCTATGAGGCGATGCAGCACTATGAAATGGCCCCTTATTATCTGGAGGATGAGCATATGCGCATCCCGGAGTTGCAGATCATGAGCACGAGCACGGCGCAGAAGCTCCCGGACAAGTATATGGATGTGATCAGGGAGTGCGCAAAGAAGTCTGCCCTGCATGAGAGAGAGCTCTGGACGGAGCGGGAGACAAAGGCAAAGGAGCGGGCAGTGAAGGCCGGATGTGAGGCCATCCCCCTCAGCGAGGAGGAGAAGACGAAGTTCCGCCAGGCTGTACAGCCTTTGTATGATGAATATGATGCGTCTTACGGTGATCTTCTTGCCAGGATAAATGCACTGAGGGATGTCAGCAGCACTGGGGAGTAATCCGGCAGGCAGTGGGGAATCATGCACTGACTGAATGCAGAGCACGGTTGAGACAGATTCTTAATGGAGAAGGTCCTATCGGCGAAACCGCCTCGCGGATTTCGCTCAAGGATGCCGCAAAGTGCGGCACGAGGTATACCTATGAAGCAACATACACAGAACATGGAGCGGCACCCTCTGCGGGAGCGGCAGTTGGTGAGCGGATGTGCAGGCGAGGAAAACGGATATAACACCCAGCTTCTTTATTTTACCTGCTCATCGCTGACAAGGGACGACAGGTATCTATTCATGATTTCGGACCGGCCGGGAAGAACAATCTCTGCAGGCACGACCTCCGGGGCGGATCAATCAAATCCGGATTGTGCCGGGACAGCTGGCGGATCCGGTTCCCCGAATGTGTGGGTGAAGGATCTGCAGACAGGTGAGGAGAGGCAGCTCTCCGACAACAAGGGCGGCATCATGAAGAGCTACGTCTATTTTGACGGTACGCCAGGAAAGGGACTCTCCAAGGCGAGCGTCTGCCTCGACGCAGGGTCGGGAACCGCTTATTATATACAGGACAATGTCATCTGCAAGGCCGATCTGCAGGGCCGCATCACGCAGCTGAACAGAATTCCGGCGAACAGAGTGACCGCCTTCACGCATGTCTCGGAGGACGGCAGATTTCTCTGCGTTCCCATGACAGACGGCCGTGCGCTGGAGTATGATCCGGAGACGGAGGGAGAAGGACTGGACCGACGCCCTGTTTTCAATATTGATCAGAGAGTACAGGATGAGAATCTCTCGAGTTACCTCTGCGTGTATGACACACAGACGGGAGATCTTCTGTATGAGAAGAGAATTCCGAAGTGCTGGATCTCGCACGTGCAGTTCAATCCGGCTGACCCGGAGATCATCATGTACAACCACGAGTGGTCCGCCTTTGACTGCGGCATCCGCAGAATCTGGCTCTATGACCACAGACGGGACGAGGTCATCCGGGTGAGAACGGAGGGAGCAGACACGCTCGGCAATCCCAGAGGCTTCCGGAGATCCAGAAATGACTGGGTCTGCCACGAGATGTGGAGCGATGACGGGAAGATCATTATTTACCACGGCGGCTACGAAAACGGTCCAGCCATGGTCGGAAAATACGACCTGGAGTCTCGCAGATACTGGGAGATCGCCCTGCCGGATGCGTACAACTGCTATGGACATTTCACGATGGACCATCGGATGAACCTCGTCTGCGACGGGTATTTCCGCTATCCGGACGACATCGAGATTCAGCGGGAGAACAGCACGGACAACGGCCCCGACCCGCACAAAAAGGACAGTGAATACATCTGCACGGTGCTGCCGGACTGGGACGCGGGGACGCTCACCTGGTGTCCGCAGTGCCGCCATATGAGCGACTGGCTGGGGCAGGATGCACATCCGCACCCCATCTATTCCCACGCGGGAGACCGCATTTTCTTCGACTCCCGGAGTGGCCGCTATGTGAAAATATACGACATCCCGGTCATCAACGACGACCCGCAGGGATGAGCGCTTGAAGAAGCTGATTACAGAGGGAAGAGCGATGCACAGTGCGCGCAGCCGATGTGCGCGAATGACGCCGACACCAATAAAAGATAAGGAGAATTCTATCAGTATGGAATACAGCTATACCTACCGCAACAACGTCCTGGAATATATGAAGTTCCGCTTAAGAAATGTGTACAGCCAGTGGACCTGTGTCGTCAATTTCGTCTTTACCTTTGCCATGATCTGTCTGATCATATCGAAATGGACGCACACGAACATCCTCGGCAAGGTGCTGATGATCATAGGGGTCCTTATTTTCCCTGTGCTTCAGCCGCTCGCCATGTATATCGCAAGTGCCAGGCAGGCCCATGAAATGAAGGCAGACACGACGCTCTCCTTTGACGACAAGGGCATGCACATCACGGTGAAAGAGCATGTGCAGAATATACCGTGGAAGGATTTCTACACCGTTATCAGGAGGGGAACTACATTGGTGATCGTACCGGACGGCCAGCATGCCTATATTCTTCCGGCACGTGTGACAGGCGATACGAGAGAAGCACTGTATCAGTTCATTACGGAGAAGATCAAGACATATTCCCGCTATGCGGATCAACAGGGCAAGGTGAAATAAGTCGGCGAAACGCCTTTGCGGATTTCGCCTTGGGGCGCCGCAAAGGACACGGCACGGGGTATAACATTGAAAAGGATTTTTTATCGTGACGAAAAGGGGAGAATACGGTATTCACTCAAGTTCGAGCTGACGACGGTTCTTTTCTTTGTCGTTGCAGGTGTGATCGGCATCATTATTCTCTGCAATTCCTTCCTTATGGAGGGATACTATGTCGCCGACAAGCATGAGGCACTCTCGGAAGTGTATGCGCGCATAGATGCGGCGGCAGCAGACGGGACTCTGACGTCGGATTCCTTTAAACTGACTGTCGTGAAGGCGAGCGGGCGGGACAATATCGGCGTCATTGTCATGGATCAGGACTCGAAGACATCTATGATCTATGCCCAGGATCAGGACACTATGATCCGCCGCATGTGGGACAACATGCTCGAGTCCACAGATGAGATTTCCAGCTCAATGGATAAAAAGGCCGAGCAGGCGGAGCAGAATGAAAATTCGGCCGGGACAGATGATGGATACAGGCTCGTCAGAACACTTCGGGACCAGAATGGAATCCGCTGCCAGATCGTCCTCGATGAGAGGACGGACGAGCAGTACATGGAGATGTGGGGAATCCTGAGCGATGGGAGCTTCTGTCTCCTTCGCACGGCAATTGAGAGTATCCGCAACAGTTCCTCTGTGGCCAACCATTTCTTCCTGTATATTGGCGCATTTGTGATGATCATTGGCTTTATTGTCGCCTATCTGATCGGCAACCGCATCACCAGACCTATCCGGAAGCTCACGGAGATCTCCCAGCGCATGAAGAAACTCGATTTCTCCGCCAAATATGACGGTGATGACCGCACGGAGATCGCAATCCTTGGCGACAATATCAATGAACTGTCCAGTGCACTCGAAAAGACCATCTCCGAGCTCAAAACAGCGAACAATGAGCTGCGCAGAGACCTCGAGCACCGCGATCAGGTGGAGAAGATGCAGCAGGAGTTCATCAGCAATGTGACGCATGAGCTGAAGACGCCGATCGCGCTGATTCAGGGGTATGCCGAGGGCCTGCAGGACGGAATTGCCGATGATGACAGGGAGACGAGAGACTTCTATACGGGTGTCATTACGGATGAAGCCGGCAAGATGAACCACATGGTGCAGCAGATGCTCAATCTCACGCACCTGGAATTCGGACAGAATGAGGCGGACATGGAGCGTTTTGATATCGTCCAGACCATCATGAACCACCTGCAGTCCGCCAATCTCCTTGCCAAACATCAGGACGTGCGCGTGCGCGTGACAGATCCGCACAACGGCAGTCAGGATGTCGTAGTTTCGCCTGAGGGGCGCCTCATTCTGCCCTCCGCAGTTGCCCCGATTTATGTCTGGGCAGATGAATTTCTGACGGAAGAAGTCTTCCAGAATTACTACAGTAATGCACTCAACCACGTCGAGGTGGCGGATCAGAGCGGCGAAAAGATCATTGACATACGATTCGAACTAAAGGACAATTGTGTCCGAATCAGTGTTTTCAATACCGGCAAACCGATTCCGGAGGATTCCATGCCGCGGATCTGGGAGAAGTTTTACAAGGTCGATAAGGCGCGCACCAGAGAATACGGCGGATCCGGCGTTGGTCTGTCCATTGTGAAGGCAATCATGGAGCTGATGCATCAGAACTACGGTGCAGTCAATTATGACAACGGCGTTGAGTTCTGGTTTGAGCTCTCCACGAATGCGGGAGAAGACAAATGACGGCAATCATTGATTACGGAGCAGGCAATATCAAGAGCGTGGAGAATGCACTGTACCGCCTGGGCGGCGATCCGGTGCTGACGGCAGATCCGGCGGTCATCCTGTCGGCGGGCCATGTGATCCTTCCCGGCGTGGGCGCGTTCGGGGAGGCGATGGAGCGGCTGCATGAGAGTGGGATGGATGCGGTGATCAGACAGGCTGTACAGAAGGGCATTCCCTTTCTGGGCATCTGTCTGGGTCTTCAGCTTCTGTTCGACTCGAGTGAGGAATCTCCGGGTGTGCAGGGGCTGGGTATTCTTCCCGGCAGAATTCTGAGACTTCCAGAAGAGGGACCCGCCGAATCTTCCACAGTGCATTACAAGGTACCTGAAATCGGCTGGAATGACCTCACGTACCCGAGGAAGGGAAGGCTTTTCGCGGGTGTGCCGGAACACTCTTATGTCTATTTTGTCCATTCCTATTACCTGAAGGCAGATGATCCGTCGATCGTGACAGCGAGAACGACATACAGCACACAGATCGACGCATCTGTCGAGAAGGACAATGTCTTTGCGTGCCAGTTCCACCCCGAGAAGAGTGAGCGGGTCGGTATGCAGATTCTGACGAACTTTCTGCAGGTGAGCAGGTAGTGAAGGGTGCCGCAAAAGACGCGGTACGGGGTGTAAGGTTTGAGAGATCATGCCGATGCATGATCTCTCAAACAGCAGTCGATGCCGCGATGCGTCATCGATTGCATGATCCTGTCGGCGAAACCGCCTTCGCGGATTTCGCCTCAGGGTGCCGCAAAAGACGCGGCACGGGGTGTAAGCTATGCTGACAAAAAGAATTATTCCGTGCCTGGATGTGAATAATGGGCGCGTCGTCAAGGGTGTGAATTTTGTTAAGCTCCGCGATGCGGGAGATCCCGTGGAAGCCGGAGAGGCGTATTCAAAGGCCGGTGCGGATGAGCTCGTCTTTCTGGATATTACGGCGACGAGTGATGCAAGAGCTACAGTTGCCGATATGGTTCGCCGCGTGGCAGAAAAGGTCTTTATTCCCTTCACTGTCGGCGGAGGCATCCGCAGTGTTGAAGATATGAAGGCTATTCTGCGTGAGGGCGCCGACAAGATCTCCGTGAACAGCGCGGCAGTTGCCAACCCGGAGCTCATCGCAGAGGGCGCGAAGACTTTCGGAGCGCAGTGCATTGTGACGGCGATCGATGCCAAGCGCAGGGCGCCGAAGGAGGAAAACGGCGTCTGGACGCCTGAGGACGGATGGACAGTCTATGTGGCCGGCGGAAGGCGTGACACAGGAATTGACGCGGTAGAATGGGCGAAGAAGGCGGAGGCACTTGGCTCCGGAGAGATTCTTCTGACCTCGATGGATGCGGACGGCACAAAGGCGGGATATGATCTTGAATTGACGAGGGCCGTCTCTTCAGCAGTCGGCATTCCTGTCATCGCTTCTGGCGGTGCGGGAACAGAAAAGGATTTCCTGGATGCGCTGACCATTGGCGGTGCCGATGCGGCCCTCGCAGCTTCTCTCTTTCATTTCAAGGAGCTTGAGATCAGTGAGGTCAAGAGATATCTGCATGCGCACGGCGTGCCTGTGAGGCTGACCTGAGACTAATGTTCAGTAAGGGATATAATAGGGGAAGCCGCAGAAAAAGGAGATTAAGATGAGATATATTCCAGAAGATAAGGAACCTAAGGATGTTCTGCGTTATTTTGAGGAGATCTGCGCAATTCCGCACGGCTCCTATCATGTGGACCAGATCAGCAATTATCTGGTGAATTTTGCAAAGGACCACAAGCTGCGCTTCGAGCAGGACGCGGAGAAGAACGTCATTATTTTCAAGGACGGATCAAAAGGCGCTTCGAAGGATCCAATCATTTTGCAGGGGCACATGGACATGGTGCTCGAGAAGAACCAGAATGTCACGAGAGATCTCACCAAACAGCCAATTGAGCTGCGCTGTGACGGGGATACTCTTTATGCAGACGGGACAACGCTCGGCGGCGACGACGGCATCGCGGTTGCGATGATGCTCGCGGCTCTCGCGGACAAGAAGCTCGAACACCCTCCGCTCGAATGCATTTTCACGACGAATGAGGAGACGGGAATGGAGGGTGTCAATGCCCTCGATGTCTCTGATCTGAAGGGACGCCGCATGATCAATCTCGACTCCGAGGAGGAGGGAATCTTCACAGTAGGGTGTGCCGGCGGCGCACAGGAGGAGATCACGCTCGGGTTTGAGAGAAAGCCTAGGTATGGCGTGGGCCTTCATCTGGAAATCAGCGGTCTGCGGGGCGGCCACTCCGGCGCCTCCATTCATCTTGGCAGGGCGAACGCCAATGTCATCATGACAAGACTGCTGAACCGGATTTACAGAAAGATTCCATTCTGTCTCTATGACTTTGAAGGGGGCACAAGAGACAATGCCATTCCAAGGAGTGCTGCGGCCGATCTTGTTTTCCCTGAAGATTACGACAGCAGCCTTGTGAAAAAGGTCATGGACAAGTTCGAGAAGCAGATGGCGAATGAGTACCGCTATACGGATCCCGATATCAAGCTGACCTACAGCCGCACGGATTACTCCGATCTTGCCGTCTCTGCAGTGGGAAGAAAGGACACTAGAAAGATCATTGCACTTCTTATGTCCCTGCCGAACGGTCTCATCGAGAGGGATCCGCAGATCAGGGATATGCCGCAGAGCTCTCTGAACATGGGCGTTGTGCGGACGAACACGGACAATCTTTCGGTCGTCTATCTTGTCAGATCGAGCATTAATTCGCAGAAGAAGTTCCTGGTGGACCGTCTGCGCAGCATCACGTGGCTGGCCGGCGGACAGATCGTGACGATCAGTGAGTATCCCGCGTGGGAGCGCGTGCAGGATTCGCCGCTTGTTGCGGAGCTCTCTGCACTCTTTGAGAAGGAAAACGGGAAGAAGCCGGTGATCTCCATCACGCACGGCGGTCTTGAGTGCGGTCTTCTCGCCTCAAAGATCAAGGGCCTTGACTGCGTATCAATCGGTCCTGACATGAGCGGTGTACACACGCCTGATGAGAAGGTCTCCATCTCCTCAGTGGAGAGGACATGGAAGTTCCTGACGGCTGCACTCTCTGATATGGCAGAGGCCGGCGGGAAGGAAGAAAAAGAATCTGAATAATTGCGGCACATTCTGGCGCAATTCTGGATGGAGTGCTGAACAGTTATCTTGCACTTAATAATGAACAATGGGAATTTCTAATGACTGGCTCCCGGCTGTGCGGCAGGAATTCGCTAAGCCCTATTACCGGGACCTATATCTGTTCGTCAAAAAAGAATATGACACGCATGTCGTGTATCCGCCGGCGGAGGATATTTTCGAGGCACTTGATCTTACGCCGCTCTCTAAGGTGAAGGTCGTGATCCTTGGGCAGGACCCCTATCACGAGCCGAACCAGGCGCATGGTCTTTGTTTCTCCGTGCTGCCGCAGCAGAGAGAGATTCCGCCGTCACTCATCAACATCTACAGAGAGCTCCACGACGATGTGGGATGCCGCATGCCGGACAACGGGTATCTGACCTACTGGGCGAAGCAGGGCGTTCTCCTTCTGAACACGGTGCTCACGGTGCGGGCACACCAGGCCAATTCTCACAAGGGAAAAGGGTGGGAGCAGTTCACGGACGCTATTCTGGAGGCAGTGAATGAACAGGACCGGCCGATCGTCTATATGCTGTGGGGATCACAGGCGCAGGCGAAGGCCGTCATGCTGAATAACCCGCAGCATCTGATCCTGAAGGCACCGCACCCAAGTCCTCTTTCTGCGTACCGCGGCTTTTTCGGCTGCCGGCACTTCAGCAAGTGCAACGCATTTCTGGAGGCCCACGGCGAGACGCCGATCGACTGGCAGATTCCGGACATACATACGGATGACAGCAAGTGACGGGCAGTCAGGTTTTGAACTGCAATACAAAAATGTATGTGTCCTGCATACCGGGCACCGGACCAACAGACGATGCCGCGTCCGCGGCATGGAAAGGCAGAGCAGCAAGAGATGGAGAAGAAACCTTTTGTAACCAAAGAGCAGGTTGAGAGAATTGCAGAGCAGTATCCCACACCCTTTTATCTTTATGACGAGAAGGGTATCCGGGCGAACGCGGAAGCTGTGAAGGAAGCGTTCTCCTGGAATCCGGGATTTCGCGAGTATTTTGCGGTGAAGGCGACGCCGAACCCGTACCTTATGAAGATCATGCAGGACTATGATTTCGGCTTCGACTGCAGCTCCGAGGCTGAGCTTGTGCTCTCGGATGCCGTGGGTGCAGACGGCCCTCACATCATGTTCTCGTCGAACGATACGCCGGACCGTGAATATGTCCTCGCTCATAAGCTGAATGCGATTATCAACCTCGATGACATCACGCATATTGAGACGCTTGAGCGCCTCATCGGCCCTGCCTTCCCGAAGACGATGAGCTGCCGGTATAATCCGGGCGGCGTCTTCAAGATGTCCAACGGAATTATGGACAATCCCGGCGATTCCAAGTACGGCATGACAAAGGAGCAGCTCTTTGACGCCTATGCACAGCTGAAGGCACACGGCGTAGAGAATTTCGGCCTGCATGCCTTTCTTGCTTCCAATACAGTGACAAACGACTATTATCCGCAGCTGGCGGGAGAGCTTTTTGCCCTTGCAAGAGAGGCACATGAAAAGCTCGGCATACACTTTGCCTTCATCAATCTCTCCGGCGGTGTCGGCATCGCATATAGGCCTGATCAGACGCCAAATGATATCCGCGCGATCGGTGCCGGCGTCCACAGAGTCTATGACGAGATTCTTGTCCCTGCAGGCATGGGCGACTGTGCGATCTACACGGAGATGGGACGCTTTATGATGGGCCCTTACGGCGCACTCGTCACAAAGGCTATTCACGAGAAGCACATCTATAAGGAGTATATAGGTGTCGATGCCTGCGCGGCGAACCTCATGCGCCCTGCTATGTACGGTGCATATCACCACATCACGGTGCTTGGCAAGGAGAATGCACCTTGTGATCACGTCTACGATGTGACGGGCTCTCTTTGTGAAAACAACGACAAGTTCGCCATCGACCGGCATCTTCCGAAGATCGATATGGGCGATTATCTCTTCATCCATGATGCTGGCGCACATGGCTTCTCCATGGGCTACAACTACAACGGAAGACTTTGGAGCGCAGAGCTTCTCCTGAAAGAGGATGGAAGCGTGCAGAAGATCAGGCGCGCGGAGACGCTGCAGGATTATTTTGCGACATTCGATGAGACGGAGTTTGCGGGAAAGCTCGGGGTGGAGAAAAGAGGCTGAACAGAGCTGCTTCGCAGCTTGTCCGCCCTCAGAAAGAAAAAGACCCGTCTGGTAAGCAAGCTTACCGACGGGTCTTTTTCTTTCTGAGGGTGCTGATCGTAAATGCAGATAGCGGGACTTGAACCCGCACAATGTCGCCATCAGCAGATTTTGAGTCTGCCGCGTCTACCATTCCGCCATATCTGCAGAAATCTAATTTTCAGATCGCTGACAATAATCTTAACATTGATTGCAGATACCGGCAACCGTTTTTCGGTTTAACAAAAGCAGGCCGTTTTTCGGTTTAACAAAAGCAGGCTTTTTAATCCTGGTCATATCAGGCTCCGTTTTTTAGGCTCGATTAAAGCATGTTTCGTATACTCTTTCTGTCATGAGGAGGTTGGCAGATGACTTACTACGAAGAACTGGATGTTGCACCCAATGCGGGTGATCGGGAGATAAAAGCGGCTTACCACAGAATGCTTATCGCATTTCATCCCGATAATTACCATGGAGATGCGGATTTTGCCAAGGATAAACTGATGCGGATCGAAAAGGCATATAGTGTACTCAAAGATCCGGAGAAGAGGCGTGCTTACGATGCCGAGATCTGCATGGGCAGAGGACAGGATAATTTCACATCGTCGCAGGCAGATGCGGGCAGAAGAGCAGGGGAGCGTAATTCACACAAAACTTCTTCCAGGGGCAGCGAAGATGATCTGTATGAGGACGATGATCTCTTCAATGATGCGTGGTCAGACCTCGACCGGGATGAAGAAGATGCAGAAGAAGCCGCAGGGAGCCTCAGCCGTTGGGACAAGGAGGAACCTGTCCGCCGCTCCAGTGAAGGCACTGTTCGAATGGGAGGGCAGAGAAGGAATTCAGTTGGTGTAAGGAGAAGAGCAGAGAAAGATCGCACAATCCGTACAGCAGCCATCAGCGTGATTGCAGCGGTTTGTGTCGCACTCGCACTGATCGCTGTCTTCTTTATAGGCAGAAACAGCGCTTTGAATCCGTTTGCAAGACATGCAGATGAGCAAAACGCGGAGAATCGGGTTACAAGGCAGGTTATTTTCTTCCAGCAGGATCCGCAGCAGACGCCGGGAGCGCAGTGAAGGTGCCGCTCTTCTTCCTGTCAGACGAGTGGCCGGCAAACGCTGCCTTTAGGAAATTTGGTATCTGTTGCAACGGTGCAGGTGGATAAGCCATGATATGATATTGTAAAGAACCTGATCAGCAGTAAAAAGGTTCCGGATGCGATGCGACCCGAATACAGTGCATGCATCAATTGTTTCCCGGCAGCTGTGCAGAAGAGAGAGTATACCGCTGCAGACAAATCAAACTATTCGATGAAGGAGGACCCTCTATGAAACTGGAATTATTTATGTTCGATACCTGCCCGTACTGCAAAATGGTGGAGCGCGAGATTAAGACAGAAGGCCGCACCGATGTGGAATTCCACAATATCTACAAGGATCCGGAGTCTCTGGACCGCCTCGTAAAGGTAGGCGGCAAGGAGCAGTGTCCCTGCCTGTTCATCGACGGCAAGCCGATGTACGAGAGCAACGATATTCTCAAGTGGCTCCGCGCAAATCCGCAGCAGGCGTGACCTGGACGCACAGGCTGGATGTTCTCCTGTATTCGCTGCGGGCTTCAGAATAGGGCCATATCGACAAGCGGATCAGAAGGACAATTCCTTTATCAGATAGGTGAAGTGATTGACAATAAGTACGAAACAAAATATCTGACAATAATGCATTACAAATCAATATAATGCATTATTAGTGCATAATTATTAAAATAATGCATTTGTAATTGCTTAAACCATTGAAAGTACACATAATATATGCTATTCTCTAATTATCAAACAGGAAGGGAGGCAAATATTATGAGTACCAGTTTTATTCTCGTGATGGGTGGGGTCATTGCCTTCTGCAGTTGGGTGATCTTATCCTGCAAATATGGTGCAAGATAATCGGATTGTGATTTCAGGAACATTTACCTGAAAGAATGATTATGAGAGCATGAACCTGAAAGATTAATCTGAAAGCGCAATGCATTTGACGTTAATCCGGATGAAGGTGAAAACCTTTATCCGGATCTTTTTTTATTGCAAATCCCCCTTGAAAAAGGGAAAATGAGATCAGCATCAAGTCTCAGCATAACAGAACAGACATCTGACGATAATCAGGGAACACAATAAGCATTCAGTTTCTGAATAGCAGCTGCAGACAACCAGGAATGATGAGGGAGCACAAATGAAGGAACTCACGGGACTCAGAGAGGAGATCTTCGAAGAAGGGAAACTGTACGCATGGCTGAAGTCGTACTGTGAAGAGCATACTCTGCCCCAGGCACAGCGTGCACTGATCTACGCGAGAAAGATGCACAAAGGCCAGACGAGAAAAATGGACAGATTCTGCAGCGAACAGGTTCCCTATATCGTGCATCCGATGACCCTTGCGAAGGAGGCAATTGCCCTGGGGCTCTCCGACGATGTCACCGTATCCTGCGCCCTATTGCACGATGTCTGTGAGGACTGTGGTGTTGATGTATCGCTTCTTCCTTTTGATGATGACATCCGCAGAATTGTTGGAATGTTAACAAGACCGACAGAACCAGGTCTGACAGTGCAGGAGAGGAATACTCTCTATTACAAAGGCATGGAGAATAATCCCACAGCCATTCTGATCAAGGGGTTGGATCGCGCTCATAATGTCTCCACCATGGCTTATTCGTTCAATGAGGAGAGGATCGTTGAATACATTGAGGAGACGGAGGAATTCGTTCTGCCGCTCCTGGACAGTATAGACAGCGGATTTCCGCAGTTCAGTCCGGCCGCCTTTGCCATCCGCTATCATATTCTCAGCGTCACGGAGACGGTTAAGTTCTGCATGGAGGGTATGTGGCTGTAACACACCTGATCAGACCGGGATGTGCAGCCAAATCAGGCGATGCGCTGCGCTCTTCACAGATTTGAGAATGTCATTATCAGAACCGATGATGGATGAAAAGAATGGGGCAGCCATTGACAGGATAAGTGCCAGGACCTTAACACATATTAATTTGTGTCAAGGCACTGGCACTTTTTTGTGGCACGACTATTTTGCTTACATTTTTTAAAATTTGCACACCATCGATTATAATATATCTCTGTAAGCTTAGATTTTTATGCGCAGAGGACGGAAGGCGCAGGACGCTTTTCAGAGGGGAATCCTCTGCAGAAGATGCATGATGCAGCAGGAGCCTTCAGCTGCGCTGACAGCGGGCAGCACTCACTGACTGCACTCATCATGCCAATGGAGAATAATCCTATGAGTAAGTCCGGCAAGTCGAAAGATCTGAACAACTCGTTCATGATCAGGATCGCCTCTTTTATTGTCGATAAGAGGCTGTTGTTCTTTCTCTTCTACATCATCGCCATTATTTTTTCCTTCTTCAGTTCGGGTTGGGTAAAAGTCGAGAATGACCTCGCCACTTATCTCGCGGATGACACAGAGACGAGGAGAGGCCTTACGCTCATGGACGATCAGTTCACGACGTTCGGCACAGCCCGCATCATGGTGGCCAACATCGATTTTCAGAAGGCAAGTGAGCTGGAAGGTTCGATTGAGGGCATCAAGGGCGTCTCTTCCGTCGACTTCACGGATAAGGACGCAAAGCAGAAGGATTTTGTAAAGCACTATAATGACGGCTCTGCACTTTACACTGTGACCTTTTCTTATGATGAGGATGATGACAGGTCTGTACAGGCCCTGAATCGTGTCAAAAACCTCCTGAAAAATTACGACTACTATGTATCGACCAGTCTTGGCAATCAGGATGCCGAGATCATCCAGAACGAGATGAAGACGATCTATGTCCTCGTGGCCTTTGTCGTAGTCGCCGTGCTGATCTTCACGTCGCAGTCCTTCGGTGAGGTGCCGGTTCTGATCCTCACCTTCGTGGCCGCCATGATCCTCAACAGCGGAACGAACTTCATGTTCGGCAAGATCTCATTCGTCTCCAATTCGGTGTCCAGCATTCTGCAGCTGGCGCTGTCGGTGGATTATGCCATCATTTACTGCAACCGCTTCAAGGAGGAGCGGCGAAACGGCTATGATGTGCGGGATGCGGCCATCGTCTCTCTGTCGAAGGCTATTCCGGAAATTCTCTCCAGCTCCCTGACAACGATTTCCGGTCTCTTTGCTATGGTTTTCATGCGCTATAAAATCGGCGCAGATATGGGCATTGTCCTTATTAAGGCCATCATGCTGGCCCTTCTGTCTGCCTTCACGCTGATGCCGGGCCTCCTCGTTCTCTTTTCCGGAGTCATGGATAAGACGCAGCACAAGAACTTCGTGCCGAGAATTGACTTTGTCGGCAAGTTCGCATGGGCGACGAGAAAAGTTGTGCCCATCATCTTTCTTGCAGTTGTCTGCGTCAGCGCAGTGCTTTCACAGAAGTGCCCCTACGCCTACAGCAAGGATTCCATCAGAGCTCCTCTTGAGAACTCTACGCAGCACGCCCAGCGGCTTATCGATAAGACGTTCGGCAAGGAAAATTACGTCGCCGTCGTCGTACCGGGACACAACTACACAAAGGAGAAGCAATTCATCGATGCACTTGAGAAGAGAGATGAGGTCGACCATGTCACGGGCCTTGCCAACAGTGAAGCTATGGACGGTTACATGGTCACGGAGTCTTTAAATCCCAGACAGTTCTCCGAAATTTTTGATCTGGACTATGAGGTCTGCGAGACGCTCTATGCGGCATATGCAGCGGACAATGATGCATACGGCAGAATTATCGGCGGCATCGGCTCGTATAAGGTGCCCCTCATGGATATGATCATCTTCCTGCATGACACAGTTGTTGGCGAGGGGTATGTGTCACTCGACAGCGACACAGAGAAAACCCTCGACGACGCCTACAAACAGATTTCAGACGGCCGCAAGCAGCTCATGGGGGACAAATATGACAGATTCCTGGTGTACCTGAACCTGCCTGAGGAGAGCACAGAGACCTTCAATTTCCTGGATACTATTCACACAATTGCATCGGATTACTACGAGGGCGGCCAGATGAAGAACGGCGTCTATGTCGTGGGCGACTCGACTTCTGAGCGCGATCTGCGCGACTCCTTCGCACGGGACAATGTGGTCGTTTCGGTTGTCTCCATCCTGTTCGTGCTGGTGATTCTTCTGTTCACCTTCAAGTCGGCAGGACTTCCGGTGCTGCTCGTTGCGGTGATTGAGGGCGCTATTTTCATGAACTTTGCGTATCCTGCGGTGGCACATGAGAAGATTTTCTTCTTGAGCTATCTGATCGTCAGCTCCATTCAGATGGGCGCCAACATCGATTACGCCATCGTCATTTCGTCCCGGTACATGGATCTTCGAAAGACGAAGGACCGGAAGACGACGATCATCGAGTCCATGAACTTTGCGTTCCCGACTATCATTACCTCGGGCTCCATGATGGTTTTGGCAGGTCTGTTCATCTCGCAGTTTACTTCGGATTCGAGCATCAGCGGCATCGGAGAGTGCCTTGCAAGAGGTACCTCGATTTCGATCATTCTGGTTATGTTCGCTCTGCCGCAGATCCTTCTTGTGGGCGATAAGATCATCAGCAAGACGGCTTTCGACATCTCGAGGCCCATCAAGACCCGCGAGGAGACGGGTACCGTCCTTGTCAACGGCACGATCAGAGGCAAGATCAACGGCACTGTGATCGGTTCCATGAATGCGGTTGTCCGTGGCGACGTCAGTGCCATCATCGTCTCGGGCAGCATGGAGAAGATGAAGGACGAAAAGGCCATTGAAAATAAGGAAGAAGAGGGAGAATTCGTACCCAGCGACGCGGAGGATCCGCCGGAAGAAAGTTCGGACAGCAGAAGGGAGGACAGGTAAGCCATGAAAAAATTACGTGTACTGACCCTTCTTGTGAGTGCAGCAGTTGCAGCCTCCTGCCTTGAACCTTTCATTGAGGACTCTTTTGCCGGCGGGGATACGGAGACTTTTCAGGTACAGGCAGCTTCCTCCGGCACCGGTGAAATTCTGGATGCCGATCCTATTGATGCGGCGGCTGACCTCGGCGCCTCTGACTACACGAAGGCGGACGACAATACGGCGAAGACGCAGAAGCAGAAGGACGAAGATGCAAAGAGCGATAATCAGGACGGAGCAGATGCCGGCACGACAGATAAGGTTGATAAAGACCAACTGACGGTCGTTCATATTTCCACACAGGACGACTGGAACAAATTCGCGAAGAACTGCCACTCCGACGTCTGGTCCAGGGACAAAATGGTCGTTCTCGACAACGATATTATTTTCACGGATTCAGAGCCTGTGGCGACCTTCGGAGGCATCTTTGACGGGAACGGACATACGTTAAAGAGCCTCAGCATCACGGAGGATGCCTCAGAGACCGGGCTCTTTGGCACGATTCAGAAATCCGGCGAAGTGAAAAACCTCAGCATCGAAGTCTATATTAAGACGGAGAACAAGCAGAGCAAGATCGGCGGCATTGCCGGGATCAACTTCGGCACGATTAAGGACGTGAAGGTCAGCGGATACCTTGACAGCGACAGCGAGGTAGGCGGCGTAGTCGGCCGCAATATGAAAAACGGTATCATTTCGGACTGCACGTTCTCTGGGAGTGTCGTCGGCAATTCCTATACGGGCGGCATTGCAGGATACAACGAGGGCACGGTTTCGCGATGCACGAACACTGGCAGCATCAATACAACCTACTCAGATACGTCGGTCACGGTAGACAGCATCACGGACACGCTTGAGAACATCGCCATGTCCGGCAAGGTCAATTCAACGGAAAATACGACCGCGAGGACCGATACGGGCGGCATCGCGGGCTTCTCGTCAGGCGTTCTGACATCCTGCACGAATGAGGGAAAAATCGGCTATGAGCACGTCGGGTACAACACTGGCGGCGTGGTCGGCAGAACCTCCGGCTTCGTGCGCAGCTGCAGGAACAAGGCAAAGGTCCTTGGCAGAAAGGATGTCGGCGGCATCGCCGGACAGCTTCAGCCGGATCTCCAGATCGATTTCTCCGAGAGCACGATCGACAAGGTAAAAGGCGAACTGGACACGCTGAACAGCATCGTCAACAGGGCTGTCGATAACGCACAGAATTCTTCCACGGGAACAAAGGCTGAGCTGGATAAGATATCCGACCTGGCGAAAACGGCTAAGGACAGCGCAAAGGCCATCTCTGACGATGCAGAGAATCAGCTGGATGATACAGCCGACAAAGTCAATACGGCGGAGAATACTGCTTCCGACTCTTTGAAGGAAATGTCCTCTGCGGTGTCGGACATCTCAGACTACGCAGATCAGATCAGGGATTCGGTCAACAGCATGAACGACGAGATCGACGATTTCGTAGATGATCTGGGGCTCTCAGACGATGACGCGCAGAAGGTGAAGGATGGCTTCGCCGATCTGAAAACAGCATCGGAGAATCTTCATGACAGTGTCAAGAGTCTGACCGACACGCTGGCAGACAACACTAAGGATGCAGCGGAGAAGGCTGAGTCCATTGCCCAGACGATCAAGGACATGAAATCGAATTCGTCACAGATAGGAAGCGATATTTCTGCTATTCTAAAGCTCCTCGCTGACAATCCTGAAGCCGCCCCGGATCTGGCAAAGGAGAAGTTCTATCAGGACCTGACAAAGGCCAAGAAACTGATCGATGCGCTGAATAAGAGCATTGAGAGCGGAGAGAGCATCGCGGACATCATCCGTGACCAGAAGGATACGATCAAATCCATGACAGCGGAGGATCTGCAGAAGGTTGTAGATGCTCTGAATGATCCAGTCTCTGCAAATTCGGATTTTCTGAACAAGGCTGCTGCCCTTATGCAGGAGAAGATCCAGCAGGCACTCGCAGACGGAAAGATTACGCAGGATCAGGCACAGCAGCTCGTGGACGCCATCAATGCGATGGAGCAGCACAACGGCAATGCCGCGGACGCGGTGAAGAAGCTGAAGGAAATTCTTGCCGACATCGCGGAGAATCCTGATGACATCAAGGATAAAACGGACGAGATCAGGCAGGATCTGCAGAATGCCTCCTCGGAGCTCAAGAACTCCTCTGACGGTGCATCTTCGATTCTGAAGGTTTTTGCGGATTACGGCATCGACCTCATGGATGTTGATGACAGTGATGTCAGAGATGCCATCAAGAAGGTACAATATGCCGCAAGCGACTATCCGGACATTTCCGCAAAGATTCAGAATGCGCTGGACTCCATAGCCGGGATTGATCTCTCTCTCGACGGCGTCAGCCAGACGGTAAAGGACGCAGGCAACAATCTGTATTCATCGCTGGGGAGCCTTCTTGATGAGATGGACAGCATCACGAGCAATGTCAACAGCGATCTGAACACCACATACGGCGATATCCGGGACATCACGGACCAGACGAACACTGTTGTCAATACGCTGAAGGATGCACTGGACGATGACCTGAATCCCGACAAGGATGCCTCCGACTACATGCTCGATATCTCAAACGAGGATGTGGAGAAGCAAAAGAGCGGCCGGATCACAGAGAGCACGAATGACGGAACAGTCCGCGCAGATCTCAACGTCGGCGGCGTGACGGGCACAATCGGCGTGGAATATGATCTTGATCCTGAGGAGGATATCCGGAAGGTCGGGGATGCAAACCTGAACTATATTTTCAAGGCAAAGAGCATCATCGACAAGTCAACGAACAAGGGCCTTGTGGAGTCTAAGGGAAACCGCACAGGCGGCATCGTCGGTCACATGGAACTGGGCCTTGTTTCGAAGAGTGTGAACTACGGCAAGGTGTCTGGCGGCGGAGATTACGCCGGCGGCATCGTCGGCTACAGTCTTGGCGAGGTCAGAGACTGTGCGGAAAAATCGGACATCTCAGGTCAGAAGTATGTCGGCGGTATTGTGGGCTATGGTGAGGAAGTGCGCGACAACGCCTCTCTCGCTGAGGTCTCCGATTACCAGCAGTTCGTCGGCGCCATCGCCGGAAAGGTGAAGGACGTCGACAGCAGCAGTGTGTCCGGCAACGTGTACTATGCGAAGGATGTTTACGGTATCAACGGAGTGAGTTACAAGGGTATCGCCGAGGAGACAACATTCGAAAAGGCCGCAGCAGCCGCCGAAAAGGCCGGCGCGGACAGCGCGTTTGGCTCTGTCCGGATCACCTTCGTGGTTAAGGGAGATGACCTCGTCAGCGACGATAAGGTCTCGAATGACCGCAAGCACGACAAGGTCGTTGCACAGGTCACCTGCGATTACGGCGGGAGCCTTTCCAAAGACCAGATCCCGGAGATTCCTGCAAAGGACGGCTTCTATGCAGAGTGGAGCAGAGACAGCTATAAGGACCTGAAGGCCGATGAGACCGTGTATGCGCAGTATAACCGCATCCGCACCACAATTTCCTCCGGTGAGAAGCGTAAAGGCGGCATGGCGGTCATGCTGGCTGACGGCAAGTTCAAACAAAACGATGCCTTTGTCATCATAGCTGCCAGAGACAATACAGATACGAAGGAGACATGGGAGGTCTCCGTCCCCGATGACGGAGAACAGGAGCATACGTTCCGTTATCTTTCTCCTTCAGGGGATACGTCACATATTGAGATCACGGTGACAGGGGAGGACGGAAAAGCGAAGAAAGTGGATACCAGTGTCATGGGAAAATACATCACATTCAAGGCATCCGGCAATTCGTTCACGATGACGGCGAAGGATACGTCGTTCCATCCGATCCGCACCCTCAAAAACCTCTTTGGCGGAAAGAGCAAGTGACAGTATTCTGAATGATCACAAGCCAGGGCCTGCAGGGAAGAGTTTTTTGGCAATATCAGCACCAAACCTGCCGCGCTGATCTGGCATCATACGATTTGGATATAATTCACAAAGTGACATCACATTTCTGTGGAGCAATTTGCTTTTTTACACAGAAATGTGATGTTTTTTTTACGGATTATTGTATTATATACATAAGGGCTTTTGGTTGTTTTTATGACCATTTGTGTCCGCTGCGCGTTTCCATGCGATTTTGAAGGTGTTCATGATGGAGCCGCAGGCGGATACAACCATTCTTAATGCAAAGGGGTGTAATCGAATGAAGCAACAGGAAATGATCGCCATGATCCTTGCGGGCGGACGCGGCAGCAGGCTGAAGGATCTGACCAAGAAGGTCGCAAAGCCGGCAGTGCCTTTTGGCGGCAAGTACCACATTATCGATTTTCCGCTGAGCAACTGTGCGAACAGCGGCATCAGTGTGGTGGGCGTTCTTACGCAGTATGAGTCGGTTCTGCTCAACAGCTATGTCTCTGTGAGCAGCAGATGGGGACTTGATACGAGAGACAGCGGTGTCTTTGTCCTTCCGCCCAGAGAGAAGGCAGATGCAGATCTCGATGTCTACAGAGGAACTGCAGACGCCATTTCCCAGAACATTGACTTTATTGACAGCTACAATCCGGAATATCTTCTGATTCTCTCCGGCGATCATATCTACAAAATGGATTATGACGCCATGCTCAGCTTCCACAAGGACAACAAGGCAGATGCTACCATCGCCGTCATCGGTGTGCCGATGAAGGAAGCGAGCCGCTTCGGCATCATGAACACGAACGAGGACGGACAGATTGTGGAGTTCGAGGAGAAGCCCGAACATCCGAAGTCAAATCTGGCGTCCATGGGCATTTATATTTTCACATGGAAACTGCTGCGCAGAGTCCTCATGCAGGACATGAAGGATGACAATTCACATCACGATTTCGGCAAGGATATCATCCCTACACTCCTTAAGGACAACAGAAAGCTAATGGCGTATCAGTTCAAGGGCTACTGGAAGGATGTCGGCACAATTGATTCTCTCTGGGAAGCCAATATGGACCTTCTCGAGAGATCTTCAGAGCTCAATCTCGAGGACAATACGTGGAAGATCTATTCCGAGAATACGAATGAGCTGCCCCAGTATATTGATACGGATGCAGATATTGATGTGGCCTACATCACACAGGGCTGCAAGGTGTTCGGCAAGGTGAAGACCTCTGTCATGTTCACTGGTTCCATCGTGGAAAGGGATGCTGCGATCACCGATACTGTCCTGATGCCGGGCGCTGAGGTCGGTGAAGGTGCAAGCGTTACGAGAGCACTCATCGCCAATGGAGTGAAGATCGGAAAGGGCGCCGTCGTCGGATCCCCGGACAGTGAGCATATTCTGCTCGTTTCTAAGAATGTGCCGGAAGGCGCTGTCGTAAAGGAGGCACAGTGATATGTCCAGAGCATTTGCAATTGTCAATTCATACGGCCGCCACACGGATGTGAAGGGAATGCAGGACTATCGGCCTGTGAGTGCCTTTATGTTCTGCGGCAGATACAGACTGATCGATTTCGCACTCTCGAACCTCTCGAACAGCGGGATCGACCGCATTCAGGTCTATGTAGGGCAGAACCCGAGGTCTCTGGCCGAGCACCTCGCTGACGGCAGAATCTACAACCTGAATGCCAAGAGGGGCAAGCTTCAGCTTCTCTTCAATCAGGACAGCAATGAGAACGATATCTACAATACGGATGTTGCTGCCTACCGCGCAAACCTCGATATCATTGAGAGGGCAAAGCAGCCGTACGTCATCATCACGCCAGGATACATGGTGTTCCGGCAGAATTTCGAGGATTTTCTGCAGGCACACATTGACAGCGGCGCAGACATTACTCTCCTGTACCACAAGGTGAACAATGCCAAGGAACACTACCGCAACATGAACATCCTGAATCTGAACAGACAGAAAGGTGTCAAGTCCATCGAGAACAACAAGGGGACGGCGGACGAGCGCAATATCTCCATGTCGACGCTTGTGATGAGCAAGGATCTCTTTATCAGCCTCATCAACAAGGCGGCAAAGACTTCCTCTGTATACAGGCTCATAGACATCATCAATGATGAGCTCGAAAACCTGGACGTGCGCGGCTACCAGCATAAGGGCCACTTCGCAGCTGTTTACGATTTCCGCAGCTACTACGGCGCGAACATGGAGCTGCTGGATGTGGACGAGGCAAAGGAACTCTTCTCCGATGACTGGCCGTTCTACACACAGACAACGGATGCGGCACCTGTGCACTACTTCCCGGGCGGCAAGGCGCATCATTCCATGATCGCCAACGGGACGCATGTAGAAGGCGTGATTGAGAATTCGATCATCGGCCGTGATGTCACCATCATGAAGGGTGCCTACATCAAGAACTCAATCATACTTGGACACGACCTGATCGGTGAGAATGCACACATCGAGAACCAGGTGATCGACAAGTGGGTGAAGATTATCCACGCGAAGGAGATCGTTGCGCCGGATGATGATCCGGGGTACATCCGCAGAGAGGACATGCTCTGATCTTATTGAAAATTTATGCAGGAGTAAGATAATGAAAGGAGAGGATCTGATCAGATCCTCTCCTCTTTTCACATTCGGGGAGGATTTTAATGAATAAAAGGTGGGTAACGCTGTGTGCCGCAGTTCTCGGCACAGTGATGACGTTTTCTGTCATGGGCATGCGGGCGGACGCGGCTGCGGCGATCATGCCGGACGGTACTGTTTTCGATCCCGATTATTACGCGGCACACAATGCAGATGTGTATGCGGCGTACGGACTGGATACGGATAAGCTCTACGAGCACTATAAGGAGTATGGGCAGAAGGAGGGAAGACTGCCTGCTGATCCTGCCATAGCCGCGGCAGTTCAGCAGGCCGGAGGACCGGTGTATCAAGAGACGCAGCCGACAGCCGGGCAGACCTTCACCGTCTCCTTCGCGGGCGATGTCAATATGGACCCGCGCTTTGTGGCGGGCAGCACGATTGCAAGACTTGGGCTTGCAGGGTGTTTTGACAAGGGGACGCTTGATCTCATGAGGAACAGCGATGTTTTCATGCTGAACAACGAATTCCCTTACACGACGCGGGGCAGACAGAACCAGAAGAAGTGGACATTCCGTGCGGACCCGAAGAAGGCGGCGATGCTCAAAGACATCGGTACAGATGTTGTATCGCTCGCCAACAACCACACATTTGATTACGGCGAGCAGGGATTTCTCGATACGCTCGATGCACTGAGCACCGCCGGCGTGCCGTATGTCGGCGCGGGGCATAACATCGAGGAGGCCAGGAAGCCTTACTATTATGAAAATAAAGGCATGTGCATCGCCATTGTGAGTGCCACGCAGATCGAGCGCTATCCCAATGCGCCGACCAGGGGAGCGAGTGCCAAGAGGAGCGGCGTTTTCCGCTGTTATGACCCGACGCTTCTCTATCAGACGATTGCAGAGGCGAAGAAGAATGCGGACTTCGTCATCACTTATGTGCACTGGGGAACTGAGCAGATGAAGACGCCGGATGCGGGCCAGAAAGACCTTGCCAAAGGAATGGCGGATGCCGGCGCTGATCTCATCATCGGCGATCATCCGCACTGCCTGCAGACAATTGGATATGTGGAGGGCGTGCCGGTAATTTACAGTCTCGGCAACTATGTCTTCGCAAATTACACGAGAGATACCTGCCTTGTGCAGGCGACGTTTGATCCCTCTGCAAAGAAGATGGCTTCCCTGAAGTTCATCCCTCTGAAGGCGGACTCCTCCTGCAGAGTAAGAGAACCAAATGCGGCTGAAAAAAAGGCGGCAATCTCAGCGGAGCAGAAGCTTTCGCCGGATGTGCATATTGACGCGGACGGCTTGATCACAGCAAAGTAAACCAATTAAATTTGTCGGTAAAAATCTTTTATACGTTTGATGCACCGGCGCGGAGAAAGCAGACAAGAGAGCATAGAATATGGGATTATTCACCAAAAAGGTAAAGGTATATGAGAGGAAAGGCGCCTGCGCGGAATGGAAGACGGTTCGCAAGGCGCTGAAGGAAGCCGGCATAAAGAGTATCTCCGCTGATATCTGGCAGGACGAGATGCCGGTCGGCGGGTGCGGCGCACAGATGGATGTGCGCGACTACGGTGCGAACGGACGGATTGACCGCAATATCTATGCAGTCCGCGTGCCGGAGGATGCGGAGGAGAAGGCGTCTGCCATCGTGAAGGACCTTCTGCCGGACTATGTGCCCTATCAGGGGAAAAAGTGATCTTATGAAAAGAGAGAGCCTCGGAGGCAAAATTATTCCCGGCGAGTATACAGTAAAAAAGATCTGGGAGGCTGATTACGGCTGCGAGGAGCAGCCGGACGGCTATGTGGAAATGGACACGGTCATTCTCCGCGCAGAAGATGGAACAGAGTGCCGGCTGCGTGTTCCGGACGCACAGCTGGTGAAGCTGGAAGTGGAAGAAGGCAGCCAGGTGACCGTCGATGCCGCAGGAACTATATGCGGGAAAATTGCAAAGTGAGTTGATCTGTCATGCAAGGGCGGAACGAAGAGCCACGAGCGTTTTCCACAGGCTGCGGAGCAGAGGATAGCGCTTATTCAGATGGAAATATAAGCACGGCGCTGATGCAGTCTGCGGTGTGGGGATCATGTGTGCAGTACTCCTTCTGCGGAAAGATTCTTCCGAATCATCTCCATGAGTTCCGGGAGCCCTATACCTGATTTTGCGGACATATAGATCCTGTCTGTTCCGACGTGCGGAATCGGCAGGTCCTCTACAAGATCCGCCTTGTTGCACACATAGAGGATCGGGATGTGGTTCGCATGGATCTCTTCGAGCGTCTTCGCAGTCACAGCGATCTGGTGCTCATAGGAGGGATCTGCGCAGTCCACGACCTCCAGCAGAAGGTCGGCCTGCTGCACTTCCTCAAGGGTGGAGCGGAATGCATCAACCAGTGTGTGCGGCAGATCATCGATAAAGCCTACAGTGTCTGAGAGAAGAAAGGCGTCTTCTCCGTAGCCAATCCTTCGCACCGCTGTGTCGAGCGTCGCGAAGAGCTTGTCTTGCGCGAGCACCTCTTTTTGAGAGGAGGAGCGGCCATAACGCGAAAGAAGCGCGTTCATGAGCGTAGATTTGCCGGCGTTCGTGTATCCAACGAGAGAAACGCGGGGAATGTCTGCGCTCTGTCTCCTGCTCCTTTGTGTCGATCTCTCGCGGGAGACTGCCTTCAGCTGCTGCCGGATGAGGGAGATCTGCCGCTCGATGCGCCTGCGGTCGAGCTCGATCTGCTGCTCGCCGGCGCCCTTGTTCGAGAGGCGCCCTGATCCGCCGCCCTGTCTGGAGAGGTTTGTGCGCATGCCGGCGAGGCGCGGAAGAATGTAGGAGAGTCTCGCGGATTCCACCTGAAGCCTTGCTTCCCTCGTCCTTGCGTGCTGCGCGAAAATCTGCAGAATGACACCCGTCCGGTCGAGCACCTCTGTATCTAATTCCTTCTCGAGATTCTCCGTCTGCATGGGAGAGAGCTCTTCGTTGACGAGGATGATATCCGGTTCCTCCATCTCTGCGGCGGTCTTCATCTGTGCGACCTTTCCGCTTCCAAGATAGGTTCTCCGCGTCACCTTGTCCGTCGACTGAATAAATGTATCTATGACCGTAAATCCAAGAGTTTCTGCAAGCGCACCGAGCTCCCTGATCGAGAGATCATACTCGACGCGCGTCTTTTTGCTGCCGGTCAGATGGAGACCCGCAAGAAATGCCTTTCGGGTGTTGTTTGTTGGTCTAAGATCATACATGAAAATAAGTGCCTTTCTGCAGGTGCTGTGCGGAAGAATATATTTTCAGTGCGTTTAGTGCTGTGCAGAAAATATATGATCAACACGTCAGAATTATAATAATGAGAGAGGAAGGGCATTGCAAGGAGATTAAAGACCTATGAGAATTGCAGGTTTAGTGATTGGTTATTTCTGCGGGAATTTTCTGACAGCAGATGCGGCGGCAAAGGTGTGTCGGTGACCTGCACCTGGATGATCCTCTCCATGCCGATCTTTGGCACGGCGGCATGCATTGCCGGCGGTATTGTCGTTATTCTGACAAAATCGCTTCCGCTGGGCGCTGTTGTGATTCCGCTTCTTGGCATTCCGGCCGCATTTTATTTTCACGGGATTGAGGCAGGACTGCTCATGACGGCGGGCGCGGTGCTGATGCTCTCGAGGCACTATAAGGGACTTGCGGCATATCTGAGACGGGCAGTGAGATAGTCGCTGTGCAGAAGTGACTTTTCTGACGTTTGGCAAGAGCCAGCAGTGCCTGGGAGTCGGATTAAGCAGGTTGACTCCTGCCAGTTCTTATTGGTGCACATGTTCTCTAATATTGTCTGCAATATCTTCAAAAGAAATATCTGTATTGGCAACAGTCAGCGTTAAATCTGCAAGTTCTCCAGCTTTATAGGTAGGAATATAGTCATTTGCTTTAAGAAGGAACATGGCGGATGCTGCCGCAACACGTTTATTGCCATCGAAGAAAACCTGATGTCTTGCAAATCCGTCGATATACTTTGCCGCTTTTTCAATAACTGTAGGATATAAATCCTGCCCGCCAAATTGCTGATATGGGGCATCGCATAAAAAGAGAAATAAATCTTCATCCCTTACGCCATATAACCCGCCATGTTTTGCAATCAACCTGTCATGCAGTTCAAGAATATTCTCGGCGGTCAGTATCCGGGTACTCATTGGGCAAGCCTTTCCATGTCAGTACCATAATTGGATTCCAGCCAATCAAAATTACTATCCATTTCGGCTTTACTGAGACCCTTTGCATTTCCCGGATGATGTGTAATTGTTCTTACATAATCAGTTACTTTACGAAAATTCTCATCATCCAAATTTCTTATAACGTTCAAAGTTGTTTCTCTTGTTGACATAACTGTTAATCCTCTCATTTGAACCTCCTATGCTTGTGTCGATTTGTAAATGAATCTACAGGCAGAGGAAGCGCTCAGCCGTCCTCTGAAAGTTATCTAAGGACGGTATATTCGTCTTTCCTGTAATGATTATAACATGTCTCACTCCTTTCCATACATCATGGAATTATTCAGAATACAGCACCTATCGTTTTATTCCACATGATGCAGTTGCGAACTAATGTCAACATGGCCTTGTGTATCCTCTGAACGCCTGCATGATAAAAACCATCGGACAATGACATCCAATAGATATCGGTTCTGCGCCAACCGGAGCGAAACACAGGCCTCGAAACGAAGGCGCCAGTCAGTTACCTTTATTTTTGTTGAGGATTCTCCGGCGGCGAGGACACACATATATTCGCCAACATTTGTTGGAAATCCTGCTATCGATTGAAAATAAAGAAAAAATATAGCTCTTTTATGCAAAATAGAGTGCTTGGATACTGAAAGTAGTGTTTAATAGAAGAAAGGAGAGGACATTTTGGATTAACACGCATTTTGTCACAGTCAAAATGCGATTGGGGGAGACGAATATGAATCCGAGGAAGGAAAAATTAGTCTTGGCAGCTACCTTTATGGCAGCAGCCATTCTGCTGCCGGGCTGCGGCTCATCCGCCGCGGGGGCACAGTTGAAAATGGCGACGTCGCCCTATGCCGCATCAGGTGAAGCGGCCGCGCAGGGTGATGCCGACCGGAGCGCCGACAGAGACCTATCGGCTTCGTCCTTAGGTGTTGATGGGGGCTCTTTTGATTCTTCGAATGCATCATCCGGAATAAAAGAAAACTCTGCGTCGGATTCTTCTGGATCATCCTCAGCTTCGTCCGATTCTGAGGATGACACCGACTATGACCAGAAACTCATCAAGACAGTGCAGATCTCTGTGGAGACACGGAATCTGGACGATTTTGAAAACAAGCTCACTACCCAGGCAAAGGCTTCCGGCGGCTACATCGAGAGCATGAACCGGGATGGGGGTTTCTCCATCGTGACGAACTACAATGAGGATCCATCCATCAGCGCAGATTCTGGCAATGGGGATGACGCCGCGCTGACGGACAATTCGAGCAATTATGCGCAGACAGACAGCAAAGAACAAAATGGAGACTTTGATGCAGCAGCGCAGTCAGACGACTACTCTTACTCATCAACAGACAGTCAGAGCAGCAGGAGCGGCTACTATACGGTTAGGATTCCGGCAAAGAATCTGGACACTTTCCTTGGCACTGTCGAAAAAGATACCAACGTGCTGAACCAGAGCATCAGCACGGAGGATGTCACACTCAACTATATCGACGTTGACAGCCAGCGCAAGGCCCTTGAGGAGGAGCAGAAGAACCTCCTCAAGATGATGGACAAGGCGGAGAAGGTCGAGGACATGATCCAGATCGAGTCACAGCTCGCCGATGTCCGGAGCCAGCTGCAGAACATCGTCTCGCAGCTGCGGTATATGGACAACCAGGTGAACTACTCGACCGTCAATATCAGTGTGACCGAGGTGCGTGTGTATACGCCACCTCAGCAGCTCTCCGCAGGTAACCGGATGAAACAGGGATTCAAGAAGAGTGTGGAAGGACTGACCTCTGACGTGAAAGAGAGCGGCATCTGGTTTGTGATTCACCTGCCGTATATTATTTTCTGGGTGGTTGTTCTTCTTGCCGCAGGACTCATGATCAGGTTTATCGTGCGGCGCTGCAGAACACGTAAGGCTTGCAAAGAGACAAAGACGACTGGTAAGGCCTCTGCAAAGATGAACCAATCCTCACAGGATAAGAGGGAGTCATCACAAAAATGAGCAGAGTGTTCGTTACGGGCGACACACACGGGCCGACGCAACTTGGCCCCTACAGTTTTGATGGGTACCTGCACCGCTTCTCTATGGAATCTTTCCCGGAGCAGAAGGATCTGTCGCGGGACGATTATGTGCTCATTGCGGGAGATTTCGGCGGCGTGTGGGCATGGGCGCGGCCGTATCTTCCGGAGAACATGCGATGGATGCGCCGGCTTCGCTCGTTCCGTTTGCAGACTCGGATATTTTGCAGGATTATCTGCAGACTGTCATGGAGCGAACAGATTACCGCTATTGGATCTTCGGTCACTACCATGACAATCAGGCCTATCACCGGAAGGGTCATGAGATGATGCTGTATGAGCAGATTGTGCGGCTTGTATGACGGATGACTATCCGGAAATAAGCAGTCAGGCGTACGCTGACAATAGGAGAAAAATGACTTTTATCGTTGATGATTCTGATGAACGAGCGAGGGATTCTGCAGTTAATGCGCTTTAAAGACTACCCAATACTACCCAAGAATTTATTGTAAGCTTCAGTTGCGTAATGCAAAAATAAAAGGCTTAAAAACCTTATAAAATCAAGGTTTCTAAGCCCTTTACCACCCAGCTGGCACCGGGAATCGGACCCGGGACCTCCGCACTACCAATGCGACGCTCTACCGACTGAGCCATGCCAGCACTTGTTCGCGGGAAGATCTTCCTCGCGACAACGAACAGATTTTACCATAGAGACAGAGGCATTGCAAGATAGAATCATGAGATTTGTGTCGTAATTTTGGGGCAAAATGGACGTTCCGGAAGTCGCATTATTTTCATCCGAAATTTTGTCAGGAGGTGTGAAGAGCGGCCTGTGTTGGGAGCGGCTAAGGCGGGAAACGGGTGTTGAACAGGGCTTTTCTGTAAGGTACAATGCCTTATAGAGGCTTGATTTATTGGCTGGGAGGAGCGTTATGTGTGGACACGGCAGCGGTGAAAAGATGCCCTGGATGACAAAGGTGATCAACGGCATGGAACATCTGACAGAGATTCTGGAGATTGTGCTCTCCATCGTGATCATGGTGGGGTTTGTGCTGAGTTTCATTCCTCTTTTGGAGGATCTGCCGATGATGCTCGCCAATTCGAGTACAGAGCCGTTCGAGCACTTTCTGGAGAAGTCTTTTAACCTGGTCATTGGCATTGAGTTCGTCAGAATGCTGATCAAGCACACGCCAGGCGCAGCGCTCGAGGTGCTGCTCTTCGCCATTGCAAGGCATATGGTTCTCGGCGGCGGGAACGGCATTGAGAATCTTCTTGGGGTGTGCGCGATTGCCGGCATATTCGCGATCCGCAAGTACCTGTATGTACACAGCTTCCAGTCCAGACATGATGATTCCGCATATAATTTTGTGATTCCAGAAGGCATGATGATCGGCGAGGCCATCGCGCCCGAGACGCATGAGGGCAAAGAGAAGAAAAAGGTGCACAGAGACAATTCGCACAAGGGAACAGCAGAAGCAGATCGTGATAATAATGAAAGCGCACAGGCGCCGGGAGAGAGATCTGAGGCAGAAAAGCTTTAGGCAGCTGTCGAAGCTGTACAGGTAAGGAGCATTTTTTCATTTGATCTGCCAATTGCCAATTGGATAGGAGATCGTCTAGAGTTGTAGGTGCATGCCGGATTTACCGGTGTGCACCTATTCTTTTTGCAAATCAATCATTTCAGAAACCAGTTCATTCTTTTCAGCTGTCACAGCCGGATTATTCATACCTGCACAACAAATGCATGTCTTTCGGTGAGCGCTTCCTCCTGTACTGAGGACAGAACGCCCGGCCGCTTACCTGCATCATCGAAAGTCAATTTCAGATTCATTTCCGGACAGTTACTATTCTATACATTTACACACCACATCTAAAAAGGAGGCCCCATGAGCGAAGAGACTGCTGTACGCGCGTCAAAGGAAAATGTCGAGGATGAACTGCTGTTCGAGGATCTTGGAGAGCAGAAGGAGAAGAAAGGCGGGAGTGATGGACGGCCGTCCAGACGACGTCTCCGGGATCTCAGGCGACGCAGGCAATACATGGCTGAATTGTGTGCTCTCATCGCTGTGATCGCGCTTTCCGGATTGATCATGCTAAGCCTTCTGATGCAGAGATCCTACCGAAGTCTCGACGAGCAGAATGAGAAGGCACAGGCACTGAATGATCGTCTGGTTCAGATTCAGACCTATATTGACAGCATGGATGCTTCGATCCGGGGAGATGCTGAAGGAACAGGTGATGGAAAGGGCAGTGCCGGAAAAGACGGCCTCTATCAGGGCAAGGCTTCTGCGGAGAATCTTGCGTCTTCCGCGAAGGAGCGCGAGGAAATCTACAAAGAGCTCTCGGACACCGTCAGCGGGCTGGAGGAGAATCTGAAAGAATACCGCGACATGAATGATCTGAAGAACGGGGACATCGAGGGAAGCCTCGATGGTGTGATCTCTTCGCTTGCCCGGATTCAGAAGGATATGGAGGACAGTCAGCAGTCTCAGGCACAGAGCAAGGAGCAGATCGGAAAAAGGCTTGATGCAATTGATCAGGAGGACAAAAAGGCGGATCAGGATATTCTCCGGCAGGTGGAGGAGACAGAGCAGTCTATTCAGAACCTGCTGGACAAGACGGCAGAGGAATCGAGCGGGCGTTATATTAAGCTTCAAACGCTGCTGCAGTCGGCCTCCAGTGACCTGGACGGCGTGGTGCGCGCCCGTTTTGACGACAATGGCGATCTGATTCGCGATGTGGAGAAGCGTCTGGACAGTGCCTCGGCGGAGCGGGCTAATGCCCTCACCAATGTGATGAAGGAGAACAGAACAGCCATCGACAGCACCGGTGCCATCGCGGCAGATGCGCGCGATGCGATCAGGAGCACAGGGGAGGAAGTATCCGGCAGCAGGAAGGTGCTCGATGAGACAAAAAACGCTTTGGATGCGACGGGTAGGACGGTTGCCGATGTCAGCAGTGCACTCGGAGACGCAAAGAGCGGCATTGAGGGGTCGAGACAGGATATTGCGGCACTGCGCGATAACATGGAGGGACTTAATGAAGAGCAGAAGAAGCTCATGAAAGAGCGTCTCGACAGACTGCAGGACAAACTGGGCACTGTAGAAGCCTCTGTGGCAAGACTTGAGGAGCTGTCTGCACAATTGGATACGCTGCAGGCAAGTGTGTCTGCAGCGCAGGAGAGCTCCTCTTCACAGATCAGTGCTCTGCAGGCAGACATCGCTGCCGCCCAGGAGAAAAACAATGCGATGTCAGCCGACATCGCAGCCCTTCTTGCGGCGATGACGCCAAGCGGAGAATCTCCGAATACGGAGGCTTCTGCCATCGACAAGATCAACGGCATCATGCGGGAACTCTCGCCCGGCAGCGGACAGGAGAATCCTGAAGGCACGGCGCTGGATAAGCTGAACAGCATTCTTGCCCTGCAGAAGTCTCTTGAGGAGCAGATCCAAATGCAAAATGAGACTATCGCCCAGCTTAAAGAAGGGATGGATCGGCTTACTCAATCAGGTGAAACAGAAGAAGAGCAGGAACCTGCCCAAAATCTGGGAGATGATGTCTGATCGTTTGATTGCATTTGGTGCACCTTAGCAATATTAAAGTCTTTACAACTGAATATTGAATGAATCGCAGAGGGATGAGACATGCTGAGTGCTGTCCGAATGTATATCTAACCCTGTGAGAGAATGCGATATTCATCTTTATTCCTCGCTGAGGCGAAATCCGCGCAGGCGGTTTCGACGAATGCGGCAGCCGGTGCGTCAGCACCGATGCTGCTGTTTGAAAATGACGCATCGGCGTCATTTTCAAACTTATCTCTCCGGCGCAGCAAAAATCCGGTTCCGGAAAGGATACAGCGCCGATAGAAGTGCCTCACCAAGAAGGCATACGGAAATTGCCTCTCCTGCACCGACTGTCAGCGCGAAGAACCACAGAGCGCCGGGCGTGCCGTAGGCATAGCGCAGAAGGAGCGGCACGATAATGGCATTGGAGACAACAGGCGGAAGGGAGGCCAATACGCGGTGGTGCCTGAGAGCATAGGTGCCCAGTGCACCGAGCAGTGTGGCCAGAGTGCCGAAGATGATGTCGGGAAGCGCACAGCCGGTCAAGATGTTGGCCAGAAGACAGCCAATGGTGACGCCGGGTATTGCCGCGGGGGTAAAAAACGGAAGAATCGTGAGCGCCTCAGAGAAGCGGACCTGGATGGCACCGCTTGCAAGATTCAGTGTGGCCGCTGCCATGGTGAGCACAATGTAGAGGGCGGCGATGACCGCTGCCTGGGCAAGAAAGATCACCCTGGCGTGCTCTGTGACCATAGGAACTATTGATTTTGTCTTGGTGATTGGTTCGGAATTGTTCATGGAATTTCTCCTTTAGTTATCTGACTAAGCTGTCAGCACGGGGGGATTCCATGAAAGAGCGGCAGTGCGGTGGTGAAAGCAGTAGCTGCAGAGCTGATCACGCTGACTGAAGAAAGAAATCTGTCATGTCTGCCGTGGCTTAAGGAGTTGAATTCCTTAAATGTGTAATGGAAATGTCCTTGGTGATGATCCGCTTAGTTTTGTCTCGAGTGGGAAGGGATGCTAACACTCGGCGCCTGCGTCTGCACACGCAAGTCAGAATTTACCACGGATGATGCTAAAATGCAAGCGTGCATATTGTTATCAAGTAATGCAGCGTGCACGTTGTTGTCAGGTGGTGCAGAGCATTCTGATGCAGAAACACGTCTATAAGATGTCGAGCGTTTCGATGTCTGCACAGGCCTTTTGTGCTGTTATTTTTGTGGTTATTTAAGGGATGCCGCGATATACTGAGAGAAGCAATCAGCACATCCATCGGACAACTCATCGCTTGATCTGACTGAGGCATTTCTTATGGGGCAGAACGCAAAGGCAGCAGACATCAGGAACAATTCAATAACGACAGGCGTGATCTGGAAGGAACTGCTCATTTTCTTCTTTCCGCTGCTCTTTGGCACTTTCTTTCAGACGCTGTACAACACAGTTGACGCCATGATCGTAGGACACTACGTCGGCAAGGAGGGACTCTCAGCGGTAGGCGGTGCATCCGCCATGATCGTGAACCTCCTTGTCGGTTTTTTCGTTGGTGTTTCTTCGGGCGTCACAGTGGTGACGGCGCAGTTCTACGGCGCAGGAAGAGATAAGGACGTGGAGAAGTCAGTCCACACGACAATGGCGCTCGCCATTCTCTCGGGAATTCTGCTGACAGCTGTTTGTTTTCTGCTGGCACCCATCGTCCTCACGTGGATGAACACACCGAAGGATACGATGGCAGATTCTGTCGTCTATCTGCAGATCTTCGCGTTTGGCATGATTCCCAATATGGTCTACAACATGGGCTCCGGCGTTCTGCGCGGAGCAGGAGATGCGAAGCATCCCACTTACTACCTGATCGCAGGCGCACTCACGAACATCGTTCTTGACCTTTTCTTCATCGTAAATCTCCATTTGGGTGTAGCAGGTGCAGCGCTCGCGACAATTATCTCTCAGGCGGTATCTGCCGTTCTGACCGTCCTTCTCATGATGCGGACGAAGGAGAGCTACCACTTGGTTCTGCGCAGAATCCGGATCGAAAGAGACTACATGGTCCGCATTCTGAAAATAGGTGTGCCCGCAGGGTTCCGCTCTTCCATGTATTCGATCTCCAACATGGTCATTCAGACCGCTGTCAACGGATTCGGCACGAATGCTGTTGCCGCATGGGCGGCGTGGGGCAAGATTGATGCCTTTTACTGGATGATCATGTCATCGCTTGGCTCTGCGACCACAACCTTTGTCGGACAGAATTACGGTGCAGGGCTATATAAGAGAGTGCGCAGATGCGGGCGGCAGGCTATGGTGCTGGCAGTTGCAGCAACCGTTTTCTTTATCGGACTGGCCTATCCCTTCATGAAAGTGCTCCTTGGCATCTTTACGACAGACAGAAATGTTCTGCACATCGGTTCTGTGATGGGCCGTTACATGATGCACTGGTATATCACTTATATTGGCATTGAGGTGTTCGCGGACATTCTGATCGGCATGAGCGATGCGCTGATCCCTACACTGATCACAATTTTCGGCGTATGTGTGCTGCGTATAGCATGGAATCTCATCGCAGTGCCGCGCTGGCACATGATCGGCACTGTGATGGCGAGCTACCCGATCACTTGGACGGTTACGTCGCTCCTTTTCTGCGGGTATTATTTTTACTATATAAGGAAACATCAGATCAGGTGAATTCAATCTCAGGACAGGTAAATTAACACAAATTTAACATCATCCCTCTGAAGATTTGACGGGCAGATTGTTAATATTACGGGAGTTTTGACATATGGCCTACTGCACGATCAGGCAGACCGGAAGCGGCGAATACGAGGAAAAAAAATCAAGGTTTATTGCGGAAGCGATCCCTGTAAAGAGCGAAGAGGAGATCGCGGGTGAGCTCGCACGCATCCGAAAGACCTATTATGACGCGAGGCACCATTGCTATGCCTATATTCTCGGGGAAGAGCGGATGAACAAGAAGGCATCCGACGACGGGGAGCCGCAGGGAACAGCGGGACTTCCTATTCTGAAGGTCATTGACAGCGCGGAGTGCACGAATGTTCTTGTCGTGGTGACGAGGTATTTTGGCGGAACACTTCTGGGCACCGGAGGCCTTGTGCGCAGCTATACGAATGCAGCAAAGGCTGCACTCGAAGACGCGCAGATTGTCCGCATGGAGGAGGGAGAGAGGTTTCTCCTCACGATGGGGTATCCTCTCTACGACAAGGTGATGTATGCTCTGCAGCAGGCGGGCATAAAGGCCGATGATACGCAGTACACGGATAAGGTATCCGTTCAGATCACTGTTCCCGCGGATCTTGTATCACCTGTGCGGGAGCGCATGCAGGCACTGGGCAACGGAACGATCGGGATGGAGTCGCTTGGCACAGGATTTTTCGCGTTCTCGCGGTGAGATGTTGAATGGCAAAAGGATAAGAGAAGGAGGGGGCAATGGAAACAAGGGAAGATGAGGAGAGAGAGAACCGGGATCTTCTGGTAAATCTCCTGAATACCAAGCAGTATACGAAATTCCGGCAGACCTGCGCAGACATGCAGGAGGCCGATATCGCAGCTGTAATGGATGACCTTGAGGACGAGGACTCCCTCAAGATGTTCCGGCTGCTGCCAAAGAGCATGGCCGCGGATGTTTTCGCACAGCTCGATCTGGATGACCAGCAGTACATCATCCAATCACTCTCCGAAAAAGAGGCATCGAACATCGTCGATAACCTGATGGCCGACGATGCAGCCGACCTCATGGAGGAGATGCCGGCCAATGTCGTAAAGAAGATCCTTGCAAACACAAGACCGGACGTGCGCGCGGACATCAACCATCTGCTGCGCTATCCGGAGGACTCCGCGGGCTCTGTCATGACCGTCGAGTTCGTCGATCTGAAGGAAAATATGACCGTAGCGGACGCCATCGAGCGGATCCGGGAGGTCGGCCTTGATTCAGAGACCGTCAACACCTGTTATGTGCTGGATCAGTCGCGGATTCTCGTCGGCACGGTGGCTCTGCGCTACCTTCTTCTGCATAAGAGCGATGAGATCATCGGCGATTTCATGAACGACAACGTCGTCAGCATCAAGACGATGGATGACCAGGAAGAGGCTGCAAAGATGCTGCAGCACTACGACTTCACGGTCATGCCCGTCGTGGACAACGAGAACCGCATGGTCGGCATCATCACCATCGATGATGTTGTCGACATCATGCAGGAAGAGGCCACGGAGGATATCGAGAAGATGGCCGCCATTACGCCTTCAGACAAGACGTATTTTAAGACGACTGTCTTTGAGACGTATAAGCACAGAATGCCATGGCTCCTTCTCCTCATGATCTCGGCGACGTTTACAGGCGCCATCATAACGAGATATGAGAGTGCACTTGCCTCTTATGTCATCCTGACAGCGTATATTCCCATGCTGATGGATACGGGCGGAAATGCGGGATCACAGGCCTCTGTCTCCATCATCCGCGCTCTCTCCCTCGATGAGGTGGAGTTTCGGGATATGTTCCGTGCAATCTGGAAGGAGTTCCGCGTCGCGATTCTGTGCGGCGCGACGCTCTCAGCCGTCAACTTCCTGCGCCTTATGGTCATCGACCGCGTGCAGGCACCGGTAGCGCTTGTGGTTTCGCTTACACTCATCGTGGTCGTTATTTTCGCGAAGTTCATCGGATGCGTTCTTCCGCTCCTGGCGGACAAGGTGCATCTCGATCCCGCTGTGATGGCATCGCCCCTCATCACGACGATTGTGGATGCGATTTCACTCCTCACGTATTTCCGCATTGCGACGATTGTGCTGCATCTGAATACTTAGTGCTTACTGTGCATGGAAAAAATGTCTGAACGGATGCAGATGTTCAACACCTGAAAAGTTAACACAGAAGAGTTCAAATGATCCTCACTTCTGAAGAGTGCAGGATGAAGAGCGCAAACGATGCGCACCTCGCAGTGAAGAAAAGAAAACTCCCTGTCGGCCATCAGGCTGACGGGGAGTTTTGAGATAAGTCAGATATCGTTATGGCGGAAATTTCAATTGAGCTGACTGGAAACCAAACCGCCCGGACAGCACCGATTTGAATTGTGCTGTCCGGGCGGTCTCATTTTCAGAAGAGGCGTTGGATCACTTGCCGGCCTCGGCCTGTGCCTTCATGTTGGCGGCGATGTTGGCCCTCTTTCTCATTCTGGGGTCGAGGATCTTCTTGCGCAGCCTCAGGTGCTTCGGTGTGACCTCAAGGAGCTCGTCGGTGTCGACGTACTCGATGGCCTGCTCAAGGGACATGATCTTGGGCGGAACAAGGCGCAGTGCCTCATCGGAAGCCGAAGTACGTGTGTTCGTGAGGTGCTTGGTCTTGCAGACGTTGACCTCGATGTCCTCGGACTTGGGCGACTCACCGACAATCATTCCGGAGTAAACTTCCTCGCCGGGTCCAATAAAGAGCGTGCCGCGCTCCTGTGCGTTGAAGAGACCGTAGGTCACAGCGACGCCGGACTCATACGCGATGAGTGAGCCGGTCTTTCTGTAGGCGATGTCTCCCTTATACGGCTCGTAGTCCAGGAAAATCGTATTCAGGATACCGTTGCCCTTTGTATCTGTCATGAACATTCCTCTGTAGCCGATGAGGCCTCTGGAAGGAATGTGGAACTCGAGTCTTGTGTAGCCGCCGTTGGACTTGCCCATGTTGATGAGCTCGCCCTTTCTGCGGCCCAGCTCCTGGATGACGTTGCCCGCAAACTCCTCGGGGACATCGATAATGGCCTCCTCGATGGGCTCGAGTTTCTTGCCGTTCTCGTCGTAGTGGTAGATGACCTCTGCCTTGGAGACAGCGAACTCATAGCCCTCGCGGCGCATCGTCTCGATGAGGACGGAGAGATGGAGCTCGCCTCTGCCGGATACCTTGAAGGTATCAGTGGAGTCTGTATCCTCGACGCGAAGAGAGACATCGGTGTTGAGCTCTCTCATCAGTCTGTCTCTGATGTGGCGGGAAGTAATATATTTTCCATCCTTGCCTGCGAGAGGGGAATCGTTGACGCAGAACGTCATGGAAATCGTGGGATCCTCGATCTTAGGGAACGGGATGGCCTCAATCTTCTCGGGTCCGCAGAGCGTATCACCGATGTGCAGCTCTTCAATACCGGAAATGGCGACGATGGAACCCATCTTTGCCTCTTCAACCGGGATCTTCTGGAGCCCCTCGAACTCGTAGAGCGTGTTGACTTTACTCTTTACGAGCTTGTCGTGGTCGTGGTGGTTGACGAGGACGACGTCCTGTCCGACCTTGATAGAGCCGTTGGACACCTTGCCGATACCGATGCGGCCGACATAGTCGTTGTAATCGATCGTGGAGATCAGAACCTGCGTCGGGGCATCCGGATCTCCCTCAGGAGCGGGAATGTGGTTTACGATGGCCTCGAACAGGGGCTTCATGGAAACTCCCGGGGAGCCGAGGTCATCAGTTGCAATGCCCTGCTTAGCGGACGCGAAAATAAACGGGCAGTCCAGCTGGTCGTCGTTTGCCCCAAGGTCCATGAGGAGCTCGAGCACTTCGTCCACAACCTGCGTCGGACGCGCGCCGGGGCGGTCGATCTTGTTGATGCAGACAACGATCGCAAGGCCGAGCGACATTGCCTTGGATAGAACGAATCTTGTCTGGGGCATGGGTCCCTCAAATGCGTCGACAACGAGCACAACGCCGTCGACCATCTTCAGGACACGCTCCACCTCGCCGCCGAAATCGGCGTGGCCGGGCGTATCAAGGATGTTGATCTTGATGCCGTGATAGTTCACTGCTGTATTCTTACTGGTTATCGTGATGCCGCGCTCACGCTCAATGGCACCGGAGTCCATGACTCTGTCGACAACCTGCTGATTGGCACGGAACACACCGCTTTGCCGCAGCAGTCCGTCAACCAGAGTGGTTTTGCCGTGGTCAACGTGTGCGATAATCGCAACGTTTCGAACGTCTTCTCTTTTCTGGATCATATGAATCCTCCATGCCTTCTTAACATAATCTGATCTGCAAATTTACTTCAAACCGAATGATTATAGCATCAGAAAAAGACGCGTGCAATAGGGCGGTCAGACTGCGGCGGTTCCCTGTACAGATGTATCGAATGTTTCGAAGATGTATCGAAGAATTCCATTGTCGGAGCCGCAGAACCATGCCGGACAGATCTGCCGGGAGACTGAAGAGATCCTTTCTTTGAATCAGCCCGCGGGTATGCTATTATGATGATACGGTAAGCAGAGCCAGGTACTCTCATGCATCCGGCACTGCAGCATTTTATTTGGAGGAAATAATGAGCAGAATCATATTGAAGCTCAGCGGCGAGGCACTTGCAGGCGAGCATAAGACGGGATTTGATCTTCCCACCGTGCAGGGTGTTGCAAGACAGGTGAAGCATCTCGTCAAAGAGGGCAATGATGTGGGCATCGTCATCGGCGGCGGCAATTTCTGGCGCGGCCGCACAGGCACGGAGATTGACCGCGTGAAGAGCGACCAGATCGGCATGCTCGCGACGATCATGAACTGCATTTATGTCTCTGAAGTTTTCAGAGGAGAGGGAATGGATACGAACATTCTGACTCCCTTTGAGGTGGGGGGCTTCACGAAGCTCTTTACGAAGGATCGCGCGAACAAGTACTTTGCACACCATCAGGTTGTCTTCTTTGCGGGCGGAACGGGTCACCCTTATTTTTCAACGGATACGGGCGTTGTGCTGCGGGCCGTTGAGGTGGATGCAGATGTGATCCTGATGGCTAAGAATATCGACGGCATCTACGACTCCGATCCGGCGAAGAACCCGAATGCCAAGCGCTATGACACACTGCCTGTGCAGCGCATCATCGATGAGAACCTGCAGGCAATCGATATGACGGCGTCCATTCTTGCCAGGGACAACAAGATGCCGATGCGCGTCTTTGATCTGAATGAAGAGGACGGCATTATCAAGGCGGCTTCCGGCAAGTTCAACGGGACGACGGTTACAGTTGATTGACCATAGAGGCGGCTTCTGCACATGATGAAAGACAGAATCAGCAGAAGTCGGATAATCTATAGGTTTGAGAATATGCAGACAGCCGCATGAACGGCAGACTGCTGTGGTAATCCGCAGCGGGAGCGGGGATCCCGCTGCATATAATATGGAGGGCATCAAAAATGGCTGATGAGCAACTGAAGGTTTATGACGAGAAGATGAAGAAGGCAGTGGACTTTCTTGGCACGGAGCTGCAGGCGGTGAGAGCCGGCAGAGCGAATCCGCATGTGCTCGACCGCGTGAGGGTTGACTACTACGGCACACCTACACCGATTGCACAGGTTGCCAACATTTCTGTTCCTGAGGCGAGAATTATCCAGATTACTCCCTGGGAGAAGAAGATGGTGAAGGAGATCTCCAGAGCCATCCAGATGGCAGATATCGGCATCAATCCGACGACGGATGCGACCATGGTGCGGCTTGTTTTCCCTGAGCTCACAGAGGAGAGAAGAAAGGAGCTCGTCAAAGAGGTAAAGAAGCTCGGCGAGGACTCCAAGCAGGTTGTCCGCAATGCCAGAAGAGACGGCAACGAGGACTTCAAGAAGAAGAAAAAGAGCGGCGAGGTCTCTGAGGATGTCATCGCGGATCTGAGTGATCAGCTGCAGAAAATGACCGACAAGTACATCGACCAGATCGATGACATGATCGACAAGAAGCAGAAAGAGCTGATGACAGTCTGATGATTGGCTGTATAGGACGGTACGGAGCGGCATGCAGCAGCACGAGCGTGATGTCCGGAATAACGGCATCAGGCGCAGAACTGCACTTTTCAGACATCGTCTCTTTTCAGATAACGTCTTTTGTTAAAGAGGAAATCGGGCGGGGCGGCTGAAGCGCCCTGCCCGATTCGCGGTACTGAAGAATTCACGGAAGGAGACAGATCCTAAGCGGCGCCTATGCACAGACTCGGTCAGTACACTTCGCAGACAGTCACAGATGATTTGCTGTGATCATCTATTTTCAATAAGGATAATTCAATGGAACAGGAAAGAAAGATTCCGGCACATGTAGCTATCATCATGGATGGGAACGGGCGCTGGGCAAAAAAGAGAGGCCTCCCCAGAACAATGGGGCACGCGCAGGGCGCAAAGGTCGTGGAGCAGATTCTTGAGGACGCAGACCACATGGGGATCAAATACCTGACGGTCTATGCCTTTTCCACGGAGAACTGGAGCAGACCCGGTTCGGAGGTGAAGGCGCTCATGAACCTTCTGCGCACATATATGAAGACATCGCTCGCCAAGTGCGCGAAGAATAATGTGCGCATACGCGTGATCGGCGACAAGACAAGGCTTGATGAGGATCTGCAGGCGTCGATTGCAAATCTCGAGGAGAACACAAAGAACAACACGGGCATCGGTTTTCAGATCGCCATCAACTACGGTGCGCGGGATGAGATGCGAAGAGCTGTGCAGAAGATTGCCGCCGAGGTGAAGGAAGGGAAGATGGGTGCTTGCGACATCACAGAGCAGACGATCTCGGACCACCTCGACACGGCCGGGATTCCCGATCCTGATCTCCTTATCAGAACCTGCGGCGAGGAGAGGCTCTCCAACTTCCTCATGTGGCAGCTCTCCTATTCGGAGCTGTATTTCACAGACAAGGCCTGGCCGGATTTTGACAAGGCGGAGCTGGAGAAGGCAGTGGATGCCTACAACCACAGAGAGAGAAGATTCGGAGGTCTCGTCAGTTGAAAGAGAGAGTAGTGAGCGGCATTGTGATCGCGGTTCTCCTTGTCGCTTTTGGTGTTGTCGGCGGTCCGGCGCTCGGCGTGGTTCTGTGCATCTGTGCTGTGCTCGGGTATATGGAGATGGCGCGGGCGGTGGGCGCGGCCGATCCGGTTTCCAATGTGAGCAATGCGGCCGATCCTGCACCGTCAAAGGCGCCTGCAAAAGAAATCCGCGGCGGAGACTCCGATCCCACAGCGCCGGTCGCCGCAGGGAAGGCGAATGCACTCACCTGGATTGGCGCAGCAGCGACAGTGCTGTACTACATTGCACTGATTGCGGGGCCTTACCAGCATCTGCTGAAGAATGTATTCAGCTATCAGAATGCGCTGACGGCTGGCTTTATTATTGCTGTCTTTGTGCTCACGATGGCCGTCTATGTTCTGACGTTTCCCCGCTACCGCGCGGAACAGGCAGAGGGCGCGATCTTTTCGTTTCTCTATGTGCCTGTGCTCATGGCGTTCATTTACAGGACGAGAATGCTGCACAACGGGATATTTTCATTCGCGCTGATCTTCCTGTGTTCCTGGCTGTGTGACACCTGCGCGTGGTTTTTCGGCCGTCTCTTTGGACAACATAAGATGGCGCCGGTCCTCTCTCCAAAGAAAACAGTTGAGGGCGGCATAGGCGGCGTGGCCGGCAGTGTAGTCCTGTGCGGTGCTCTGGCAGTTATCGCTGCCCGTCTTCTGCATGAGTCGCCGCACATCGCCGAATTCATGATCATTGGATTCTTCGGGAGTCTCATCAGCATGGTGGGAGATCTCGCAGCTTCCGCCATCAAGAGAAACCACGAAATCAAGGATTATTCCCATCTGATTCCAGGGCACGGCGGCATCATGGACAGGTTTGACAGCGCGATCTTTACGGCGCCTGTCATTTATTACCTCTGTGTAATGCTGCTGCGCTTCTGACGGCAATTGGAGAAAATATATGCCCAAGAATATTGTGATAATAGGTTCGACCGGCTCCATCGGCACACAGACGCTGGATGTAGTCCGCACGTACAGAGAGGATCTTCATGTCTGCGCGCTGGCTGCAGGCAGAAATGTAAAGATGATGGAGGAGCAGATCCGGGAATTTCATCCTGAGATTGCCTGCCTCTTTGATGAGAAGGCAGCACAGGATCTGCGCACGCGCGTCTCTGATCTTCCTGTGAAGATTGTGAGCGGGATGGACGGTCTTCTCGAGGAGGCACAGTGGAAGGACGCGGACCTCTTCTTAAATGCGGTGGTCGGCATGATCGGCATAAAGCCTACGCTTGCTGCCATTGCTGCCGGCAAAACCATCGCACTCGCGAACAAGGAGACGCTTGTGACAGCTGGACATCTCATTATCCCGGCCGTGCAGAAGGCGGGCGTACAGCTCCTTCCTGTCGACTCCGAGCACAGTGCGATTTTCCAGTGCATGAACGGCGAGCCGAAGAAGAGAGTGAAGAAGATTCTTCTCACCTGCTCAGGCGGAACGTTTCGCGGAAAGAAGAGAGCAGACCTCATGCACATGCATGCCGCGCAGGCACTGAACAATCCCAACTGGGACATGGGTGCGAAGGTAACCATCGACTCCGCAAGCCTTGTGAACAAGGGACTTGAAGTCATGGAGGCAAAGTGGCTCTTTGGCGTTGATGTGGACGATATTCAGGTCGTCGTACAGCCGCAGTCCGTCATGCACTCGGCTGTTGAGTATGTCGACGGCTCCATCATGGCACATCTGGCTTCCCCGGATATGCGCCTTCCGATTCAGTATGCGCTCTTTTATCCGGACAGAAGACCATTGGACATTAAGCCGCTGGATCTGTTCGCACTGGGAAGCCTTATTTTCGAAAAGCCGGATACGGAGACCTTCAGAGGACTCCCCCTCGCTTACCGCGCGGCACATGCGGGCGGCTCTATGCCGACTGTGTTCAATGCGGCGAACGAAGAAGCTGTTGCCCATTTTATGAAGGATGAGATAGAATTTCTGGATATCTATGATCTGATTGCGGGCGCTATGGATGCGCACAAGGTGATTCCGAATCCGTCTCTGGATGAGATTCTGGGCACGGAGCAGGAGGCAAGGGAGTTCGTCCGCGGAAAAATTGTATGAGGGTCGGAGGGAAAGACAACAGGAATAATATATGTTAGTCAGTATCATTGCATTTCTGATCATGTTTTCGGTCATTGTCATAGGACATGAGTTCGGCCACTACATGATCGCAAAGAGAAACGGAATACGCGTCGTAGAGTTCGACGTCGGTATGGGCCCCACTCTTGCGCACAAGGAGATGGGAGGAACCGATTTCTGTCTGAAACTCCTGCCGGTCGGCGGTGCATGTATCTTTGACGGGATGGACGTCCTGCTCGAGGGCGGCAGCATCGATGACCTCGATGAACACTCTTTTCCAAAGGCAAATGTCTTCGCCCGCATTGCGACTGTCCTCGGCGGGCCTGTGATGAATTTCATCATAGGTCTTGTCTTCGCCACGCTGATCGTTGCGTTTTCAGGGACGGATCTGCCAAACGTGCAGCAGGTTGTGGACGGGAGCGCCGCGCAGGAGGCAGGTCTTCAGGCAGGAGATACGATTAAGCGCATCAACGGCGAGCACATCCATGTGTACCGCGAGGTGCAGCTCTTCTCCATGGTGAACTACGGGGAGCCTCTGGACATTGTGTATGAGAGGGACGGGCAGGACCATGAGGTCACGCTGACGCCGCGCTATGACAAGGATGCACAGAGATATCTCATCGGGCTTGTCGGCGGCAGCTACACGAAGACGGGGGCACTGCAGACGTTCCAGTACGGCTTCTACGAGGCGGAGTACTGGGTGAGAGCGACGTTTAAGTCGCTGGGACTTATATTCCGCGGGCATTTTTCGCCGGATGATCTGTCCGGGCCCGTCGGCATTGTGAAGGTTGTAGATGACACTTATACGGAGACGAAGTCGTATGGGATTCCTACGGTTCTTCTCTCGTTCCTGAATCTGACGACGCTCTTCTCCATCAACCTCGGCATCATGAACCTTCTGCCGATCCCCGCCCTTGACGGCGGCCGGCTCCTTCTTCTGGTCATTGAGGCGGTCCGCGGCAAGCGGCTGGATCCGAACAAGGAGGGCATCGTAACGGCAGCAGGCGCCATGTTCCTTATCGGATTGATGGTTTTTGTGCTGTTCAATGATGTGACGAAGTTCTTCAGATAGTCAGAGAGGTATGGAATAAAAAATGGCTTACAGAGATCACACGAAAGTAATACAGATCGGCGATGTGAAGATCGGCGGGGGCAATCCCATCGCGATTCAGTCCATGACGAATACAAGAACAGAGGATGTGGAGGCGACGGTTGCCCAGATTCTGCGGCTTGAGGAGGCAGGATGTGAGATCATCCGCTCTACCGTGCCGAACGAGCGCGCGGCAAAGGCCCTTGGTGAGATCAGAAAGCGGATTCATATTCCGATCGTTGCCGATATTCACTTTGACTATAAGATGGCCATTGCAGCTATTGAGAACGGCGCAGATGCGATCCGCATCAACCCCGGCAACATCGGCGGCCCCGAGAAGATCAGAGCAGTCGTACAGTGTGCAAAGGCGGCGGGTGTTCCGATGCGCGTGGGCGTCAACTCAGGTTCTCTCGAGCGCGACCTTGTGGAGAAGTACGGCGGCGTCACGGCAGAAGGCCTCGTGGAGAGCGCACTCGACAAGGTACATATGGTCGAGCAGGACGGGTATGACCAGATCGTGATCAGCATCAAGTCTTCAGATGTGCTCACCTGCGTAAAGGCACATGAGCTGCTGGCAAAGAAGACGGACTATCCGCTGCATGTAGGCATCACGGAGGCGGGCACGCTTTACGGCGGCAACATTAAGTCCGCCATCGGCATTGGCATCATTCTCTACGAAGGCATCGGCGATACGATCCGTGTATCCCTCTCCGGAGATCCTGTAGAGGAGATCCGCACAGCGAAGCAGATTCTGCGTGACCTCAAGCTCAGAAAGGGCGGCGTTGAAGTCACGAGCTGCCCGACCTGCGGCCGCACGAGAATCGATCTCATCGGCCTCGCCAATCAGGTCGAGAAGATGGTGCAGAAGTATCCCTATAACATCAAGGTGGCTGTCATGGGCTGCGCTGTGAACGGCCCCGGTGAAGCCAAAGAAGCCGACATCGGCATTGCCGGCGGCGACGGGGAGGGACTTCTCATCAAAAAGGGCAAAATCGTCCGGAAGGTGCCGGAGGATCAGCTGCTCGCCGTATTAAAGGATGAGCTGGACCACTGGGAGGCATAACCCTGGGAGGCATTCGTGTCCAAATCTTTTTTTGATGTTTTTCAGACAGTACACACAAAGGGCGATCTTTATGACCTGTTCAGCGATGCGCAGGTCACAAAGATCGCTTTCAGTTCTGACCACAGATGGCTCAAAGTCTATCTTGACGCTCCGCATCTGATCTCAAAGCGGCACATCTATGAGATGGAGAAGATTCTGACGGGAGAAGTGTGCCGCGGAACAGAGGTCTCCTGCGCCATCACGGAGCACTTCACGCTCTCCTCTGTCTACAACGTGCAGGCGCTCATGCGCGAGTACAGAGATTCACTGATCGTTGAACTGTGGCACGTGAGCCCGATCATCGCCAGTCTTTTCCGGGATGCCAGGCTCGAATACCCGGAGACGGATGCGATGACCGTCTGCCTCGAGGACACCTGCATTGCGCGCGACGAGTCGGAGAATCTTCGGAGGATTCTGGACAATATCTTCCGCACGAGATTCAGTTTTCAGACGGTCATCAGCATCGTCTGCACAGAGCCGGTGAAGCACAGGGCAAGGGCGCAGCTGGACGTGGAGCAGTTTGCGTCCGCTGATGAGAGAGAGGAGGACTCGTCTGCAGAGAGAAATGCCTGTGACGATGCCCTTGCAGCAGAGGTGTCTGGTGTGGCAGACGGCAGTAGCAGTGATGCAGGCGATCAGGTGAAATCTGCCGGTACATCAGGAGCATCAAGCGCCGGTGCAGCAGGGGCACCGAATCCTGCTGCTGCAGGAAAAAAAGCGGCAAAGAATGCGCTTTCCGTCAAATCGACCGGTGCAGGAAAGAGCGGTGCCGGGTTTCTGCGCGCATCAGCGGAGGCGGAGAAGGAGAAGAGTCTCAGGAGCCGTGCAGTGCGCAGCTTTATCCGCTCGCGCAACAAGGATGTGATCTGCGGCCGCGATTTCGATGATCCCGTCATTCCGATCAAAGACATACTCGGTGAGATGGGAGAAGTGTGCATTCACGGGCAGATCATGAACAGTGAGAGGAGGGACATCCGGAATGATAAGTCCATCCTCAAGTTCTCGCTGACCGATTTCACGGACTCCATCATTGTCAAGATTTTCGCGCCTACAGAGGCCGCGGACGAGACGATGGAGAGACTGGCACCGAAGAAGTTTGTGAAGGTGAAGGGCTTCACCAAGATGGACACCTACGACCGACAGGTGGAGATCACATCACCCACCGGCATTATGTCCATTCCCTCCTTCGTCAATAAGAGAGAGGATCACTTTGAGAAGAAGCGCGTAGAGCTCCATCTTCACACCAAGATGAGTGACATGGACGGCGTCTCGGAGTGCAAAGATCTCGTGAAGAGAGCCTATGACTGGGGCATGCCTGCCGTTGCGATCACGGACCACGGCAATATTCAGGCTTTTCCGGATGCCAACCATCTGGTCTGTGACCTCTTCGATGAGGAGAATAAGAAGAGGGCTGCCGCAGGACAACCTCCGATTGACCGGCAGCACTTCTTCAAGGTGATCTACGGGGTTGAGTGCTACCTCGTGGACGATCTGAAGAAAATCGTGACTTTCGGACAGACAGAGAAGGATCCCGCATTTACGAAGGCACCGGACGACTTTTTCCGCGGGGAGAGAGAGCCTGGAAACTACGATCTTGAGAAGGGAAGCTACGTTATTTTCGATATCGAGACGACGGGCTTTTCCGCGGAGCGAGATCGGATTATCGAGATCGGCGCGGTGAAATATGAGCACGGCAAAAAGACGGATTCCTTCTCGGAGTTCATCAACCCGCGGATTCCGATTCCGTACAGAATCACAAAACTGACATCCATCACAGATGAGGATGTCATGCACGCGGAGACGATTGAGACCATTCTGCCAAGGTTCCTCGCCTTCTGTGAGGGCTGCGTAACTGTCGGTCACAATGTGCAGTTCGATATCGGATTTATCCGCGCCAATGCAAAAAGGCTGGGACTTGCCTGCCCGCTGACAACGATCGATACGATGGACATGGCGAGGACTGTCCTTCCGGGACATAAATCCTACAACCTCGATGCAGTCGGCAAGATGCTGAATGTTGTCAATCCCCACCATCACAGAGCGGTTGATGATGCCGCGACGACGGCGGATATTTTCATTAAGCTCCTTCCGATGTTCACGCAGAAAGGGGCACATACGCTGCATGAGGTGAATAAAGTGGCGGAGGACGATCCTGACGTGATCAGGAGAAAACGCCCCTACCACTGCATTCTGCTGGCGGCGAACAACACGGGCCGCGTCAATCTCTACAAGATGATCAGCGCCTCGCATCTGACGTACTATTATCAGAAGCCGAAAATCCCGAAGAGCATGCTCTCGAGGATGCGCGAAGGAATTCTCGTCGGCTCGGCGTGCGTAGCGGGCGAGCTCTATCAGGCGCTTCTCGATGAGCGGAGTGATGAGCGGATCGCGGAGATTGTGAGCTTCTATGACTATCTGGAGATCCAGCCCAGGGAGAACAACAGCTTCCTCATCGCCTCCGAGCACTATGAAAATATCACCTCCATGGAGGATATTCTGAACATCAACCGGAAGATCGTGAAGCTCGGCGAGGAGTTTCACAAGCCTGTTGTCGCGACAGGCGATGTGCACTTCCTCGATCCGGACGATCAGATCTATCGGACGATCATTCAGAACGCACTCGGGATGGGAGCGGAAGAGCCGGCACCGCTTTATTTTCGGACGACGGACGAGATGATGGAGGAGTTCTCGTACCTTGGGAGCGACAAGTGCGAGGAGGTCGTCATCACCAACACGCAGAAGATCGCGGACATGATCGAGGTGATTTCTCCCGTGCGGCCGGATAAGTGCCCTCCGGTCATTCAGGATTCTGATAAGATTCTGCGTGAGATCTGTTACAACAAGGCACACAGTATGTACGGCGATCCGCTGCCGAAGATTGTGGGAGACCGTCTCGAGAGAGAGCTCACCTCGATCATCAAGAACGGATATTCCGTGATGTATATCATCGCGCAGAAGCTCGTGTGGAAGTCAAACGAGGACGGGTATCTGGTCGGCTCGAGAGGTTCAGTTGGATCTTCCCTTGTCGCCTTCATGGCGGGCATCACGGAGATCAATGCGCTGCGGCCACACTATTACTGCGGCTCGTGCCATTACAGCGATTTTGACTCGGAAGAGGTCATGAAATATGTGGGCCGCTGCGGCGTCGATATGCCGGACAAGGTTTGCCCGAAGTGCGGCAAGCCACTGATCAAGGCCGGGTTTGATATCCCGTTCGAGACATTCCTTGGATTTAAGGGTGATAAGGAGCCCGATATTGATCTGAACTTCTCCGGCGAGTACCAGGCGAAGGCGCATGCGTATACGAAGGTTATTTTCGGTCACGACCAGACGTTCAAGGCCGGAACGATTGCAACGGTCGCCGATAAGACGGCGTACGGCTATGTGAAAGGGTACTGCGAGAGGACGCAGACGGAGAAGAGACCGTGCGAGATGGAGCGGCTCGCGGCCGGCTGCACGGGGGTTCGAAGGAGTACAGGCCAGCATCCCGGCGGTATCGTCGTTCTGCCTGTGGGTGAGGACATCAACACATTTACGCCTGTTCAGCATCCCGCAAACGACATGACGACGGATATCGTTACGACGCACTTCGACTATCATTCGATCGACCACAACCTGCTCAAGCTCGATATTCTGGGACACGATGATCCGACGATTATCCGTATGCTGCAGGATCTCACGGGGATTGACCCTCTGACGATACCTCTGGATGACAAGGGCGTCCTCGGACTGTTCACGTCGACGGCGCCGCTTGGGATTACGCCCGAGCAGGACGGCGGCATCAAGGTCGGCACGCTCGGCGTTCCCGAGTTCGGCACGAAGTTCGTCATGGGCATGCTCGAGGACACGAAGCCCACGAGCCTGTCAGAGCTGATCAAGATTTCCGGTCTCTCGCACGGAACGGATGTGTGGCTAGGCAATGCGCAGGAGGTCATCGCAAAAGGGTACTGCACGATTGCGACGTGTATCGGCTGCCGCGATGACATCATGATTTATCTGATCAATAAGGGATTGGACCCGTCGGAGAGCTTCACGATTATGGAGCGCGTTCGAAAGGGAAAGGTCGCCGCGGGCAAGGTCAAGGAGTGGCCGAAGTGGTGCGAGGATATGCGCGCGCACGGCGTACCCGAGTGGTACATGCAGTGCTGTGAGAAGATCAAGTACATGTTCCCGAAGGGCCACGCGGCTGCCTATGTCTGCATGGCGCTGCGCATCGCGTGGTTCAAGGTGCATAAGCCCCTTGCCTACTATGCGGCGTATTACTCCATTCGCGCGAAGGCCTTTGACTATGAGCTCATGGCGCAGGGAAAGGATCATCTGCTGGAGGTGATGGCGGACTTCGAGGCGAGAAAGGCTGATCTGACCGCGGCTGAGCAGGACGCCTATGACGACTGTCTGGTTGTGCGGGAGATGTACGCCCGCGGCATCGAATTCGTGCCGATTGAGCTGGGCAAGGCGAAGGCGAGAGCCTTCACGATCTGGGGAGACAAGCTGATGCCTTCGTACATGTCGATCCACGGCATGGGCGCGAGTGCGGCGGATGCCCTGGAGGAGGCCTGCAAGCACGGACCGTTCGTCTCGAAGGACGATGTGCGGCAGAGAGGCAAGCTCTCGCAGACGATCATTGATAAGATGAGCGAGATGGGAATCCTTGGGGATCTGCCGGACAGCAACCAGTTCAGTCTGTTTGATTTTGGGATTGCATGATATACAATGTTAATATTGATGAGGAGGACGTGAAGATGAGAAAGGGTTTCTGGAAAGGTGCGGGGGCGGCGCTGGCGGGAGTGCTGGTGCTGGCCGGCGCGTATTTTGCAGGCGGAACGCAGGTGCAGGCGGCAGGGAGAACGGTTGCCATCAGCTCCTGCCTGATCTCCGGCGACAAGGTGGAGTGTAAGGTCACGGCGAGCGCGCTTCCGCAGAGCGACGACGGCATATATTATCTCTTCTCCGACGAGGTGTGCGAGGACGGTCCGACCGGCAATATTGTGGGGAAGGCGAAGATCGGAAAGAGCGCGGACATCACCTTTGACCTCGACTACGACACAAAGGATTCGAACCTTAGCCGCAAGTTCCTTGTTGCTGTAAAGCGCGGAAGCGGCTATGAGCAGGTCAGCAATGAGCATTACATCACCAATCCTGAGGCAGCTGCCAAGGTGAGTGCAGTGCGCCTTGATACAAGGGGAATCAAGGGACTTCTCCCTGATCCCACTTATATTAACGATGATCACCTCGAAGATCTTGGCATTTCCCAGGTGACTTATAACATCGACCTCGGCGATATCGTAGGCGAGACCTCCGATCCCTCACAGCCGACAACTTATTTTGATTACAACGGGCAGAGGTATGCATTCAATACGGCGATGCTGCACGCCTACGATGGGCCGGTTCTGACTTGGACACAGAAGGGCCTGTCCGTGACGCTCAATATTCTCAATTCCGAGAAGGCCCTCTCTACGGATCTTGTGTATCCTGACGCAAAGGACGGCCATGAGTGCCCGAACTACGCATTCAACACGGCAGATTCCGCCGGTGTCGAGCACCTTGAGGCTGTGGCTGCCTTCCTCGGACAGAGATACAACGGAAAGAATGGATGGGGGCAGGTCGACAATTGGATCGTCGGAAACGAGGTCAATGCGAGGACTGAGCAGTATTACATGCAGTCCACGGATCTTGACACGAACGTAAATGCCTACAACAAGGCGTTCCGCATTTTCTACAACGGGATCAAGGCACAGAACGGCTCGGCGAGGATCTACAACTCTATCGATCAGGAGTGGGGCAGAAAGTCCAATCCGGGAAGCTTCTTCTCCAAGGAGTATCTCGACCGCTTCAACTACTACATGAAGCGCGAGGGTGACATCGACTGGGGCCTCTCCTTCCATCCTTACGATTCTCCGCTCTATGATCCGTACGCATGGTACGGTCTCACACAGTGGGTGCACAAGGATCTGAAAACACCTTACATCACAATGCAGAATCTCTATCTTCTGATCGACTATATGCACCAGAAGGAATTCTTAAGTCCCAGCGGAGACGTGCGAAGTATCTCGATCTCTGAGATCGGCTTCACTTCGAGCTTCGGCGATGATCTGCAGTGTGCGTCCATCGTCTACGGCTATCTGCAGGCGGCGCATTATCCGGACATCGACGCGTTCATGCTCTACCGTGAGACGGACAACCGCCACGAGATGGAGTCGAACATCGCACAGGGACTTCTTGATCCGGACGGCAACAAGAAGCCGGCCTACGATTACTACAAGGCCATGGGCACGGCAGACGAAGCGACATATAAGGCGAAGGCATCCGCGATCATCGGGCAGGATGTCGACAGCCTGATCGGCATCACGAACTTCAAGACAAGGTCGGAATAAATTTTCAAACAAAAGAACTGCTGCATCAGATAAGACTTCTATCTGGTGCGGCAGTTTTTTTTGTAACTATTCAGCACCCCTCGGGAAACTTCTGAAATCCGGACGGGGAGCTTACTCACCGGCCGGTTTCAGAAGTTTCCCGAGGGGCGGGCAAGGCGCGGAGCGCCTCTGAACGCCCACATCGAAGAATTGCGACGTATTTTGGAGCAATTCGAGATGGGGTGCTGAACAGATACCTTTTTTTCAGGTTTATACCCATGTCGCGTCCATTGCGGTACCCGCAGGAGAAATGCCCGAACGGCCTTTTTCCTAATCGGACAGTCTCATTATTGGTGGTTGACACTTTTGCAGTATAGGATTATTCTCAAATCGTTTGAAAATAAACAATATGAAAACAAACAGTTAAGCACCACTAATTTAGCTATAAAAGAATTACAAGGAGGAAGATATGCAGGAAATACCGAAGCCTCCGCTGTCATACAGGATGAGATTGGCAGAAATGAGAAATGCTGCGGACAGGATTTTCTGACCATGGCGCATCTGGCGGCGATCCTGCGCGGTGAGCGGATGAAGCGAATGCGGGAAATGCTGAGCACGCCGCTGCAGAAAGCATACGACGTGAACAGAATGGAGCTGATGGTGCTGGACTTTCTGGGGCACGCGAAGATGGACACGATCAGTGAGATGCGCCGCTATCTCAATGTCAATAAGGGCTACCTCTCCCAGATGATGGCCAAGCTGATGGAGAAAGGTCTTGTCACGAGCCACGGCGATGAGAAGGACAGAAGAGTTGTGCATTATCAGTTGACCGCAAAGGGCTCTGAGGCATCCAATGCAGTGTATGCACAGATGGTGCGGACCATGCACTTTATTATTTCGGGTATACCGTAGGATAAGCTGATGCAGCTCTATGCCTGTTCCGTCGTTATAGACCGCAACATCGAGCAGCTCATGGCGCATGAGAGCGAACTGAAAGAGGGAATTATTCCAAAGCCGGAGACAGATGCGGGACTGTTCGATCAACTGATGACGGGGAAGTAAGGAACAGCAGGTCATGTGCACAGATTATATCTGTGCGGGGATTGCGGCGGCAAATAACAAGGGAGAGATTTCAGAGAGGATCAGATGATGAGAAGTTTCAGGACAAGGGCAGCCAGTGTGGCCATCGCCATTTCCCTGGCAGCAGGCATGATGACAGGGTGCGGCAGCAAAAAGGCGGCTGCGGACGCATCCACCCAGGAGCAGGAGGCAATCGGTGTTTCGATCGCTAAGCCGGAAGTGAAGACGCTCTCTTCCCGTGCGACATTTGTCGGGACAGTGGAAGCGGACAGCACCGTCAATATTATTCCCAAAGTTGCGGGTGAGGTTGAAGAAGCCAATTATGAGGTGGGCGACCATGTCAATGCGGGAGATCTCCTGTTCAGGATCGACGATTCCTCCGCACAGATTGCGCTCAGTCAGGCGAATGCGGCACTTGCCAGTGCCAAAGCGGGGGTGAAGGCGACAGAAGCAAGTCTCGATGCCCAGAAGGCCAATCAGAAGGCAACAGAGGCAGCCTATGACGCGCAGGTGGCTTCGAACGAAGCAACGAAGGAGCAGGCGACACAGACGATGGGGCAGCTGGATACGACAAGCGACCAGATGCAGGTGGCGACGGACAGCGCAAAGTCCAAAATGACACAGGCAGCGAATGCGCTGGCACAGGCCAAGGATTCTCTGAATACATACAACAAAAATGTAGACGATGCCAATGATGCTCTCGACAAGGCCAAGGACAACAGAGACGATGCGGAGGATGCGGCAGGCGAAGCGGCAGATGCCGTGGATCAGCTAAAGAGCACTGCATCGGATCTCTCCTCAAAGCTTAGCGATCTGAAAAGCCAGCTTAGCGATCTGCAGAGCAGCTCTTCTTCCGACAGCGATGCGGACAGTTCGTCGTCCGATGACAATTCTGATTCTTCCGAAGATTCTTCTGACAGCGCCAATCAGAGCAGCGACAACCAGGCACAGATTGACGATCTGAACAGCCAGATCGCCGATGTCGAGGCGCAGATAGAAGCGAACAGTGAGGCGCTCTCCAAGGCGCAGTCGGCAAAGTCGCAGGCGGATGCTGCTTTCAAACAGGCGTACAGCGCCTATGAATCTGCAAAGAGTGCGAGAGAGAAGCTGGACTATCAGAAATCAACATATGATAGTGCAATCTCCAACGCGCAGTCAGCCTACGACAATGCGCAGGAGGCGGCTTCCCTCGCCGGAAAACAGCAGAGCGACTACGAGACCTACACAAAGCCTTATACGAAAACAGCGACCGGGGCACAGATCGTCGGCTCCGAAGCTCAGGTGACGGCCAAGGGCGCTGCTGTTGATGCCGGCAAAGCTTCCATCAACGCGACGGGAGCCCAGGTCGATGCGGGAGATGCGGGCGTTGATCAGGCAGCGGCAGGCGTTGCGAGCGCACAGCTGGCCCTCGACTACACGAAGGTGACGAGCCCTGTCAGCGGAACGATCACGGCAAAGAATGTCTCTGCTCACAACATGGCCTCTCAACAGCAGGCGGCGTATGTAATCGAGAGTGATGCACAGGACAAGGTTGTTTTCTATGTCGCAGAGAAGACGGCAAAGTCTATGACTGTCGGCAGTGCCGCGACCATGAAGAAGGACGGGCAGTCCTATAAAGGGACGATCACACTTGTGTCCGATACGGTGGATGATTCCACGGGACTTTTTAAGATAGAGGCGAGGACGAGCGATCCGGATGTGGATCTCACGACAGGCTCTGAGGTGACGCTCGATGCCGTGACGCAGCAGGCAAAGGACGCTCTCACTGTTCCGGTGAACAGCGTCTATTATGACGGAACACAGGCGTATGTCTATGTAAAGCAGGGAGATACCGCGAAGAAGGTCAAGGTGACGACAGGTCTCTCCGAAGGAGATACGGTCGAGATCACGGACGGCCTCACAGCAGACAGTGATGTGATCACGAACTACAGCACACAGCTCCGGGACGGACAGAAGGTGAGCCTGCGCAGCAGCAAAAAGAGTGCAGCAGGAGCAGCCGGCACGGAGGTTGGTGAGGCTTCATCAAATGGCGCTTCTTTGGACAGTACAGCGGGGGCAGCCGGCACAATTTCGGACAGCACAGAGGCATCAACGAACTAACCAGACAGGAAGGCAGAAAAGATCCCATCGGCGGAACCGTCTTTACGGATTTCGCTTACGGGTAGTGCGAAAAACGCGGCACAGAAAAGGATAATATGGATAAACTGACAAAGGGTGTCTTAAAGCGCCCGGTGGCCGTCATCGTCAGCCTTCTTGCGCTGATCCTGTTCGGACTCCTCTCCATCACGAATATTACGCTTAAGCTCATGCCGGATATCTCGATCCCCATGATGGTCATCACGGAGACCTACGCAGGCGCCTCTCCTGAAGAGGTGGATGAGCAGGTGATCGACAAGATCCGCGATGCCGTCTCCTCCATTCAGGGCATGAAGCAGACGACGACCCAGTCCAATGAAAACTATGGCATGGTCATGATCCAGTTCAATTACGGTACAGATATGGATCAGGCCTATGACGATGTGAAGCAGGCCGTGGACGGCATAAAAGGTGACCTTCCGGATGATGCGGGGACACCGACCATCATGGAGATTGATACGAGTGCCATGGATGACATGCAGCTCTCTGTCACCTCCGATGATCAGACCTCAAACCTTCTGAATGTGGTCAACGACACGGTGGAGCCCGCCCTGCGCAGATGTGAATCTCTCGCTCAGATCACAGTCTCCGGCGGAGATGACAATTACATCCGCGTGCAGCTGATCCCGGAGTATGCGAGCCAGTACGGCATCAGTTCTCAGTCTGTCGTCAGCGCCATCCAGGCCGTTAACTATTCGATGCCGGCCGGCAGTGTCGATTACGGCGACCAGAACCTGAACATGGAGTCTGAGGTTCGCTATAACGATATTGATAAACTGGAGCAGGTGCCCATCACAACGGCGAAAGGCCAGACCATTCATCTGAGTGATGTGGCGAATGTCTCCTATGCGACAAAGGACAAGACGGAGCTGAGCCGCTACAACGGCAATGACAGTATCACCATCGCACTGAAAAAGAAGCAGTCCGATTCTGCGGTCACGCTCTCGAGAGAGGTCAAGGCACAGATTAAATCTCTTGAAGCGGACAATCCGGGCCTTCACTTCGAGATCGTCAACGACAGCGCCGACGAGATCAACAAGATGGTTAACTCGGTGTTCAAGACGCTGGTGGAAGGCGTATTGCTGTCGATGGCCGTTATTTTCATCTTCTTTGGAGATTTCAAGGGATCAATGATCGTCGGATCAACCATGCCGATCTCCCTTCTTGCTGCCATCGTCTGCATGCGATTTGCCGGGATTTCCCTGAACATCGTCTCTATGAATGCCCTCGTTCTCTCGATCGGCATGATCACGGACAATGCGGTCGTCGTCATCGAGATGTGCTTCCGAAGGCAGTCTGAGAACGGGGAGACCTTCCGAGAGGCCGCTTACCAGGGCACGAAGATTGTGATGAATTCCATCATCGGATCAACGATCACCACGGTTGTCGTGTACATTCCGCTGGCGCTCATGAACGGCATGGCGGGGCAGATGTTCCAGCAGCTCGGCTACACAATTGTTTTCGTGCTGACGGCATCACTCCTGTCGGCCATTCTTCTGGTTCCTTTCTTCTTCATGGTATACAAGCCTGTGGAGAGAAAGAACAATCCGGTGACAAAGGCGCTTGGGAAGGTTGCGGATTGGTACGGCGGCGTCCTCTCGAAAGTCCTGAAGAAGAAAAAGCTGGCGACAGCCATTGCCGTTGCTGTCTTTGCGGCCACGATGTTCCTTGCAACGACACTGCGCACGGAACTCATCACTGCGACAGACGAGGGCGTCATCAATGTGGCCGTGAGCTTTCGGCCGAACCTGAATCTGGATACGATGGACAAGACGATGCAGCAGCTGGAGCAGTATGTGTCGTCTGACAAGGACGTGGACAAATACACGCTGACCCTTACGCAGTCCTCCGCATCGGGCACACTGACCGCCTACAAGTCGGATGATTACAAGGGGACAACCCAGTCGATCATCGACAGGTGGAATACGGATCTGCAGGGCTTTGCCGACAACGCGGAGATCACCGTAAGTGCTGGCTCTTCCATGGGCACATCGACACTCACCAGCACCAATACGCTTCAAAAGGATCTGGTTGCAGACAGCATGGATGAGCTGCAGGCGGCAGCCGAAAAGGTCCGAAGCACCATGGAGGCGCAGGACGGCGTTCTCTCTGTCTCCTCATCCCTCGACGGGGGCGGCGCGAAGGCCGATGTGAACATCAATCCCGTCATGGCGAGCGCCAAAGGCTTTACGGCACAGCAGCTCTCCGGACTCATCTATGCGAACATGAGCGGCACAGACGCTGCGGAAGTCACTGTCGACAAGGAAAAGTACAAGGTCCACGTCGAGTACCCGGATGACTATTACAAGTCACTGGACGATGTTTCGTCGATGACCTTCACGAATGTGAAGGGAGAGAGCGTTCCGCTGACGGATATGGCAGATGTGGAGCTCGAGTCCGCACCGACGACCATCACGAGAAAGGATGCCAGGTATTATGCAACGGTCACGGCGACCATGACTGAGGGTACAAGAGACGCCATCTCCGACGTCCTCAATCCGAAAATTGCGGCGCTTGATCTCGGCAGCGGCGCAGAGCTTACGGACAACACGGCGACGACCATGATGAACGATGAGTTCAAGTCGATTGGACAGGCCATTATCATCGCGTTCTATCTTGTTTTCATGGTGATGGCAATTCAGTTCGAGTCGATCGTGTACTCGATTCTGATCATGCTGTGTATCCCGTTCGCACTGATCGGCTCCGTCCTCCTTCTGAAAATAACGAACATCAAGCTCTCCATGTCCGGCCTCATGGGTGTTCTCATGCTGGCGGGCATCGTCGTAAACAACGGTATCATTTACGTCGACACGGCGAATCAGTTCCGTGCGCAGGGCGAGGAGATCGCGCACGCGCTCGTCCATGCCGGCAAAGACAGACTTCGCCCTATCCTGATCACGACGCTCACCACGGAGCTGTCCATGCTGCCGGTAGCCATGGGCCTTGCCAAGGATTCGGAATCCATGCAGGGCATGGCGGTCGTCATCGTCGGCGGCCTGTTCGCCTCGACAATTCTGACGCTTCTTCTCCTGCCCACGTTCTACATGATCGTGGAGAAGCTTCGCCGCCACCCGAAGTTTATGACGGCTGATGATATGCGGCAGAAGAGGGCAGCGAGGCGGCGCGGATTCGGATTCATGAGCAGGCGGCGCAGTACAGGACGCCGCGATGCAGCTCCTGATAGAGCTGCATCGTCACTTATTACATCACGTGACAATGCGGAAGAACTGCTGCCGGCAGGCGAGGAAAAGAAGAGTGATGCATCTGGAAAAGACAATACTGAGAGTAAGATCGATATAATTGATCTGGATGATTTGACTAAAGAAGATCCTGACAATAAGGATCAGTAATATAGTCCGGCCAGGCGTCGGAACATTCTGCTTCACTCGGCTCTTAACGAAGCTCGTTCAGCAGAAGTTCCTCCGCCTGGCCTGTTCTGTTGCTGAATCAGTCCGGCCGGTCGTCGGAACATTCTGCTTCGTTCGCACTTCATACAGAACATGAAAGCTCACTCATCAGAACATTCCTCCGCCCGGCCTTTATTTCGCAGGCCTTAAGCTGCCCGGCTGGTATCCTGAGGTTTTCTCAGCGTACGGGCCGTGCAGAATGCTCTACCGAGTGAGCTTCGTTAAGAGCCGAACGAGGGAGAGCATTCTGCACGGGCCATCATTCAACGACAATTGGGAATTTCATGCTCTGCGTATACTGGTTTATAATAAGGATTAACCGAGTTATGACAATATGAAGGCAGCAGGACAGAAAGGCGGATGGGCACTATGGCAGAATTAAAGGACAGGAAGGATATGGATCCCCGCTTCGAGTGGGACCTCGCCACACTATACAAGAGCGATGAGGACTGGGAGAAGGACTTAGGCACGCTAAGGGATGATGTGGCAGCGCAGGAGCAGTACAGGGGCAGACTCAATACAGCGGAGAATATTCTCGCCTACCTGCAGCTGGACACCGCGCTTGGCAGAAAGATCAGCAATCTTTACACGTATGCTTTTCTGCGGCTGTCTGAGGACACAACGCAGGAGAAGGCGCAGGCCATGATGCAGAAGGCGGCGGGCGCCTATGCGGAGGCTGCGGGCAGAACGAGTTTTGCGACGCCGGAGATCCTGTCTCTTCCGGAGGAGCAGCTGAAGAAGATCACAGAGAGCGATACGCTGCGTGACTACAGATTTGTTCTGCAGCAGCTTCTGGACCAGAAGCCGCATGTGCTGTCGGCTGAAGGGGAGCAGCTCCTCGCAAGATTTTCAGAGGTTCTGGGTGCGCCGAAGACGATCTCCGAGAATCTGATGGATGCAGATCTGACGTTCGCGGATGCTGTCGATGGAAATGGTGTGCGGCATACGCTGAATTCATCCAATTTCATTCTCCTGGAACAGAGTCCGGACAGGGCGCTGCGTGAGAGTGCGTTTCACAATTACTACGCAGGCTATCATCAGCACATCAACACGTTCGCGGCGACGTACAGCGGAGCCGTAAAAGAGGCGGTGACAGAGGCACAGGTGCGGCACTATGATTCCAGCCGCGGGATGGCGATGGCCGCGGAGCATGTGCCCACTGAGGTCTATGACAGTCTTGTACAGACAGTGCGGAAATTTCTTCCTCTGATGCACAGATATGCAGAGTTTCGAAAGGAGGTACTGGGCCTCGATGCGCTGCATTATTATGATGTCTATGTGCCGCTGACCGCAGACGATTCCTCTGACGCAGAGGAGAAAGATCCCGGAACGGAGCACAGTGTCAATAATGCTGCAGAGAAGGCGGCAGGAGAAGAAGAAAACTTCGGCGTTAAGAGTACTCCGCAGAATGATGACCATTTTGGCACCTGGACCTACGAAGAGGCGCAGCAGATGGCGCTCGCAGCATTGTCGCCTCTCGGGCAGGAATACACAGATACTGTGAAGGAGGCGTTTGAGAGCCGCTGGATCGATGTCTATCCGAACAAGGGGAAGAGAGGCGGTGCGTTCTCTTCCGGCACATATGATTCCAATCCCTTTATTCTCATGAGCTATACAGGGGATTATGAGAGCGTGTCCACTGTCGTTCACGAGATGGGTCATTCCATGCACTCGTGGTACACGCACAGACACCAGCCGGCGCAGTACGGCGAGTACACGCTCTTTGTCGCTGAGGTGGCATCGACGGTCAACGAGAATCTCCTCATCGAATATCTGCTGAAAAAAGCGAAAGATCCGCGGGAGAAGCTCTATCTTCTGAACCAGTATCTTGAGGGATACAAGGGCACTGTTTTCCGCCAGACGATGTTCGCTGAGTTCGAGCAGGGTGCGCACGCGATGGCAGAGAAGGGGGAGGCGCTGACACCGGCTGCTCTCTCCGGACTATACGGCGGATTGGTAAAGGATTATTTTGGCCCCGCCCTTGTCATGGATCATGAAGTGCAGGATGAGTGGGCGCGGATCCCGCACTTCTACCGTCCGTTTTATGTGTATAAGTATGCGACGAGCTACTGCGCGGCCGTAGCACTCTCGGAGGCAATCCTGCGGGATCCGGCGCATGCAGTGAAGCCGTATCTTGAATTCCTCTCCATGGGAGGCAGTGCATATCCTCTGGATGAGCTGCGGCATGCGGGTGTTGATCTTGGCACCCCTGCACCTGTACGCGCAGCGCTGGAGAAGTTCGGCCGAATCCTTGATGCAGCAGAGGCAGCATGGGAAGAGCTTAAAGGGCATCAGAGCAGGTGATCTGCGCGTGCACAGGTACCCGGCTATGCGCCGCAATGATGGCTTCATCACTGTCAGAGCAGGGAAGTCATTCAACCGGCAGTATGTATTCACCTGACAGGGAGAGCATATGAACAAGAGCACATACGAACATAAAAAAGACACGCAGAATGGCGTCCGCAGGTTTATTTTTGCCATCATCGCGATCACGCTCCAGGTAGTGTTCATCATCATGATGATCATGCGCATCAACACCTACCTGGAGGGCATCAATTACATCTTGCATATTGCAACGCTCGTTCTGGTGCTCGTCATTTACGGGAAGCACACGACGTCTTCCATGAAAATGCCCTGGATCATACTGATTCTCTCTTTCCCTGTTGTCGGCATCAGCCTCTATCTCCTCATTGGTATGAACGGCAGCACATACAGAATGAGGAGACGGTACCACCAGATTGATGACATCCTTTTCCCGCTTCTCCCGGACAACACGGATATACTGGAGAAGCTCCAAAAAGAGGACCCGGAGTCCTATGCCGTCTCCTCTTATATCGACCGCAATGCGCTCTATCCCATCTATCAGAACACGGATGTCACCTATTATGATATGGCCGACAAGGGACTTGATGCGCAGATTGAGGACATGAAGAAGGCGAAGAGCTATATTTTCATGGAGTACCATGCGATCGAGGACAAGTCTGTGTGGCATCGGATCCAGAATGTCCTTGTGGAGAAGGTGCACGAGGGCGTTGAGGTGCGCGTCTTCTATGACGATATGGGGAGTATCGGCTTCATCAATAATACGGATTTCGTGCGCAGGATGGAGAAGCTCGGCATTCACTGCCGCGTCTTCAATCCTTTTGCACCCTTTGTCAATGTCTTTCTCAACAACAGAGACCATCGGAAAATAACGGTCATCGACGGGCGCATCGGCTACACGGGCGGGTACAATCTCGCTGAGGAGTACATGAACATCACGCACCCTTACGGATTATGGAAGGACACTGGAATCCGCCTTGAGGGTGATGCTGTGAAATCGCTTCTCATCACGTTCCTGGAGATGTGGAATGCCGTGAAGGAGACGGACCGGGACGACACATCGTTTGATCACTATCTCGATGTCCCGACATATACGGCGAAGGAAACCGGCGGCTATGTGCATCCTTACGCGGACTCACCGCTCGATGACGAGCATGTGGGCGAGGATGTGTACATCACAATTGCCAATAAGGCTGAGCGCTATTGCTATTTTATAACGCCTTATCTGATCATCACGGACGAGATGAGCCATGCGCTCTCTCTGGCGGCGAAGAGAGGCGTTGACGTGCGCATCATTACACCGGGCATACCGGACAAAAAGGTGGTCTACGGCGTGACAAGATCGTTCTACAACGGACTTGTGCGGAACGGCGTGCGCATTTTTGAGTGGACGCCGGGCTTCTGTCACGCCAAGATGAGTGTCTCTGACGACGTGCGCGCGACATGCGGCACGATCAATCTCGACTACAGAAGCCTGTATCATCATTTTGAAAACGGGTGCTACATGGTGAACTGTGACGCCGTCCATAAGATCAAAGACGATTTCGACAGTCTGTTCCCTCAGTGCCGCGAGGTCACCGAGCAGTACAGAAGCGGCAGGAGTCAGTTCATGCGGTTGTGGCAGCTGTTCATGCGCCTGTTCGCAGAGCTGATGTAAAATTGCTTATTATGACAGCTCAGCGTGTGTACTGTCCGGTGGGTCAGTGAATTGTGATCATGCGGCATCCGGCCTGCGGCACTCCACAGCAAGGCAGAATTTATTTCAGGCATCTGTACGTTTTACAGCAATCCGTTATCGCGTACGGTATAATATTGAGCAGGAATATAATTGACAGTAAAGAAACGTAGGCTGGCATCCGGCTGTATCTGCGGCGGATCGTGCACAGGATCAGCAGGGTCATGGAATGATGAGAGAGGAACAAATGGATTCATACGGAGTAAAGAAGCAGCTGCTGCGCCAGACATTTCCGGTAAAGCCGGGAGATGGCGATGACCGGAAGAAATGGCTTGAGAAGGCATTGACGGCGCAGAGCCTTGATGACAGAAAGTTAAAGGATCTTGCGGTAAAGATCCTGTTGGGTGCGGATACCTTCACAGGCGCATTGAAGAAGGCGTGTGCTCCCGCATCAGCCGATCTGCTCGATGATGCAGCACTTGGCATTGATACCTGGCCTTTTGGAAAAAAGGCCGGCAAGACGTTCTGCTCCTATCTGGCTGTGTGCCCGCAGGGCGGAAGCTTCTCCGAGATGATGGACGATGTGATGAGTCAGATTCGCGCGGCAAGCGGCATCTATCCGGGGTATGACGATGACTGCTCGATTCTCATTCTCACGGCGGAGTGGGACAGCGATGTCGTGAAGGAGTATGAGGAGGAACTGATTCAGCGCTGTGTGAACGCCGACATTCTCCCCAGTGTCTTCATGGTGACGGAATACGGCGTGGCCGAGCTCCCGGTCTTTGGGATGACAAGGAAGCGGATCCGTGCCATCCATGAGGATTTCGGCGATATCCGCTACCTTGACAGAGAGAAGGCAACGGGCGAACTCGAGTGGTATTTTACAACTTACACTGTCGCCGGCAAAAAGGGCGGAAAGGATGTCGAGGAGCATTACCAGTTTGATTTCTTCCACAGAACATGGAAGCTCTACACAGAGAGTGAGGACGCACCGGAGAAGACGGGACGTCTCACAGAAGCCGCTGTAGATGATTTCTATGGCGTTGCCCTGAACTATTACGACTATGAGGCGGAAGAGGAGGATGCGGATAAGAGTGTATCCGCCCTGCCGCGCGCTGAGATGTATGATATGACTTTTGATCTCACAAAGAAGTCACTTGCGCCTCTTGCCGAGGCTTTTCGCCTGCTTGTCGGGGAACTTGCATAAGTGTTCTGATGAAATTCGGCACCCCCATTTCGGGAACCTCTTGCGGTCTCCGGGATGGGGCTTTTACAAAGATAAAAGGTTTGGTATCTGTTCATCACCCGCTCCCTGATTTGCACCATAGAGCATCGACGAAAACTTTTTTAGATTTTTTTTCAAAAAACGCTTGCCAAACCGGAGAGTCTATAGTATAGTCATACATGCGTCGGGCGGATGACAAAAACAAAGCCTGACAGACAATATGGCTCGTTGGTCAAGAGGCTAAGACGTCGCCCTCTCACGGCGAAATCATCGGTTCGATTCCGGTACGAGCTACGAAAAGGATCAGAGCAAAGGCTCTGATCCTTTTTTGATATCTATGGATTTCATAGAGAATTCATTTTTGTCCGGGGATGGGTGCGCTATACTTGAAGTCATTAAGATGTCGGGATGAATTCAGCACACCGCAGCAGGCAGTGCGGGAGTCCTTGATACCGGCATGGAGACAACCGGAGGTTTCTGTATGAGTTTTCTTGATGAGTTGGGACAAAAGATCGGTGATTTCGGCGAAAATGCCGGTGCGTTCTGCAGAAGTGCTGCAGCGAAGACAGAGGATCAGATCTCTGCGGCAAAGCTTCGCAGTGCTATCCGCACACAGGAGAGGATTCTTTCCGGAACATATGAAAATATCGGACGCAGGTACTGTGAGCAGAAGGCGGAAGAGAATGATCCTGCATTTTCAGAGGATCTGGAAAAGATCAGGTCGGCAAAGGAGGAGATCCGGCGCCTCGGTGAGGAGCTCTCCGCGCTGGTCAGGACGAAGAGATGCCCCAATTGCGGTCGTGAGAATGCAGCATCCGCGAGATTCTGCAGCAGCTGCGGATGCAGCCTTCAGGATAAAGAGAAGAGCGGGAACGGGCACACCCCTGAGAATACGGCTGAGGAATCCGATTTTGTACAGAATGATGAGCAGGACACCTGACAGAAGGAAGAAAAGGCTGAAAAATCAATGTTTTCAGAGAAATGCACTTGCAATCTGCAGAAGATTGTGCTATGTTCTTTATGTTTTTGAGTTGATGGTAAGGAGTGGGCGAAAGTCCACTCCTTACGTTGTGTATACGTGAAAGAGACTGCAGAATTGACCTGCAGGGAGCGGACAGATGTCAAGACAATCCGATATCGAGAAAAAGACGGAAGAACTCCTTGCGCCTATTGCACAGCAGCATGGTGTGAGAATCTATGATGTGGTGTTCGTTAAAGAGGGAACAGAGCGTTACCTCCGGTGCTTCATTGACAAGGACGGCGGCGTGACGATCGACGACTGCACGGATGTATCGCATGATCTTTCGGATGCGCTCGACCGGGATGATTTTATCGGCGAGGAATATATTCTGGAAGTGTCAAGTCCGGGGATTGGAAGGTCACTGACAAGGGACCGCCATTTTCAGAACAGCATAGGGCAGGAGGTGGAAGGAACAACCTTCAAGCCTTATGACGGCACAAAGACTAAGGTGTTTGAGGGTATCCTCAAGGCATTTGACGGGGAAACGGTGACCATCACCCAAAAGAGCGCTGACGGCGCCTTATCGCAGGACCTTGTCCTTCCAAGAAAAGAGATCGCAAAGATCAGGCTGAAGGTTGACTGGAAGGACTGAAGGCTGCACTGATATCGTGGGCCGCGGTGCCGCCGCGGCAGGCATTGGAGGAAGCAATGAGAAAAAAGGAAGAGAAGATCGATCAGCATGAGGAACTGAAGAATTCAATCAATGCGCTGATCGAGGAGAAGCACATCAGCCGTGACACGCTGTTCGACGCCATCGAGCAGGCCCTCGTGACAGCCTGCAAGAACAACTTCGGCAGAACAGACAATGTCAAGGTAATGGTGAACCGCGACGATTATCAGTACGAGATATATGCGGAGAAGACAATTGTCCCCACAAAGGATGATGTGCAGGATCCGCAGTATCAGATCGCACTCTCCGATGCCGTCGAGCAGCACATCGACGGAAAGGTCGGCGATGTCGTGAAGGTCGACTTCAACAGCCAGTCCTTCGGCCGTATCGCTACCCAGATTGCCAAGAACGTCATTCTCCAGAAGATCCGCGAGGAGGAGAGAAATGCTGTCTACAACTACTATGTGGACAAGCAGAAGCAGGTTATGACCGGCACTGTACAGCGCGAGAGCGGCAGAAACTGGTACGTGAATCTCGGCAAGGCGGACGGTTTCCTCAGCGAGAAGGAGATGGTTCCCGGCGAGGAGCTGCATACAGGGGACAGAATCAAGGTATACGTCCTTGAAGTCAGGAAATCCCAGAAGGGATCTGCCAGAATTCTTGTCTCCCGCACCCACAAAGATCTCGTGCGCAGACTTTTTGAGGAAGAGGTTGCCGAGCTTCGGGACGGAACGGTTGAGATCAAGTCCATCGCAAGAGAGCCCGGGTCACGAACAAAGATCGCTGTTTACAGCAACAATCCGCAGGTTGATCCTGTAGGTGCCTGTGTCGGTCTTAACGGAAGCCGTGTCAACAACATCGTAGATGAGCTCCACGGCGAGAAGATCGATATCATCTGCTGGGATGAGAACCCCGGCAACTTCATCCAGAACGCGCTCTCTCCGGCAAAGATCACAGCTGTTTTTGCGGATCCGGAGGAGAAGAGTGCAAAGGTTGTTGTTCCGGACTATCAGCTCTCTCTTGCCATCGGCAAGGAAGGACAGAACGCAAGACTGGCCGCAAGACTTACCGGCTACAAGATCGATATCAAGTCCGAGACACAGGCCAAGGATGCACCGGGCTTCCGCTATGAGGACTACCTCGATGTTGAGGATGAGGGAGACGAGGGCGAAGAGGCCATCGAGTACGTCGATGAAAACGGCAATCCTGTTGAGGTCGATGAGAACGGCAATCCTGTCGGCGGCGGAGATGTTGAGTATGTCGATGAGAACGGCAATCCCGTAGACAAGGACGGCAATCCTCTGTCTGAGGAAGAGATTGAGTACGTCGATGAAAACGGCAATCCTGTAGATAAGGATGGCAATCCTCTTCCTTCTTCTGAAGATGAAGACTCTGCTCAGGCTGAAGACACAGCTGAGGAGGCTTCTGCGGACACTGCAGATTCCGAAGATGGCAGCCAGGCAGATGCCGGTGATCCGGAGACTCCTTCTGACGAAGCTGCAGACGGTGAAGGAGAGAGTTCACAGGAGCAGTAATGGAAAAGAAAATTCCGATGCGCAGCTGCGCAGGCTGCGGTGAGAAAAAGAGCAAAAAGGAGCTCGTCCGTATTGTGCGGACGCCGGAGGGGACTGTGAAGGTTGACCGGAGCGGCCGCGCGAATGGCCGTGGGACATATCTGTGTGATAATCCGGAGTGTCTTGCAAAGGCAAGAAAGAGACATTCACTCTCCAGAGCTCTTGGAACAGAGATTCCTCCGGAGGTATATGACCAGCTGGAAGAGGAGCTCTCTCATGGTGAATGAAGAAAGAGTTCTGTCCATGCTGGGGCTCGCAGAGCGCGCCGGATCGATTCAAAGCGGAGGTTTTCTGACGGAGGAAGCGATCCGAAGCCGCAGGGCTGCTCTTGTTATCGTCGCCTGCGACGCACAGAAGAACACGCTGAAAATGACACAGGATAAATGTGCTTATTATCATGTCCCGCTGGTACAGTTTGCCACCGGCAGAGCACTGGGACACTGCATCGGAAAAGAGCAAAGAGCCTGTCTGGCCGTAACCGACGCGGGCTTTGCCAGGCGCATACAGGAGCTCCTTGAGTTTACAGGAGCTTTGGAGCAATAGATTAAGTGTAGCTGAGAGGGAACAGACATCCTTCTTATGAGAGGGTCAACCGCGCCAAGGCGGAAATCTCGGAACCGGCCGCTTCGGGCGCGGCAGAAAGGAAAGAATGGCGAAAAAGAAGATCAGTGAGCTGGAGGAGATGTACAACGCGGACGGGAAAGACATCATCGCTTTTCTGAACGGGAAGGGAATTGATGCCAGAACTGCCGGCAGCAGTGTGGATGAATCTGCGCAGGCCCTCGTAGCTGAACATTTCGTGAAGAAAAAGACAGAAGGGGCAAATCAGGCGGACAAGGGGCCTTCAGAAGCTGAGAAGACGGCTCCAGGCGTACATCCTGTCAAGAAGAAAAAGATCATCATTGTGACAGGTGCACAGAAGAAGAACCGTCCGGCGGCTTCTTCGTACAGCAGCGGCCAGGCAGCCGGCACGAGAGCCGGCGGCACAAGAAAGAGAAGCGAGGGTGGCAGGGGAACCCAGCAGGGAACATACCATCCGATTAAGCCGAAGACTGTGCCCACACAGATGAGTGTTGACTATCACAAGCCTGAGCAGTCGCAGCCTCATGTTGTCCGCAAGGTTGTGCGGACTGTCTCTTCGCAGGAGCCGGCTGAAGAGTCGGCAGCAAAAGCTGCAGAGGTAAAGGCAGCAGAGGCAAAGGCTGCCGCGGAGGTTAAGGAAAAGTCCGAAGCTGCCACTGCTGCAAAGACAGCACCTGTACAGAACGGCGCGCCTGAGGCTGAGACAGTCAGAACAGCACAGCCTGCTCAGGAAAAGGTACAGTCTGCCCAGGCAGAGGGCACAAACGAGCAGACAGCAGTTCCTGCTGTGGCCGTTAAGCCTGCTCCCGCAAAGGCGGAAAAGACAGAGGCGGAGACCGTAAAGGAGAACAGCGCTGCAGCTGATGCGGCTGCGAAGAAGACTGACAGAGAGAATGCCAGGACTCCTTCTGTAGCATCCGACAAAAAGGAGACCGCTTCTTCTGCTGAGCGCACAGAATCTGCACCGAAGAAGGCGCAGTCTGCACATACAGAGAAGGCACAGCCCGCTGCAAAGGCTGCTGCGGAGACAAAGGAGGAGAGAAAACCCAGGGTAATCGCTCCCCATGTGATCAAGACGGTATCTTTCTCAGAAGCGGTTAAGGCCGCTTCTGAGGCACAGGAGGCAAGGCGGGACGCAGCTCCTGTCAAGAGAGAGAATATCTATGATATGATGCGCGCCCGCAAACAGGCTGAGGCCAAAAACGGTCAGAGCCAGAGCGGAAGAGGAACTGCCGGCAGGCGTCCCGGCGGCACAGGCCGTCCCGGTCAGGGCAGCCGCATCCGCATGAATGACAGCGCAAGGAGCAACGCTCAGGGTGGCTTCAACAGAGGCGGCCAGGGAGGCTACAATCGCGGCGGCCAGGGAGGATTCTCCGGACGCGGCGGCCAGGGTCAGGGCAGCTTCGGACGCGGCCAGGGCCAGGGCGGAAGAAGAGGAGGCGCTCCGACTGGAGAAGGCGGAGCATCCTTTGGCGATAACAGACGCCGGAGCAATCAGTTCAAGGATAAGCGCAATAAGAAGGACTTCGCTTATACAGAGGCTGATGAGAGAGAGAAGCAGCACAGATCCGGCAGGTTTATCAAGCCTGCTGTAGAAGAAAAGGCAGAGCCCGAAGAACAGATCAAGGTCATCACAATTCCTGAGAAGCTCACCATCGGCGAGCTGGCGGAGGCTATGCACATGAAGCCGGCTGAGATCATCAAGAAGCTCTTCCTGGCCGGCAAGATGATGACGGTCAACAGCGAGCTGACTTATGAGGAAGCGGAGGATATTGCTGCCGATTACGATATTCTCTGTGAAAAGGAGAAAAAGGTCGACGTCATTGAGGAGCTTCTGCGCGAGGACAAGGAAAATGAGAAGGACATGGTTCCGAGGCCGCCTGTCATCTGCGTTATGGGCCATGTCGATCACGGCAAGACATCCATCCTTGATTATATCCGCCACACGCATGTGACAAAGAAGGAGGCAGGCGGAATCACGCAGGCCATCGGCGCATACACGGTGAAGACGAAGTCCGGAAGAACAATCACCTTCCTGGATACGCCCGGCCATGAGGCATTCACAGCCATGCGTCTTCGCGGTGCACAGTCCACGGATATCGCAGTACTTGTTGTTGCTGCAGACGACGGCGTAATGCCGCAGACTGTCGAGGCCATTAACCACGCAAAGGCTGCCGGCGTCGAGGTGATCGTTGCAATCAATAAGATTGATAAACCGAATGCCAATCCCCAGAGAGTCAAGGAGCAGCTGTCTAAATATGAGCTGATTCCCACAGATTGGGGCGGAAGCACAGAGTTCGTTGAGGTATCCGCAAAGACCGGCCAGGGTATCGAGGATCTGCTCGAGACGATCATTCTCCAGGCCGATGTCATGGAGCTGAAGGCGAATCCGAACCGCCTTGCAAGAGGTATTGTTCTTGAGGCAAGACTGGATAAGGGACGCGGCCCTGTGGCTAACGTTCTGGTGCAGAAGGGAACGCTCCATGTCGGTGATTTCGTTTCTGCAGGCCCGGCTTTCGGCAAGGTGCGCGCACTGATCGACGACAAGGGCGACAATGTTAAGGATGCAGGTCCTTCCATGCCTGTCATGGTCATGGGTCTCTCCGATGTGCCTTCAGCAGGCGAGGTTATTCTTGCCCATGCAACGAACGATGAGGCAAGACAGTTCGCTGAGACATATAAGACACAGCATAAGGAAGAGCTGGTAGAAGAGAACAGAATGTCCATGAACGTGGAGGATCTCTTCGATCAGATGAGAGAGGGCAAGATGAAGGAGCTCGAGCTCATCGTCAAGGCAGATGTGCAGGGCTCTGTAGAGGCTCTGTGCCAGTCCCTGCTCAAGCTCTCCAACGATGAAGTCGTAGTCAAGATCATCCACAGTGCTGTCGGCAACATCACGGAGTCGGATGTGACGCTGGCTGCGGCCTCCAATGCGGCGATCATCGGCTTCAATGTGCATCCCGATGCAACAGCAAAGGGCATCGCTGAGCATGACGGTGTCTCGATCCACCTGTACAAGGTTATCTACCAGGCAATTGACGATGTGGATGCAGCCCTCAAGGGCATGCTGGCTCCTGTCTATGAGAAGAAGATCATCGGACATGCACAGGTTCGCCAGATCTTCAAATCTGGCAAGATCGGCAATATTGCCGGTTGCATGGTGCTCGACGGCGTCATCGAGAAGGACTGCAGCGTTCGCATCACAAGAGGAAACGAGAAGATTTTCGAGGGCGATCTCGATTCTCTGAAGCGCTTCAAGGACGATGTCAAGGAAGTCAAGGCCGGCTATGACTGCGGTATGGTCTTCAAGGACTTCGACGCTATCAACGTCGAGGACAACATCGAGGCCTATAAGATGGTCGAGGTGCCCAGAGAAGAAGTAGAAAAGAGAAAGGCTGCAGAGGCCAAGAAGGCTGCAGACGACCAGCAGTAACCAGTTTGCAGGATCATGCCGATGCATGATCCTGCAAACAGCAATCGATGCCGCGATGCGTCATCAATTGCATGGTCCTATCGGAGAAAACCCATACGGGCGTTTCTCCTCGGGGTGCTGCAATCGATGCGGCACGGAGCATAAATATGAGAAAAAACAGCGTGAAAAACCGCCGGATCAACGATGAAGTCATGCGTGTTCTGGCGGAGATCATTAGAGATATCAAGGATCCGAGAGTCTCTCCGATGACGAGCGTCATGGAGGCAGAAGTCGCGCCTGATCTGAAGACGTGCAAGGTTTTTGTCTCCGTGCTCGGCTCGCCCGAGGAGGGGAAAAAGACAATGCAGGGACTGCGCAGCGCTTCCGGCTTTATCAGAACGGAGCTGGCACACAGAGTGAACCTGCGCAACACTCCGGAACTTCACTTCATTCTGGATGATTCCATCGCCTATGGCGTTGACATGGCACACAAGATCGATCAGGTCATGGCGGGCGACGAGAAGGCAGATGAAGAGAGACGGGCACGCGGTATTGATATCAATGATACGAGTGCTTATGTTGAGGACCCCGAGGATTCGGAGGAGTAAACTAAGGTGCTGATGAATATTCTGAATGAGTTAAAAGGGTGCCGCACAATCGCTGTAAGCGGTCATGAGCGCCCTGACGGAGACTGCGTCGGATCCTGCATGGGACTGGCGCAGTTCCTGTATAGAGCAATGCCGGATGCCAGAATCGATGTTTTCCTGGAATCCATCTCGGATGCGCTTGAGGAGCATATTGCGGGGGCAGAGAAGATCAACCACAGTTATCAGACAGACATTGAAGCTTATGATGCCTTTGTCTGCCTTGACTGCGAGAAGACACGGCTCGGTGCCTCTGAGCCGATCTTTGACCGCGCACGCAGGACGATCAATATCGATCACCATGTGTCTAACCCCGGATGCGGGGATGTCAACTATGTCGTTCCTGAGGCGTCCTCTTCGTGCGAGCTTGTTTTCAATGTGCTCGATCCGGAAGGGACGGGGGCGCCCTTCATGAATGAAGAGACCGCGCGCAATCTTTACATCGGCATGGTGACAGACACAGGTGTTTTCCGCTACTCGAATACGGGCAGAAGAACGATGGAGATTGCGGGATACCTCATGACATTCGGGTTCGATTACCCGACGCTTGTGCGCGATATTTTCTACGAGAAAACAATTGCCCAGCAGCGGATCACCGCGCGCGTTCTGCTGGATTCCGCCCTCTACTGTGAGGGAGCGGTGCTGGCAGGTATTGCGGACAAGGAGACAGTCGCACGGTACGGCGCATCCGACTCCGATCTCGACGGGATCTCCAGCCAGATGGTGCTCACCAGAGGAGTGGAGTGCTCCGTTTTTCTCCATGAGCTGCCGGATGGGCGGTACAAGGGCTCTCTTCGCTCCAATAATTATGTGGATGTCGCCAGAGTCTGCGAATCTCTTGGCGGAGGCGGCCATGTGCGCGCAGCCGGATTTACAGCCGACGGCGATCCCCAGGTTCTTCTGCAGAACATCATCGAGGCTGTCAGCGCGCAGCTGGCGGCAGAAAAAAACCGGAAGTGAAGCGGCTCTGCGTTTAAACGGCAGATATTCTGCAGAGACCGGAAACAGATACGGAAATCTTATTCATGCAGCACAGAAGTCAGAACAATTACAACGGCATGCTCGTCGTCTACAAGGAGCCCGGCTTTACATCGAGCGATGTCGTGGCAAAGCTGCGGGGCATCCTGCATATGCGGAAAATCGGCCACACAGGCACCCTTGACCCCGCGGCCGAGGGTGTTCTTCCGGTGTGTCTTGGGAGCGGAACAAAGCTTGTGGATCTGATTGCGGACCGGGACAAGGAGTATGAGGCAATTCTGCGGCTTGGTACAGTTACGGACACACAGGACATGACAGGGACAGTCGTGAGCCGGATCTCCGATGAGGAAGTACAGAACAGAATCTCAAGAGAAGATATCCTTGCCGTGCTGCCGCACTTTATGGGCGAGATCCGGCAGATTCCGCCCATGTATTCCGCCGTGTGGGTAAACGGAAGAAGACTCTATGAGCTCGCCAGAAAAGGACAGGTCGTAGAACGGCCATCCAGAACGGTTGTGATCAGCGCATTTGATCTTTTGGATTATCAGCCGCCGCTCGCCAGAATCCGCGTTGTCTGCTCCAAGGGAACCTATATCCGGACACTGTGCGAGGATATTGGGAAGGCTCTTGGCGTCGGCGGGTGTATGGAGCATCTGCTGCGCAGGCGGGTCGGTATTTTCACGCTGGAGAGGGCGAAGAAACTAAGTGAGATCGAGGAACTCGCGAAGACGGATGAGGATGCGCTGAAAGCGCTGATCTATCCGGTGGACAGCTTCTTTGCGGATGCGCCTTCACTGCACGTGCGCAGTGAGGACCTTCTTTACCTGAAAAACGGGAATCCTCTTGGTCCCTCTAATATGATGGAAGAAGCGGATCTTGTGAACAGTCCGCAGATGCATGCAGCACCACAGGTGCGTGTGTACGGGGAGGACGGTATGTTCTATGCCCTTTACCGCTACAATAAGGACCGTGACCGCTATGTTGTCACCAAAATGTTTGCGCCGGATACGGCGACATATACATGCTGATGCTTCCACTGTGCTTTAATGTGCTCAAATTGATCTCCTCCGTACAGCGATTACGCGATTGATGAAGTTAACTTGCCGTGCGGAGGGACTTCTGCCGAGTGAGCTTTCATGAAATGAAGTGCGAACGAGGCAGAATGTCCCGACGACCGGCCTGTGATACATTTTACTTTCTGTATGAAAATTATTGAGAACAAGGAACAATTCACCATTGATGAGAGCACAGCCGTGGCCATCGGCAAATTCGACGGCGTGCATCTCGGCCACAGGGCACTTCTGAAGGAGATTCTTGACCAGAAGAAAGAGGGACTCAAGAGCGCCGTGCTCACCTTTTCACCGCTGCCGGAGGTCTTTTTCCGGACGCTTCCTGACAAGGAGCTCTCAACAAAGGAAGAGAAGAGAAGGCTTTTTGCCTCCATCGGCATCGATTATCTCGTGGAATTCCCCTTCAACAGAAAAACGGCTGGTATGCCTTCGGACCGGTTTATCTCGGATATCCTGGTGCGTGATATGCATGCGGCATACATTGCGGCGGGGACGGATCTCTCGTTCGGGAGCCGCGGCGCCGGCAATTTCGCCCTTCTCGACTATCTCTCGGACAGATACGGCTACCAGACGAAGATGATCCGCAAGGTGGAGCTGGATGGAAAGGTGATCAGCTCCACGCTCGTCAGAAGTCTTGTCTCGGAGGGCCGGATGGAGGAGGCACACAGGGCCCTTGGAGCGCCGTACTCCGTTCTCGGACGCGTCCTGCACGGTCAGGCTCTCGGCCGAAGAATCGCTATACCCACGGTCAATCAGATCCCTGAGCCGGAGAAGCTCCTTCCGCCGTTTGGCGTCTACTTCTCCCGCGTGCATATCGGAAGCGGTGCGCAGGAAAAAATCTATGACGGAATGACCAACATCGGCGTGAAACCGACTGTTGAGTCTGATGGGAGAGTCACGGTGGAGACGCACCTGTATGATTTCTCCGGCGATCTTTACGGCCAGACGATTGTGACAGATCTTCTCACCTTCCGCAGGCCCGAGCAGAGATTCAGCGGCGTAGAGGAGCTGAAGACGGCCATGGAGGGGGATCTGCAGGCAGGCAGAGCGTATTTTGACGCACACAAAGCACACTGACCCGCTTTGTACGCTGAACAGAAAGTGCGCTGTATCGGGTTCACCATAAAGTGTATTGGCTGGTGTACCTGCCGGACATCAGCTTTCAAAAAGAGGTTATTGAAATGAGCGGGAACAGCAGGAGCAACATTGTACTGATCGGTCTTCCGGCGAGCGGCAAGAGCACCGTCGGTGTCATTTTGGCCAAGGCACTCGGCTATAACTTCATCGACGGCGATCTCTTAATTCAGGCGAAGGAGGGGAAACCTCTCTGCGAGATCATCAAGGAGAAGGGCGTCGACGAATTTCTTCGCATTGAGAATATAGTCAACCTGGAAATCCAGTGCGAGCGGACAGTCATTGCCCCCGGCGGCAGCATTATCTACAGTGAAGAGGCCATGCAGCACTTCAAGGAGATCGCGACCGTCATTTATCTCCAGATGGATTATGATATTTTTGAGGACCGCCTGCATGATCCTGTGAAGCGCGGCGTCACACTGGAAAAGGGCGAGACTCTGCGCGATCTCTATGACAAGCGTGTGCCTTTGTACGAGAAGTGGGCGGATCTGACGATCAGCGAGAGCGGGCATGCTCTTGAGGATCTCGTGATCAGTATCGTGGCGAAGATAAGACCCTGAAACAATAGTGCGCCAGTTATCAGATTCGTGCGCTCAGATGCGCTGCGCACCTTTTCTGCCTTAAAGAGAAAAGGACACGGCCCTGAAAACACTGAACGGTGACAAATTCAGACGAATTTGTTACAGATACAAAATAGTGCGTAAATACAGATTTTCAAAAAAGTGGTTGACGGATCCTTATAGGCGAGGTATTATTACTCTTGCTTGCAGCAAGGAAATAAAAATCCTGGCTATGCAGAAGTGGCGGAATTGGTAGACGCGCAGGCTTCAGGTGCCTGTGACCGCAAGGCCGTGAGGGTTCAAGTCCCTTCTTCTGCATCGACCCTATAGGGTCAGGCAGCGAACTTCATATTCGGAACGCGGGAGTGTCGGAATTGGTAGACGAGCAAGATTAAGGTTCTTGTGACTGTTTAGGCCGTGTGGGTTCAAGTCCCATCTCCCGCAGCTGAGAAAACCGTGATGTCAATAAGAGTTGACGTCACGGTTTTCTGTTACAGGAGAATAGTATGAGTAACACTAAAGAAATGAACATGCTGGAAGGCGGCATTTTCAAAAAGCTGTGCGCAATCGCTGTGCCGATCTGCCTCGCCAGCATGCTGCAGCAGCTCTTCAATGCATCGGATACAGCGGTGGTCGGCAATTTTGCATCGAGCGAGGCCATGGCCGCGGTGGGTGCCAACGCACCCATCATCAATGTCATCGTCACCCTCTTCACAGGTCTTTCCATCGGCTCCAACGTCATGCTCTCCGGATTTATCGGCGCAGGAAAGAGAGAGAAGGTCAATGAGGCGCTGCACACGAGCTTTATGGTTGCACTGGTGAGCGGCTTTCTTATGCTGGCGCTTGGACAGCTCATTGCGGAGCCTGTGCTGGCACTTCTGGGTACACCTTCTGACGTCACCGGCATGGCGGTGACATACCTGCGTATTTATTTTCTGGGCATGCCGTTTCTGATGATCTATGATTTCGGAAGTGCTGTGCTGCGCTCTGTCGGCGATACGAAGAGACCGCTCATCTATCTTGCGTGTTCAGGCGTCCTCAACGTTTTTCTTAATCTTTTCTTCGTCATTGTTCTGCACAGGAATGCAGACGGTGTCGCCATCGCGACGACCATCAGCATTGGCGTCAGCGCCTTTCTTGTTTTCAGGGCGCTTGCCACAGACAAGGGAATGCTTCATCTCGACATTCATAAGCTGTCTATCCGCGGCGTGTACCTGAAGAAGATCCTCTGGATCGGCGGCCCCGCGGGACTGCAGGGGATGATCTTCTCCATCTCGAATGTTATTATCCAGGCTGCCATCAACAGGTTCGGCTCCGCGTGCATTGCGGGCAATTCAGCGGCACTCAATTTCGAGTACATCAGCTATTTCGTCGTGAACGGCTTCTCGCAGGCGACGATGACCTTCATCAGCCAGAACTATGCCGCGAGACATTATGACCGCTGCCGGAGAACAACAAGGATTGCGTTTGTCTGCGCAGTCGGGTTCTGTGCGGCGGTCGCATCCTCCTTTTTCCTGCTGCGCGGACAACTCCTGTCGCTCTTTACGCAGGATCGCGAGGTTGTCTTCTATGCCTGTATACGCATGACCTTCATTACGCTCCTTGAGCCCATGACGACCCTGTACGAGATCCCCGGTGCATCGCTTCGCGGCATCGGCCATTCCCTCGCGCCGGCGCTGATCACGCTCGTCGGGAGTTGTGTGCTGCGTGTCATCTATATTTCAGCGATGCTCAGCCGCTTTACGGATTTCCGTGAGGTCGTCATTATTTATCCGATCACTTGGATCGTTACGGGCGGCACAATGATCCTTTATTATTTCCTTGTGACACGGAAGGCGTATCAGAAAGTGTGAAGGGTATTATAAGTCACGTCGGTTAGGTCACGGCGACGCGCAGAGAATGTCCCGTGCGTACTGCTGCGCATCGATTCGCTAACCTCGATCGAAGCCCCTCCGAGGCCGACCCGAACTCGCCTCCCCGCCGATGCGGGGAGGCTTCAAACATACGGGTCTCCCACGCGCGTTCCCGAAAACGCGCGTGGGACCTCTTCGGGACTTCGCTCTCGGTAACGCGAATCAGATTGCTCGCAGAAACGCACGGGCCCTCCTCTGCGCGCCGCCGTGACCCTCTGCTTATCGCAGTTTGTACCAGCAACAATGTCCTCATCACCCTGCTGCCTTTAGAATTTCAGTCTCTATGCAGCAAATAAGCACAATAACTGTCTTTAAGAAGGAGTGTGCCCTATGCGTTCAGACAGCAATATCCGTTCAGAGCATTCAGAGAACCGCCGGAACGACGCCATGAACCTCATCAAGTTCATCGCGCTGATCGGTGTGCTCTGCATCCATATCAAGTTCCCTACCATCATCGGCACGGAGCTGGTTTATCTCTCGAAGTTCGCTGTGCCTCTCTTTTTCGCTGTCTCCGGATACTATACCTATCACACGCCGGCAGGAATTATTCTGAAGCGGGCAGGGCGGATGTTTCGCTGGATGATCTTCGGCAATGCACTTTATTTCTTTTGGGATCTTGTTTATGAGACGATGTGCGGCAGAAGCGCAGCTGTGTTCGTCCGGACTGCGTTCACGCCAAAGAAGATTTTAGTCTTTCTTGTGACCAACGAATCCTATCTTCGCGGCCATCTCTGGTTTCTCGGTGCACTCACGTACTGTTACCTTGTTATCTTTGCTCTTAAAACATGGAAAATGCGTGCGCTGCTGAAAACCGGCAGTAAGCAGACGAGCGCCTGCAGTATGATCGACAGGCTTATTGCGCCTGCTGTGCTCCTTCTTCTCGCGGCCGGGATAGCAGGCGGGGGACTATTGGTCATGACGGGCCATGGCGATAAGGTGCTGTCCTACATACGCAACTGGCTCTTCGAGGGACTGCCATGCATGGGGCTTGGATACCTTCTGCACAGGGCGCAGGCTGAGGGCCGCAGGTGCCCGCTTCTCGGGATGCATGCAATGGCTCTTACGGCAATTCTGATTGTCTGCGGGATCGAGATGTGTCTCACACCGCCGCAGATGCTCCTTACGGCTGGCGCTGCGATGGCGGCCCTCTGCCTGGTCGGAACCGCCGCAGATCATCCTTCTGTCCCTGAAGGCGTAAAGCCCCTGGGAGACTTCGCCAAGCGTTACGGCCTCTGGGTGTACGTGCTGCAGATCATCCCGATTGAGATCCTGCGGGCCCTCGTGTAGATAGTGCTTTGAGAGAGGACACGGAGGGCGGGCAGAGGATGTCCCGTGCGTACTGCTGCGCATCGATTCGCTAACCTCGATCAAAGTCCCTCCGAGGCCGACCCGAACTCGCCTCCCCGCCGATGCGGGGAGGCTTCAAACATACGGGTCTCCCACGCGCGTTCCCGAAAACGCGCGTGGGACCTCTCCGGGACTTCGCTCTCGGTAACGCGAATCAGATTGCTCGCAGAAACGCACGGGACATCCTCTGCCCGCCCTCCGCGTTTTACATGTCCATGGCACTCCGGCCTGCCCGGTTGTCAGAAAATCACAATTTCACTATAATCAAAATAAGACAACGGTCTGAATTATACGGCCGGTCCGAATTATACGGCATTTATATCGGATTACGGCATTTGTACCGGACGTCTGACCTGTTCTTTTGCCATATCGCGATCATCACCGGAAAGGAGTGCCTATGCTGATCCGGGAACAGCTGGAAGAGAGAGAAAAGGAGATTCTGGCGCCGTGGGCGAGCTTCTCAGCCAGGTCCAAGGGGCGCGAACATGAAGAGCCGCAGGATGATCTGCGGCCTGTTTTCCAGAGAGACAGAGACCGGATCCTGCACAGTAAATCCTTCCGAAGACTCAAGGACAAGACGCAGGTCTTCATCACACCTGACGGAGATCACTACAGAACGAGGATGACACACACACTTGAGGTGTCCCAGAATGCGCGGACGATTGCCAAGGCTCTTCGGCTGAATGAGGACTTGACGGAGGCCATTGCGCTGGGGCACGACCTCGGACACACGCCGTTCGGACATGCAGGTGAGAGAGTCCTGAACAGGCTCTGTGACGAGGGATTCGACCATGCGGCACAGAGCGTCCGGATTGTGCGCGTGCTCGAGAAGAACGGACAGGGGCTGAATCTCACCTGGGAGGTGCGGGACGGCTTCCTGAACCATCAGACGGCGGGTAATCCCGCAACGCTTGAAGGCAGAATTGTTCGCTTCTCCGATAAGATCGCGTATTATCACCACGATATGGATGATGCCATCCGCGGCGGAATTCTGAAGAATGAGGACGTGCCGGAGGACATCGCAAAGGTTCTGGGACATACGCTCGAGGAGCGGCTGGATACGTTCGTGCATGACATCATTGCCACGAGCTATGGAAAGCCCATCGTAGAGATGTCTCCGCAGGTCGCCTGGGCGTACAACGCCTTCCGCCAGTTTCTCTTCGAGAACGTCTACACGAACCCGAAGGCCAAAGGCGAGGAGAAGAAGGCGATGTTCGTCGTCGAGCAGCTCTACCAGTATTATCTTAAGAATATCGATCTTCTGCCGGATTACCTGAAGCACCGGATGGACCTGGGCGACTCGGAGCAGCGGGTCGTCTGCGACTACATCAGTTCCATGACGGACCGCTTCGCGATCGCGAGATACGAGGACATCTATGTGCCGAAGTGCTGGCAGTAAGAGAAATGGATCTTCTTCTGTATGAGATTTTCCATCAAAAGAAGAATCCCGGTCAGATCAACATAGAGAATGCAGATTAAGCTTACGAAAGCGGCTTTGACGCCGTGGAAAGTATTGAAGTTTCGTTATGTATTATCCTGAAGAAGTGATCCGCCAGGTGATTGACGCGAACAATATCGTGGACGTCATCGGCGGCTATGTACATCTGAAAAAGAGCGGATCCAGCTACATGGGTCTGTGTCCGTTCCACAACGAGAAGACTCCGTCGTTCTCGGTTTCGCCGGGCAAGCAGGTCTTTCACTGCTTTGGCTGCGGGGAAGGCGGAAACGTCATCACTTTCCTGATGAAGTATGAAAATATGACCTTCCAGGAGGCCCTGAAATCCCTTGCAGACCGCGCCGGCATCAAACTCCCCGAGGAGAATTATTCGGAGAAGGCGAGGGAGAAGGCCCGTCAGAGAGATACATTACTGTCCATCAACAAGGAGACGGCAACGTATTATTACCGGCTGCTAAGAAGCCCTGTCGGCAGGGCGGGTCTCTCCTACCTGGAAGGACGAAAACTCACCCCTGAGATCATGAGCCGGTTTGGCCTTGGATTTGCGGACGGCGCAAGGAGCGATCTCGTTGCGATGCTGCGAAAGAGAGGCTTCAAAGACGAGGATATTCTGGCGTCCGGCGTCGCGGTTTTCGACGAGAAGAGGGGACTCCACGATAAGTTTTGGAACAGGGTGATCTACCCCATTATGGACCTCTCCAATCGCGTAATCGGCTTCGGCGGCCGCGTCATGGGCGACGGCAAGCCAAAGTATCTGAATTCGCCGGAGACCCCTGTTTTCGATAAATCGAGAAATCTGTACGGGCTGAACATCGCGCGCAGATCGAAGGCACCGTATTTCATCCTGTGCGAGGGGTACATGGACGTGATCTCCATGCACCAGGCCGGATTCGATATGGCTGTGGCCTCCCTGGGCACGGCATTCACGGAACAGCAGGCGCAGATTCTGAAGAGATTCAACAGGCAGATTCTGCTCGACTACGACAGCGACGGCGCCGGCGTGAAGGCAGCTCTGCGCAATATGCAGATCCTTCGAAGCGCAGGCATCACGCCTAAGGTCGTCAACATGCGCCCCGCAAAGGATGCCGACGAGTTCATGAAAACATATGGCCCCGGGGAGTTCCAGAAACGCCTCGACAATGCGGAGAACGCCTTTATGTATGAGATCCGCATGGCGCAGGACAGTTACGACATGGACGATCCGGATCAGAGGACAGCCTTCTATCATCTGATCGCACAGAAGCTGTGCAGCTTCACGGACGAGATCGAGAGGAACAACTACATCTCGGCGATGTCGCGCACGTATCTCATCCCCGAGGATGTGCTGAAGAGGGAAGTCGCCTCCTACAATCTTGCGGGAGCAGAGGCAGTGCATATGCAGGCACAGGTGCGGAGCGAGCGGAAGAAGGAAGCGGAGACGGATGCGTCCGGCAAGCGCCTGACGGCAGTCGAAAGTGCACAGAAGAAGAATCAGAGACTTCTCCTCACCTGGCTCTCCGATGAGCCGTCCCTGTATCCAAAAGTGCGCCAGTACATTACGCCGGAGGACTTCGATGAGGGACTGTACAGAGAGGCGGCCGGCGCTTATTTTCATCTGCTGGAAAAGGACTTCGGCGATGCGCTGAATGTGGAGAGCGGAAGCCCGTCGGCAGGCAATGCGGCACCGGCCTCCGTCATTGCATCTTTTGATACAGAGGAGGAGCAGAAGGAGGCAGCCTCTCTTTTTGAGACCAGAATTCCGGGTCTTGACGATAAGAATGAAAAGGAGAAGGCACTGCGGGATGTCATCTACAATGTGAAGAAGAACAGCCTTGACCGGAACACACAGATGAATGATCTCACGGCGGTCATCGCGGGCAAGAGGCTTCTCCAGTCGATTGCGAAGGAGAACTTCACTGTATAGTCCGCTGCAGTGCGCAGTTCATCAGAATGTCTGTCTGCATGAAGCCGCGTATCCGGCGCCGGCGGCGGAGGAGGGAGTTAATATATCTATGATCAAGTTGTCAAAGCGGCTGGCCGCCATCGCGGACATGGTGCCGCAGGGGAGCCGTCTCGTGGATGTGGGGTGCGATCACGCCTACATCGACATAACTCTCCTTCAGGAGGGAAGGATACCGCATGCACTTGCGATGGACGTGGCGGACGGGCCTCTCGCAATCGCGAGGCAGAACATCTCTCTGGTTGGGCTTGACGGGCAGTGCGAGGTGCGTAAATCGAATGGGCTCTCGGCTTACCGGAAGGGAGAGGGGGACGTTCTTGTCATTGCCGGCATGGGCGGCATTCTCATCCAGTCGATCCTCTCTGATGCACCGGAGAAGGCGGAGAGCTTCCGGGAGCTGATTTTGTCGCCCCACAGGGAGCCGTGGGTTCTTCGCAGTTACCTTACGGCGAATGGGATGGGCATCTGTGAAGAGAGATTCATTGAGGACGATGGAAAATTCTATCCCATTCTGCGCGTTATTCCAGGAGGGGAGTCTGTTCATCCGGACTGGGACCAGTGCATACTGAGGCTTTTGCAGATGAGTGATGAAGAGCTCTCACAGGCGCATGTGCGAAGAGAGACTGTGCTGGAGCTTCTCCGGGATTGCGCCTTTCGCAGCAGTGCAGAGGCAGTCTACGGGCCCTGCCTTATTCGTTCCAATGATAAAATTTTGTTTAACTTCGTCGCGCAGTCACTGAAAGCAAAACTCGCAGTATATAATAAATTAAACGAGGCATCGGAGCGGAGTACTGCGGCGGATCGCCGCAGAATGGAGATGCTGAGCGAGATCGGCATGATGCAGACGCTTCTGTTCATGCACGAATTTCTGTTATGAGGAGAGCAACTATGGTTTTAAGTGACATAATGCAGCAGCTGGAGGACTTCTGTCCGGCTTCTTTTGCACAGGACTGGGATAACCCGGGACTGCAGGCAGGCAGAAGAGATCTGGATGTAAAGACGGTGTTCCTCGCCGTGGATGCGACGAGCGAGGTGATCGATGAGGCGATCGCGCACGGCGCGCAGCTCATTCTCACTCATCATCCGCTCCTGTTCGACGGGATCAAGCATGTGACGGACGCGGACTTTGTGGGCAAGAGAATTGTGCGCATCCTGCAGAAGGATATGGCCCTGTTCGCAATGCACACGAATTTCGATGTCATGGCGATGGGGAGCGAGGCTGCAGAGAAGCTCGGCCTCATCGACAGCGATGTGCTGGAAGTGACCTATGAGGACTCCATCTCACACGAGGGCTTTGGAAGAATTGGGGAACTTCCGGAGCATGAATCGCTTCAGGATCTCGCGGAAGAGGTGAAGGAGGTCTTTGACATTCCGCATGTGCGCTTCTACGGTGATCCCGATCAGCAGATCGTGATGGCAGCCGTTATGCCCGGCGCGGGGAAAGGCGAGATGGACCTCGCGGCGTCGAAGGGGGCGGATGTCCTCATCACAGGGGATATCAATCACCATGCGGGAATTGATGCCGTGGAGAAGGGCATTGCCGTTATAGATGCAGGCCACTACGGGATCGAGAAGCTCTTTGTGCCATATATGAAGGAGTACATTGAAAGAGAGATGCCTGAGCTGAAGGTGGTGTGCGCAAGAGTGCACGAGCCTTTTCATGAGGTGTAATTGTTCAGCACCTTTGGAATCTCTGTAATTTTGTATGGGAGCACAGCAAAAAGGGAGGTTGCCTATGCCTACATTATTCGTGAACGGAGAGCAGAGACAGTACGAAAAGGGCACGTCATTTCTTCGCATCGCACAGGAATTCCAGCCGAAGGTGAAGGCGAGAATTGCGCTGTGCTATTACAACAGCAAGATGCGTGAGCTGACGAAGAAGGTCGACAAGGACGGCGTTCTGACCTTCATCACGACAAAAGACGCCCCGGGGCACGCGGCTTATGCGCGCACGGCAACGATGATGCTCGTCAAGGCAGCTAATGATATAGGAAAGAGAGAGGGCAGAAATTTCCGCGTAAAAGTGGAGTTTACGATCGGCAAGGCGTATTTCTGCACGCTTCACGGCGATGTGGATACGGTCGATGAAGAGATGGCCGCAAAACTTCAGACGGAGATGGAAAAGATAAGGGATGCGGCCCTTCCGATCACGAAGAAGACCTATCCGATCGATGATGCAATTGCGCTCTTCCACTATCAGGGCATGCGCGACAAGGAGAGGCTGTTCCACTACCGCAGGAGCTCCACGATCAATGTCTACTGTCTGGATGGGTTCTATGATTATTTTTACGGCTACATGCTGCCGTCGACAGACTATGTCGATCTCTTCGAGGTTCTGCCGTACAAGGGAGGACTTCTTCTGAATATTCCAGGGCAGGAGAGCCCTGATGAGCTGACGCCGTTTACCGATGAGCCCAAGCTCTTTGAGCAGCTCATGCTCTCTACAAAGTGGGGCGACCTCGTCGACATCAGCACGGTCGGCGATCTGAATGACAAGATCTGCAGCGGCAATGTCTCAGATATGATCCTTGTGCAGGAGGCTCTGCAGGAGAGAAGAATCGGCGATATTGCAGAGCAGATCGTGAACAAGGGAAATGTGAAGTTTGTCCTCGTGGCGGGGCCCAGCTCCTCGGGCAAGACGACTTTCGCCCACAGGCTCGGCGTGCAGCTGCGCTCCTTCGGAAAGGTTCCGCACATCATCAGCATGGACAACTGGTTCGTCTCGCGGGACAAGACGCCGATTGACATTGACGGCAACTACAACTTCGATGTCATCGAGGCACTGGATCTTGACCTGTTCAATGCAGATATGTCCGCCCTTCTTGCGGGGGAGACAATTGATCTGCCTACGTACGACTTCCGCTATGGCAAGCGAGTTTATAAAGGCAACAAGATGAAGCTCGGAGAGAGCGACATCCTCATCATCGAGGGCATTCACGGACTCAATCCGCGCACCAGCGAGGATCTTCCGGAGGAAAATAAATTCAGAATCTACATCAGTGCCCTCACGAGCCTGAATGTCGACGGACACAACAGAATTCCGACATCCGACACGAGGCTCCTTCGCCGGATTGTCCGCGATGCGAGAATCCGCAGCAACAGTGCGGAGATGACGATCATAGGATGGAAGAAGGTCAGAGAGGGAGAAGAGAAGAATATTTTCCCTTACCAGAACAATGTGGATGCGATCTTCAACTCGAATCTGATTTATGAGCAGGCCGTGCTCAAGCAGTTCGCGGAGCCCCTCCTGTTCGGCATCCCCCAGAACAGCCCGGCCTATTACGAGGCAAAGAGGCTGCTCAAGTTCCTGGATTATTTTGTGGGTGTGGACACGGCGTCCCTTCCTGCCAATTCGATCTGCAGGGAGTTCGTTGGCGGCGGGTGCTTCCCGGTGTGACGTTCCGCGCAAATTCCTGTAATACCTTGGCTGTCCCCTTAAAAGGCGAAAAATTCGTCTGGTAAGCAAGCTTCCCATCCGAATTTTCGCCTTTTCGAGGGGTGCTAAGTTTGAAAATGACGCCGATGCGTCATTTTCAAACAGCAGCATCGGTGCTGACGCACCGGCTGCCGCATTCGGCGAAACCGCCTGCGCGGATTTCGCCTCAGCGAGGAATAAACAATTAACATAATCCATAAAAAACGCCTGCCGCATGTGCTTTCAGCATATGCAGCAGGCGTTTTTGCAGATTACTGCAACCCGTCCACGCGCCGGATCCCCGTGATATCCGGCTTTACATTGATGGAGTAGTTCGAGTGGTAGAGGACGAAGCCCGGCCTTGCGCCGGCGGGCTTTTTCACGCCCCGCTTCTCGAGATAGTCGACCTCAACGAGGCCGGCGTCCCTCCCTGAGGAATAGTACGCGGCGAGACGGGCGGCCTCCTCAAAGGCGCGGTCCGGGATCTGCTCGAAGGGTCTGCCCTCTGTCCGCAGGATCACATGGGAGCCCGGCATGTCGTTTGCGTGAAACCAGATGTCAGTTGCCTTCGCGGTGCGGAAGGTCAGTTCATCGTTCTGCGTGTTGTTCTTGCCGACCAGAATGTCATAACCGTCAGAGGAGATGAAGTGCAGCGGCTTTGCCTCGGGGGTCCTCGCGGCGCCCTTTCTTCGTGCGCTGTCGTGGCTCTTCACGAACCCGCTCGCCTCCATCTCTTTTCTGATCTGGGAGAGATCCGCCTCGTCCGCCGAGATGTTGAGTGCATTGCGGATGGACTCCAGCTGGTCGATCTCGCCCTTCACATCCTTCATGAGCGTATCGAGCGCCTCTTTCGTCCTCTTGAGCTTTGTATAGCGGTCAAAATAATGCTGCGCGTTCTCCTGCGGCGTCTTCGTGGGATCGAGCGGCACCGTCACTTTCTCTCCGGTGTAGTAGTTGTCGAGCTCGGCACTCTTTGCGCCCTCCGGGATTTCATACCCGTACGTGTTCAGGAGCTCTCCGAAAACACGGTATTTCTCCCGCTTCTCCGTATCCTTCAGCTGCTTCTTCTGAAGGTCGTATTTGTGCACGTCGCGCTCTAAGATCGTTGTCACAATCCGGCGAAGGTCCGATGACTTCTGCCTGATTCTGGTGACGGCGTTCTTCTCGCGGTAGTAGTTTTCCAGCAGCGCAGACATGGAGTCATAGCGCTTTGCCGGAAGATCGCGATACATCGAGAGAGTAAACGCCGCGTACTCGACGGGCTCCCCCTGCGCGATGTCGTCTGCCCGCCCTATATGGTAGTAGACAGTGGGTGTGAATCTGCCCGCTTTTGCATCCTCCAGCATATCGGAGAAGGCAGACCAGAACGCCTCCTTCTCCTCGTCCGAAAAGGCGGATACACTGCGCTCCTGACCGACGCGGGATCTGAAGGTGCACTCCTCCGCGGCGACATTGGAAAAGCCTGTGTAGGTGCGCACGAGAAAGGCCGAAGGGTTCACGCTCTGCCCCGAGAGAAGGGAGAAAAAGTGTTCCCTTGTCTCTTCGAACGGGTTGTGCTTGCCCTGCGTCTCGGGAATGAAATACGGCCTTCCGGGCAGTACCTCCCGCACGGAGGACACCATCTGCGAGACCCTGCGGATGCTGTCGACAATGATCTCATCTGCATCGGCAGCGGAGGTGATGTCGGCGGGATCTGCTGCGCAGGCATCAGAAGCCGGTGACTGAGAAGCACTGTCTTTGCGAAAACTGTCACCGGCGGCAGATTTTGCCTCTCTGTCCGCGCGCTTTCTGTCCAGAAAGATGATATTGCTGTGCTTGCCCATCAGCTCAATGACGAGCACATGGCTGCACAGATCCCCCATCTCATTGAGGTGTTCGATCTCGAACCGGATAATCCGCTCGAGTCCCGGCTGGGTCACACCGACAATTCTGCCGTTCTGCAGATATTTGCGCAGGAGCATGCAGAAGGAGGGTGCGGACATCGGCGCAGGTTTATTCTCCTCTGTCAGATAACAAAGAGGGAGAGAGGGATCTGCGGAGAGGCAAAGACGCACCTGGCCGCCGCCTTTTTCTGCCAGAGGGCGGATCGTGAGAAGAAGCTCATCTGCTTCCGGCTGGATGATGCGAAGGATTCTTGCCCCGGTCAGTTTATCCGATAATTCTGCCGTGAGTGCGGCAGTTGTAAAGCCGTCAAAAGCCATATTGCTGAATCTCCTTGATTTTGATTTGTCCGGCGCCCCGGAAAGAACCCCAGCATCTTATCTTTCAGAGGAAGCGGGATGGGCACTGAACAGCCGCGCCATCCTATCCTGAGGCGCGTATTCCCAGTATAATTCACGATGCGGGTTGATACAACTTTCTGCTGAAGGTATAATAATTTCGTATGTATATGCGCAGGACAGATTCAGAGAGCGCAGCACAGGATGTGTGGACTGCAATGCCGCAGATCTGTTAGAAAACGCAGCAGTACAGCCGGCCGGAAGGCGGCAGAAATAAGGGTGTTATGGCTAAGAGCATGACGGGATACGGCCGGTATGAGCTGACAAGGGACGGCCGCAGGTTCACCGCAGAGATCAAATCTGTCAATAACCGCTATCTGGATATGAACATCCGGATGCCGCGGCAGTTCAATCCCTTCGAGGCGTCCATCAGGACCATCATGAAGGAATATATTGTGCGCGGGAAGGTCGATATTTTCATCAGTTATGAGGATGAGGGAGAGACACCGCAGAAGATCCGCTTCAACAAGGCACTTGCCGGGCAGTATCTTGCCTACATGAAGGAGATGGCCGATGAATTCAATCTGCCCATGGATGTGACGGTAGGCAGGCTTTCCTCGTACCCGGATGTTTTTGAGGTAGAAGAGGAAGATCCGGATGTCTCCGTTCTGCAGGCGCCGCTCGAGGAAGCGGTGCGGGGCGCAGCGCAGCAGTTCCTGGCTGCCAGGGAGAAGGAAGGCAACTTTATTACAAAGGACCTTCTGGACAAGCTCTCTGCAATGGAGGAGAATGTCGCCTTTATAGAGAGCAGGGCGCCGCAGATCGTGGATGCGTTTGAGAAAAAGCTCCGCGAGCGCATCTCGGAGCTCCTTGAGGGGGCAGAGATGGACGATGCGCGCATCGCACAGGAGGTTGCCATCTATTCCGACAAGGTGTGCATAGACGAGGAGCTCGTGCGGCTCCACAGCCACATCGAGGCGACGCGGGCGGAGCTGTCTAAGGATGGCGAGAGCGTCGGACGAAAACTTGATTTTCTTGCGCAGGAGATGAACCGCGAGGCCAACACGATCCTGTCAAAGACAGATGATGTCATCAGCGCGGATCGGGCCATCGATCTGAAGACTTCTATAGAGAAGATCAGGGAGCAGATCCAGAATCTGGAGTGATGGAGAGCAGAGAAACCATTCTCTCTGATTCCTGACAGGTTGATCCGGACAGAGCAAAAGGGAAGAAGGCACAGATGAACAGTAAGGGCAGTTTGACTGTAGTTTCGGGTTTTTCCGGTGCGGGAAAAGGAACGATTATGAAGGCACTGCTGGCAAGGTATCCGCAGTACTGTCTGTCGATTTCCTGCACGACGAGAGCACCGCGCCCGGGCGAGGTGGATGGGAAGGATTACTTCTTCATCACAAGGGATGAGTTTGAGAGAAGAGTCGATGCGGACGAGTTCCTCGAGCATGCGGAATATGTCCACGGCTGCTATGGAACGCCCGAGGCTTATGTCAGAGAGAAAATGGCGGAAGGCCGCGATGTGATCCTTGAGATCGAGTCGCAGGGCGCCATGATCGTCAAAAAGAAGATACCAGAAGCCATTCTCCTCTTTGTGATGACGCCCACGGCTGCGGAGCTGGAGAAGAGACTGATCGGCCGGGGAACTGAGTCGCATGAGAAGATTATCGGAAGACTCCTGCAGGCGGAGACGGAGACACAGCGCATAAAGAATTATGATGCGATCATCGTCAACGACACGGTTGACGAGGCTGTCGAAGAGATGCATAATGCCATTCGTACTTTTAAGATGGCGCCGTCCCGCAACAAGGCAGAGATTGAAGCCTTTGCAAGGGAGCTGTCGGACATCAACCGCTGCGAAGAGGAATAAGAGAGCCTGTATTTTCAATTGGTAACACCAGCAAAGATCCCGGGCCGGAACCGGGCCGGTGTATCATATTTTCAGCATTTACTATCATTTCAAGAAAGGATAAAGAATAAATGATCCATCCTTCATATGTAGAACTCATGAATATCGTCAACAAAGATGTCAAGGAGGGTGAGACCCCTGTCATCAACAGCCGCTATTCCATCGTCATGGCGACGGCAAAGCGCGCAAGACAGCTGATCGACGGCGACGAGCCCCTTGTTGACGATGCGGAAGGCAAGAAGCCTCTCTCCATCGCTGTAGAGGAGCTGCAGAAGGAGAAGATCAAGATTCTTCCGCAGGATGAGGACACGATCGAGGCCGAGGAGGACGCAGAGGTAGCCAAGGCACGTGCACTCGAGGGCGAGTTCGAGGAAGAGGAAATCGAGAACTCCATCGAGGAGGAGAAGAAGGAAGAGGCCGCTGAGGAGAAGAACGAAGATTCTTCCGCTGAGAAAGACTGACTTCCGGAGCTTGTATGAAGACAATTTTTATTTCTCTTGGGTGCGACAAGAATCTTGTTGACACGCAGCAGATGGCGGGCGCCCTTGGCGGCGCAGGCCGCTATACGTTCACGGACGATGAGAACGAAGCGGAGATTGCGATTGTCAATACCTGTGCATTCATCGATGCTGCCAAAGAGGAGAGTATAGACAATATTCTCCAGCTCGCCGCACGCAAAAAGAGCGGGCAGCTGAAGGCACTTGTCGTCACAGGCTGCATGGCGCAGCGCTACCAGAAGGAGATCCTTAAGGACATTCCCGAGGTGGATGCCGTGATCGGAACGACTGCGGAGCGCAGTCTCGGCGCCGTGCTCGATGGAATCCTTGAGAAGAAGAACATCGATCCCGTTGTTATGGACGATCTGGACAAGGCGCCGGATACGGATGCGCCGCAGGAGCTGACGGATGGGAGCAGTGTCGGCTACCTCAAGATCGCCGAGGGGTGCAACAAGAACTGCACGTACTGCGTGATTCCGAGTCTTCGCGGACACTACAGAAGCGTCCCCGTGGAGGATGTGCTGAAGGAGGCAAAGCGCCTGGCGTCGCAGGGAGTGACGGAGCTGATCCTCGTCGCACAGGAGACGACGCTCTACGGCGTCGATCTTTACGGCAAAAAGATGCTGCCGGAGCTTCTTCGGAGGCTCTGTCTCATTCAGGGCCCGAGATGGATCCGGATTCTCTACTGCTATCCTGAGGAGATCACTAAAGAGCTCGTGCAGGTGATCAAAGAGGAGAAGAAGGTCGTGCCGTATCTGGACATGCCCATTCAGCACGCCTCCGACAGGATCCTTAAGCTCATGGGTCGGCGCACGAACCGGAAGGAGCTCGAGGACATCATCGCCTATATCAGAGAGCAGATCCCGGAGATCTGTCTGCGCACGACGCTGATCACAGGGTTCCCTACAGAGACTGAGGAGGACCATAGGATTCTCCTTGATTTTGTAAAGAAGGAGAAGTTCGACAGACTCGGCGTCTTCACCTACTCGAAGGAGGAGGGAACGCCGGCTGCCGGCATGAAGCCTCAGGTCCACCCCTCCACCAAGAAGAGGCGGCAGAAAGAGCTGATGCTGGCGCAGCAGGAGATCGCGTTCGAGGCAGCGAAGGCCATGAAGGGCAGGATCCTCGATGCCGTCATTGAGGGAAGGCTCGCTGACGAGGAGTCGGAGAATGGGGAGTATATCTACGTCGGAAGGACCTATAAGGATATTCCGGGCGTGGACAGCAATATTTTCATAGAGTCGGACAGGGACCTGATGACAGGCGCATTCGTTCGCGCGCGCGTCACAGGCGCAAGAGAGTATGACCTTTTGGGGGTGATCGAAGATGAATCTGCCGAATAAGCTGACAATGCTGCGCATCATTATGATTCCGTTTGTGGTTGTTTTTCTCCTGGCGCGTCCCATCGGGGATGCGAGCGACTATGTGGCGCTCGTTCTCTTCATTGCAGCCAGTCTCACCGACATGGCCGATGGAAAGATTGCGAGAAAATACAACCTTATCACGAACTTCGGCAAGTTCATGGATCCCCTCGCAGACAAGCTCCTTGTGTGCTGCTCCATGATCTGCCTCGTGCAGCTGGGAAGGATTCCCGCATGGATCGTCTGCATTATTGTAGCCCGTGAGTTCGCAATCTCAGGTTTTCGTCTGATCGCGGCTGAGAAGGGCACGGTCATCGCAGCCAACTACTGGGGCAAGTTCAAGACGACATTTCAGATGATCATGATCATTCTGATGATCCTGAATGTTCCTGCACTCTCCATTCTTACGACGATTATCATGTGGATTGCGACAGCACTGACCATCATTTCGCTTGTGACGTATATTGCACAGAACAAGGATGTTCTGAAGGACGCTGACTGATGAGTCTTGAAGAGGAACTGGTCCATGTTCTGATGGACAAAAATCTGACACTCGCGACGGCGGAATCGTGCACGGGAGGGCTTCTCGGAGCCCATCTGACGACTGTTCCGGGTGTTTCGGCAGTCTATGCGGGCGGCTTTATCACTTATACGGTTGAGCAGAAGCATGCTATGCTGGGCGTGCCCATGAAGCTCCTGCGGGAGAAGGGTGCGGTCGCCAAAAAGACAGCGAAGGCGATGGCGCTTGGCGCCGCGCAGAGGACGCGCGTAGACTGTTCACTCTCTGTGACCGGCAACGCAGGACCTGACCCTTCTGAGGGGAAGCCTGTGGGGCTCGTCTATATCGGCTGCTGCGTGGACGGAAAGGCGGTCGGCCGCAAATTCATGTTCAAGGGCAGCAGAGAGGAGATCCGGGAGCAGGCAGTGCAGAGTGCCCTGCAGATCCTTCTGCACAAACTGACAGGAAAGGAAGACAAGACAATTGAAGAAGCTGATTAATCAGATCATGAAGTTCAGCGTGGTGGGCGTCATTGCATTTTTTATTGACTTTGGCACATACACGTTCTGCAACTTCATGGGTGTGCCCTACCTGATCTCAGGATTTCTTGGGTTCACCATCTCGGTGATCTTCAACTACATCCTGAGCATGCACTGGGTGTTCAAGAGAAGAGATGATATCTCAAGAGCACGGGAGTTCATCACTTTCGTTCTGCTGAGCGCTGTTGGCCTTGTGATCAATGAGGTGATGCTCTACCTCGTCATCAGTGTAGTCACACCCAGCTGGCCGTGGCTGCAGAATACCTTCTCTGTCCACATGATCGAGACAATCGCAAAGGTGATCGCTACTGCGGTTGTCATGGTTTACAACTTCATCAGCCGCAAGATCTTTCTCGAGCAGCACTGAGAACATTTCTGTATCGGGAGAAGGCATCTCATGCAGGCATGGATGCCTCCTTCCTCGCTACTACGCGCATATAACAAAAAGCCCATGCTGATGCATGGGCTTTTTAGATATCCAGCGTAATTCCGTTCTCCCGAAGCCATGTGAGCCATGTGCGGTAGTCCGGCATGAGCTGTGCGACAAGAATCCAGAACTGCGCCTGATGATTCATATAGACGGTGTGGCAGAGTTCATGGACGACGACGTATTCCATGGCCTCTCTGGGAGCAAGATACAGCCGCCAGTTAAAAGAGAGGGTTCCTCTCGAGGAGCAGCTCCCCCAGCGCGTCTTCTGGTTCCGGATGACCACCTTCCGGATCTGCATGTGTCTCTTTGGGAGAAGCGGTTCGTACTGCGCGATATAGCTGCGCAGGAGCGGCATCATCTCAGCACTGATCTGTCTGATCTTTGCCTCCCGCTCCTTCTGGGTAAGTGAGGATATGGGGCGGCAGGCAGCCCGGATCCTCTGATCCGTCACATGGCGCAGGATCCAGTCGGATTTGTCCCGGACAAGGCGCTCGGCAAAGCCGTCGGAAGCACTGTAGGGGAGACGAAGAACGACCTCCGCGGCGGCATTGATGCTGACGGCACAGGTTCTGCGTCTGCTGCGGACGATGGTATACCGGATATCCGCAGGATTGCCATCACGGTCCGTGACAGATGCGGTATAAATTGTCTGATTTATGATAGATTTATCTGATTTATTCTTATACATATCTGCAGTATAGCACAAAGGAAGATAGTTTGAAAATGACGCCGATGCGTCATTTTAAAACGGCAGCATCGGTGCTGACGCACCGGCTGCCGCATTCGGCGAAACCGCCTTCGCGGATTTCGCCTCTGCGTGGAATAAGTTTTAAAATGACGCCGCAAAGGACGCAGCAGGGGGATAACGATGGGAAAATGCATTATCATGTGTGCCGGCGAGTTTAATCCGGTAGATCTTGACAGGGAAGAAGAAGATTTTGTGATTGCCGCAGACAATGGACTGACCTACCTGCAGAGGATGGGGATCGTTCCGGATCACATTATTGGTGACTACGATTCCCTTGTTCCGGAAGGACAGGCTGCTCTGCGTGAATTCGAAAAAGAGAGGCCTGAGGCAGTGACAAGGCTCCCGAAGGAAAAGGACGATACCGATACGATGGCAGCTGTGCGCCTTGGATTTGAGCGGGGCTATAAAAAGTTTTTTATTTATGCAGCCCTCGGCGGCAGACTCGACCACACGATTGCCAATCTGCAGACCCTTTGCTTTATCAAGGAGCACGGCGGGCAGGGCTACATCATGGATGCCTCCTGCATGGCCTTCATCATCCGGAATGAGACGAGAGAATTCGCGGAGGGATTCCGCGGGACGTTCTCGTTATTCTCCATGGATGACAAATGCACAGGGGTCACCATCAAAGGCATGGACTACGAGACGGACGGCATCACACTGACCAATTCCTTCCCGATCGGTGAGTCGAACTTCATTCCGGGAGACCGGAAAGCCAGTGTGACAGTGGAGCACGGCACGGCGCTGGCAATTGTGACCTGGGCTTAAAGTCTTCTGGAAAATGCCTGATTGGGCTTTCTCACGGATTGGAACACTTGGGTCCGCACATCGATGCCGATTTGAAAATAATGCATCGGCATTATTTTCAAGCGTCCTTCTTGTAGTGGTCCACCTGCACAATGACGCGGTACTGCTCGCCGACCTTGTGGAACTCGCTCTTCAGAAACTGCACGATCTCTTCATCGGTCATGCGCATGCCATAGGGTACGGCGATGTCGAAGAGGATCTTTACGTGCTCACGCTCGTGCACCACGCGGAAGTCGTGATAGAGGATGTCAGGCGTAAGATAGTCCAGAAACTCAGAGAGCTTCTCCCGGAGTTTCTTCGTCTCAGGGTCGCCCACATCGATCGGATCCACATGGACGACGGCTTCTATGCCGAATTCCCCGTTCATGCGAAGCTCAATAGTATCTGCGAGCTGGTGCGCATCCACGAGCGTCATATCGGAAGGAACCTCGATGTGCACAGAGAGCATGCGCCTGCCGGGACCGTAGTCATGAATGATGAGGTCATGGATGCCAAGGACCTTGCCGTAGCTCATGACCGCATCGGAAATTTTCCTGACCAGCGCAGGATCCGGCTCCTCGCCCAGGAGCGGATTGATGGCCTCAAGAATCTGCGAGAATCCGGACCACACAATGAAAACAGCGACCGCCGCGCCGCCCCATCCATCGAGGAGGATGCCTGTATACCTTGCAATGAGAGAGCAGGCAAGGACGACGCTCGTCGAGATGACGTCGCTGATGGAGTCCTTCGCTGTCGATTCGAGCGCCACGCTGCCAAGGTGCCGTGAGAAGGACATGTTGTAGAGGTACATGTAGAACTTGACGCCGATAGAGAGAAGGAGCGACGCAATCGTGACCGCCGTGATAACGGTGTGTTCCGGATGAATGATCTTGCTGATGGATTCCTTCGCCAGTTCTACGCCGACAACGCAGATGATGACCGAGACGATGAGGCCTGTCAGGTACTCCATGCGCCCGTGACCGAACGGATGCTCGGCATCAGGCTTTTCACCGGCCTTGTGAAAGCCGATGAGCGTAAGGATGGAGGAGCCGGCGTCCGAGAGGTTGTTGAACGCATCGGCAATGACGGCGATGGAAGCGGAGAGGAGTCCTGCTGTGAGCTTCACGGCAAAGAGAAGGAGATTCAGAAAAATGCCGACCGTCCCCGAGAGAACGCCGTAGGCAGTCCTTACCTTGGGATCGTTCACATCGTTCCAGTTCTTTATGAAATGTCTGACCAGCAGCTGCATAGGATCACCCCCAGATTCTGCCCCCAAGTCTAAGTCGCAAAATCTTTGATAGTCAAGAATAACAGTCCGTGCTATCATCTTTGTGTCATTGTTTGGCACCATCGGTTCTCAGGATGCGGCGCTGAACAGTCACCTTAATGATATTCAGCACCCGTTTACAAAGGAGCAGTATACATGCAGAAAATCGGAGAGGAATGCGGCGTTTTCGGCATCTGGTCGCCGGTGCGCCAGAATCTTGCCTACACAGCGTATTATGCGCTGTTCGCCTTGCAGCACAGGGGACAGGAGGCCGCGGGCATCGCAGTGAACGATGACGGGGTCTTTCATTATCACAGAGATCTGGGTCTTGTGCACGAGGTCTTCAATAAGGCAGAGCTGGATAAGCTCGGTGAAGGCAGGATCGCTGTCGGGCATGTGCGCTATTCGACGAGCGGCATCTCGAACCGCTCCAATGCGCAGCCCGTCGTCGTGCGCCATATCAAGGGCAGCATGGCCCTGTGCCACAATGGAAATCTTGTCAATTCCTATGAACTGCGGACACAGCTTGAGAACGATGGCTGCATCTTTCACTCCACATCGGATACCGAAGTCATTTCCTATCTGATCACAAGGGCGAGACTCCACACGAACAGCATCGAGAAGGCTGTAGATGAGACGATCGATAAGATCCACGGCGCCTATTCCCTCGTCATCATGTCTCCCTCCAAGCTCATCGCCGTGCGCGATCCGCACGGCTTCCGTCCTCTTTGCTACGGCAAATGTCCCGACGGATCGGTTGTTTTCACGTCTGAGAGCTGTGCGCTTGATGCCGTGGGCGCAAAGATGGTGCGCGACCTTGAGCCTGGTGAGATCATGATCGCCGACCAGAACGGCGTTCGCTCCATCAAGGACCACTGCGGAACGGCGAAGCCGTCGCTGTGCGTCTTTGAGTATATTTATTTTGCAAGGCCTGATTCCGTGATCGACGGCGCCTCCGTTCATGAGGCAAGGCTTCGCGCCGGCGCCTATCTTGCCCTCGAGCATCCCGTACAGGCGGATGTCGTAATAGGAGTGCCCGATTCCGGCCTCGATGCGGCGCTTGGCTATTCCAAGCAGTCCGGCATCCCCTACGGAATCGGTCTTCTGAAGAACAAATATATTGGAAGAACCTTCATCTCCCCAGGTCAGGCAGCCAGGGAAGACCTTGTGAAAATAAAGCTCAACCCCATCGCCGAGACCATCCGCGGCAAGAGAGTCGTCCTGATCGATGACTCAATTGTGCGCGGCACGACATCGCAGAGAATTGTCAATCTCGTGCGCGAGGCAGGTGCGAAAGAGGTGCATTTCCGCGTGTCCGCGCCGCCCTTCCTGAACCCTTGCTACTACGGCACGGACATTGACTCCAGAGAGAACCTGATTGCCTGTCATCACACGATCCCGGAAATTGCGAAGATGATCGGTGCGGATTCTCTGGGCTACCTCTCCGTCGAGAGTGCAAGAAAGATTGCGAAGGGTGTTGTCGAGGACGCTGAGCCTGAGTTCAAGGGGTACTGCGCGGCATGTTTTGACGGCCGCTATCCGACAGAGGTGCCGGACAACGGGAAAGACCGGTTCGAGCAGAAGATCCCCGAGGAGTGGATGAATAAGCACACAAAGGATGAGGGAGATACAAAGAAAAAGTCGTAATTGTCAGCCCTGTCTCTGGAATTTTCGTGTTTATCCGATTGGAGCTGAATAAAAACATACCACAAGCGGCCCCGGACCTTGACACAGGCCCGGGGCTTTACTATGATGTTTGTGTATTAGTATATCTAATACAGATAATACGGAATGTATGACAGGGTGCAGAGTTCAGGGCGCATATCCGAGGGAAAACTACATGAAAAAGCTTGCACAGGGGGACAGAACTAAACTGACCGGCAGGAAGAAGAGAAGGAAACTTCTTTGGATTATTCTGGCCGCGGCGGCAGCGGCCGTCGTGGGATTCTTTGCCTGGCGCTATTTTCATCCCCCGGTGACGGATGAAGAGACGGCGCCTGTCGCAGAAATGGTCCCGATTGAAAAGAGGGATATCGAGAACATCTATTCGGCCACAGGTACGGTCATCAGTGCTGACCAGAGCAGCGCGAACGCGGTCTCCACAGGTGATGATACGTCATATCCTGTGAAGGATGTCCTCGTAAAGGTCGGGGACAATGTCAAAAAGGGTGATGTTCTGTATACGCTGGATATGACGGCGCTGCAGGACGACATCGCCCTGCAGGAACAGAAGATGGCACTGCAGCAGCAGAGCGATTCCATCGACCAGCAGGCGGCGCAGAGGGCAGTGGCAAACGCGCAGGCCGCCTCCGCCCAGCAGTATGACGATGCGACAAGATCCCTTGAGGAGGCTGCACAGGATACGAACGACTCTCTCCAGGATCAGGTGAAGGCGCAGCAGGATCTGCAAGAACTCAGGGACGAGGAGGCAAAGGCAAAGGCGGCGTATGACGCAGCACTTGCGGCATCACAGAACGAGACTTCCGACAAGAGCACTCTGCAGGCAGCCGTAGATGAGGCGCAGGAAGAGGTGAACCGCCTCGACCATAAGATCAATGAGAAGCTCCTTGAGAATCAGAATTACAAGTCATATGACGGCTCCAACAGCAGTTCATCAGATTCCTCTTCGGACAGTTCCTCTTCCTCCAGTGAGAGGCAGCAGCCAGACGAGGGAGATTCGGAATTGAACGACCTCTATAAGGACAGAGAGGATGCCAACTACAAGCTGACAAAGGCTCAGCAGGCACTCTCTTCCTATGAGAACCAGAACGCAAATGTTTCGGATGCCCTAACTAAGGCACAGACCGACTATGAGAATGCAAAGAGCAAAAGGGAGAGCACCGAAGAGGCATTAAAGACAGGCCAGAGCAATGTAAAGACGAATGTCCGCGCGCTCGAGGATGCAGGAAAGACGACGAACTCCACGAACAGAGATGTCTATGAGTCCGAGCAGCAGGCAAAGGATGCCGCCGCGAAGCAGACGATCAGCGGCAAATCCAGTATTGTGGATATGCAGGATCAGATCAAGAGGGCGAGACAAAAGCTCGAAAACGGCAGCGTCATTGCCCAGACAGACGGGACGGTCACGGCGGTCAACATCACGCCGGGGCAGGTTTACTCCGGACAGAATGCGGTAGTGATCAATGATCTGCAGGAGATGAAGGTTACGGCAGACATCGACGAGGGCCACATCGCAGATATTCATGTGGGTACACCCGTGCGGATCAAGACCGACTCCACGAAGGATGAAGTGCTCGAAGGAGAGGTGACCTTCGCCTCGCTTACGCCTGAAGGGTATGGCGATGATACTTCCTCTGGAACCGGATCCACTTCTTCTGGAACAGTCTCTGCGGGAACAGCATCAGCATCCAGCGGATCTGCCGCCTCTTCGAAGACATCTAAGGCGAAGTACCGCGTGGAGATCGCCCTGAAGAGCCGGAATGAGCGGCTTCGCCTCGGCATGACGGCGAAGATCGATTTCGTACTGGCGACGGCAAAAGGTGCGCTCGCCGTGCCGACGAGTGCCATCACAACGGACGATCAGGGGAACAGCTTCATCACGCTCATGCCGTCCTCTGCCGGTAATGCGTCAGAAGGCATGACGGAGGCTGGAACAATTGGAACGACGGAGACATACAGTGAAGACCAGTCTGAAGGAGTATCGGCAGGCGAAGGAAGCAACTCCGACAATCTGACAGACAGCGGAAGCAATGCACAGATGGAAACGGGCACAGCTCCTTCCGAAGGTACCGAAGGCACAGCAGTCGACGGAACGGCAGCCGGGGGAGATGCACAGATGTCAGCCGGCAGTGCGGATTCCTACTCGGATGAGCAGTCCGTCAGTGCGGATGAGGCGGCACTGGCTGTGCAGACGCAGGTGACGACAGGCATTGCAGACAATTATTACACCCAGATCACTGCACCCGGCATCAAAGAGGGGGACTATGTGGAACTTCCTTCCGCGGACGCGGGCGGATCGGACAGCGGTATGCTCGAGGGCGTCTACTGATGGAGAATCTCATCTGTCTTCGGAACATTGTAAAAAAATATTATATCGGCTCCGAGAACGAGCTGGAGGTGCTCCACGGGATAGATCTTGACATACGGGAGGGAGAATTCACCTCCATCGTCGGCGAGTCCGGCTCCGGCAAGAGCACGCTCATGAACATCATAGGGCTCCTTGACCGGCCGACGGAGGGCACATATGAGATGAAGGGGATAGACGTAGACGGCCTCTCTGACGATGAGCTGTCCGACGTCAGGAACCGGCAGATCGGCTTTGTTTTCCAGACTTACAATCTGATTCCAAGAATGAGTGCGCTGGCAAATGTCGAGGTGCCCATGCTCTATGCGCGGATTCCCAGGAAGGAGCGGGAGGAGAAGGCGCAGCACCTGCTGGAGATGGTCGGCATGCAGGACCGCATGATGCACCGCCCGGATGAGCTCTCCGGTGGGCAGAAGCAGCGCGTCGCCATTGCGCGGGCCATCGCCAATAACCCGTCCCTTCTCCTCGCCGATGAGCCGACGGGTGCCCTGGATTCGAAGACGGGGCAGAGGATCATGGATATTTTCCACAGGCTTCATGAGGAGCAGCACAAGACGATCCTTCTCATCACACACTCGCAGCCTCTCGCTGAGGAGACGGAGCGAATCCTGACCCTCAAGGACGGACAGATTGTGGGCGAGCGTGTCGGGAGCGGCTCTGCTGGCAGCGCAGACGCAGAAAAAGCAAAGATATCTGCAAAAGGTGTTTCTGCAGAAGATGTTCCTGCTGCTGAGAAAGGAGACTCCTCACATAAGAAGGCTGCTTCTTTCCATGCAGAACATTTGGGAGCAGATAAGACAGAAGATGCAGAGGACGGCATCGTCTTCCTGGAACTGGATGATAAGGGAAAAATGAGAGAAGAGGAGGCCGGCCATGCTGATTGAGGATGTAAGGCTCGCCTTCATGAACATGGCGGCGAACAAGCTCCGCACGTTTCTCACGATGCTGGGCATCATCATCGGCATTGCGGCCGTCATCGCGATTATGACGGTCGGCAGCGCCCAGACGGCGGAGAATGAGCGGCAGAACTCCATGTACGGCGTCAATACAGTCAGCGTCAACATGTGGCTGAAGGACGGCGTTGAGATCACGGAGGACACCAATACCGCGGATCTGATCCCGGAATTCAAGGAGAGCATGCTCGACAAGATGGTGCAGAACTACGCCGGTGAGATCGAGGCGATCGCGGTACAGACGTACCTGCCGACCGGCGGCCCTGCAAGGCCTGAGAACAGCACGAACGACAGGATCTATGCCAACTGCGATGTGACCGGCGTCAATCCCGGGTACTTCACGGTGAACAAGGGAATGGTGCCGATGAAGGCGGGACGTGTTTTCAGCAGAAAGGAGACCGGGGAGGACAGCTACGTCTGCATCGTGTCGGATCTTCTGGTGAAGAATCTCTTTGACGGAGATGCGGACAAGGCGCTCGGCAGCAGAATCGATATCCCGATTGCGTCGGACGAGGATTCGCTGGATTACACCTACACGATCATCGGGGTGTACGGATTCTCGGATATGGCCGGGTACGCGGGGGTCTCTTCGGAGAAGGACATCTCCACGACGGTCTATATCCCCTTCAAGAATGCGCAGGCGCTCTCAACAGACCCTTCGGCGAAAAAGATCTCGAACTTTGATCTGACGGTGACACCGGGAGTCGATGTCATCCAGTTTTCAAACGATCTGAACAGCTACCTGACATCGCTCCTTCCTGCGGATACGAATGACCAGATCTACGTGTACAACAACCAGGAGTGGATCGAGCAGTCGAATGAAAATATGCGCAAGCAGACGCTGACCATCACCATGATCGGCGCCATCGCCCTTGTGGTCGGCGGCATCGGTGTCATGAACATCATGACCGTGACGATCACAGAGAGGACGAGGGAGATCGGCACGAGAAAGGCACTCGGCGCAAAGAGAAGAGAGATCAGGCTTCAGTTCATCACGGAGGCTGTCATCATGAGTCTTCTTGGCGGGGTGATCGGAATCGCCGCCGGGATCGGCGCCGGCATCATCGTCTGCCATTTTGTGCAGCATATTCCACCGGTCGTCTCCATTCCCAGTGTCGCGGCGTCGTTTCTGGTCTCTGTCGGGATTGGCATTTTCTTTGGATTCTATCCCGCGGACAAGGCGGCAAAGATGGATCCGATCGAGGCACTCCGGTATGAATGACGAAGAGATGAAGAACAAGATGATGAAAAAGAATGGTTCCTTCAGCGGAGGACAGCATGCAGTTAATCGATTACAGTGATCCAAGACCAATCTATGAACAGATCTGCGAAGGATACAAGACAATGATCCTGAAGGGCATCCTCGAGCCGAACGAGCAGATGCCGTCTGTCAGGGCGCTCGCCGTGGAGCTCTCCACCAATCCCAACACGATTCAGAGAGCCTATACGGAGCTGGAGCGGCAGGGCTTTATCCACAGTGTGAAGGGACGGGGCAATTTTGTCTCCGGCAACACCAACCTCATGGAAGAGAAGAAAAAAGAGCTGGCGCAGCAGCTGAACCGCCTCTTCAAAGAGGCACAGGATCTGGGCATCAGCCGTGATGAGCTGATCAGGAAGGCAGGGGAATGTCATGATTGAGACAATGCATCTGACAAAGACATTTTACGGGGCAAAGCCGGTGAAGGCTGTGAACGACGTGTCCCTCACAATAAAAGACGGAGAAGTGTTCGGCCTCGTCGGAACAAACGGCGCCGGCAAGTCAACGTTCCTTCGGCTTCTCTCCGGCGTCCTGCAGCAGGATTGCGGTAACGTTCTTGTCGACCGCGAGCCCGTCTTTGACAATCCGGAGAGCAAGAAGAAGATTTTCTTCGTGCCCAGCGAGCCGTTCTGGTTTCCGAACAGCTGCGCAATGGACATGGGCATCTACTATGCCGGTGTGTATGAGGACTATGATATGAGCCGCTTTATCCGGCTTTTGAAGGATTTCAGCCTTGATCCGGAGAGAAAGATCTCTGAATTCTCCAAGGGCATGCAGAGACAGCTCGCGATCATCCTTGGCGTGTGTGCGGGTACGCATTACCTTCTTCTGGATGAGACCTTCGACGGCCTGGACCCCGTCATGCGTCAGGCAGTGAAGAGCCTTCTCGCCAAGGATATGACAGACCGGAATCTGACGCCCGTCCTTTCCTCCCACAATCTGCGCGAGCTCGAGGATATCTGCGACCACATAGGACTTCTCCATCAGGGCGGCATCCTTCTCTCTGAAAATATCGACGACATGAAGCTGAACATCCAGAAAATCCAGGTGGTCTTCGGCTCGGAAGAGGCACAGAAAGCTGCCGAAGGCATGCTCCATATCCTTGAGCAGAAGACAATGGGAAGGCTCCATACTTACATTGTGACGGGAGAGCGAGGGGCTGTGGAGACAGTGTTCCGGAGCGTTGCTACCGTTTTCTTTGAGGTGCTGCCGCTTACGCTTGAAGAGATCTTTATCAGTGAGACAGAGAGCAGCGGATACGATATCAGAAAGCTCATCATGCAGGAGCAATAAATATGACAAGTGTGAATATGAAGCTGGATCCGAACAGATTCAGCACGGACAAAATCAAAAAAAGAAGCGCTTTTGCTCAGCAGGCGGATATGCTGGGCAGAAGGCTGTGGACGATCGGCATCGTTGTTCTGTATCTGGTGATCTATTACCCGGTTGCGGCCGTCATGCTCATCTCGCGCAGCAACAACAATGCAGTTCTGAACAACCCTAACATCACTAAGGCCGCCATGCGTGCGCTGCGTATTCAGGAGATCAGTACATGGATTGGCGTTCGCGCGGATTTCAACTGGGTCATCGTCATACTGGCCATTCTTGTCGGCATCTCTGGATTTTCCTTCGTCTTCTCGAGGCAGAAGATGGACTTCTTTGAGAGTCAGCCGGTGACAAGAGCAAAGAGATTCCGGGAGGTTTACCTGAACGGCATTCTCATCTTCACCGTACCCTATGTGGTATGTGTCATGGCGGCAATTCTCATCGCTTTCGGAATGGATGCCATGAACGGCGTGGTGCTGAAGGACTGCCTTGTCCAGTTCATTCATCTCTTTCTGACTTACTGCAGTACCTACAGCTTCGCGGTGCTGGCCGTCATGCTGTGCGGGCGCGTGTTCATCTCCATCTGCGTGGCAGCATTCATGATGATTGCGGAATTTTTCTACGCCGTTGTTCTTCAGATGTATGCCTCCAATTTTTTCGCGACATACGCAGGTGATGCCTACGGCAAATGGATGCTTTCACCTCTGTACAACACAATGGCCGTGCTCCTCACGGGGACAAGGGGCAGCACATATTCGCAGACAGCCATGTCTGGTCAGCTCCTGTCATTTTATATCAAGGCCATCGTTCCCGCGGACGCAGCTCTTGTCATCACAGGTATTGCGGCTGCAGTTTTTGCCTTTGTACTGTACAAAAAGAGACAGACGGAGTGGGCGGGATCATCCATTGTTTTCCGGTCTGTCGCGGTCCTTATCAAGATTATTACGGGCACCGGTGCAGCGCTCTTTGCCGGCATCATGACAGCTGCCGTCTTTAACGTGAGCTACGTGGGACGCGCGGGCGATATGCGCAAGAACGTCATCTTTTTTATGATCTTTGCCATGTTCGCTGCCGGCATCATCATCAGCGGCGTCATTCAGACAGTGTACACGCAGGATGCGCGCAGATTCTTCTCAAGACCCTTTGAAATGCTGGCGGTGTGCGGCGCGGCGCTCGTTATTTTCCTCACATACAGATATGATCTGACCGGGTATGACCGCTATATCCCCAAGGTGTCATCGGTGGAGAGCGCTGCGGTGAGTTTTTATGACGGATCAAGCTACACGTATTACGACGATCTTTCGCCAACCGATATTCTCACACTGGATGATAATGCGCAGCAGCACATGTTCCTGAAGAACATAGACGCCGTGGAAGCGCTGGCAGAGCCCGCAATGAAATATACAAGGGAGACAGCCCTGTCTGATGTAGAGGGGTACTATGCCACGATTATTTACAGGCTCAGGAACGGAAGAGTCGAGAAGCGGAATGTGTATATTCCGTATGATATTGACGCTTCCCTTATGGATGCTGTGACGGGCTCAATGGAGTACAAGAAGGCAGTATGCCCGCTCTTTTCCTCTGTTGATGAGAAGAAGGGCAAAGACAGCAGCTGGCAGTATACAAACGGCATTGCGTCTGCCTATGTCGAGAGCGGCTCGGACGACGATTTCGCCGAGGGTTTCGAGACCGCCTATCTTGAGGATCTGAAGAACGACTGTTACTCCAAACAAAAGAAGAATGACACGATCGGCGCGGTGACGGTAGCCGGAAGCAGGACGGACTGGTATCAGCAGTCGTATCCGGTCTTTCCTTATTACACCAACACCATCGCTTATCTGAAAAAGGCAGGAATATGGGAGGAATCCGCCGCAGACAGTGCACCTTCCGTTGCGGGCGTCACGGTGAATTATTACGACGATAACGGAGGATCGACATACAAGACATACGATGACAAGGCAAAGATGGCGGAGATCCTGCGGCATGTGGTCTGCACCTCCTTCAGTCAGCTGTGGATGACGGACGATGAGACAGAGCCCGATTACGGTGTGACAGTTCAGTCCAAGAAGACCAGCACATCGAACAGTGCAGGGGTTTCATATATAGATGCCTACAGCTTCTCGTTCAAAAAGGATGAGATTCCGACCTTCGTGAAGGCGGATCTGCGCTCGGAACAGGGGAGCACAGTGCAGGGCGCGCAATAGCTACAGGATTTTGTTTCATTCATTTTCATGACAGTCTGCCTGTTCGGACGGATGAAGCAAGGAAGATATTACAGGAATAGTTTGGGGATGAGAGGAATGTACTGGAAGGCGCATGATCTCAACAGGAAGAAACATAAACGTTAAAGGAGGTTATGAAAATGAGAAGAAGTGCTATGTGGAAGTGCACGGCGACGGCCCTTGCGGCAGCCATGCTGATGACAGGGTGCAGCGGAACAAACGGCACGAGCGGCGCAGCAAAGAGCACAGATCCCACTGCGCAGGAGGGCACTGCCGCGCCCGCGGGAGAGGGGGATACGGAAGGCTCCGTTGCAGGCGCGGGGGAGTCTGTTCCGGCATCGGCAGGCGCACAGACCGTGACAGTGACCGCAACAGGAACCGTACCTACGACACCGGACGTGGCGACGATTTCGTTCGACATCGAGAGTCAGGCGTCTAAGGCTACAGATGCGCAGGAGAAGAATTCGGCGCTGGTGTCCAAGGTCACCGATGAGCTGTCGAAGCTCGGCGTGAAGGACAACGATATCACAACATCCAACTACAGCATGTATCCGCGCTATGACAATTATGGGAACAAGGTGACAGGCTATCAGGTCACGACAACCCTCACGGTGGATGGACAGAAGATTAAGGATGCCGGCTCTATCATTGATGCCTGCGTGAACGCGGGGGCGACAGGCGTCAATCAGGTGACCTACACGTGCAGCAATTACGATGAAGCTTACGGCGAGGCGCTGAAGAAGGCGACGCAGGCAGCGGGCGAGAAGGCACAGACGCTCGCGGAGGCCTCCGGCAAGAATCTCGGCGGCATTGTGTCTGCGACGGAGGGGTATGAGGACAGGTCCTATGCCTCCACGGATTCCGGGTTTACCATGGCGACTGCCGATTCCGAGAAATCCTCGATGCAGGATTCGGTTAACCTTATGCCCGGGCAGCTCGATATTGAGGCGCAGGTTACAGTTACGTATGCATGGGGGAACTGAAATCTGATACCGGGACGCCGCGGTATGGTATCATAGTGCGGTAACCATCATCTTAATTTTCTATAAGGATCAGGCAATTCATGGCTGAAAACAACAACAATGTCCGCCCCGGCGATATCCCCCAGGATCACATCCGGAATTTCTGCATTGTGGCGCATATAGACCACGGCAAATCGACGCTGGCTGACCGCATGATTGAGAAGACGGGTGTTCTGACCGCGCGGGAGATGCAGGATCAGGTGCTCGACAACATCGATGTGGAAAGGGAGAGGGGCATCACGATCAAGTCGCAGGCTGTCCGCCTCATTTACAATGCAAAGGACGGCGGCGAGTACATGTTCAACTTAATCGACACGCCAGGTCACGTCGACTTCAACTATGAGGTCTCGAGGTCTCTTGCCGCCTGTGACGGCGCCATTCTGGTCGTAGATGCGACACAGGGCATTCAGGCGCAGACGCTCGCCAATGTTTACCTTGCGATGGAGCACGACCTCGATGTCTTTCCTGTGATCAACAAGATTGATCTGCCCTCGGCAAGGCCGGAGGAGGTCAAGAAGGAGATCGAGGATGTCATCGGGATTGAAGCGGAGGATGCGCCGGAGATCTCGGCGAAGAACGGCATCAATATCGAGGAGGTCCTCGAGGATGTCGTGAAGAAGATTCCCGCCCCGAAGGGCGACGCAGATGCACCGCTGAAGGCACTTATTTTCGATTCCCTGTATGACTCGTACAGAGGCGTAATTGTCTTTATAAGGCTTCGTGACGGGCGCATTCACAAGGGTACAAAGGTGCGCTTCATGTCGACCGGCGCTGTGGAAGAGGTCGTGGAGGTCGGATATTTCGGACCCGGAAGGTTCATCCCGTGTGATGAGCTTTCGGCCGGCATGGTCGGGTATTTCACGGCATCCATCAAGAACATCAGGGACGCCAGAGTCGGCGATACGGTGACGGAGGATGAGAGGCCCTGCAGTGAGGCGCTGCCCGGCTATAAGAAGGCGCAGCCCATGGTCTTTGCGGGACTCTATCCGCAGGATACAGCGAAGTATCCGGACCTTAAGGATGCGCTGGAGAAGTTCCAGTTAAACGATGCGGCGCTCACCTTCGAGCCCGAGACTTCGGCGGCGCTGGGCTTTGGCTTCCGCTGCGGCTTCCTTGGTCTTCTCCACATGGAGGTCGTGCTGGAGCGTCTCGAGAGGGAGTATGATCTCGACATCATCAGCACGGCACCGGGCGTTATTTACAGGGTGTACAAGACGGACGGCACGATGGTGGAGATCACAAATCCGTCGAACCTGCCGGATCCTTCTGTTATTGAGCACATGGAGGAACCCATTGTCTCCGCAAAGATCATGGTGACGACCGAGTACATCGGACCCATCATGCAGCTGTGCCAGGAGAGGCGGGGTGTCTACATCTCGACGGAGTATATCGAACAGACGAGAGCAGTGCTATCTTATGAGCTGCCTCTCAATGAGATCATCTACGACTTCTTCGATGCGCTCAAGTCCCGCTCGAGGGGCTATGCCTCCTTCGACTATGAGCTGAAGGGCTATCAGCCGGCGAAGCTCGTCAAGATGGATATTCTCGTGAACAAGGAGCAGGTGGATGCCCTCTCGTTCATTGTGCCGGAGACAAGTGCCTACGCGAGAGGAAGCCAGATGTGTGAGCGGCTGAAGGACGAGATCCCGAGGCAGAACTTCGAGGTGCCGATTCAGGCGGCCGTCGGCGGGAGAATCATCGCGCGGGAGACCATCAAGGCTTACCGCAAGGATGTTCTGGCCAAGTGCTACGGCGGTGATGTTTCCCGAAAGAAGAAGCTCCTGGAGAAGCAGAAAGAGGGCAAGAAGCGCATGCAGATGGTCGGCAACGTCGAGATCCCCAAAGAGGCCTTCATGAACGTGCTCAAGCTCGGGGACGACAAGGGATGACGGGTCCGATCTCCATATACATACACATCCCTTTCTGCGTGCGAAAGTGCAGGTACTGCGATTTCCTCTCGGGACCGGCACCGTCAGATGTGCGTGCGCGGTATCTGCAGGACCTCCTGCTGGAAATCAGAAGGTCGGAATTCGGGGCTGACAATGCCGGGCTTTTGGCCGGCAATGCGGAAGTCGGAGACAATCCTTCTGGGTGCAGGGGCGCCGATGTCGATACCATTTACATAGGCGGCGGCACGCCCTCTCTTTTATCCGGGGAGGAGATGCAGCAGCTCATGGATGCACTGCGCGCGCAGTTCCGGATCCGTGAGGATGCTGAGATTTCGTGTGAGAGCAATCCCGGCACTGTGACCGCAGAGAAGCTGAAGGCTTACAGAGCAGCCGGCATCAACCGACTCTCCATCGGAGTGCAGTCGTTTGATGACAGGGAGCTCCGTCTTCTCGGCAGGATTCACAGCAGGGAACAGGCGCTGACAGCCTATGAGGATGCGCGGGCGGCCGGATTTTCCAACATCAATCTCGATCTCATGAGCGCCCTGCCCGGGCAGACGTTCGATGCGTGGATGAACAACCTGCGCACGGCCGTTTCTTTAGGCCCGGAACACACCTCCGCCTACAGCCTCATCCTTGAGGACGGGACAGTGCTGAAGGAGATGTATGAGAGGGGAGAGCTTCCCGCTGTTCCGGATGATGATCTGGACCGCAGAATGTACCACGAAACAAAGCGGTTCCTTGCGGAGCACGGGTATCACCGGTATGAGATCTCGAACTACGCAAAAGAGGGGTATGAATGCCGGCACAACATTGGATACTGGACGAGGCATGATTATCTTGGCTTTGGCCCCGGCGCAGCATCTCTCATCGGGCATGAGCGCTGGACGAATGTGCGCAGCACAGTGCAGTACATGCGCCTTGTTGAGGAAAACAATACAGCGGTCATCTCATCTCTTCGTACCGAGCGGGAACACCTTTCGCAGCACGACGAGATGGCGGAGTTTATGTTTCTTGGCCTTCGCCTCACAGAGGGGGTCAGCGAAGAGACATTTCGCAGAACCTTTGGTCAATCTATTGAAGAAGTGTACGGCGATGTCCTTCGGACGCATATCCGCGGCGGGCTTTTGCAGAGGGAAAACGGAAGAGTCTTTCTCACGGAGCGCGGCCTGGACATCTGCAACTACGTGATGTGTGACTTTCTGTAATTGTTCAGCCACATCGAGGAGAATCGAAGGGCGCACGACATCCGGTGGATGTCGGTTCTGCGCCGACCGGAGCGGAGCGCAAACCTCGAGATGGGAGTGCTGAACAATTACAATTTTTTCTGTATAACGCGTTCTCATACAGTATGAAAGATATTATAATGTCATTTCGGACGTCTTTTTTCAGGACGAAATGATCTGATCCGGCAGGGGCGGCAGCGATTCCCCCGTGCCGTAGAATGGCAGGAACTGCAAAGGCATCAGTAATCGCAGGAAGACACAGACAGAGCAGTTATCCGCAGCCTGTTTTTAGATTTTGAGGAGGAGCAAATTGAAGGGTTTCTGGAAGGCGGTTAAGTTCACGGCAGCAGCAGCCGGCGTCGCACTGTTCATAGTAGTATCACCCGTATCGACGAAGAATGTACAGGCGGCAGCCGTGCAGGGCATCGATGTCTCGAAGTATCAGGGGACCATCAACTGGCAGGCAGTCGCAGCAAGCGGCGTCAAGTTTGCTATGGTCCGCATCGGCAATACCAAGTACGGACTGGACAGCAACTTTGCGGCGAATGTGGCAGGCGCGACGGCTGCCGGCATCCGGGTAGGTGCCTATGTCTACTCCTATGCGATGAATGAGACGCAGGCTGCAGCTGATGCACAGCTCGCAGTGCAGGCAATGGCGAATCTTCCGGTCTCCTTCCCTGTTGCCATTGATCTGGAGGATCCGTCCCAGGCTAATCTCAGTACCGCCCAGCAGCAGGCCATCGTCAACACATTCTGCTCCACCATTTATGCGGCGGGCTACCAGCCCATGGTCTATTCCTACAGGAACTGGTTTCAGACCAAGCTCGGGGCGACGATGTGGGATCACTGGGTGGCTGACTACAATTCCAGCTGCGGCTTCCAGCCGGCAGCGATGTGGCAGTACTCCAGCAACGGCTCTGTCAGCGGCATCGCCAGCAATGTAGATGTCGACTATCTGCTGAAGGACTATTTCACCTCCATTCCGGCAAACGGTCTCTCCACACAGAACGGCGCAACTTATTACTATGTCAACTATAGAAAACAATTCGGCCTGCAGACAATCGGCGGCCTGAACTTCTTCTTTGACACAACTGGCGCTATGGTGAAGGACAAGACAGTGACGGATACAGCCGGCAATATCACCCGCTACTGCAAGGACGGCCATGTTGTGACGATCACTGTGGCCATGCAGCAGCAGGCAGCACAGGCAAAGGCGGCTTACGACAAGGCGGTGTCCGTACAGGCACAGGCTGAGGCTGACGCGAAGACGGCAGCAGCAACATCGCAGAGCCTTGCCGCACAGTATTCGCAGGCGAAGGCGGCAGCTGATCAGCTGGTACAGCAGGCGGCACAGGCAGCTCTTGCGGCGCAGCAGGTGCCTACACAGGATAACCTGACCGTTGCGGCAACTCTCCAGCAGCAGGCGGAGACGGCACAGAAGCAGGTCGTGACACTTCAGCAGCAGGCGACAACAGCAGCTGCGGACGCCGCGAACAAGGAGACAGTTGCGAAGACAAGAGCGGCAGAGACAGTCAACTACAAGGCAGTCAACGACGCGGCACAGGCAGCCATTGTCATTCCGCAGTAAGGATATCGATGTCGCGGTGGTCTTGCCTCCGGCTCGGTCCGTTCTAGACGCGTGCCACTGGCACGCAGAACCGTCAGAAGGCATCTCATGTGGGCATGGATGCCTCCTTCCTCGCTACTACGCGCACATAAAAAAGTCGGGAGGACCCATTATTCTGCATAAAAATGCAGATATACAGGTCAATCCCGACTTTTTATTCATCTTTATTTCATTTCATGCACTTTTTTCCGTAAATTCACCCCTTGCAATGATTGTATCAGCTGTATACAATTATACACATACATATTTGCGACGAAAGCGTCAGAAAGAGGCCAATGATGGTTACAGAAACGTTTGAGAATCGTCCGGTCACATTGAACGATCACAACAATCTGCTCCAGATCGAGGAGCATATGTACATTCTGGATGACGTGAAAAAACCTAACGTCTTCCGTCAGATGTATCCCTATTCCGAAATTCCGAAGATCCCCTTCAACGACAGAACCGTTCCCAAGTGCATGCCAAAGGATATCTGGATCACTGATACCACGTTCAGAGACGGCCAGCAGTCGAGAGCTCCTTATACAACAGATCAGATCGTGCATATCTTCGATGAGTTCCACAGACTCGGCGGGCCGAAGGGTCTCATCAGAGCCTGCGAATTCTTCCTCTATAGCAAGCAGGACCGCGATGCCGTCTACAAGTGCATGGAGCGCGGCTATGAGTACCCTATGGTCACATCCTGGATCAGAGCGAGCGAAGAGGACTTCAAGCTCGTGCAGGAGATGGGCATGAAGGAGACAGGCATTCTGGTCTCCTGCTCGGATTATCACATTTTCCTGAAGCTGCGCATGACGAGGCGGCAGGCCATGGAGCACTATCTCTCCGTCGTCCGCGACTGTCTTGAGCACGGCATCAGCCCCAGGTGCCACCTGGAAGATATCACCAGGGCAGACATCTACGGCTACGTCGTTCCGTTCTGTCTTGAGCTCATGAAGCTGCAGAAGCAGTACGGGATCCCGATCAAGATTCGCTGCTGCGACACGATGGGGTACGGCGTCAACTACTCCGGCGCCGTTATTCCGAGATCTGTTCCCGGCATCATCTATGCGATTCATACGCATGCAGGCGTGCCGAGCTCTCAGCTCGAGTGGCACGGTCACAATGATTTCTACAAGGCAGTCGTCAATGCGACGACCTCCTGGCTCTACGGCTGCAGCGGCGTCAACTGCTCGCTCTTTGGCATCGGAGAGAGAACCGGCAACACACCGACAGAGGCCATGGTCTTTGAGTATGCCCAGCTCAAGGGTACACTCGATGGAATGGACACGACAGTCATCACGGATCTCGCGAATTACTACGAGAAGGAAATCGGCTATCACATTCCGCCGAGAACGCCTTTTGTAGGCAGCAACTTCAACGTGACAAGGGCCGGCATCCACGCGGACGGACTGCTCAAGAACGAGGAGATCTACAATATTTTCGATACAGGCAAGTTCCTGAACAGACCGCCTGTCGCCGCTGTCTCCAACACATCCGGCCTTGCAGGCATCGCGGTCTGGATCAACAACTACTACAGACTGCCGAAGGACCGGACGGTGGACAAGAAGTCGCCCCTCGTTGAGCACATCAAGGCGTGGGTGGATGAGCAGTACGCAGGCGGACGTGTTACCGTTATGACGGACGCCGAGCTCGCGCAGGAGATCGATAAGGCATGCAGCGAGATGCACATCGATCACCCCGGTGATGCACACATCACGAAATGATGCTGATGGAGTATGGATTGAAAATACAGCCGCCCGCCAAGATAAACCGCAGTCATTCTGTGTTCCGGGCGGCCGTATTTTCAGAAAAAGCGGGCAAGAGGTAAAGGTACAAGAGAAAGGATTGTAATTCACGCAAATGAACGAGTATGACGCCAGAAGAGATGTCAGCGACAAGTATTCTCTGCGCGGCAGAGTTTTTCATAAAATCCGGGATGACATCTTAAACGGCAAGTATGAAGAGAATGAGGAGCTGAAGGAAGTGGCAATCGGGCAGGAGCTGGGCGTGTCCAGAACGCCTGTCCGCGAGGCGCTGCGGCAGCTGGAGCTCGAGGGCCTCGTGCAGATCATTCCTAACCGCGGCGCGTTCGTCGTCGGCATTCAGGCGAAGGATGTACACGACATTTACATGATCCGCGCAAGACTTGAGGGACTGTGCGCACGGTGGGCCTGCCGGAACGCAACCAAGGAGGAGCTCAGCGACATGGAGGAGAATGTCTATCTCGCCGAGTTTCACGCCGCAAAGGGCAACATGGAGCAGATGGCGGACCTCGACAACGAGTTTCACAGGATTCTGTACGCAGCCTGCGACTCCAAGATGCTCGAGCACCTGCTGATCGACTATCACCAGTATGTTTTCCGGATCCGCAGGAAGACCCTCTCGACGCCCGAGAGGGCCAGTGCTTCCAACAAGGAGCACCGGGGCATCATGGAGGCCATCAAGGCGAAGGACGAGGACCTGGCGGAGAAGCTCGCGTCCGAGCACATGTATAACGCTTACGCCAACATGGTCCGCAACGGGCTGTATGATCTGTACAAGAACTGATAATAATGGCGTGCAGCAGTAAATGAGCACGCCCGTACGCATACAACATGGATATGTCTGACGGAATTGTCGGATGGCAATATTGAGCATGAAGGCAGTATTCAATTGCGAAGGAGAGGACATGGCAAAAATTCAGATGAAGACACCGCTTGTCGAGATGGACGGCGATGAGATGACGCGCATTCTCTGGAAGATGATCAAGGACGATCTGATCCTTCCTTTCATCGACCTGAAGAGTGAATATTATGACCTCGGTCTGAAGAAGAGGGATGAGACGGACGACCAGATCACAGTGGACGCAGCGAATGCGACGCTTCGTTACGGCGTAGCTGTCAAGTGCGCCACGATCACACCGAACCGTGCGAGGATGGAGGAGTACCACTTAAAGAGACTCTATAAGTCCCCGAATGCGACGATCAGAGCGATTCTGGACGGCACGGTTTTCCGTGCGCCCATTCTGGTGAAGGGCATTGAGCCCTATGTGCGCACCTGGAAGAAGCCGATCACGATTGCAAGACATGCGTACGGCGATATCTACAAGAACAGCGAGATGCCGATCGGCGGGGCAGGCAAGGCGGAGCTCGTCTTCACGGAGGCTGACTCCGGCATCGAGCACCGTCAGCTCATTCACGATTTCGACGGCGCCGGCATTGTGCAGGGCATCCACAACACGAGAGCGTCCATCACGAATTTTGCCAAGTCCTGCATGGAATTTGCACTCTCCACACATCAGGATCTGTGGTTCTCTACGAAGGATACGATCTCCAAGACCTATGACGGCACCTTCAAGGAGATCTTCCAGACCATGTACGACAAGGAGTACAAGGAGAAGTTCGAGGCGCAGGGCAACACGTATTTTTACACGCTGATCGATGACGCCGTGGCACGTGTGATCCGCTCACACGGCGGCTTCGTCTGGGCTCTCAAGAACTACGACGGCGATGTGATGAGCGATATGCTTGCGACTGCGTTCGGCTCCCTTGCTATGATGACCTCGACACTTGTTTCGCCCAGCGGCGTCTATGAGTATGAGGCCGCCCACGGCACCGTCCAGCGCCATTATTACAAATACCTGAAGGGCGAGAAGGAGTCGACGAACTCTGTTGCCACGATTTTTGCCTGGTCCGGTGCGCTCAGAAAGCGCGGCCAGCTCGATAACCTGCCGGAGCTCGTGCACTTCGCGGACTGCCTTGAGAAGGCGAGCCTCGATACGATCGAGTCCGGAAAGATGACGGGGGACCTCGCTGCGATCACGACCCTTCCGAATCCGCAGAGCCTTGACACAGAGGAGTTCATCCTCGCGATCAAGGAGAAACTGCAGGAGATTTTGTAATAAGGAACTAAGAACAAGACAAGGGACATTAACAGGGACAAAGAACTGACGATAGAAAAAAGGAACTCCGGGGAGTACCCCGGGGTTCTTTTTCATAACGGTGTATCAGAAATTTTCCACTAAAATTGAGTCTTTTTGCTTTACTCCTGTAATTCCTCCCACTTCTCATAAAGGCCTTCGAGCTCCTGCTCGTTGGCCGTTTTTTCTTTCTGGAGCTGGTTCAGCTTCGCGATGTCCGTACAGACATCGGGCTGTGCCATTTCCTCGTCGATGGCGGCGTTTCGGGTCTCCAACTGATTGATGCGGTCCTCGCACTTCTTCACCTCGTTGGCGAGCTTCCTCGCCTTTGCCTGTTCCTCCTTCTGTCGCTGCCAGTCGTTCGCACCTGCTGCACCATTATCAGGGGAACCGATGGAAGCACCATTTCTGGAAGACCCTGTTACAGATCCATTGCCTGCACCACTTCCTGCAGAGACGGCTCCGCCGCCATTCCCACCGGCGCCGCCTCTTGCGGATGCATCTCCGGCAGCGCCGTTATCTCCCAGGCCAATTCCTTCGCCGCTGAACGTCTCCGTGATCTTATCTGCCGAGAGCCCCGTCTCCTCCTGAATGCGCCTGATCTCATCGCGGGCGAGCGCACCCTCAACCTGCGCGGACTTCTCCAGGAAGAAATCGTAGTTGCCGATGTAGCACTCCGGCGGCTGCGCGTCGCTCCTTCCGCCAGGATAGTTCAAAAGAAGCCGCCCGGTCAGATTCAGAATCCGCGACGCCGTGTGGTTGATGAAATACCGGTCGTGCGACACATACAGCACCGTTCCCTCGTAGGAATTCAGCGCATTCTCGAGCACCTCCTTTGAGACCATATCGAGGTGGTTTGTCGGCTCATCAAGGATGAGAAAATTCGCCTCGGAGAGCATGAGCTTCGCCAGCGACACGCGGCCTTTCTCGCCGCCCGAAAGATCCCCGATCTTTTTGAAAACATCGTCGTTCGTGAACAGAAACGATGCCAGAAGATTTCTGATCTCCGTGTTGGTCATGTCCGGATATGCCTGCGCAATTTCCTCGAAGACCGTGTTGTCATTGTTCAGCACATGGTGCTCCTGGTCGTAGTAACCGAGGTGCACGTTCGTGCCGAAGCGGATCGCGCCGTCGTCGGGCTGAAGCTGTCCGATGATGATCTTCAGCAGCGTCGACTTGCCTGTTCCGTTGTCGCCGAGGATGGCCACGTGCTCGCCGCGGCTGATGTTGAAGGAGATATCTGTGAACAGGTGCTTGTTCTCAAACGACTTGCTGATGTGGCGCACCTCACAGACATCGCGACCCGAGCGGATGCAGGGGCGGAGCGTAAGGCGCATGTCGTCGCGCAGCTCGATGGGCTTGTCGACCTTGTCCATTTTCTGCAGCATCTTCTCGCGGGAGTCCGCGCGCTTGATGGACTTCTCGCGGTTGAACTGGCGGAGCTTGGTGATGACCTCCTCCTGATGTTTGATCTCGGCCTGATTATTCAGGTAATGGTGCCAGGCCTCCTCCCGCAGCGCCTTCTTTCTCTCTGCGTAGAACGAGTAATTCCCTGAAAATACCGTCGCCTTCGTATTCTCAATCTCGATGATCTTTGTGACACACTTGTCCAGAAAATACCGGTCGTGCGAGACGATGAGCACCGTCCCCTTATAATTCGAGAGATAGGTCTCTAGCCAGCTGATGGAGCCGATGTCGAGGTGGTTTGTCGGCTCATCGAGCATGATGATGTCGGGATTCTCAAGAAGGAGCTTCGCCAGCGCAACCCGCGTTTTCTGTCCGCCGGAGAGCGTGTGGATCTTCTGGCCGAACTCGTGTTCGTCGAAGCCAAGTCCCTTCAGAACGCCTGTGATCTCGCCCTTGTAGGCGTAGCCGTTCTCGCGCTGGAAGCGCTGCAGAAGATCGTTGTACTCCTCGATGACGCGGGTCTGCTCGGTTCCTGTGAGCTTCGTCATCAGATCCTCGTCGCGGTGGATCTTCTCCTCAAGGTCGATGACATCCTTCTTTACGGTGAGGAGCTCCTCCCAGATCGTCCGGTCGGAGTCGAGATTCTGGTTCTGCGCGAGGTATCCCCACGTGGCACCCCGCTCGATGGCAACCTGGCCCTCGTCGGCGGCGAGCTCGCCTGTGATGATTTTCAGAAGCGTGGACTTGCCGGCGCCGTTGACGCCGACGATGGCCGCCTTGTCTCCCTTCTCCAGATGAAAAGTAATATCGGAGAGGACGGTGTCCTCAAGGAATGCCTTTGTGATGTGATGACACGATAAAATCATACGTAATCTGCTTTCTTAGTATAAAATGATAATAACCGTAGGCATCATAACAATAAGAAGCAGTTTTTGCAAACCGCGCAGTGCCGGCGCGTCGAAAACCTGATAGCTGATTGAAAAAATGCAGGCACTGCATCATTGAAATGAATGGTTTTGGCATTACAGGCAGGTACTTGTTTTCAAGGCTGATTCGCTGAAAAGACCACGCTGCAGCCTATACAAAGAGGAGAGATGATCATGACTGAAAAGGGAAAACAGGGTGGGAGAAAGACCGCCCTCATTACAGGAGCAACATCGGGAATCGGGAGAGAGTTCGCAAGGGTCCTTGCACAGAGGGGCTACCGTCTGATCCTCGTGGGCAGACGGCACGGAAGGCTCGAGGAGATCAAGGAGAGTGTATCCGTGCCTGTGCGCATCATTACGGCTGACCTGTCGCAGGAGAGTCAGTGCCGCCAGCTCCTGCATGACCTGGACGACGAACAGATCGATCTCTTCATCAACGACGCGGGCTTCGGCGACTGCGGCAGATTCGTGCGCACGAGCCTCGACAAGGATGTCTCGATGATCCACGTCAACATCATCGCCATGCATATCCTCTTCAAAGGAATTCTGAAAAAGATGACTGCTCGCGGCACCCATGGCTCCGGGCAGATCTTGAACGTTGCCTCCGCAGCCGGCCTCATGCCCGGCGGGCCCTTCATGGCGACGTATTACGCGACAAAAGCCTACGTGACGAGCCTCACCCGTGCCGTCTACGTGGAGCTGAGGGAGATGCACAGCCACGTCCATGTGAGCGCGCTCTGCCCCGGCCCCGTGAACACGGAGTTCAACGAGCACGCGGACGTCGTCTTTGCACTGAAGGGCATCAGCGCACAGCAGTGTGTGCGCGAAGCGATGGCGGGCCTTGCGGCGCACCGCCTCATCATCGTCCCTTCCTTCACTATGAAAATAGCGATGGCCGGTCAGCGGCTTCTCCCTGCCTGCCTGACTGTCCGTCTTGCGGGCATGCAGCAGAAGAGGAAGATGGGGTGATCGGGGATCTCTGTTTAGAGGAGAGCTGGGCAGGATACTATGCTCTGTCGGATGATGAATGAACACGATCATTACGAAAATACTTAACTGTCCCATTCCTGTCTTGTCAAAACTAATATGTGCGTCTACCATTAGATAGACGGTTTAAATAAATCGTTGCTTTTTCTGCGAACATCTGCATTTGTATCTTCAGGGCGCAGAATGACTGCGATTTACATCCAACAATTATTATCATAGGGCTGAATATGGAGAGGACATCATCGCAGAAGACTATTGCTGCAGTGAGGTCCTTTCTGCGCGTTGGACGGGGATCCGCGAAATCGCAAGCGACATCGTCTGTTCATAAGATCTTGACCGTTCAGCAACCCATCACGAGAGCTGAAGGTTTACGGGATGCAGGCGGTATAAAGCAATTGCAAATATTAATACTGTCAAGGGGAGAGTTGTATGAAGAACAAATTTGTCTGGAATCGCGTTCTGGCTTTTGCCGGAGCGTTCGTTCTCGCTGCCACAACGGTCGGCTCAGACTACATCACTGTTTCTGCGGACGAAACCGTGGAGCAGCAGAGTGCAGACACGCAAGAGAGCACTGAATCTTCTGAGGCGAAGACGGAACCTGCAGATGAGCAGAGTGAGTCGGCGCAGGAAGAGACATCCGAGTCTTCCGGTGAGGGCAGCCAGGAGTCCGGCGGCAATACGGACAACTCCGGTGCGCAAAAAGAAGAAAACGGCA